>QWCH01000301.1_pt1 | contig 91894 bp, 78 predicted proteins | sample 1972671 | NCBI WGS metagenome assembly QWCH01 (sample SAMN09866713, study PRJNA288562) | Human gut metagenome isolate term3_stool, whole genome shotgun sequencing... | isolation source: gut | host: Homo sapiens | place: USA: California
CTTCGGCGACATGTGCGGCGAAGAAAATACTTCTCGGCCTGCAAACGTGCGCGCCGTCCGCCTCCGGCGGACAGCGCGTGCGCTGCAGTCAGGCCGCAACCCCCTTTGTCAAAAAGTAATACTTTTTGACAGCCTCGTGCGCGCAAAGCGCCACTTGCCCGGAAAGCCGCGGAGCGTGAGCGTGACGTGCGTGCGGTCGTAAACGGTCATTTGCGCGAGCAGCTGTGCCGACAGCGCCGCGTCACCGCGCAGCATTGCATGGATCTCGGACGCGATGGCGTCCGCCTGCTCGTGCGGTGTGGCCGCACGGACTGCTGCCAGTACGTCGGCTGCAATGGTGTCGCGGTCAAGGGGGAGAGAGGCCCACACCTGTTCCAGAATTTGCAGCGCGTCCTCATTTCGCAGGCTCTCGCCGGTGCAGCCGCGGCAGCGGCCGTCTGTGTCCGTGTGCGGCCGTCCGTATTTCACGCCATTGCCGCAGCGCCACGAGATGGCATCGGTGCCGTCGCGCCGCGTTTTCTTCCGGGCGGCGCAGACAGTGCCGCAGATGCCGCAGCGCAGCTTGCCGGACAGGGGATAGCGGCGGCTGCACTTGCACTGTCCGGTCGGTGCTGCTGCGCGTTGATCGAGGATGCGCCCGGCCGTCTCAAATGTTGCGCGCGGGATGATCGGCGCGTGGTGCTCGCGCACGATGATATACTCCTCCTGCCCATGGTTATATTTTTTCTCGTGCGTCAGGTAGTCAGGAGTGTAGGTTTTTTTCTGCACCAGATCGCCGCAGTACTTTTCGTTGCGCAGGATGCGCAGAATGACGCTGCTGCGCCACGCACCGCCGCGCGCTGCCGGGATTCCGGCCTCATTTAGCTCGCGCGCAATGGTGTGCGCGCCTTTACCCTCATCGACGCATTTGCGGAAGATCTCCCGCACGGTTTGTGCCCCCGCTTCGTTCACATACAGCATGCCGCCGCGCACATCGTAGCCGAGCAGGTCGCGCCCGAACACGACGCCTTGCTCCATGCGCCGCCTTTGTCCCCATTTGACGCGCTCGGAGGTGCGGCGGCTCTCCTCCTGCGCGATGGAGGAGAGGATCGCCAGGCGCAACTCGGCGTCACCGTCGAGCGTGCAGAGGTTGTCGCTCAAAAACAGCACGCCCACACCCAGCCGCTTGAGCTCGCGCGTGTAGTAAATGCTGTCGAGCGTGTTGCGCGCAAAGCGCGAGATCTCCTTGGTCACGATCAGGTCAAGCGTGCCGGCGCGCGCACAGGCGATCATGCGCTGAAAGGCAAGCCGTTTTTTCGTGCTCGTTCCGGACAGCCCCTCGTCGGCGAAGATCCCGGCGAGTTCCCAGTGCGGCTGCTGCGCGATATAGGCGCGAAAGTAGCGCTGCTGGCTCTCGAAGGAGTTCGCCTGATCGTCGCTGTCTGTGGAGACGCGGCAGTAGGCAGCCACGCGCAGCGGCTTTTTCCCGGCGCTCATGTCAGCGCCTGCCCAAGCAGTGCGGCGCAGCGATCGTATTCCGTGCGTGTCAGCCGTCCACGCGCGAGCAGCAAAGAGAGTACGGCGTGCTCGAGCTCCAGCACGCAGGCAGCGGCGGCACTGCGCAGCGCTGCATCCCCCGGCTGCGCGGTGCAGACCCAGATTTCCGGCATCCTATCACCTCCCAAGAGAGCGTATGCACATTTTCGGCGGTATGAGAACAGGCTGGGGAACATTTTTGCCGCACCGGCAGGTACGGAAGAGCTGGGGCACCTGGAGATGGTCGGTACGATCCTCTACCAGCTCACACGCAGCATGACGCCGGAGCAGATCAAGCGCTCCGGCTACGACACGTACTTCGTTGACCACACGGCAGGCGTGTTCCCGCAGTTTGCATCCGGCACACCGTGGACGGCGGCGACGATCGGCGTGACAGGCGATGTGATCGCTGATCTCTCCGAGGATATGTCGGCCGAGCAGAAGGCGCGCAAGACATATGATAACATCCTGCGTCTGTGCGATGACCCGGATGTGACGGATGTGATCCGCTTCCTGCGCGAGCGTGAGGTCGTGCACTATCAGCGCTTCGGCGAGGCGCTGCGGCTGGCCACGGAAAAGATGGACCAGAAAAACGTCTATGCGGTCAACCCCGCGTTCGACCGTACCTGAGCGTTGATTCCGTCTCTATAAAACATAAGTCCTCGGCATTTTGCCGAGGACTTATGCTTCGCGGACGATAAAAACAGCAGACACCCGAAGGTGTCTGCTGTAAAAGTCAGGGGTTGATCAGCGGATCAGAGTCCAGCGCTCGGTGACCGGGTGCTTGATGTTCTGGAAGATGTCGCCCTTGAGGTCTCCGAATGTGTTGAAGTTGACGTCCAGCGTGTAGTCATGGCTGTTGGTCGCTTCCTGAATGGCGGCGTAGTACCAAGCGGTGGTGTCCATGTTGTCGGGCCAGGTCTTCATCTGGTCGGCAACGGCGCCGAAGCTGGTGGTGCCTTCGCCGGGCAGACGGCCGATAAGCTTGTTGACAACGGTGATCGCCTGCGCACGGGTCAGGGAATCCTTCGGTCCGAACATGTTGTCGCCCTTGCCCTCAAGGATGCCGAGCATGTACAGGAAGCTGATGTACTTGTCAGCGAAGCCGCCGTTGAGATCCTTGAAGATGAAGCCGCCGATGGGCTGGTTGATCTCGATCATGAACAGCTGCGCGATCATCGTCGCAAACTGCTCGCGGGTCATAACGGCGTCCGGATCGAAGCGGCCGTCACCCATGCCGACCAGAATATTGGCCTTGGTCATCATGGTGATGGCTTCGTAAGCCCAGTGGTCCTTGCCGACGTCGATGAAGGTCTTGCCGGCCTTCTTCGCATACTGTGCCTTGGACTCGTCGGTCATGAGCTCGAAGATGATCTGAGCAGCTTCCGCACGGGTGAGCGTGTTGTTCGGGCGGACAAGGCGGTCCGGGTAGCCGGAGATGTACGCATTATGATCGGTGTCCTTCAGGCCGATACGGAACGTCGGGTAAACGGTGATGACATCCATGTCCAGAGTCTTGCCGACAGAGATTCTCGGCGCGGACTTGAACGTCAGGCCGGTCTCCTTCTGCGTCCAGGTGGCGGACATGGTGTAGGCCTTCAGGCGCTGATCCTTGGTGAAGACGGCAACGCCGTAGGTAGCGACCTCGGAAGCGACGATCGTGTTGCTGTTCTGGTTGTAGAGAACGACCTGAGCACCCTTCGCGAGCATGCCCCACGGGGTCTTGACGACGACCAGATAGTTGGGCAGTTTGGCAAAGACATCGGTGATGATGCCGGCGGTTTCCGGAGAGATCTCCTCGACAGAAGCGGGGACAACCTCTTCCGCTGCAATGTCTTCATCGGCTGCAAAAGCCATGACCGGCAGCAGGCTGACGACCATGACCAGAGCGAGAAGCATGCAGAGCAGTTTGCGGGATTTCTTCATAGTTTCCACTCCTTTGATAGATTGCATAAGCGCCATTTCGCCGGAAGCAGGGTAAAACAACCGGCTGCGTACACTTATGGTCATAGTATACACGTGCCCGTGGGAAAAGTCAAGCTATGGAAGCAATGTGCACAAAGGCCATCTGCGCATTTGCGGCATCATAGAGCGCAGTCTGTTAACGGACGCAGTGTTAACTGCCGGAATTTTTATTCGGAGCAGATTTCCTGTTGACAAGGAGGGGGAAAGACGATATAATCCTATTAACCTATAGAGAAGATAGGCGTTAGCGTGAGAAACCGAATTTCCGGCCGCCTGTGCATCTGCTGGCACTGTTGCGGCGTCTGAGTGCAGAGACATATACGAAACCGGACATACATATATAGTATTTGAGACAAAAATGGAGGAATCTCGTATGAGCAATATCTATACATCTGCAGATCAGCTGATCGGCAAAACGCCCCTGCTGGAGCTGACGCACATTGAAAAGGAACAGCAGCTCGAGGCGCGCATTCTGGCAAAGCTGGAGTATTTCAATCCCGGCGGCTCTGTGAAGGATCGCGTGGCGCTGGCCATGATCGAGGACGCAGAGCAGCGCGGTGTGCTCAAGCCGAGCTCCGTCATCATCGAGCCCACCTCCGGCAACACCGGCATCGGCCTTGCCTCCGTCGCTGCCGCCAGAGGCTACCGCATCATCATTGTCATGCCTGAGACCATGAGCGTAGAGCGCCGTCAGCTCATGAAGGCCTACGGCGCGGAACTCGTGCTCACCGACGGTGCGCAGGGCATGAAGGGCGCGATCGCGAAGGCCAACGAGCTTGCCGCGCAGATCCCCGACAGCTTTGTCCCCGGGCAGTTTGTCAACCCCGCGAACCCGGCGGTACATCGCGCGACGACGGGACCTGAGATCTGGCAGGACACGGACGGCAATGTGGATATCTTTGTTGCGGGCGTTGGCACCGGCGGCACTGTGACGGGTGTCGGTGAGTATCTGAAGTCCCAGTGCCCGAAGGTCAAAGTCGTGGCCGTCGAGCCGGCGACCTCACCGGTGCTGAGCGCCGGTCACGCCGGTCCGCATAAGATCCAGGGCATCGGTGCGGGCTTTGTGCCGGAGGTGCTCAATACGAAGGTCTATGATGAGGTCATCCCGGTCAGCAATGAGGATGCGTTTGCGACCGGCCGACTGATCGGCCACAAGGAGGGTGTGCTGGTCGGCATCTCCTCCGGCGCTGCCGTCTGGGCGGCGATCGAGTTGGCCAAGCGTCCGGAGAATAAGGGCAAGACCATCGTCGCGCTTCTGCCGGACACCGGCGACCGCTACCTGTCCACGCCGCTGTTCGCCGACTGAGGGCGCATGATACCGAAATCATTGTGGGAGCTGCCTTTTTGGCAACTCCCACATAATTTATTGTATGGTGTGCCGTAAAAATTTCCGATTCTTTTGCACGGCAAAGACAAAAACAGATGCAATTTTGTGCGCAATGCGCTATAATAGCTGCATTCTTATATATAAGAGGTATCATTATGCGAATCGTCGTCAAAGTCGGTACATCCACATTGGCGCACGCCACCGGACGGCTGAATATCCAGCGTATGGAGCGGCTGTGCAAGGTGCTCAGCGACCTGAAAAATGCGGGGCACGAGATCATTCTCGTCTCATCCGGCGCGATCGGCATGGGCGTTGGCAAGCTGAGCTTGTCCGCGCGGCCGAAGGACATGCCCACCAAGCAGGCTGCGGCCGCGATCGGGCAATGTGAGCTGATGTATTTTTACGACAAGCTGTTTTCGGAGTATAATCACATCGTGGCGCAGCTGCTCATCACCGCGCCGGATCTGGCCGAGGGCGGCAGCCGCAAGGCGCACTTTCACAATACGCTCGCGCGCCTGCTTGAGCTCGGCGCACTGCCGGTCATCAACGAGAACGACACGGTCTCCACGGATGAGATCGTCATCGGCGACAACGATACGCTCTCGGCGATCGTATCGGCGACCGTCTCGGCGGATCTGCTGATCCTGCTCTCGGACATCGACGGCCTGTATGACCGCGACCCGCGCCGTGACCCGGATGCCAAGCTTATTGAGACCGTCCCGGTCATCGACGCGCGTATTCTCTCGCTCGCGGGCGACAAAGGCTCGGAGCTTGCCACCGGCGGCATGGTCACCAAGCTGCACGCGGCGCAGATCGCGACGGCTTCCGGCTGCGAGATGGTCATCGCCAACGGCGAAAAGCCCGAGGTGCTCTATGATATCGTCGACGGCAAGCGCGTCGGCACAAGATTCTTGATCCCAAAATCTGAGGAGGAACTGCTATGACGACTCTCGATATTCTCAAGCGGACGAAGGCCGCGTGGCCGAGCATCTGCAACGCCTCTGCCGAGGACAAAAACCGCATTCTCTCCGCCATGGCCGACAGCCTGCAGGCGCAGTGTGATGCGATCCTGCGCTGCAACGCCGAGGACATGGATGCCGCGCGCGGCCACATCTCGGACGTCATGCTCGACCGGCTCTATCTGGATCGCGGGCGTGTTGATGCCATGGCCGACGGCATCCGCGCGACTGTGGCGCTGCCGGATCACACGGGGCGCATCCTTGCGCAGATCGACCACCCCAACGGCATGAAAATCTATAAAAAGCAGGTGCCGCTCGGTCTTGTGGCGATCATTTATGAGAGCCGTCCGAACGTCACGTCCGACGCGGCGGCGCTCGCCATCAAGAGCGGCAACGTCTGTATGCTCCGCAGCGGCAAGGAGGCCTTCCACACGGCCAAGGCCATCGTCGCGGCGCTCAAGCAAGGCATTGCCTCCGTCGGCGGCGATGCGGACATTGTCAACATCGTCGAGGACACCAGCCATGAGAGCGCCACGGAGATCATGCAGGCCAAGGGTCTCGTCGACCTGCTCATCCCGCGCGGCGGCGCGGGGCTCATCCGTGCCTGCGTGCGCAACGCCACCGTGCCCTGCATTGAGACCGGTACGGGCATCTGCCACGTCTACGTCGATCAGTACGCTGACCTCGGCAAGGCCGTGCGCATCATTGAAAACGCCAAGACCAGCCGCCCCTCGGTCTGCAATGCCGAGGAGGTTTGCCTTGTGCACCGGGCGGTCGCGGCGAAGTTTCTGCCCATGCTCAAAAAGACGCTGGTCGATGACCGCGCGGCACAGGGGCTCACGCCGGTCGAGCTGCGGCTCGATGCGGCCGCTGCGCAGATCATCGACGGCACTCCGGCGGGCGAGCAGGACTTTGACACCGAGTATCTCGACTACATCCTCGCCGTCGGCGTGGTCGACAGTCTGGACGCCGCCATCGCGCACGTGCTCGCCCACTCGACGCACCACAGCGACGCCATTGTCACCGAGGACGCCGCGAGCGCCGAGCGCTTTATCAACGGCACGGACAGCGCCGCGACCTATGTCAACGTCTCCACGCGCTTTACCGACGGGGGCGAGTTCGGCCTTGGCTGCGAGATGGGCATCTCCACGCAAAAGCTCCACGCCCGCGGCCCCATGGGGCTCGACGAGCTGAGCACCTATAAATATATCATCCGCGGTGACGGACAGATCCGCTGAGGAGGAAATACCATGAGCAAGTATGAAGCCGGATTTCTCGGCGCCGGAAATATGGGCGGCGCGCTGGCGGCCGCCGCAGCGCGGCAGGTGACGGGGGAGCGGGTCGCCGTCTCGTGCAGCACCCCTGCGCACAGTGCGGCAGCGGCCGAGCGGCTCGGCTGCCGTGCGGCTGCGCCGGAGGAGATCCTGCGCGAGAGCCGATTCGTGTTCCTCGGCGTCAAGCCGCAGATGCTTGACGGCGTGGTGCAGTCGCTGTCCGCGCCCGTTGCGGCGTCGGAGGGCGTTTTTGTGTCGATGCTCGCGGGTGTGCAGCTCGAGCGGCTCGAGCGGACGCTCGGCGCGGATAAGAAGATCATCCGCATCCTGCCGAACACCCCCTGCGCGGTGGGGCAGGGCGTCGTGCTCTACTGCGCGAATGCGCGCGTCACGGACGATGACATCGCGGCGTTTTGCACGCTCATGGCGGATGCGGGCATCGTCGACCCCGTGCCGGAGCATCTCATTGACGCCGGCTGCGCCATCACGGGCTGTGGCCCTGCGTTTGCGTATATGTTCATCGAGGCGCTCGCCGACGGCGGCGTCAAGTGCGGTCTGCCACGCGCCAAGGCCATCCGCTACGCTGCGCAGATGCTCGCCGGCAGCGCGGAAATGGTCCTGCGCTCCGGCAAGCACCCCGAGCTGCTCAAGGACGAGGTCTGCAGCCCCGGCGGCAGCACGATTGCCGGTGTGGACGCGCTCGAGCAGCGCGCCTTTCGCGGCAGCTGCATCGCCGCCGTGGAGGCGGCATTTGAAAAGACCCGTCAACTCGGCTGAGCCCATAACGACTGTTCGCCCGGCACTTGGCTGTGCCGGGCGAACGTATGCGCTGCGCTTGCTGTGCCTTGCGTGGACACACAGCGTCAGAACAGTGTGTCCGAAAAAAGAAAAAGTCCTGTATTCCTTGAGAATACAGGACTTTTTGCTGGTCCGAGTGAGAAGATTCGAACTTCCGGCCTCTTGAACCCCATTCAAGCACGCTACCAACTGCGCTACACCCGGATATCTTAATTGCTCAAATAATATAGCATACGAAAACCGAAAAAGCAAGAGGAAAAATGCACTTTTGGCAACGAATTAAAATTTAATATTCAATTGCTCATAAACTTCAATTTTTTCAATAAAAATCTTGACATTTTCTAAACACTTTGCTACTTTGACCTTAGCAATCGTGACGGGAAAACGAGCCGAATGGGCACAGGCTGTTGTTCCGGCGAAAAAAATGACAGGAGGAAACTACTATGACAGGGAAAAAACTGCAGCGTCTGCTGGCGTGCTTGCTGGCGGTGCTGCTGCTGTCGCAGGTCGGTGCGTTTTTGCCGGCCGCGCGTGCAGCAGGCGGATACTCGCTGCAAAACGGTACGGCCATCATCAAGTCCGGTATGTCGGACGCTGAGGTGAACCGTGCCTTGACGCGGGCACTGGTCGTCGGCTTTGACCAGATGAGCGAGGCAGATCAGAACGCACTTCTGGGCAGCCTCACGTGGGAGTATTACACGAAGGCTGTGACAAAAGTCCCTGGAATCGAAAGCAAAGAGATGTACTGGGATTCCATTGGCGGTGGCAAAACTGTTAAAGAAGGTAAGTATGTTAAAATTACGTATACTTGCCCCGCGCTTGCCAAAAATGACGACGGCAACTATCAGGTCCGCGTTCGGGGTACAAATGCTGCGGTGACGCTCACGAAGGTGGAGAAGCTCGATTCGTCCATCTCGCTGCGCAGCGGTGTCCAGGTGAAGATGCCGTACACCGATGCCGGTGCGCTGGACTTCAACGCGCTGCGCGCACGCATTTTTGAGCAGGTCGTCGCGAGCAGCGCGCCGAATCTGACGGTGAACGACGTGCACATTGAGTACTATGCCAAGTCCGAGCTGGTTTCTCATAAGGAATGGGTGAAGCTCGAGGGCGAGTTTGTGACGATCCCGATTCTCAACCAGACGGTCGGTTATCCTGCCATTTCCGAGGGCAACTGGAAGATCAAGATCACCTTCGACGGCAACGCCGACTACAAAGGCTGCAGCAGGGAAATGGATGTGACGTTCCTCGACCGCGATGCTGCTCCGTTCCACCTCAAGGGCGGCGTGACCGAGGTCGGCATCGTCTACAACGCAGACCGGAGCATCAACTACGCCGCGACCGAGCAGGCGCTGCGCGAGGCGCTCATCGAGAGCACCGATCCGAGCTACCCGGTCGATCTGGTGAAGGTGCAGTATAATATTTACGGCACCTCCATTACGGATGATTGGATCGCCAACTATAAGGACCTCAGTTACAAGGTGCTCGACAGCGATCTGTTGGATGGAATCAAGGCCGGAAAGTTCGGCCTCGGCGATCAGCTGCTGCGCCTGTCATGGCGCGGCAACGCGGACTATAAGCCCTTCGAGGAGACGCGCGTCCGGGTCAAGATGGTCGATAACCGTCAGCCGACCGAGGTCGTCCTCAAGCCGAGCATCTCGCTCATCTACAATAAGGACGTCTCCGTCGTTGCGGGACAGATCTTTGAATATGTCATCAACTGGGATGACTCCACGCTGCCCGAAAAGGACACGCTGAGCGCGGACGACTTCACGTTCGAGTACGAAGCGGAAGTCATGATCACGGATAAGGACGGCCTGGTCGTCGGCACCGGCGAGAAGCGCTGGGCACCGATCGCGGGCGAAAAAGTCCTGACAAGCTACACGTTCTGTGAGCAGATCGGCGCGGGCGAGCAGAAGATCCGTGTGACCTACAAGGGCAACGCGGACTACCGTCCCAGCAATGGTGCTGAGCTTCCGAAGGACTGCTATCTGACGATCAAGAAAGCGCCTGTCTCCGTCAAGGTGCACTCGACGAGCATCTATGCCGATGAGGAGCTCAGCAAGGACTTCATCACCACCGATCCGGTCGATAATTTCGATATCTTCACGGTCTTCGGCGGCGTGACCAGCGATGTGACCGGCAGCGTATTTGTGCAGCTGCCCGAGCGTTTGACAAAGGGAACGATCATCAAGCTCATTGACAAAACGCTCGAAGGCCTTGGCCAGAAGACGCTCACGCAGATGATGCAGGAGGGCACGACGGTCGGCGAGCTGCGCAAGCTCTTTAACGATATCGTCACCAATGCGGATAATCTGCCGCAGTCTGTGAAGGAGCTGCTTGAGAAGGTCGGCATCGATATTGACACCCTCGTCAAGCTCAACGAGGCGCTCAACAAGTTCCCCAATCTGCTCGACGATGTCCGCGTGGCCTTCGGCACGCCGGATCAGGCGGGCATCTACACTGTGTGTGCCGTCACGAACAACAAGAACTATCACACCGGCTTTGCGATGGGCAGCCTTGTTGTGAAGGCACACGTATCCGATGTGCGCCTGACGTGGAATGCGCCCATCAACGGGAAGCTGACCGTGGAAGAGGCAGCTGCGTTCGATTTCGGCGCGACGCTGCGCTATAATGAGAAGCCGGTCGCGGACCAGTCCTCCGTGAAATGCCTGTACACCGGCATCACGAGCAACTGGCAGTCTTACTCCTGCACCACGACCCCGCCGACCGAGCCCGGCCGCTATGTTATGACGGTCGTCACGCTGGGCGGCAACTATCAGGCGGCGCCCATCACGCGTTCGTTCCAGATCACGAAATAATTCCTCCGTTTGTCTCCCGGGTGATGCTGCCCGGGAGACATTTTTTGCGCCCGGAAAACCGGCCGAAGCGGAAAAATGAAAATCACCGAAAATTTTTTCAAAAATTACTTGACACCGGTCGATTCGTCTGGTATATTAAACGAGCGCTGAGGCGACGAGGCCGAGTAGTTCAGTCGGTTAGAACGCTAGCCTGTCACGCTAGAGGTCGAGGGTTCAAGTCCCTTCTCGGTCGCCACCCGCGGAGCGAAAGCTCCGCGGGATTTGTATGCTGCTATAGCTCAGCCGGTAGAGCGCATCCTTGGTAAGGATGAGGTCCCCGGTCCGAATCCGGGTAGCAGCTCCAGATAAAATCCTGTAATCGCAATGGTTACAGGATTTTTTCTTTTTCCGATCCTTTTGTGCGCCGAATGAAACCGCAGCGCCGGACGGGGCAGGCCCGTCCGGCGCTTTTTGTCATTCCGTTTTCTCCAGATAGGCCAGCGCCTGCAGGTAAGTGTCCCTTTTTGCGGGCGCAGCGCCGTCGATCCGCCGTGTGTCGAGGTTGTGCCGCAGGTCGGCGCACTTGACCTTGCGCGCGATCGGATTTTTCGCCAGCGCCTGCACGTAGTCCATATAGGGCACGCCCTCGGCGTGCGTCAGCAGCCGGAGTGCATCGAGCACGGGTGCGGGAAAGCCGGCGCGCTACATATGCCCAGCCTCCGCATGATGAATATCGGCGGTGTGCGCCGCAATATCTATTGTAGCAGGTGCGTGAACGCTGCGCAACGGCGCTTTTGCAGCATGCAGCAAGACCCCGCCGGACGGCGGGGTCTTGCAATTGCGAGTGAGCCTATAAGCCGGGTTCTGTAATCGACAGCCATCTATCTAGACGCACCGTTGCCGATGCGTTCCAGCCACCTCCATGGGACGGCCGGGCAGGCCATATGTCCCTCCGCGGTGTTGCTCCGGATAGAGTTTACAGCGCCGCGCTGTCTCCAGCCGGCGAGTGAGCTCTTACCTCACTTTTCCACCCTTACCCGATCGCTCGGGCGGTATCTTTCTGTTGCACTTGTCCGAGGGTCGCCCCTGGCGGGTGTTACCCGTTATCCTTGCCCTGCGGAGCCCGGACTTTCCTCACGCACAGCCTTTCGGCTCGTGCCCGCGGCTGTCCGGCTCACTCGCCCGACTATTTTACACATCCTGCCGCGGTACGTCAAGCGCTGCGGCGATTTATTTTCTTGTAATCGCGTCAAATGGGCGGTATAATCGCTTTGTATGATTCTTTATTTTTCAAAAGGAGTGTCTGCATGACCTTTTCGGATTATATTGACTACCTGCGCGGCAAGCGCATCGGCGTCATCGGTTTCGGCGTGAGCAATCAGCCGCTTGTGCGTGTGCTGCTGCGCAACGGCTGTGACGTGACCGTGTGCGACCGGCGCGAGCGCGCGCAGCTTGGTGCGGCCGGGGATGAGGCCGCGGCGCAGGGCGCGAAATTCGCCCTTGGCGCGGACTATCTCGAGCATCTGGACTTTGATGTCATCTTCCGCACGCCGGGCGTGCTGCCCATCGTGCCGCAGCTGCGCAAGGCTGCGCAAAACGGCGCGATCCTCACCTCCGAGATGGAGGCGTTCTGCAATCTCTGCCCCTGCCGCATCCTTGCCATCACCGGCAGCGACGGCAAGACCACAACCTCGACCATCACGGCGGAGCTTCTGCGTGCGCAGGGATACACCGTGCACCTCGGCGGCAACATCGGCACGCCGCTGTTTGACCGTATCGCGGACATCCGGCCGGACGATTTTGCCGTGCTCGAGCTCAGCAGCTTCCAGCTGCACAGCATGCACTGCGCGCCGGATGTGGCCATTATCACAAACATATCGCCCAACCATCTGGATGTGCATCCGGATTTTGAGGACTATGTGTCGGCCAAGTGCAGCATTTACCGCGGCCAGCGCCCCGACGGTGTCCTTGTGCTCAACGCCAGGGATGCGCATACGCCGCGCTTTGCAGCCGAAGCGCCGGGCAGCGTGCGCTATTTCAGCAGCATCGGTCCGGTGGAAAACGGCGTCTACTGCTCGGACGGCGTCATTTATCGCGCCCACGGCGGCAAGGCGGAGAAGCTGATCGACGTTTCGGATATCCGCATCCCCGGCGCGCACAACGTGGAAAACTATATGGCTGCCTTCGCCGCGACCGACGGTCTGGTTGGTCAGGCGGCGTGCGTGCAGGTCGCGCGCAGCTTTGCGGGTGTCCCGCACCGCATGGAGCGCATCCGTGAGCTCAACGGCATCACGTTTATCAACGACTCCATCGCCTCGAGCCCCACGCGCACGATCGCGGGGCTGCACGCGCTGCCGAAGCCGCCGGTCATCATTCTCGGCGGGCATGATAAGCACATCCCGTTTGACGAGCTGGGCGACGAGGTCTGCTTGCACGCGAAGGCGGCGGTCGTCGTCGGCGAGACGGCGCAGCGCATCGCGGCGGCCATCCGCGGCTCAAAATTCTATGACCCGGGAAAGCTGCCGCTCGTCGAAGCGCCGGATTTTCGCGCGGCGGTCGAGACGGCGTATCGTCTCGCGCAGCCGGGCGATACCGTGACGCTCTCGCCGGCGTGCTCGTCGTTTGACTTCTTCAAGAATTTTGCCGAGCGCGGCGATACTTTCCGCGCCATCGTGGAAGGCCTGCAATAAATGCATGGACCGCGCCCCGCCTGCATAGCATGGCAGGGGGGAGTGCTATGATCCGTGTGACTCGCCGTTGGCGTCCGGCTGTTCATCGTCCGCCGCGCTTCAGGCGCAGCGTGGCGGCGCTGCTGCTGGCGCTGGCTGTGCTTGGCAGCGCCGCGTATGTGACCGTGACGGTGCTGCAGCTCATCACGCAGCTTGCCGTGAACGCCGCCTGCGATCTCATGCAGCTGAAGATCAACACCGCCGTCCGTGCGTCCATGGCGCAGGTGCGCGGCGAATACTATACCTACCGCACAGACGCGGACGGGACGATCACGGCTGTGAGCATCGACGCCGAGCGCGTGGGGCAGGTGGCCTCGCTCGTGCTCGAGCATATGATGGACGGCGATGACGGGCAGATCGAGCTGGATATCCCGCTTGAAACGCTTTTCGGCGTGAATTTTCTGCCCGGTCTCAAGCTGCCGCTGCCGGTGCGCATCCTTGTGCTGACAACGTCGGACGTGCGCTACCGCAACGAGCTCGTGTCGGCTGCGATCAATCAGAGCAAATATCAGCTATACCTCGATATCAACATGGATCTGGACATTCTGGTGCCGTGGGCGCACCAGACGGAGACTGTGGGCACGCAAGCGCTGCTGGCCGAGACGGTCATCGTCGGCAAAGTGCCCCAGACGTATGTGGAAGTGGAGTAACGACTATGGATGTACATGAAGAAATTCTGGCGCTGCGCCGCCGGCTGGAGCGCGCAAACTTTCTCTACTATGTGAAGGACGCGCCCGAGATCAGCGACTTTGAATATGACGCGCTCCTGCGCAGACTGGAGGAGCTTGAGGCGGCGCACCCGGAATATGCCTCGCCCGATTCGCCGACGCAGCACGTCGGCGGCTACGCGCTCAACACCTTCGCGCAGGTACACCATCAGGTGCCGCTCGAGAGCCTGCAGGATGTGTTCTCGTTTGACGAGCTGCGCGCGTTCGGCGCGCGCATGGACACCGCGCTCACGCAGGCGCATGATTACTCTGTCGAGCCGAAGATCGACGGTCTGTCCATGTCGCTCGAGTATGAAAACGGTGTGTTCGTGCGCGGCGCGACGCGCGGCGACGGTGTCACCGGCGAGGACGTGACGGAAAATCTGCGCACGCTGCGAAACCTGCCGCTGACGCTTGAAAATGCGCCTGCAAGGCTCATCGTGCGCGGCGAGGTCTATATGTCGCACGCCGTGTTTGCGCAGCTCAACGCCGAGCGCGAGCTGCTTGAGCAGCCGCTGCTGGCCAATCCCCGCAACGCGGCAGCGGGCTCCGTGCGCCAGCAGGACCCGAAGGTCGCGGCGGCGCGCAAGCTGGATATTATCATCTTCAACCTCCAGTTTGACAGTGACCGCACGTTTGCCACCCATACGCAGACGCTCGACTATCTGGCGTCGCTGGGTTTCCCGGTCGTGCCGTACCGGCGCTGTGAGACGCTTGATGCCTGCTGTGCGCGTATCGACTGGATCGGTGACAACCGCGAGACGTTCCCGTTCGATATCGACGGCGCGGTCATCAAGATCAACGACCTTGCACAGCGGCGGTATCTCGGCAGCACGGCGAAATTCCCGCGCTGGGCGGTGGCGTATAAGTACCCGCCGGAGAAAAAGGAGAGCCGCGTGCGCGACATCGTCGTGCAGGTCGGGCGCACGGGCGTGCTCACACCGAAGGCGGTCATCGACCCGGTGCGTCTGGCGGGGACGACCGTTACGAATGCCACGCTGCACAATCAGGATTTCATCGACAATCTTGACCTGCGCATCGGCGACACGGTGCTCGTGCAGAAGGCGGGGGAGATCATCCCCGAGATCCTCTCCGTCGTGCGCGAAAAGCGCCCGGAGGGCACGGTGCCGTTTCGTATGCCGGACACCTGCCCCGAGTGCGGCGCGCCGGTCGTGCGCGATCCGGACGGAGCCGCCCTGCGCTGCACGGGTGCAGAGTGCCCGGCGCAGCGGCTGCGCAATATCGCCCACTTCGCCTCGCGTGAGGCGATGGATATCGACGGGCTCGGCATTTCGCTGTGCCAGTCGCTGATCGACTCTGGGCTCGTGCGCTCGCCGGCGGAGCTGTATTCCCTCGAGCCGCAGGCGGTCGCGGCGCTGGATCATATGGGCAAAAAGTCGGCCGAGAATCTCATTGCGGCCATTGAAAAGAGCAAGGATGCGGGCATGGCGCGCCTGCTGTGCGCGTTCGGCATCCGGCAGGTGGGGCAGAAGGCGGCCAAGGTGCTGGCGATGCACTTCGGCACGCTCGACAAGCTCATGGCGGCGACGGAGGACGAGCTCATGGCCATTCCCGACGTCGGGCCGACAACGGCTGCGTACCTGCGCGCGTGGTTTGCAAATCCTCAGTCGCAGCACCAGATCCGTCTGCTGCGCGCGGCCGGTGTCAGCTTCGAGTCCAAGGAGCAGATCGTCGACCACCGCTTTGCGGGCAAGACGTTCGTGCTCACCGGCGCGCTCGAGCACTTCAGCCGCGATGAGGCCGGTGCCATCATCGAACGCTTCGGCGGCAAAACCAGCTCATCCGTGTCGAAAAAGACGTCCTATCTGCTGGCCGGGGAGAACACCGGTTCAAAGTACCAGAAGGCGCTCACGCTCGGCACGCCGATCATTACGGAAGCAGAATTTCTGGACATGATCCAGGAATAACGACGAAACGGAGGAATCATCATGCGAGATTACGCAAAGGAGTTTGAAAACCGCGTCGCCTTTATCCGCGACCTGCTGGGCGGCAGCGGCGCGCAGGGCATCATCTTCGGCAACAGCGGCGGCAAGGACAGTGCGCTCGTCGGCATCCTCTGCAAGGCCGCGTGCGACAACACGGTCGGCATCATGATGCCGTGCGCCTCCAAGCGCAACTTCGGCGAGGATATGAGCGACGGTCTGGCTGTGGCTGAGCAGTTCAACATCGAGACACGCACAGTTGACCTCACGGCGGAAAAGGAGCTCGTCATGCAGACGGTCTCCGCCGTCACGACGCTCAACCAGATGGCAACGTCCAATATTGCGCCGCGTCTGCGCATGCTCACGCTCTACACGATCGGCGCAGCCGAGGGCCGCCTCGTCGCCGGGACGGGCAACCGCAGCGAGGCGTACATGGGCTACTTCACAAAGTGGGGCGACGGTGCGTATGACTTTAACCCCATTGCCGACCTGACCGTGACGGAGGTCTATGAATTCCTGACGTGGCTGCACGCGCCGGAAAACATCATCCGCAAGGCGCCGTCAGCCGGCCTTTTCGAGGGGCAGACGGACGAGCAGGAGATGGGCGTGACCTATGCCGCCATCGATCGATACATCCTTACCGGCGAGGCCAACGAGCACGACAAAGCCATCATCGACCGCTACCATAGCCGCAGCGAGCACAAGCGCCGCCCGGCCGCGACCTATCACGCCGAATGACACAGTATTTTGACACCCACGCGCATTACGACAGTGGAAAGTTCAACGCCGACCGCGACGAGGTGCTGCGCGCCGTGCATGAGAGCGGCGTCGCGCTCGTGGTCGACCCCGGTGACAGCGGCGTCACGTCGGAGCGTGCCGTTGCGCTGGCACAGGCGCATGATTTTGTCTATGCCGCCGTCGGCTGGCATCCGGAGGAGGCCGACAGCTGGACGGACAGCAGCCTTGCGTACATCCGCGCGCTGGCGGCGCAGCCGAAGGTCTGCGCTATCGGCGAGATCGGGCTGGACTATTACTGGGACGCCTCCACAAAGGCGAAGCAGGAGCGGATGTTCCGCGCGCAGCTGGAGCTTGCGCTCGAGCTGGATCTGCCGGTCATCGTGCATGACCGCGAGGCGCACGGTGACAGCCTGCGCATCGTGTGCGACTATCCGCAGCTGCGCGGTGTGTTCCACTGCTATTCCGGCAGCGTGGAGATGGCGCGCGAACTGCTGCGCCGCGGCTGGTATCTCGGCTTTGACGGGCCGATCACATACAAAAATGCTGCCAAAGCGCCCGAGGTGATCGCCGCCTGCCCGGTGGAGCGCATCCTGTTGGAAACGGATTCCCCCTATCTCGCGCCCGTGCCGAATCGCGGTAAGCGCAATGATTCACGTAACCTGCCGTTCATCGCCGCGCGCGTCGCGGAGATCAAGGGCATGACGATAGACCAAGTCGCGGAGGTAACACTGCAAAATGGAAAGAAACTCTTTGGTCTCTGAGCGCTATCTGCTGCGCGGTGCGCCGAACGCGCGCGACCTCGGCGGCCTGCCGACGATGGACGGGCGCAAGGTACGCGCAGGCGTGCTGCTGCGCAGCGGCGAGCTTGCGGGCATTACGGACGCCGATGCGCACACGCTCAGCCAATACCCGCTGCGTACGGTCATCGACTTTCGCACCGATCTGGAGCGGGAGCAGAAGCCCGACCGCGTCCTTGCGGGCGTGCGCTATATCCACTGTCCGATCGTGCAGCAGGCGGCGGCCGGCCTGACGCGTGAGGAGCAGGCAGATCCCTATGGCGCCGTCGTTGCGCATGCAAAAACGATGGCGGGCAAGGAGCGCGTGTTCATGTGCGAGCTGTACCGCGGCCTTGTCACGCGGGAATTCTCTGTCGACCACTACCGGCAGTTTTTTGCGCTCCTGCTTGCGCAGACGGACGGCGCGCTGCTCTATCACTGTACGGCCGGAAAGGATCGCGTCGGTGTCGGCACGATGCTGCTGCTGACGGCGCTGGGCGTGGACTGGCCGGTCATCGTGGAAAACTATCTGATCACGAATGAGCGTATGGCTGCCTCGACCGACTGTCTGCTGACGGCGGTCAAGGACTATGACCTCACGGAGGCAGAGCGGGATGTCATCCGCACATTCGACTGCGCGGACGCGGAGTTTCTGACAGCCGCGCGCGACGCGGCCGAAGCGCGTTATGGCAGCGTGGACGCCTTCCTGTCGCAGGCGCTCGGCGTCGGTGAGGCTGAGCGGGAGATACTGCGCGCACGCTGGCTGACCGAGTGATAAAAGTAATCACAGAAAAAGCGGCGTGCCGCCCGATGTGGGCGGCACGCCGCTTTGGCCTGCCGGAAAACCGAAGCGATTTTCCGGCAAAAGGCTCACAGTTTCAGACCTTCGGCAATTGATCCGCCAGAAAGACAAGGACGGGATCCTCCTCTGCGCGGACATAGGGCGCTCTCGGTGCGCGAAACAGCGTCGACTCCGGCAGCACCGTACTGAGCACGACGTGGAAGGTCGTGCCGTTCCAGGCGTTGCTCTCGAGCAGGATCGTGCCGTTGTGCTTTTCTGCGACACCGAGCGCGACGGTGAGGCCGAAACCATTGCTGCTCAGGTCGGAAAAGTCCACGCCTGTCACGCGCAGCGGGATAAAGATCGTCCCGAGCTTCGCCGGAGCGATGCGTGTGCCGTCGTCACAGATGATGATGTCTACGCGGTCACCCTCCTGTGTGACGGTAATGTGGATGCGGTCGCCGCGCGAGCAGCGCTCCATGCAGTTTGCGATGATGTTGAGCAGCATCCGCTGGATGAGCGCCGTGTCGAGCGCGCACTCGATCGGCGCTTCCGGAATGTGCACGTCGAGCACGATGCCGTTGTCGTCGGCGATCGACTGTATGTTTTCCAGCAGCATCCGGCATTCCGCGCCGAGATCGCATAGCTGCGGTGCGAATGCGAGCGACCCGTCGCTCAGCCCGGAGGCGGTGGAGGCATTGAGCGCAAAGCGCAGCAGCCGGTAATAAAACCGCTTGAGTTCGGCGGCATTGTGGCGAAAGTGCACATCACTCAGCTGCATGCCGTAATCATGGAAGTACGTCGTGAGCGTGTGCAAGCCCGACAGCGATGTCAGAAACGGTGCAAACTGTGCGCCTGCGCGCAGCGTGTTTTCGTCCTGCGGCTCAAGCGAGAAGAGCCGGAACGCGCCGAATGATGTCACGGATACGATGACATGGCGCTTGCCGACCATGGCGGAGGTCACAAATTCCGTCGCCGTGGCCTCGGTAATGTGATCCGGCAGCAGCTCGGAGAGCTTGTGATTTGTACGGTCGCCGCGAAAGAGCTCCTGCGCCGCCGGATTCATAAATGCGATGAACTGCTCCTGCGCACCGAGCACGGCTGTCGTGCTCATGGAAAACAGTGTGCTGAGCGAGTCGATGATGTGCGTATTGCTCATTTTCCGATCCCCCCTGAGATGTATTAAAAATCAGTATAGCAGATATCGTCAATAGATACAAGTTTTTGCGAAAATCTGAACGAAAAATTGTCACTTGTGATCGACTGCGCATCGTGAATTGGAAAGAATGTGGTTGCGCTTTTTTCGGATTTGATATAAAATAGAGCCGTATGAAATGCGCTGCGTGCTGTGCGCAGCAGATCTAACAGGAGGAAACGAGTATGATTAAAATTGGCATCAATGGCTTCGGCCGTATCGGCCGTTTGGTATTCCGCGCCGCGATCTGCGCTGACGATATTGAGGTCGTCGCCGTCAACGCTCCGGACAAAACGCCTGAGCAGCTGGCATATACCGTGAAGTATGACTCCGTGCACGGCCGCTTCAACGGCACCGTTGATTTTGAAGAGGGCGAAAACCCGGCTCTGATCGTCAACGGCAAGCGTGTCGCGCTGCTCAACAACCGTGATGCGAAGCTCCTGCCCTGGGGTGAGCTGGGCGTTGAGTATGTGCTCGAGTGCACCGGCGCGTTCCTGACCAAGGAAAAGGCGCAGGATCATCTGGATGCCGGCGCGCAGGTCGTCGTGCTCTCCGGCCCGTCCAAGGACGACACGCCGATGTTCGTTTGCGGCGTCAACCTCGACACTTACACCCCTGACATCAAGATCGTGTCCAACGCTTCCTGCACCACCAACTGCCTTGCGCCGCTGGCCAAGATCATCAACGACAACTTCGGCATCGTCGAGGGCCTCATGACCACCGTCCACGCCGATACTGCCACCCAGCAGGTCGTTGACGGCTTCTCCAAGAAGAACTGGCGCCTGTCCCGCGGCGTGCACGGCAACATCATCCCGACCAGCACCGGCGCTGCCAAGGCTGTCGGCAAGGTTATCCCGGCTCTGCAGGGCAAGCTGACCGGCACCTCCATGCGTATCCCGAGCGCGGATGTTTCCATCGTCGACCTGACCTGCCGTCTGGAGAAGGCTGCGACCTATGAAGAGATCTGCGCCGCCGTCAAGGCTGCCGCGGAAGGCCCGATGGCCGGTGTCGTCGAGTACGTTGACGACGAGGTCGTCTCCTCCGACTTCATCACCGATCCGCACACCAGCATCTTCGATGCCAGAGCGGGTCTGGCGCTCAACGATCACTTCGTCAAGCTCATGGCTTGGTACGACAACGAGTGGGGCTTCTCCAACAAGATGCTCGACCTGACGCGCCACATCGACAGCGTCCGCAAGGCCTGATCGAAAAAATCCAACTGCAAATCAAGGGAATGCATCGCGTTCCCTTGATTTTTTCTGCGTGTTCGTGTAAAGTATAGCGGCACGTGAAATTTCAGCGGGGAGGGAGCGCGTTTTGCAGGAAAACAGCAAGCAGAACTATCTCCACGGCGCGGCCATTATGGCGGCCGGCGTGGTGGTCACCAAGATCCTCGGCGCGATCTACAAGATCCCGCTCGGCAATATCCTCGGCGACGAGGGGTATGGATACTTTTCCGTCGCTTACAATATCTATTACGTTTTTCTCACGATGGCTACGGCGGGCATGCCGGTCGCGCTCTCGCGCATGATCAGCGAGGCGGACACGCTCAGCCGTCCCATGCAGGCGCGCAAGATCTTCCGCGTTGCATGGCTGACGTTTGCGATCTTCGGCATTCTGCTCGGCCTGGTCATGTTCCTGTTTCCGACGGAGCTGGCCGGGATGCTCAACAACGTCCGCGCGGCGCAGAGCATTTGGGCGCTGTCTCCGGCACTCGTGCTCGTGTACCTGACGAGCACGTACCGCGGCTATGCGCAGGGCATGAGCAATATGAAGCCGACCACCGTCTCGCAGATCCTTGAGGTCGTGGGCAAGGTCGCCGTCGGTCTGGTGCTCGCGTGGAGCTTTACGCGCGCGGGCAAAGGGCTGCCGGTCGTCTCGGCGGGCGCGATCTTCGGCGTCACGGCGGGCGGTGCATTCGCGCTCATCTACGTCTCGATCTATAAGCACCGGCACTATCCGGACAAACCGGTCGCCGACCCGGACGTTCCGGACTCTGCCGGCCGCATTCTCGGCACGCTGCTGCGCATCAGTATCCCGATCGCGCTCGGCTCAAGCGTTTTGAGCATCATCAACCTCGTCGACACCAAGCTCATCATGTACCGTCTGCAGACGGCGCTGGGCTATTCGGAGACATACGCAAACATTCTCTACGGCGTCTACGGGAAAACGCTGACACTCTTTAACCTTCCGGCTGCGTTCGTGACGCCGATGACGATCAGCATCGTTCCGGCGATTGCTGCCGCGGTTGTGCAGAAGAAGTTTGCACAGGGACATGATATTGCGGAGTCTGCGCTGCGCATCTCGGCGGTCGTCGCCATGCCGATGGGTGTCGGGCTCGCCGTGCTCTGCGACCCGATCGTGAACGTGCTCTATCCGAACAGCAATGACGCCGGGCCTATGCTGCTGATGTTTTTGGGGCTCGCGTCTGTGTTCGTGTGCATTTCGCTCATCACAACGGCGGTCCTGCAGGCGACCGGTCATGAGCTGTGCCCCGTGTGGTCGATGCTGGCCGGCGGCGTGACCAAGGTCGCGGTCAACTGGTTTTTGATCGCAGTGCCGGAGCTCAACATCGTCGGCGCGCCGATCGGCACGCTCGCGTGCTATGTGGTCATCTGCATCATGAACTACATCTTCCTGTGCCGCACGCTGCATGAGCGGCTGCACATCGGGCGCTGCCTTGCGCGTCCGCTGCTGAGCACGGTGCTCATGGCGGTCGTAGCCGGAGGCGTGTATGCCGGGCTCAGCGCTGTCATGGGCGGCGACCTGAGCTGGAAGCGCGTGGCGCTGGCTATGCTCGCGGCGATGGCCTGCGCGGTCGTGACATATCTTGTCGCAGTGGTTAAAACGCGCGCCATCACGCTTTCGGATATGCAGCTGATCCCGCGCGGTGAAAAGCTCGCAAAAGTCCTGCATATCAGATGACATAACACCGAAAACCCTGAATTTTCAATGGTTTTTTCAAAAAAGGGTTGCAGAAGGAGCAAAATTGTGTTAGATTTTCTCTGCAAAGAAAGCTATGACCTGCGCGACTTCGTTGCGCTCGTCTCGTACCTGCGCTCGCCGAACGGCTGCCCCTGGGATCAGGTGCAGACGCACGAGAGCATCCGCCGCAACTTCCTCGAGGAGACGTATGAGGCCTGTGAGGCGATCGACGCCGGAGACCTTGTGCACATGCGCGAGGAGCTGGGCGACGTGCTCATGCAGGTGCTGTTTCACACGGATATTGAGCGTGAGGCCGGGCATTTTGATATTGACGATGTGGCGGACGCTGCCTGCAAAAAGCTCGTTTACCGGCATCCGCATGTGTTCCGGCGCGACGAGCCGGATGCGCCGGACTGGGACACGATGAAGCAGCGCGAGCGCGCGCAGACGACCACTGCCGAGGCGATGGACAGCGTGGCGCGCAGCCTGCCGGCGCTCTGGCGCTGCGATAAGATCCAGGCCAAGGCCGCCAAGACCGGCTTTGAATGGCCGGATGTACATGCGGCGCTTGATAAGGTCGATGAGGAGACGCGCGAGCTGCGCGCAGCCGTGGCCTCCGGCGATGCGGAGGCGATCGGTGACGAACTGGGCGACCTGCTCTTCGCCGCCGTGAAGGTTGCACGTTTTGCGGGCATCGATCCCGAGCAGGCGGCACACGCCGCGTGCGAAAAATTCATCCGCAGGTTTTCCGCCATGGAGACCGCGGCCGCAAACGACGGTACGGCGCTTGAACAGTGCACGCTTGCGCAGATGCTCACGCTCTGGCAGCAGGCAAAGCAGACCGTCAGTGCGGAACAGGAAAGCAGGAAATCTGCACGGCAGTGAGAGACCCGTGCGGGATTCTATAAAGTGGCATATGCCAACACAAACATGAAGTAGGAGGATTACCATCATGAATAAGGCAGAACTGATTGCTGCAGTTGCCGAAAAGACCGGTCTGTCCAAGAAGGACAGCGAGAAGGCCGTCAACGCGGCGTTCGACACCATCGCCGCGAACCTCGAGGTCGGCGAAAAGGTGCAGCTCGTCGGCTTCGGCGTGTTTGACATCAAGGAGCGCGGCGCCCGTATCGGCCGCAACCCCAAGACCAAGGAAGAGATCGAGATCCCGGCAACGCGCGTGCCTGTTTTCAAGGCGGGCAAGGTGCTCAAGGACGCGGTTTCCAAATAAGAACGATGTGAAACGCTCCGGGATGACCGGAGCGTTTTTGTCAGGAGGAGCTCTATGCGTCTGGATAAATATCTGAAAGTTTCGCGCCTCATCAAGCGCCGCACGGTGGCAAACGACGCCTGCGACGGCCAGCGTATCACGGTCAACGGCCGCACGGCGAAGGCATCGTATGACGTCAAGATCGGCGACGTGATCGAGATCGCCCTCGGACAGCGCACCGTAAAGGTGGAGGTGCTTGCCGTCACGGAGAACGCAAAAAAAGACGATGCTGCGGCAATGTACCGCGAGCTCGCCGAATAATGCGTGCAAAAAACCGCCGCTCTGAACAGAGCGGCGGTTTTGCTGTATGTGTCAGATCATGTATTTGGTAATCTCGCTGCCGGTCGCTGCAGGATCCATGCTCAGAGACAGGGTGAACTGAATGTGCTCGCGCTCGGAGAAATCATTCAGCCATGCCAGGAACTCTGCGATCTGCTGCTCGGAAATCTCGGAGAGCATCTTCGTAAAGTTGTCGATAAACACATGGGTGATGTCGTAGTTGCCGGCATGCAGGCCGCTGAGGAAGCCCTTGAAGAAATCGTAAGAGCCCATCGCGTTCGCATAGTCGCAGGCGTAGATCAGGCGCGCCTGATACGGAATATCGTAGGTGAGTTTTTTATCCTTTTCAATGCACACGACAGAACCGGTTTCCTCACGGACGGCCGTGGCGACCATTTCCACCAGACGTTTTGTTTTGCCGGAACCTTTGAGACCCATGATCAGTTGGACCATATGTCAATCACACTCCTTTTGAAAGTCAGGGCGGCGCCCTGTGTCTAGATTATCACGTTTTCGCGCTGACTGCAACGATAACTTTTCAGTTTACCTCCGGTTTGCCGAGCAGGGAGAACATATTCTTCTTGTACGCCTCCACGCCGGGCTGGTCAAACGGGTTGACGCCGGACATATAGCCCGAAATGGCACACGCGAGCTCGAAGAAGCACACGAGCCATGCAAAGCCTGCCTCGTCGCGCTTCGGCACGCGCACCTCGAGATTCGGAACGCCGCCGGTGATGTGTGCGGCCTTCACGGCCTCCTGTGCCATGCGGCTGATGTCGCTGAGCTTGCGCCCGGCGAGGTAGTTGAGCCGGTCGGGATCGCCCATGGCAAAAGGAACGCTGAATTCATTGAGCGGCTGCTCGAACGAGACGACGGTCTCCATGAGCGTGCGCGGTCCGTCCTGAATATACTGACCCATGGAGTGCAGGTCTGCGTTGTATTCGACGGAGGCGGGGAAGATGCCGATGCCGTTTTTACCCTCGCTCTCACCGTAGAGCTGCTTCCACCACTCGGCCATGAACCGGAACGACGGTTCGTAGCAGGCGAGGATCTCGGTCGTCTTGCCGAGCCGATACAGGTGCTGGCGCGCGGCGGCATACTGCCACGCGGGGTTTTCGGGCGACTGCGCGCTCATGGCGGTGAAGGCCTCGATCGCCTCGCCGATCACGGCCTGCACGTCGATGCCGGCGGCGGCCATCGGCAGCAGGCCGACAGCGGACAGCACACTGTAGCGCCCGCCGACGTCATCGGGCACGACGAACGTCTCCCAGCCCTCTTCGTCGGCCATCTGCTTGAGCACGCCGCGGTGGGCGTCCGTCGTGGCGAAGATGTGCTTTTTGGCCTTCTCCGTGCCGTACTTTGCCTCCAGCAGACCGCGGAACATCCGGAATGCGAGCGCGGGCTCAAGTGTTGTGCCGGACTTGGACACGACGTTGATGTCAAAATCCAGATCGCCCAGTTCCTCGAGCAGGTGCATCAGCGCGTCCGGCGACAGGGAGTTTCCGGCGAAGAGGATCTTCGGGTCGCCGGGCTGCGGGTGCGGCCGCAGCAGCTCCACGGCGCCCTTCGCGCCGAGATACGACCCGCCGATACCCACGACGACCAGCGCCTGCGCACGGCCCCGGATGCGCGAGGCGGCGGTGAGGATCTGCTTGAGCTCACCGTTCTGGATGCGTCCCGGCAGGTCGAGCCAGCCGGTGAATTCCGTGCCGGCGCCCGAGTGCTCGAGCAGGGCGCGGTGCGCCCGTGCAGCGGCCGCATAATCCGGCCCCGCGGGGTCAAAAAATCCGGCAGCGCCGGAAAGGTCTACTTTGATCATAGCGATCCCTTCTCTCATAAAGGATATCTCCAGTATACACGATAATCCGGATTTCGCAACCGTTATCTGCCGCTCACAGCGCGCGCAGCACCCGCAGCCAGAGATGTGTCGTCGTGATGCGCGCAGCGCCGTCGGGAACGATGAGCGGGACAACGGTCGTGTCCCCGTCGCTGTCGGTCACGGTCACGGTGCCGACTTGTGCACCCGGCGGCAGCGGAGCGCACAGGTCTTCATCGAGTGCAATGTCAAACTGCGGCGCTGCCGCGTCCTTGCGCACGAGGATGGTGTCTGCGCCGGAGAGCACCGGCTGCACGCTGTCGGTCTCAGCAAAGCGCACGCGCACGGGCGGGATGACAATGCCGGCTGCGATGGGACAGTGTGCATAGTTGGCAAAGGCGTAGTCGAGCAGCGTCCGCGCGTCCTGAAAGCGCGCGGCTGAGCTCTCGGCGTGCAGCACGACGGCGATGTACTCCGCGCCGTCGCGCTCGGCGCTGGCGGATACGCAGTGCATGGCCTGCTTTGTGTAGCCGGTTTTCAGCCCGGTCGCGCCGGGGTAGCCGTGAATGAGCTTGTTTGTGTTGGAGAGCTCAAAACGCCCGTCGCGCACGGTGTCCATCCAGATGGTCGTGTAGTCGCGGATGCGCGGGTATGCCAGCAGTGCGCGCGACATGACGGCAATGTCCCGCGCGGTCGTGTAGTGCGCGGGGTCGTCGGTCAGCCCGGTGGAATTGAGAAAGTGCGTGTTTTCCATGCCGAGTGCCTGCGCGCGCTCGTTCATACGTTTGGTAAAGGCCGCCTCCGAGCCGCAGATATGCTCGGCCATGGCGACGGCGCAGTCATTGGCGGAGCTCACGGCGATGCATTTGATCATCTCGTCGACGGTCATCTGTTCTCCCTCCCTGAGCCAGATCTGGCTGCCGCCCATGGCGCACGCGTTGGCGCTTGCGGTGACCACGGCGTCCGTGGAGAGCTGACCGCTGTCGAGCTGCTCGAAGATGAGCAGCAGTGTCATGATCTTCGTCACGCTCGCGGGGGAGAGGCGCTCGTCGGCGTTCTTCTCATAGAGCACCGTGCCGGTCTCGCGCTCAATCAGGATCGCCGACGGTGCGCCGATGCTCAGCTCCTCCTCTGACGGCTGCTCGAGCGCCGCCGCGGGCGTGCACAGCAGCAGCGCCGTGAGCAGCAGGGAGATCCATTGCTTCATGTTATCCGCCCCTTTCGTTGCTTTTCCATACCAGCCTATGCCGCGCCGCGGCGGAAAAGCAGTCCGTGTCCCCACAATTTGCACAGCCTTTTGCACATTGCGGTGTTCAGAGCGTGTCAAGATGCGCCGCTTCCTGTCGCAAATGTGCGAAAAGCTCAGCATTACCCGCTTGACGCTTCGAGTGCATGATAGTAAAATATAGAGCGTTACTGACAGCACCGACAGGCGCCGGTAGGCGCGATGGGAGAACGATTTATGAAGCGTTTTGATCCGAAAAACAAATATTTCGGCTGGGGCATCACGGCGTTCGGCGTGATCGCGTGTTCGATCCTGTTTTTCATGCTCCTGCAGCACGGAAAATCGATCAGCGGCGCGATCGGCACGCTCATTAGCATCCTCAGTCCGATCATCTGGGGCATGGTCATCACGTACCTGCTCTGGCCGCTGGTGAAAATGTTCCAGCGCAAGCTCTTTGAGCCGCTGCTTCAGAAGATCCGGCCCAAAAAGCCTGTGAGCAAGTCGCTTGCGCGCGGTCTGTCCGTAGTTCTGGCGATCCTGGTCGCGCTGGTTTTGATTGCCGCGCTCGTCTGGCTCATCATCCCGCAGCTCTATACGAGCATTGAGAGCATCGTGCTCAACTCCCAGCAGTATTACGACACGATCACCGGCTGGATCAATCGCTTCTTTGAAAACAACCCCGAGGTGGAAGAGGCGCTCCTCGCGGCGACCGGAAAAGCTTCCGACAGCCTGCTTGACTGGGCAAAGACGGCGCTGCTGCCGTCCATGGGCAAGGTTGTCACGAGCCTGACGACCGGCATCTATGCCGTTTTGCGCGGCATTCTTGACGTGCTCATCGGCTTCGTTGTCGCCTGCTATGTGCTGTCGAATATGGAGCTGTTTCTGGCAAAAGCCAAGATGGTACTCTACAGCATTTTCCCTCTCCGCTCCTCCAAGCGTATTCTCAAGGCCATCCGTTTTACGGACACGGCGTTCATGAGCTTTATCAGCGGCAAGGTCATTGACTCTGCCATTATCGGCGTCATCTGCTATATCTGCTGTGCGATCATGCGCATGCCGTATGTCGTGCTCGTGAGCGTGGTCGTCGGCGTGACGAACATCATCCCGGTTTTCGGCCCGTTCATCGGCGCCGTGCCGACTGCACTCATCATTCTGCTTGATTCGCCGATGAAGTGCCTGATCTATGTCATCTTTATCCTTGTCCTGCAGCAGATCGACGGCAACATCATCGGACCGAAGATCCTCGGCAGCTCCACCGGTATCAACGGCTTCTGGATCATGTTTGCCATCCTGCTCGGCGGCGGTCTGTTCGGCTTTATCGGCATGCTGCTGGGCGTGCCGGTGTTCGTCGTGATCTATGCCGGCCTGGAGAAGCTGGTCAATAACGGGCTGAAAAAACGCGGCCTCCAAACAGAGACCGCGGAATACATGAATCTGGATTATATCGACGATGCCACGCTGCGCCCGGTGCGTCTGCCGACGGAGGCACCGCACGCAACGCTCAAGGAAACGAAGGATGATTCAGTGAAGTGACGGGAAGAGGGAGTGCTTGGCGTCGCGCAGCGCATCGCACAGCGCGTCGATATCTTCCCGCGTGGTGTAGCGCGAAAAGCTGATGCGCAGTGCGCCGTCGATCACGTTCGACGGCAGCCCGATCGCCTCAAGAACATGGCTCCGCCCGCCCTTTTTGCAGGCGGAGCTTTTTGATGTGTAAATGCTGCGCGCCTCAAGGAAGTTCATCAGCACCTCGCTCCGGTAGCCGGGCAGAGAGATGCTGAGAATGTGCGGCGCGCCGCCGCCGATGACAGTCACACCCGCCACCTCGGCCGTCAGCCGGTCGATGGCGTGCGTGTGCAGCTCGGCCATGGTTTTCACCGCCTCGGCCATTTTTGCACTGCCGATCTCTGCCGCGACGCCGAAGGCGGCGATCTGCGGCGTGGCTTCCGTGCCGGCACGAATGCCGCGCTCCTGCCCGCCGCCGTGGATGTAGGGCGGCAGCTTCAGCCCGCTGCGGATGTAGAGCGCGCCGATGCCCTTCGGCGCGTGGATCTTGTGACCGCTGATGGTGATGAGGTCCGCGCCGAGCGTTTTGGCCGAAAACGGCACCTTCAAAAAGCCCTGCACCGCGTCCGTGTGCAGCAGCGCAATGCTGTTTTCTGCTTTCAGCATCCGGGCGACGGCGGCAATGTCGTTGATTGCACCTGTCTCATTGTTGACCATCATGAGCGAGACGAGGATCGTGTCCGGCCGCAGCGCCGCGCGCACACGCTCGAGCGGGATCGCTCCTGCGCCGTCCGGCTGCAGGCGTGTGATCTCGTAGCCCTCTTTTTCCAGAAAGTCGAGCGATTTGCGCACCGCGTCGTGCTCCACGGCGGAGCTGATGATGTGCTTGCCGCGCCGGCGCATCGACCGCGCGCCGGAGATGAGCGCCCAGTTGTCGCCCTCGGAGCCGCAGGACGTGAAGTATACCTCGTCCGGCCGGCAGCCGAGCGCCTTGGCGATCTGACCGCGCGCCTTGTCCACGGCTGCCTTGGCCTCACGGCCGAGCTTGTAGGTCGTGCTCGGATTTCCGAAGCACTCCGTCATCATATGTACTGCCGCCTCCGCTGCCTCCGGGCAGACACGGGTCGTTGCGGCATTGTCCAGATAAACCATGATCACTTACCTCGATTTGGAGATGTTTTTATGCACTATATTATAACCGCCCTCGGCTGCAAGGTCAACCAGTATGAAGCGCAGGCGATCGAAACGCTGCTGCACTCGCACGGATTTACGGCCGCAGGGGAGGGAGACCCGGTCGACCTGATCGTCGTCAATACCTGCGCCGTCACGGCGGAAGGCGGGCGCAAGTCGCGCCAGATGATCCGCAAGCTGCGCGAGGAGCACCCGCAGGCACTGTGTGCCGTGTGCGGCTGCTGGTCGCAGCTCAGCCCCGAGGACGCCGCCGCCATCGGCGCCGATGTCGTGCACGGCAGCGGCAGCAAGCAGGCGTTCGTGGATGATATTCTGCGCGCATTTCGTGAGCATACGCCCGTCACCTGCGTCGATAACCCGTTCCGGCGCTTTGACTTTGAGCCGCTGCCTGCCGGCGCTGCCTATGGCCGCACGCGCGCGATGCTCAAGATCCAGGACGGCTGCAACAACTTCTGTACCTATTGCGTCATCCCGTATACGCGCGGCCGCATCCGCAGTCTTCCGCCGGATGAAATGGCGCGGCAGGCGGCGCATCTGGCCGAGGAGGGTTACCGTGAGCTTGTGCTGACCGGCATCGAGATCGCGTCCTATGGGCGGGATCTTCCGGGTACACTCACGCTGGCCGATGCCGTTGAGACGGTGGCCGCCGCCGCACCGCAGATGCGCCTACGCCTCGGCTCGATCGAGCCGACGGTCATCACGGAGGATTTTTGCCGCCGCGCCGCAGCGACCGGTCAGGTCTGCCGCCATTTTCATCTGTCGCTGCAAAGCGGCTGTGACCGCACGCTCGCGCGCATGAACCGCAAGTATACGACGGCGGAGTTTCTCGCCTGCGTCGAGCGGCTGCGCCGGTATTTCCCGGGCTGTGCGCTCACGGCGGACATGATCACGGGCTTTCCCGGTGAGACGGAGGACGATCAGGCGCAGGCCGTGGCATTCCTGGAGCGGGTCGGCTTTGCGGCCGTGCACGTGTTCCCGTATTCCCGCCGTCCCGGTACGAAGGCGGACGCCATGCCCGAGCAGCTCAGCCACGCCGTAAAATCCGCGCGCGCGCACGCGGCGCAGCGTGTGGCCGACGACTGCAAGCAGCGCTATCTTGCGCAGCAGATCGGGCAGATTTTGCCGGTCCTGTTCGAGACGGAACAGGACGGACGCTGGGTCGGGCACTCGGATAACTATTGTCTGGTCAGCGTCGCGGGGGACGATTTGCGCGGCGTTGTGAAAAATGTCAAAATCTCTGCCATATCCGGGCAAATGCTTGTGGGGGATTTGGTTTGACGCGTCATCCGGATGGTGTTAGAATTTTCTCAATCCATGCGGAATGTTCTGCAATGGGGCGATTTCAGCGCAGGAGGCGATTTTTGTGACTCGAAAGGATACATTCAATTTTTCCGCCGGACCGTCCGTGCTTCCGGAGGAAGTGCTTCAGCAGGCACAGGCAGAACTGCTCAATTATCACGGGACGGGTATGTCCGTGATGGAGATGAGTCACCGAAGTCAGGCCTTTTCCGATATCTTTCAGGAAGTGCAGGCGCGCTTTCGCAGCGCATTGTCCGTCCCGGACACACATGCGATCCTGTTTTTGCAGGGCGGCGGCACGTCGCAGTTTTCCATGATCCCGCTCAATCTGATGGGGGCGCACGGCACGGCGGATTACGCCGTGACCGGGCACTTTTCCGGCAGCGCCGCCAAGGAAGCCGAGAAGTACGGCGCGGTGCACATCGCGGCAGATACCTCCACCTGCGGCCACACCCGCATCCCGCAGCAGGGCGAGCTGCAGCTCACGGACGGTGCTTCGTACTTTTACTATTGCGCCAATAACACCATCTACGGTACGGAATGGCAGTATGTGCCCGAGACCGGCGGCGTACCGCTCGCGTGCGATATGTCGTCCGACATTCTCTCGCGCCCGGTGGACGTGTCGAAGTACGGCGTGATCTTTGCCGGTGCGCAGAAGAACATGGCACCCGCGGGGCTCACGGTCGCGATCGTGGACCGCGCCCTTGCCGGACACGAGCTGCCCATCACGCCGGTCATGTACAGCTATCAGCGCATGATCGACAAGGACTCGATGTATAACACCCCGCCGTGCTGGAACATCTACATCCTCGGTCTTGTGCTCACATGGCTCGAGCAGCAGGGCGGTGTGGAAGGTATGCAGCGGCTCAAGCATGCGCGCGCCGCGAAGGTGTATGATTTTCTCGACAACAGCGCGCTCTTTCATGCCTGCGCGCAGCCAGGCTCGCGCTCGGACATGAACGTTACGTTCCGTACCGGGGACGATGCGCTTGACAAGGAATTTATCAGCGGTGCCGCAGCGCGCGGCCTGCTCAATCTCAAGGGACACCGCGTTGCCGGCGGCATGCGCGCCTCGCTCTATAACGCCATGCCGATGGCGGGCGTGGATGCGCTCGTCGATTATCTGAAACAGTTTGAGGTGGAACACCATGTATAACATAAAGACCATGAACCATATTTCTCCCTGCGGCCTGCAGAAGCTCGAAGCGCGCGGCTGCACCGTCGGGGAGAACGTTTCCGATCCGGACGGCCTGATCCTGCGTTCGGCAGACCTGCATGACTATGCGTTCGAGCCGAGCCTGATCGCCATCGCGCGCTCCGGTGCCGGCACGAACAACATCCCGCTTGACGAGTGCTGCCGCCGCGGTATCGTCGTCTTCAACTCGCCCGGCGCGAACGCCGAGGCGGTCAAGGAGCAGATCCTCTGCTCGCTCGTGCTCTCGTCGCGTGACGTGCTCGGCAGCATCGACTGGGTCAAGGGACTCAACGGCCGGGGCAAGGACATCCCCGCGCTCGTTGAAAAGGGCAAATCGCAGTTCGCAGGCCCCGAGCTTATGGGCAAGACGCTTGGGGTGATCGGCCTCGGCGCGATCGGCGCGTTGATCGCAAACGCCGCCGTGTCGCTCGGTATGACCGTCTGCGGGTATGATCCGTATCTGTCCGTGGATGCCGCATGGCGTCTGTCGCGCGATGTCAAGCACGAGGTGAATCTCGACGGCATCTATGCCAAAGCGGATTATATCAGCATCAATGTCCCGTATACGGACACGACGTACCATATGCTCGATGCCAAGGCGTTTTCCAAGATGAAGGACGGCGTGCGCATCATCAACGAGTCGCGCGCCGAGATCGTGGATGACGACGCCATGCTTGCCGCCATCGCCTCCGGCCGCGTCGGCAAGTATGTCACGGACTTCCCGAACGAGAAGGTCGTCGGTGTGGATAACATCATTGCCCTGCCGCATCTGGGCGCCTGCACGCCCGAGAGCGAGGAGAAGTCCGCGGTCATGGCTGCGCGCGAGCTGTATGACTACCTTGCCAACGGCAACATCAAAAACTCCGTCAACTTCCCGGATGCGACACTCGAGCGCATGGGTGTCAGCCGTGTGTGCATCCTGCACCAGAACGTGCCGACGATGCTCAACCAGTTCCTCGAGATTGCCTGCAGCACCGGCCTGAACGTGGAGAACATGATCAACAAGGCCTACGGCGCGTACGCCTATGCCATGATGGATCTCAACGGCTGCCTTGATGATGACCAGATCGCAAGGATCGACCGTATTCCGGAGGTCATCCGTGTGCGCGTGGTGTAATGGAATATGCAAAACAGCCGCTCCCGACCGGGAGCGGCTGAGGCTGTCAAAAAAGTACTACTTTTTTGACAAAGGGGATTGCGGCCTGACTGCAGCGCACGAGCCGTCCGCCAGAGGCGGACGGCTCGCACGTTTGCAGGCCGAGAGGTATTTTCTTCGACGCACATGTCGCCGAAGAAAATAATTGGACTTTCTTTCGCCGCTCCGGCGGCGAAACTCTACGAGGTTCTTTGATAAATTGAGCCGCTCCCAACCGGGAGCGGCTGTTTTGCGCCTGAAAGCTTATTTTTCTTTCTTCGCCGAAACGGACTCGGCAAATTCGCGGATCTGCGGCACCTTGCTCAGCGCAAAGTACAGCGCCAGACCGCCCGCAACGCCGACGGCGGCCTGACAGGCGTTGCCCGGGATCTCGCCGGCGGCGGCCAGACCGTAGCCGAGGATGAAGTCCTCAAACACGAAGTAGCCGAGAACCATGATGATCTCACCGCAGATGGTGCTCAGCAGCGCAAAGCCGAAGTTTTTCTTGCGGCAGGCGCGGAAGATCAGCGCTGCGACCACGGCGGCGCACCCTTTGACGACGAGCGTGCCAGGGGCGTAGCTCATGTAACCGGAGATCACGTCTGCAAGGCCGGAGCCGAAGCCCGCAGCAACGCCGCCGTAGAGCGGACCGGCCAGCAGAGCGGCAAGCACGACCACGATGTCGCCGGCATTGAGATAGCCGCCGGTGACGGTCGGGATCTTGATGACGAGCGTTGCCACGCAGCACAGCGCCATGAGCATGGCGGTGTAGACGAGGTTTCTGAGTTTCTGGTTCATAAGTATCCTCTTTTCCTGTTATTGTGACAAGCATACGATAACCGACAGAAATATGCAAGGGTTGAGTTCGACGAAAAATGCTGATATACTGTTTCGAGAAATGGAGGATATGACCATGACCAAGAAACTGTACGATCTGGACAGCCATCGGCGCGATTTTACCGCCGCGGTGCTCCGCTGCGACGCGGACGGCGAGCGCTATGCCGTGGTGCTGGACCAGACCTTGTTTTTCCCGGAGGGCGGCGGGCAGCCGGCGGATACCGGCGTGCTCGGCGGTGCGCGCGTGTTGGATGTGCAGATCACGCAGGAGGCGATCGTGCACTATACCGACGCACCGCTCACGCCCGGCGCCCAGGTGCGCGGAGAGATCGACTGGCCGCAGCGCTTCCGGCGTATGCAGGGGCACTCCGGCGAGCATATCATCTCGGGGCTCATCCACAGCAAATACGGCCTTGACAACGTCGGCTTCCACCTCGGGCAAGACACGATCACGATGGACTATAACGGCGAGCTCACGTGGCCGCAGCTCATGCACATCGAGCAGCTGGCCAACGAAGCCGTGTACCGCAACGTGCCGGTCCGCACGGAGTACCCGTCTGCGGAGCGGCTTGCGCAGATGACCTACCGCAGCAAGCTCGACCTCACGGAGGATGTGCGCATCGTGACTGTCGAGGGCTATGATGTCTGCGCCTGCTGCGCGCCGCACGTGTCCTGCACAGGCGAGATCGGCGCTATCAAGTTCACGTCCGTCATGCGTCATCGCGGCGGAATCCGTGTGACGATCCTGTGCGGCGCGGACGCGGAGGTGGATTATCGGGAAAAGAGCGCGCATGTCGCGGCGCTCTCGGCGCAGCTGTCCGTGCGGCAGGCGGACGTTGTTCCGGCTGTGCAGCGCCTGCTTGACGAGATCGCACAGCTCAAGGCTGCGGCCGCAGAGCTTGAGCACCGGCTCAACGCGCAGCGCCTGCAGCAGCTGCACGAGACGCCCGGCAGTATCTGCGTCATCGACCGCTTTGACGATCCTGTCGCCATGCGCGAATTTGTCAATGCCGGTATGCTGCTCGCAGGCGGCGTTTGCGCCGCCTTTACCGGCAGCGACGCGGATGGCTATCGCTATATCATCGGCAGCCGCACGCTGGATCTGCGTGCTGCGGCAAAGACTATCAACGCGGCCATCAGCGGCCGCGGCGGCGGCAAGCCCACCATGATCCAGGGCTCATGCACCGCACCCGCGGACGCGATCCAGGCGTTTTTCGCCGCTTATCCCGGGAAATGAAATGTACATCTTTGCTCAGTATGTCAAGAACCTCGTAGAGTTTCGCCGCCGGAGCGGCGAAAGAAAGTCCAATCATTTTCTTCGGCGACATGTGCGTCGAAGAAAATACTGCTCGGCCTGCAAACGTGCGCGCCGTCCGCCCAAGGCAGACGGTGCGTGCGATGCAGTCAGGCCGCAAGCCTCTTTGTCAAAAAGTAATACTTTTTGACAGTCTCAACAGGGCCGCGGAATTTCCGCGGCCCTGCTTTTTGTTTGCTCAGGATGATCAGCAGCTTACTGCATGCCGTTCTCGTAGGCGGCGATCATCTTTTTGACCATCTGACCGCCGATGCTGCCGGCCTGACGGGACGTCAGATCACCGTTGTAGCCCTGCTTGAGGTTTACGCCCATTTCGGCGGCGGCCTCCATTTTGAAGCGGTTCATCGCCTCGCGGGCATTGGGGTTGACCAGATTGTTGCTGTTGGAAGTAGCCATTTCGTTTTCCATCTCCTTTTCGTGTTTTGGGTTTCTTGACCCGCTCCTATTTTTTGCGGAGCATACGGAAGTATGCAGTGCGGCAATATGCAATTTCTGCAAGCTGTTTTTCTTGGATTCTGCTTTCAGTGACCGTTTTATTGGACATATGATGCTGTATATTAGAGACAGAAAACGGTTCCGCTATGCGCGCGGATGATTTGACCCGGAAAGGAGATGCACGGTATGTACGTTTTGCTGTTTCTGGTGCTCCTGCCTATTGGCGTCTTGATCGAGCTGTTGAAGCTCAATAAATAACCGGCTGTGTGTGAAAACAAATAACAAGCTATGGAGCTATGGAGATTTTAAACGGGGGGCGATATATGCTCCTCACTTTGGATGATATGAATTTTATATCCCAAGCAACTTTTGGGGGCAAAAATGGTCAACTTGTGGCTAAAACCGATTTTTTAAAATAAAAAGAAAGACTTTTGGATGTCGATGAAAGAAATCTCATAACTTATGGTGCGCATTTAATTTTGAATCACATACGTGTGCTGTGAAACCGAAACTTGACACGAGCCGCCAAACGGTATAAAATTTAGCATGCTATTTTGGCATTCTGTACGTATTTGCAGGGTGTCGGCATAGAATCAGGATAAGACGGATTTTTATAGAACTATAAGGAGAACCGACTATGTGTGGAATTGTTGGATACGTCGGCGCGCAGCAGGCTGCGCCGATCCTTCTCGAAGGGCTGCAGAAGCTCGAATACCGCGGCTATGACTCGGCCGGCATCGCCGTGCTCGACGGCAGCACGATCGAGCTTGCCAAGGCCTGCGGCGAGATCAAGAATCTGCTGGCCAAAACGCATGACGGTAGCGATCTTCACGGCTATATCGGCCTCGGCCATACGCGCTGGGCAACGCACGGCGCGCCGACGGAGGCGAATGCCCATCCGCACGTGAGCAATGACGGCAAGTTCGCCATCGTGCAAAACGGCATCATCGAAAACTTTATGGAGCTGCGCGAGATGCTGCAGGCCAAGGGCTTTCAGTTCCATAGTGAGACGGACACGGAGGTTATCGTCCATCTGCTGGATATGTACTACACCGGCGACGGCAACCTGAAGGACACCGTCATGAAGACGCTCGGCCGCCTGGAGGGCAGCTATGCGATCGGCATTCTGTGCGCCGACTGCCCGGAGCAGATGTTCCTCGCGCGCAACGGCTGTCCGCTGATCATCGGCGTCGGCGCGGGTGAGAACTTCTTCGCCTCCGACGTGACGGCGCTTGTGTCGCACACGAAAAATGTGGTCTATCTTGACGACGGAGAGCTCGCCGAGGTGCGCGCCGACGGTTATACCGTCTTTGACTGCACCGGAAAGCCCGTGCACAAGCCTGTCTCCCGCGTCGCGTGGGACATCGAGGCTGCCGAGAAGGGCGGCTACGAGCACTTCATGCTCAAGGAGATCATGGAGCAGCCGCGCGCCATCAAGTCCACGCTCGACCCGCGCGTGAAAGATCACCGCGTCGTGTTTGACGAGCTGAAGATGACCGACGAGCAGCTCATGGGCTTCAACAAGATCATGATCACGGCCTGCGGCTCGGCGTTCTACGCTGGTCAGGCGGGCAAGTATGCGCTTGAAAAGCTCACGCACATTCCGGTCGATGCTGACCTTGCGAGTGAGTTCCGCTACCGTGACCCGATCGTGGACGAGCATACGCTCATGATCATTATTTCGCAGTCCGGCGAGACGGCGGATACCATCGCCGCCATCCGCGAGGCGCAGTCCAAGGGCGCGTATGTGCTCTCGATCGTCAACGTCGTCGGCAGCACGATCGCCCGCATCTCGGACGATGTCATCTACACCTGGGCAGGCCCGGAGATCGCCGTTGCGACCACGAAGGGCTACACCACGCAGGTGTCGGTGCTGTATTTGCTGGCGCTCTATCTGGGCGAAAAGCGCGGCTGCCTGAGCAGGGAAGAGGCGGCAAAGCTCACGGATGACCTCATGATCCTGCCGCAGATGGTGCAGCGCGCCATCGATCTCAACCCGCAGATCGCGCAGCTTGCCGAGCGCTACAAGAATAACCCGTCGCTGTTTTTCATCGGCCGCAATGTGGACTACGCCGTCTGCATGGAGGGCTCTTTGAAGCTCAAGGAGATCTCCTACCTGCACTCGGAGGCCTATGCCGCGGGCGAGCTCAAGCACGGCACGATCGCGCTCATTGAGGAGAACCGTCTCGTCATCGCCGTCGCGTGTTACGAGCCGCTGTTTGACAAGACCATGAGCAATGTCAAAGAGGTCAAGGCGCGCGGTGCGCGTGTGCTCGGCGTGGCGCTCGAGGGCAATCGCGCCATCTATTCCGAGGCGGACGATGTGATCCTCGTACCGCGCATGGACGACCTGTTCGTCGTCCCGGCGGAGATCGTGCCGCTGCAGCTCTTTGCATATTACGTCGCAAAAGCCAACGGCTGCGCGATCGATAAGCCGAAAAACCTCGCGAAATCCGTTACTGTCGAATAAGGAGAGCGTCATCCATGCCGAATCAGTCTGTCGTCGTCCTCGATTTCGGAGGACAGTATAACCAGCTCATTGCGCGCCGCGTGCGCGAGTGCAATGTCTATTGCGAAGTCAAGCCGAACACCATGACCGTGGATGAGATCCGTGCCTTTGACCCCATCGGCATCATCTTCACCGGCGGCCCGCAGAGCGTATACGCAGAAGGCTCGCCGCAGGTCGATCCGGAGATCTTCCGGCTCGGCATCCCCATCCTCGGTATTTGCTACGGCTGCCAGCTCATGGCGCAGTATCTCGGCGGGGAAGTGACCGCCGCCGGTAAGGATACCGCGCGTGAGTACGGCAAGACGGAGACTTGGTTTGACACCGATTGCCGTCTGTTCCGCGGCCTGCCGGAGCAGAGCATTACGTGGATGAGCCACGGGGACTACATGGCCAAGGTGCCGGAGTCGTTCCGGCTCGTGGCGCATTCGGATGCTTGCCCGACGGTCGGCATCTGCGACGAGGCGCGCGGCTTCTACGGCGTGCAGTTCCACCCCGAGGTCAACCACACCGAGTATGGTCAGGCCATGCTGCGCAACTTCCTGTATGAGGTCTGCGGCGCGACCGGTGACTGGACGATGGGCGACTTCATGCGCAAGTCCATTGAGGACATCCGCGCCAAGGTCGGCGACGGCAAGGTGCTGCTGGCGCTTTCCGGCGGCGTGGACTCCTCCGTTGCGGCGGCGCTGCTGGCCGAGGCCGTCGGCAGTCAGCTCACGTGCATCTTTGTCGATCACGGTCTGCTGCGCAAGAACGAGGGCGATGAAGTCGAGGCCGCGTTCCAAAACTGGGACATCAACCTCGTGCGCGTCAATGCCGAGGAGCGCTTCCTTACGCGCCTGAAGGACATCTCTGACCCGGAGACCAAGCGCAAGATCATCGGCGAGGAGTTCATCCGCGTCTTTGAGGAAGAGGGCAAGAAGATCGGCTCGGTCGACTATCTGGCTCAGGGCACGATCTATCCCGACGTGATTGAATCCGGCACGAATGTCGCTGCCGTCATCAAGAGCCACCACAACGTCGGCGGCCTGCCGGACTTTGTGGATTTCAAGGAGATCATTGAGCCGCTGCGGCTGCTGTTTAAGGACGAGGTGCGTGCGCTCGGCCGCGAGCTCGGCCTGCCCGAGTATCTGGTCATGCGCCAGCCGTTCCCGGGGCCGGGTCTGGCCATCCGCTGCCTCGGCGCGGTGTCCAAGGATAAGCTCGACATTCTGCGTGACGCGGACTTCATCTTCCGCGATGAGATCGCCAAGGCACACCTTGAGCAGACGATGAACCAGTACTTCGCGGTGCTGACGAATATGCGCTCTGTCGGCGTCATGGGCGACGGCCGCACGTATGACTATACGCTCGCGCTGCGCAGCGTCACGACGACGGACTTCATGACCGCCAACTGGACGCGTATTCCGTATGACGTGCTCGACCGTGTCTCGGTGCGTATCGTCAACGAGGTTAAGGGCATCAACCGCATCGTCTACGATATCACCTCCAAACCGCCCGCAACGATCGAGTGGGAATGACCTCATAGCTTGAAAAAAGCCCGTAAACACTGGATTTTTTGAGCTTTGAAGACACTCGCGGCAACGATTTGGCAACAGAATTTCATTATTCACAAGAAAAGAGCTATCTGATTTCCAATGAAGTCAGATAGCTCTTTTTCTATCCAAAATATTCGTCGTATTCTTTGCCTGTTAGGTACTCAACAAAAGTATCTTTTTGAAGGCTGTGGAATATCACGCGGAAATCATCTTGAATGTCGTTATAAAGGTCAAATATTTCATCGAAACAGCCTCTGAAAAGTCCATGCGTGTGAGAAAACAGTACTTGCGTTGTGTATTTGCTTCTGCTATAATGATCTCGTGAATTAATTAACGTGATCGGATGGCGCTTTTGCAGCGCAGCTTTGAATTTTTCCGGCAATCGGTCTGTCTGCACGTTTATGATTGATACAAATGAAAAAACCAGCGGCTGGAACAAATGCCTTGCCGCTGGCTTTTTGCGCAGAAGGATATGCGCAGATTCTGTTTTGTCCAAAGCCAAGAGCAGCTGTGCAGGCGTTCTTGACGGGGGAGCCGTGCAGTCACAGTGCGTCGCGCTGCTCGGCCGGCATGCGATACTCCGGCTTGACGTGGTAGGCGATCTCGGCGTACTGCCGCGCGCGTGCGCGCAGCGAGAAGTTTCCTTTCTGGCTGGACCAGACGTACAGCTCGTGGCAGATCAGATCCGTTGCGATGCGCGACAGCAGATCCGGCGGCTCTTTGGAGTCGATAATGCCTGATTTGGCGCAGTTTGTGGCCAGTGTCGCAAACAGATCATCGAGCGCGTGCACAGCTGCGCGGATCCCCTCGGGGGATTCGAACTGCATGATGAACAGCGTGCTCGTGAGCTCGGGGCCGAAGTCGTAGGCGATGGCAATGAAGCGGTCAAACAGCTGCCAGATGCGCTCGAAGTCATTGTCTGCGTGCGCAAATTTCATAAAGCTCGCATCATCGTTGTGCTGCGGTTTTTCCACCATGTATTCCAGAATGCTGCGCTTGCCGTTGAACGAGGAGTAGAACACGGAGCGGGAGATGCCGCATTCCTTGCAGATCTCGTTTACGGTCACGTTGTTGTATCCGTTGCGCTTGAATAGGGAGATCGCGGCTTCCGCGACTTCCTCTTTGAACTTTCGGGCCAAATCTTGCATCCATAACACTCCAGACGAAAACTGTTCTTGTTTTTCAAACATTATACGGCATTTGTCTCCGCGTTTCAACACACAATAAAATCTATTCGCAATTTCTTTGCAGATTTTTTGTGACTTGTTTCAAAAACGCTCCGGACTCCTTGACATTGCAGGGTTAATTAATTAACATAGCTGCATCCGAATCCGTTCTTGTGTCGGAACGGCCGGCTGTCGTTTGACTGCAATCTAAAGAAGAAGGAAGCGATAACATGACAAAAGACGAGAAAATTGCAAAGCTCGGAAAAGTAATCACGGATCGCGCGACGGTGTTGTTGGGAAAGGATAAGATCACGCCGGATTCTCCGGAGTATCTCGGCATCAACTCCGCCCTCAAGTTCACGGCGGTGAAGTATGACGAGAAGATGGCGGACGATATCCTCGATATCGCGCTGACCATGAAAAAGCGTGTGCCGCTCACGATCGAGCAGCTCGCAAAGAAGAACCCGCAGTTTGACAGAGCCTATCTGGAAAAAGCGATGCAGGCTATCAGCGAGAGCGGTCTGGTCGAGTTCCATTGGGAGAATCTCGACGGCAAGAATCCGAACCATGAAAAGCGCTGGGTGCTGGACATGTTCGTTCCCGGCAGCGCCGAGATCATGATGATCAATCCCGAGCAGTCGGACATGTTCCCGGAGACGGCCGATTTCTTTGAACGCATGGCCTATCTGCCGCTGGCGGGTATTACTGAAATGGTGCCGCCCGGAGGCGCCGGAATCGGCATGCACGTCATCCCGGTCGAAAAGGCGATCCCGGCCGAGAGCAAGTCTTTGCCGATTGAGCACCTGTCCCACTGGCTGAAGAAGTATGAGGGGCATATCGGCGTGAGCGTGTGCTCCTGCCGCAAGCAGCAGCGCATCCGCGGCGAGGGTTCCGGCGACGTGGAAGGCGAGTGGTGCATCGGCGTCGGTGATTTTGCCGACTACTGCCGCGAGACGAACCATGGCCATGACATCACCTATGAAGAGGCGATGGAGATCCTCCAGAAGGCAGAGGATCGCGGCTATGTCCACCAGATCACGAATATCGACGGCGAAAACAAGATCTTCGGCATCTGCAACTGTGCCGTCGGCGTCTGCAATGCGCTGCGCACCTCGCAGCTGTTCAACACGCCGAACCTGTCCGCCTCCGCCTACGTGGCCGAGAGCGACCCCGAGAAGTGCGTTGCCTGCGGCAAGTGCGTCGAGACCTGCCCGGCCGGCGCTGTCCGCCTCGGCCAGAAGCTCTGCACCAAGGAAGGCCCCATCCAGTATCCGCGCCATGAGCTGCCGGACGACACCAAGTGGGGCGAGGATCACTGGAATAAGAATTACCGCAACGAGAACGGCTGCATCCAGACCTGGCCGACCGGCACGGCGCCCTGCAAGGCTGCCTGCCCGGCGCACATCGCCATCCAGGGCTACATCAAGATGGCGGGCGACGGCCGCTATGCCGACGCGCTCAAGCTCATCAAGAAGGACAACCCGTTCCCGGCCGTCTGCGGCAGCATCTGCAGAAAGTACTGCGAGGATGCCTGCACCCGCGGCACCGTCGACGAGCCGCTGGCCATCGACGAGATTAAAAAGTTCATCGCCGAGCAGGATATGAAGGCCGAGCACCGCTATGTGCCGCCCATGAACTCCTGCACGCACGAGAAGTTCGACCAGAAGATCGCCATCATCGGCGGCGGACCGGCCGGTATGTCCTGCGCCTACTTCCTGGCTATCGAGGGCTACAGCCCGGTCGTGTTCGAGAAGGAAGCTGTGCCCGGCGGCATGCTCGTCAACGGCATCCCGAGCTTCCGCATCGGCAAGGATGTCGTCAAGTCCGAGATCGACGTGCTGCGCGAGATGGGCGTGGAGTTTAAGTGCGGCGTCGAGGTCGGCAAGGACATCACCATCCAGCAGCTGCGCGAGGAAGGCTACCAGGCGTTCTACGTCGCGGTCGGCCTGCAGCAGGCGTCGAAGCTCAACATCGCCGGCGAGGATCTCACCGGTGTCAAGAGCGGCCTCGACTTCCTGCGTGAAGTCAACGCCGGCAAGCTTAAGAAGCTCACGGGCGACGTGGTCGTCATCGGCGGCGGCAACGCGGCCATCGACGTGGCGCGCGCGGCCCTGCGTCTGACCAAGGGCAGCGTGAATATGTACTGCCTCGAGAAGGACGAGGAGATGCCGACCGTGCCGGATGAGAAGAACGCCGGCATTGCTGACGGCGTCGTCATCAACAACTCCTGGGCGCCGAAGGCCATCCTCGGCGAGGGCGGCAAGGTCACCGGCATCGAACTCATGCGCTGCGTGTCCGTCCGCGACGCGAGCGGTAAGTTCGCCCCGGTCTATGACGAAAATGAGACCATCACCGTCCCGTGCTCCAACGTTCTGGTCGCCATCGGCCAGCGCTCGGTCTACGGTGATGTGCTGGCCGGCACCGCGGCAGAGACGGCCGACGGCCGCCTGATCGCGCACGACGCCGTGACGTTCCAGTCCAACGAACCCGACATCTTCGTCGGCGGCGACTGCGCTACCGGCCCGAAGTACACGATCGATGCGATCGCGACCGGCCGCGAGGGCGCGGTGTCCATCCACCGCTTTGTCAATAAGGGTCAGACGCTGACGATCCACCGCAATACGCGCGAATTCAAGGAGCTCAACAAGGACGATATCGTTCTGCCGACCGAGAAGATCAAAAAGCCCGCACGTGCCGCCGTTGCCATCGACAGCAAGAAGGTGCGCACCATGCAGGACGACCGCGTGACGTTCACCGAAGAGCAGATCCGCTCCGAGGCGTCCCGCTGCCTGAGCTGCGGGCGCAGTGTTGTCGACCCGAACAAGTGCATCGGCTGCGGTATCTGCACGACCAAGTGCGAGTTTGATGCCATCCACCTCAAGCGTGTGCGTCCGCAAAACAGCAAAATGATCCCGGCTGAGGACAAGTTCAAGGCAATCGCGCCTTATGCCGCCAAGCGTCAGGTGAAGATCATCAAGAAGTCCCTTACGGACAAGAAATAAGTATCCATCCTGCGGCGGGCACAGCATCCCTTCCGCTGTGCCCGCCCTCCCGAAAGGAGCCCCCATGCACGAGCTGAGCATCGTTACCTATGTCGTCAAGCAGGTGCAGGAGATCGCCGAGGAGAATAACCTCACCGAGATCGAGTCGGTCACGCTCGAATTCGGTGAGGTCTCCGGCATTGTGCCGGAATATCTTGAAGATTGCTGGAACTGGTATACCAAGAAAGAGCCGATCATTCAAGGCACGAAATTCCTGTATGAGATCATCCCGGCCGTCACCTGGTGCGACGACTGCAAGCAAACCTATCCGACCGTACAATACGGCAAAACATGCCCGCATTGCGGCAGCGGCAAGACCTGGCTGCAGCAGGGCAATGAGATCAATATCAAGCAGATCGAGGCGCGCTGATCGCGCCGGGTCTTCTGCCTGTGGGCAGCAAAGATACACAAAGGCGGTCGCGCAGCCGCTTTTGATAGAAACACAAATGAAGAGGGAGTGAACCATGAAAGACCTGAAACATCTTTTATACTTCGAAAACCTTTTGCAGGAAGCGCACAATGACCTGGTCGCGCAGGCGCAGAATGAGGGGAAGATCTGTGTTGCCTATGCCTGCGAAAACACGCCCGAGCCGCTGCTGAACCTGCCGGGAGCGTTCTCAACGCGCCTGCGCGCGCCGCGCACCGGCTCCATGGAAATGGCCACGTACTACATGACCAGCTTTCTGTGCGAGTACAGCCGCGCGCTGCTGGAGCGTGCCATCGAGGGCAGCTACAACTTTGCCGACTGCATGATCACGCCGGACGGCTGCACGATGATGAACCGCGCCGTCGAGAACATGGAGCTGCTCAAGACCATGGGCAAGAGCAAGCCGAAGTTCTTCTACGAGTACATGGAGATCCCGATGAAGGCCGACGACAACGGTCTGAATCTGTATGTGCTCCAGTGCCGCAACCACATCCTCACGCCGCTGCACGAGCACTACGGCATCGACGTGTCGGACGCGGCCATCCGCAGCGCCGTTGCCGAGCACAACCATGTGTGCGAGCTCATCCGCGCCATCGGCGAATATCGCAAGGGCGACAATCCGCGCATTACGGGCTATGAATTCCACGTCATCACGCTTGCAACCTATGTCGCGCCGAAATACCTGCTCATCGACAAGCTGGAGGAGACGCTCAAGGAGCTCAAGACCCGTCGCCCGGATAAGAAAAATCCGTACCGCGCGCGTGTGGTCGTTGTCGGCTCGGAGGTCGATGATATCGACTTCATCAAGCTCGTCGAGGATACCGGCGCTTATGTCTGCGCCGACCGCTTCTGCTACGGCTCGTTCCCGGGCCGTGATCCGATCACGCTGACGGACGACGAGGATGCGCTCACGCAGATCTGCCGCCAGTACATGAACCGCGCCCAGTGCCCGCGCTATATGGATATGCCCAAGATGCTCGGCCGCCGCGAATACGTCAGCCAGCTTGCTAAGGAGTATGCGGCCGACGGCATCATCTACGAGCAGATCAAGTTCTGCGACCCGTGGGCGTATGAGCGTATGCTCGGTTCGCACATTCTCAACGACGACTATGGCTATCCGGTGCTGTCTGTTGACCGTCCGTATAACATCGCTTCCTCCGGCCAGATGCGCACCCGTGTGCAGGCATTCGTGGAAAGCATGGAGATCAAGAAGATTCAAGGGGGGAAACAGTGATGTCCAACAAGAGAATCGGCTGCGAAAATTTCGGCAAGTTTTATACCGAGGGCAAGGTACGCAACCGCCGCGAGTGGCGCGGCGTCAAGGACACGCTCTATGATTACAGCCGCTGGCTGCACATCATGACCATCCTTGCGAAGTTCATCGTCAAGCCGCGCAATATCAAGGCCATGTTCCGCTATCGCTGGATGGCCAACTATCTGGCCGTGCCCATGATGGTCGACCGCCACACGCAGGGTCTGCGCGATGAATATCTGCGTATCTGCCACCTGGAGCAGGACCTCGTCATTGAGGATGTGGCAAAGCTGCTCGACAGCCTCTTCCGCGGCGACCGCCGCATCGGCAACGATAAGAAGTTCTCCGACAAGGTCGTGCTCGTGGATGAAAACGAGATGACTGCCGTCATGATGGGCTTCCCGACGCTCAAGTGCCTGAGCCGCGAGACGCCGTCCACCTATGTCTCCGTGCTGCTCAACCAGCACGCGGCTGAGCATTACATCGATGTTGCGCAGGAATACGGTCTTGCCGGCGACGTCTGCCCGATGCCGGAGGCCGAGGCCGGCGTGTCCATCGACGACGACGCGCCCGTGCTCGGCGCCTGCGCCGTGCAGTGCAATACGACCTGCGACGGTTCTCTGCTCGGCAACGGTGTCATCTCCAAGCGCCTCGAGCTCGAGGACGGCATCCCGGTGTTCCAGCTTGCAGCGCCCCTGCGCCACCGCGAGGATGATGTGCAGGAATACGCCGCGCAGGAGGTGCGCAATGCCATTGCCTTTATCGAAGAGCACACCGGCGAGAAGTGGGACTGGAAGGCGTATTTCGAGTGTGCAGAGCGCGTGAACTATGCCACCAAGTGCCGCCTCGAGTGGCTGGAGATGAACAAGACCGACTACCCGCAGGTCTTTGGCTCCAACCTCGCGCTGTATACCGAAACGAACTACATGGCCATCTGCGGCAAGGTCCCCGCGTTCCGCGAGGCTGACCGCAAGATCACCGAGCTTGCCGAGCGTGCCTACAGCAAGCGCAAGCGCGCCGCCAATACGTACCGCCACCGCGCCATCGTCTGGGGTGTGCAGTCACACTTCTACATGGACTTCCTTGTCTGGCTGCTCAACTGCTGGGGCATCGTGCCGCTGACGGATATGCTCTCCATGGTCTCGACGCGCGAACTCGTCACGGAGGACACGCCCGAAAACCGCGAGCAGGCGTATTACGACATGGCCTGGCTGACCGAGAACATGATCATGCGCAACCGTACCCACGGCGGCTACAAGGTCCTGCTCGACGAGCTCTGGGAGTACTGCGAGCAGTTCAACGCCGACATGGTCATCCTCTGGGAGCACATGAGCTGCAAGGCGCTCGACGGCATGCACGGCCTGTTTGAAGAGCGCGCCCGCGAGCACGGCATCCACCTCATCTGGGTCACGCACGATCTGTTCGACCCGCGTGTCATCTCGCGGCAGGGCGTGCGCCAGCAGGTCAATGACTATATGCGCACCGTCATGCAGGAAGAGCCCGTGGATCCGAGCCTGGAGATCCTGAAGGACGAGAAGTCCTGGTAATCAGAGAGGAGATCGAACATGAACAATTTGAAATGCAAGCTGCTCAAGGCCCTGATGGGCGTGTCGCTCGGTGCACTGGGCGCATTTGCGGTCACGTTTGTCGTCTACTTCTGGAACCTTGACATGAAGCTCACCTCCGTCATGGAGGGCATCCTGCTCAAGCACTACGACAAGATCGACCGCGACCAGCACCTGTGATACCAGCGTTTTTCGGCGCCCGTCTGCCATGGCAGACGGGCGCTTTTTGCGGCCGTTTTCGCGTGTAAACAATTTATGAAGTCTCTTGACGTTTTGCGTGAATGTCCTTATAATGCGTAGCGTGCTACATATTCGGAGGTGCATCATGGAGCAATATCCGATCGGATGTCTATTAAAAATGATCACAGATAAGATCAAGATACAGGCCGATGCCAACCTTGCGCAGCATGATCTGACGCTGACGCAAAGCCGCGTGCTCGGCTATCTGGCTCGAAACGGCGGCACGGCGACGCAAAAGGAGATCGAGGGCTTCCTGCAGGTGTCGCACCCGTCCGTAGCGGGCGTCATCGGGCGCATGGAGCAAAAGGGCTTCGTGTCCTGCCGGCCTGACCCGGCGGATAAGCGCAGCAAGCTCGTCTGCCAGACACCGCGTGCCACCGAGATCGCACACGAAATGCAGGCGACCATTGTGGCCGCGGAGCAGCAGATGCTCCGCTCGCTGACCCCGAAGCAGATCGCGGCGCTGGAAGACGCCCTGCGCACGATCTATGCTGACCTCGGCTGAGCTGCCCGCATACCCGGAAGGAGGAACCCTATGCTTCATACATTGACCCGCAGTCTGCGGGAAAACAAAGGCCCCGCGCTCGTGACGGTTCTGCTCTCGGCGCTGGAGGTCGTGTTCGAGATCGTGATCCCGCTGTTCATGTCCAACCTCATCGACTTCGGCATCGAGGGCGGCAGTATGGCGGCGGTCTGGAAATTCGGCGCGTTTTTGCTGCTGCTGGCGGCGTTCCAGCTGGCGACCGGCGTGCTCGCCGCGCGCATTGCCGCGCGCGCGTCCGTCGGCTTTGCGGCAAACCTGCGCGAGGATATGTACGACAATGTGCAGACGTTCGCGTTTTCGAACATCGATAAGTTTTCCACCGCGTCCATCGTCACGCGCCTGACGACGGACACCACGAATGTGCAAAATGCATTCCAGATGCTCATGCGCATGGCGATCCGCGCGCCGGTCATGCTGATCTTTTCCATGATCGTGTCGTTTCGCATCAGCCGCGACATCTCGATGACGTTTCTCATTATTCTGCCGATCCTTGCGCTGGCGCTCTTTTTCATCATCCGCAGCGTGTTCCCGGTCTTTTCGCGCGTTTTCCGCACGTATGATGAGCTCAACAACGTTGTGCAGGAGAACGTCCGCGGCATTCGTGTCGTGAAGTCGTTCAATCAGGAGCGGCACGAGATCGGTAAGTTCGGCGCGATCTCCGCGCGCATTTATCAGGACTTTTCCAAAGGCGAGCGGCTCATCACGCTCAACGCACCGCTGATGCAGTTTTGCATCTATACGTGCATGATCGTGATCTCGTGGCTCGGCGCGAAGGCCATCATCGCCAGCGGCAACGATCCCGCGCTCGGCCTCACGACCGGAAATCTCACCGCGCTCATCACCTATACCATGCAGATCCTCTCGAGCCTGATGATGCTCTCTATGGTTTTTGCCATGCTGACGATCTCGCTCTCGTCCGCGCGCCGCATCGCAGAGGTGCTCGAGGAGCGGTCGGACATCCCGCAGCCGGAGCAGCCGGTCATGACCGTGCGCAACGGTGCGGTTGACTTTGACCACGTGAGCTTTGTCTACGCCTCCAAGGCAGATAAAAAGGTGCTCGACGATATTGACCTGCATATCCGCTCCGGCGAGACGATCGGCATTATCGGCGGCACCGGTGCGTCGAAATCCTCACTCGTGCAGCTCATCCCGCGTCTGTACGACGTGACCGGCGGCAAGCTGACGCTTGGCGGCGTGGACGTGCGCGACTATGATCTGGATACTCTGCGCGGTGCCGTCGCCATGGTGCTGCAGAAAAACGAACTCTTTTCCGGCACAATCGCCGAAAATCTCCGCTGGGGCAATGAAAACGCCACGGATGAGCAGCTGCGTCATGCCTGCAAGCTTGCGTGCGCGGATGAGTTCATCTCCGCCATGCCGGACGGGTATGACACCCACATCGAGCAGGGCGGCACGAATGTTTCCGGCGGCCAGAAGCAGCGCCTGTGTATCGCGCGTGCGCTGCTGAAAAAGCCGAAGGTGCTCATTCTCGATGATTCGACGAGCGCCGTCGACACGCGCACGGATGCGCAGATCCAGCAGGCGCTCTCGACCTACATTCCCGACACGACGAAGATCATCATCGCGCAGCGCATCAGCTCGGTGCAGAATGCAGACCGCATCGTTGTGCTCGATGACGGACACATCGACGCCGTCGGCTGCCACGATGAGCTGCTGCGCACGTGCGAAATTTACCGCGAGGTCTATGAGTCCCAGCAGAAGGGAGGCGAGGACGATGCGTGAACGCCCGAAATTTGACGGCCGGACGCTCAAACGCCTGCTGTCGTATATGCGCGCCTACAAGGGCACGCTCGTACTCGTGACGGTCTGCATCCTGCTGAGCGCGGTCGCAGGCGCGGCCTCGTCCATGTTCCTGCAAAAGCTGATCGACGGCTATATCGTGCCCATGCTCGGCACAGCGTCGCCGGACTATTCCGGCCTGATCCGCGCGCTGATCACCATCGGCTGCGTATATCTTGTCGGTACGCTGGCCACATGGCTGTATAACCGCCGCATGGTCACGATCGCGCAGGGCACGCTCAAGCGCATCCGTGACGAGATGTTTGCCAAGATGCAGAGCCTGCCCATCCGCTACTTTGACACGCATACGCACGGCGACATCATGAGCCTGTACACAAACGATACCGACACGCTGCGCCAGATGATCGCGCAGTCCATGGCGCAGCTCGTATCGTCCGTGTTCACGCTTGCGGCAGTGTTTTTCTGTATGCTGTACATCAGCGTCTGGCTGACGCTGATCGTGTGTGCGGTCATGGCGCTCATCCTCGTGTTCGTGCGCAAACTCACCGGCCGCATCGGCGGCTACTTCATGGCGCAGCAGACGGCATTGGCCGATCTCAACGGCTATATCGAGGAGATGGTCAACGGTCAGAAGGTCGTCAAGGTCTTCTGCCACGAGGAGCAGAGCAAGGCGGAGCTGCGCCGCCGCAACCGCGTCTGGGCGGAAAACGCTGCGCGCGCCAGCGGCATGGCCAACAGCATGATGCCGATGATGAACGCCGTAGGTTATCTGCAGTATGTCATCATCGCCGTCGTCGGCGGCACGATGGCGATTGCCGGCACGCCGAACCTCGGCCTGACGGGCATGAACACGCTCACGCTCGGTATGATCGCATCCTTCCTCACGCTCTCGCGCGGGTTCACAAACCCCATTTCGCAGATCTCCAACCAGTTCAACTCCATTGTCACGGCGCTGGCCGGCGCATCGCGTATCTTCGCGTTCATGGATGCCGAGCCGGAGACGGACGACGGCTATGTGACGCTTGTCAACGCCACGGAGGAAAACGGCATGCTCGCCGAGACCGACCACCACACGGGCCTCTGGGCGTGGAAGCACCCGCACGGCGACGGCACGGTCACATACACGAAGCTTGCCGGCCGCGTCGTGTTCGACCATGTGGACTTTGGCTACACACCGGATAAGGAAGTCCTGCACGACATCACGCTCTACGCCGAGCCCGGCCAGAAGGTCGCTTTCGTCGGTGCGACCGGCGCCGGAAAGACGACGATTACAAACCTCATCAACCGCTTTTACGACATTGCCGACGGCAAGATCCGCTACGACGGCATCAACATCAATAAGATCCGCAAGGCAGATCTGCGCTGCAGCCTCGGCATCGTGCTGCAGGATGTGAATCTCTTTACCGGTACGGTCATGGAAAATATCCGCTACGGAAATCCAGCTGCGACGGATGATGAATGCATCGCCGCGGCGAAGCTCGCCAATGCCGACCATTTCATCCGCATGCTGCCCGACGGCTACAACACCGTACTCAAGGGCGACGGCAGCGGCCTGAGCCAGGGGCAGCGGCAGCTGCTGAGCATCGCGCGCGCGGCCGTGTCCGATCCGCCGGTCATGATCCTCGACGAGGCGACAAGCTCCATCGACACCCGCACGGAGGCGCTCGTGCAGAGCGGCATGGATAAGCTTATGGAGGGACGCACGGTGTTCGTCATCGCGCACCGGCTCTCAACGGTCAAAAATGCGGACGTCATCATGGTGCTTGACCATGGCCGCATCATCGAGCGCGGCAATCATGCAAAGCTCATCGCGGAAAAGGGCGTCTATTATCAGCTCTATACCGGTGCATTCGAACTGGAATAACGCGGGTCTTGCAAGCAAAGAACGCGTGCGGTATAATGACCGCAGTGCATTTCATTTGTCAGGAGGCAGAGCCATGGAGTACAGAAGATTTGACAACACCATCGTCGCCCGCATCGACCGCGGGGAAGAAGTGCTCGAGCAGGTCGCGGCCATTGCACAGGCCGAGCAGATCAAGCTTGCGAGCGTGCAGGCGCTCGGCGCAGTCGGGGAGTTTACGGTCGGTGTGTTCCACACGGCCGAAAAGCAGTACCACGCGAACTCCTTCGCGGGCGATTTTGAGATTGTCTCGCTGACCGGCACGATCAACACGATGGACGGCGCATTTTACACGCACCTGCATATGAGCGCCGGCAACGAGAAGGGCGAAGTGTTCGGCGGACATCTCAACCGCGCCGTTATCAGCGCCACCTGTGAGATGGTCATCACGGTTATCGACGGAAGAGTGGATCGTTTTCACAGTGAGGAGATCGGCCTGAACCTGTTCCAATTCTGAGCATCTGTGTCAAAAGCACGCACGGCCATTGAGTTGTGCGTGCTTTTTTTGCTGCCTTGATCCTATATTCCTATTGACAACATAGGAATATAGGCATATAATTCACCTCAATGAGGTAGGATTTGCGTCAGACCATCCTGAGCCTCTCTGAATTCATGTATATCGTATGCAGCCGTGCCGTCAGGCACGGTTTGCCATTGGGAACGGAGGATACATATATGAACAGCAACTTGCTTGAAGTCAGCGGCCTGCACGTGAGTGCGGGCGAGAAAGAGATCCTGCACGGCGTGGACCTGACCGTCGGCAAGGATGAGACGCATGTGCTCATGGGGCCGAACGGCACCGGCAAGTCCACGCTCGGCTACGCGATCACCGGCAATCCGGAGTACACGGTCACGGCCGGAAAGATCGTCTTTGATGGCGAGGATATCACACGGCTGCCGGTCAACGAGCGCGCGAAGAAGGGCATTTTTCTGTCGTTTCAGAATCCGCTCGAGGTGCCCGGCGTGACGCTCAGCGCCTTCATCCGCAGTGCGCTCGAGCAGAAGACCGGCAAGCGCATCCGCCTCTGGGACTTCAAGAAGAAGCTCGCCGAGACGATGCAGCTGCTGGCGATGGACGCTTCCTATGCCGAGCGTGACCTGAACGTGGGCTTTTCCGGCGGCGAGAAAAAGAAGGCGGAGATCCTGCAGATGCTCATGCTCGAGCCGAAGCTTGCCATCCTCGACGAGACGGACTCCGGTCTGGACGTCGACGCGGTACGCACGGTCTCCAAGGGCGTGCAGCTCTATCGTGAGCGCGTGCACGGCTCGCTGCTCATCATCACGCACAGCACCCGTATTCTCGAGGCGCTGACGGTGGACGCCGCGCACATCATGGAGCAGGGCGTCATTGTGAAAAACGGCGATGCATCGCTTGTAGATACCATCAATGAAAACGGCTTTGGCGGCATCCGGGCAGACTGAAAGCGAGGCGATCCGAATGAAGGAAAAAAGTCAGGTCGCGGACATTGACCGCAGCGTCTATGACATCCGCGACAAAGAGGACGATGCCTATCGTATGCAGGAGGGCCTGACGCCGGAGATCATTGACAAGCTCTCCAAGGAAAAGGACGATCCGGTCTGGATGCAGCAGTTCCGGCTGCAGTCGCTGCAGATCTATAACGAGATGCCGGTTCCGGACTGGGGGCCGTCCATCGAGGGACTGGATATGGACCACATTGCGACCTATGTTCGCCCTAAGACCGACATGAAAAACGACTGGAAGGACGTCCCGCAGGATATTAAAGACACCTTTGAGCGTCTCGGCATCCCGCAGGCGGAACGCAAATCGCTCGCCGGTGTCGGCGCACAGTACGATTCCGAGCTCGTGTACCACAATGTTAAGGACGAGGTGGCTGCACAGGGCGTCGTCTACACCGACATGGAGAGCGCACTCAAGGGCGAATACGCCGACATGGTGCACAAGTATTTTATGAAGCTCGTCACACCGCGCGACCATAAGTTTGCGGCCCTGCACGGCGCGGTCTGGTCCGGTGGCTCGTTCGTGTATGTGCCGAAGGGCGTGCAGGTGTCCATCCCGCTGCAGTCGTATTTCCGCCTGAATGCCAAGGGCGCGGGCCAGTTTGAGCACACACTCATCATTGTCGATGAGGGCGCGAGTCTGCATTTTATCGAGGGCTGCTCGGCGCCGAAATATAACGTTGCGAACCTCCACGCCGGCTGTGTGGAGCTGTATGTAAAGAAAAATGCCAAGCTGCGCTATTCGACCATCGAGAACTGGTCGAAAAATATGTACAACCTCAATACAAAACGCGCGCTCGTGGAGGAGGGCGGCGTGATCGAGTGGGTTTCCGGCTCGTTCGGGTCCCATGTCGGCTGCCTGTACCCGATGAGCGTGCTCAAAGGCGATAACGCCAAGATGGAGTTCACCGGCGTCACGTTTGCCGGTGCGGGGCAGAATCTTGACACCGGCGCGAAGGTCGTGCACATCGGCAGGAACACGAGCTCGTATATGAATACCCGCTCGATCAGCAAGAGCGGCGGCATCAGCACATTCCGCAGCAGCGTCGTGGTGCAAAAGAGTGCCAAGCACGCGAAATCCTCCGTGTCCTGCCAGTCACTGATGCTTGACTCCGAGTCCCGCTCCGATACCGTCCCGGCCATGGACATCCGCACGAAGGACGCTGCCGTCGGTCATGAGGCCAAGATCGGCAGCATCAGCAACGAGGCGGTGTTTTATCTCATGAGCCGCGGCATGAGCGAGGAGGACGCCCGCGCGCTGATCGTCAGCGGCTTTGCGGACAACGTCTCCAAGGAGCTGCCGCTGGAGTACGCTGTGGAAATGAACAATCTCATTCGTCTGGAGATGAAGGGCAGCATCGGCTGACCGCACATTCCGAAAGGAGGGAATATCGTGAATACGAGCCAACAGCTGGTCGTCAACAAGCTGCCGACCAGAACGTGGAACCATCTCAATGTCAACGAGGCGACCATCCCGTGGAATGCGGCCGAAACGGCCGATCTCGGGACGGACACTTATATAATCACAGCAGAAAACCGGACGCAGCCGCTGCATATCCGCCTGACCGGCGCTGAGGGCTGCAGCCGCAAGCACATCGCGGTCGATGTGGCTGCCGGTGTGAAGGCAACGGTATATATGGTGCTCGATACGCAGGGCAGCTTCGCCGTAGAAACGGCGTTCAAGCTCCACGATGCCGCGTCTCTTCGCCTTGTGCAGGTGCTCGGCGCGCGCAGCGGCGCGCTGCTCTACGCCAAAACGGACGCCGACTGTGCGCCCGGCGCCGGCGTGGACATGACGCAGATCCTGATGGGGCAGGGCGACCTCTACTCCGACAATGACACGGAGCTTGTCGGCGACGGAAGCCGCTATTCGGCGCAGATCGGCTATCTCGGCCGTGGCAGTCAGACGATTGATGTCAACGTCGTCGTCAACCATTATGGCAAGAACACGGAGTGCGAGATCGACACTTCCGGCGCCCTCAAGGACGCCGCAAAGAAAGTATTCCGCGGCACGATCGATTTCAAGACCGGCTCGTCGAACTCCGTCGGCAACGAGAGGGAGACCGTGCTCATGCTCGGCGACGATGTTGTCAACAAGACGGTGCCGCTCATTCTCTGCGCCGAGGAAAATGTCGTCGGCAACCACGGCGCGACCATTGGCGAGCTCGATGACGAGACGCTGTTTTACTTTGAAAGCCGCGGCATCTCGCGCGAACAGGCCGAAAACATCCTGGCCCGCGCATCGATCGAGCGCTTTGCGCGCACGGTGGATGATGAAGCGCTGCGCGCACAGATTCTTCAGACGCTGGAGGAGGAACTCAACGATGACGTATGATTATAAGCAGGATTTTCCGATCTTTCAGCACACGGACGTCGCATATATCGATAACGCGGCCACGGCGCAGCGCCCGCAGTGCGCGCTGGACGCGGTGGCGGATTTCTACCGCTGCCACAACGCAAACCCCCTGCGCGGGCTGTATCCGCTGAGCGTGGAGGCGACCGATATCTATGAGCAGGCACGCGAGACCGTGCGCGATTTCATCGGGGCGCGCTCGGCGCGTGAGATCGTCTTTACCCGCAACACGACCGAGAGCCTGAACCTCGTCGCCTACAGCTACGGCCTGACGCACGTCAAGGCGGGTGACGAGGTGCTTGTGTCCATCATGGAGCACCACAGCGACCTGCTGCCGTGGCAGATGGTCTGCCGTCAGACCGGCGCGGAGCTGAAGTTCATCGAGTGCGCGCCCGACGGCAGTGTGGATCTCCGGCAGATCGAATCGCTCATCACCGAGCGCACAAAGATCGTCGCCATGACGCAGGTGTCGAACGTTCTTGGCCGGAAGTACCCCGTGCAGGAAGTCGCCGCCATGGCGCACAAAAAGGGCGCGATCATGGTCGTGGACGGCGCGCAGAGCACACCGCACATGCCGGTAAATGTGCAGGAGCTTGGCGCGGATTTCTTTGCCTTCTCCGGCCACAAGATCTATGGCCCCATGGGGATCGGCGGGCTGTACGGCAGGGAGGAGCTGCTCGAGGAGATGCCGCCGTTTCTCTCCGGCGGCGAGATGATCGAATCCGTCACGCGCACGGGTGCCGTCTATGCCGAACTGCCGCATAAATTTGAGGCCGGCACGGTCAATGCCGCCGGTGCAGCCGGTCTGGCCGCTGCCATCCGGTATGTGCAGAGCGTCGGCTTTGATACCATCCGGCAGCGGGAGCACGACCTGACGGCCAATGCCCTCGCGCGTGTCCTGGCTGTACCGCATGTGCACGTGCTCGGCACCGATAAGCCGGAGGATCACAACGGCATCATCACCTTCACGGTCGACGGCGTGCACCCACACGACATCAGCGAGATCATGGCGTCCGACGGCGTGAACATCCGTGCCGGACACCACTGCGCGCAGCCGCTGCTCGCGCACCTCGGCCTGAATGCGACGGCGCGCGCCAGCTTTGCCTTTTATAATACCGATGAGGATGTCGACCGGTTCGTTGAGAGCCTCTCGACCCTGAGGGAGCGTATGGGATATGGAAAATAGAAGCTTCTATAATGAGATCCTGACCGAGCACAACATCAATCCGGAGTTCAAGCACGACATTCCGGACGCAGACATTGAACTTGCGGGCGTGAACCCAAGCTGCGGCGACAACATCGTCCTCAAGCTCAAGACCGACGGCGATGTCATTACCGACGGCGGTTTTGTCGGCGACGGATGTGCCATCTCGCAGGCATCGGCGGATATCATGCTCGGCATGATCGTGGGACAGAAGAAGGAAAAGGCGCTGGAAATGAGCCGAACCTTCCTGCGCATGATCCACGGTGAGGCGAGCGAGGAGGAGATCGAGAGCCTCGAAGAAGCCTCGGCGCTCAAAGACATCGCGCACATGCCCGCGCGCGTCAAATGCGCCATGCTCGGCTGGCGCACGCTCACCGAGGCGCTGACCGGAAAGGTCGAAGAATAAGCCGTACCCGCCGCCGGCGGATGCTGCATCAGCGTCCGCCGGCGGCTTTTTGCGCGCTGGAATCCCGCGTTTTCGCGCGGGGGTTGTGCGGGGAGGAGTTTTGTGGTACATTAAAAAAATAGAAATCGAGAGAGATCGCAAAACACTACTCGTGAAATTTCACAGAAAGGCGGGAGCCCCATGGATGTTCTGCGTTTCAAACAGGCCAACTGCAAAAACTGCTACAAATGCGTCCGGTTCTGCCCGGTCAAGTCCATCCGCGTCTATCAGGGTCACGCACAGATCATTTCCAGCGACTGCATTCTCTGCGGCAACTGCGTGTCTGTCTGCCCGCAGCACGCGAAGGAGGATATCAGCGACGTCGGCCAGATCCGGGAGCTGATCGCCTCCGGAAAACAGGTCGTCGTAAGCGTCGACTCGTCGTACATCGCCTATTTTGACACCCCCGGTTTTCAGGGCATCGAAAAACCGCTCAAGGCGCTCGGCTTCACGGCGGCACACGAAACTGCGGAGGGCGCCTATCTGGTCAAGAAGGAGCTGGAAAAGCTCGCCGCCCAGCCGGGCGATGCGCCGATCATCACCTCGGGCTGTTCGACGATCGTGCTCTATGTGGAAAAGCATCTGCCCGAGGCGCTGCCGTATCTCGCTCCGGTGCTCTCGCCGATGCAGGCGCATGCCGTGCTGCTGCGCGAGCGCTATCCGGGCGCGACCATTGTCTACATCAGTCCCTGCATCTCCAAGAAGGAGGAGACGACGCGCTTTGAGAGCGTCGGCGCCGATTATGACATCACCTTCACGGAGCTCGAGGAGTGGATGAACGAGGCCGGCGTCGCCGTTGACCCGAACGTCCCGGCAGATGAGCCGATGCTCTCGCGCGCTTATACGATCACAAACGGTGTCCTGCATTCCATGGCGCTCGATTCCGGGCGTGATTATCTGTTCCTTGACGGTCTGGACGACAGCATCCAGACGCTCAAGAGCGTTGTCAATGGCGAGCTGCGCAACTGCTTCATCGAGATCGCCGCCTGTCACGGCAACTGCGTCGGCGGCCTTGCGTTCCGGCAGAAGCATACGAACCTGCTCGAGTCGCGCCGCCGCGTGATCCAGAGCGCCAACGGCAGCAAGAACTTCGACATTCAGGATCCGGTCAACATGCGCCGTGTGCTCATCGACAAGAAGCATCCGACCGATCTGCCGCCGGAATCCGTCATCAGCGGCATCCTGCGCAAGATGGGCAAATTCAGCCCCGCGGATGAGCTCAACTGCGGCCTGTGCGGTTACCGCACCTGCCGCGACAAGGCCATCGCCGTCTATGAAGGACGCGCCGAGATCAGCATGTGCATGCCCTACATGAAGGAGCGCGCCGAGACCTACTCCGAGAAGATCATCAATGTCTCGCCCGAGGGCATTGTCACGGTCGGTAAAAAGCTCAAGGTGCGGCAGATCAACAAGGCGGCCTGCAAGATCTTCGGCATCAAGGATCCGGCGGACATCATCGGATATCCGGTGTCGCGCATCATGGACGAGTACGACTTTGTGAAGATGATCAGTCAGGACGAGACACAGGTCACGGACGAGGTCTTTCTCGCTGACTACAACGTCTATCTCGAGCGCATCTTCATCTGCGACCCGGAGCGCACGCTCTTTACCTGCATCATGCGCGACGTGACCAAGGCGCGCCAGCGCCGCAACAAGATCCAGAAGACGAAGATCCATGCGGCTGATCTGGCGGACGATATCATCGCAAACCAGCTGCGCATCGTCCACGAGATCGCAAGCCTGCTCGGTGAAACGGCGGCGGAGACCAAGGTGGCTGTGCACGATCTGAAGGAAGCCATCATGCTTGATGAGGACGGCGATGATGATGCGTAAACGAACGAATCGCTGCAGGAACACGGTCTGGGACATCAGCGTCATCAGCCGCAACAAAAACGGGGAGACGCTCTGCGGCGACCAGTGTGCGCTCGAATGGGCCGACAATGACGCGACGGTCATCCTCTCCGACGGTCTCGGCAGCGGCGTCAAGGCCAACATCCTCTCCACGCTGACAACGACTATGCTCACGACCATGCTCAAGGGCAACGTGCCGATCGACGAGTGCGTTACGACCGTGGCGGAAACGCTGCCCATGTGCAGAGAGCGCAAGCTCGCCTATGCGACCTTTACGATCCTGCAGACGGCCGGCACCCGCGCGCGCCTGATCCAGTATGACAACCCGAACGCTGTGTTCGTGCACAACGGCGCGATCGGGAAATACAACTATTCCGTCAACTTCATTCAGGAAAAGGAACTGCACGAGAGCTACCTGCATTTTGACGTGGGCGATATGCTTGTGCTCTTCAGCGACGGCGTGTCGGAGGCCGGGCGCGGCGTGACGACGGACGCCGGTTGGGCGCGGCAGGACATTGAGGATTTTATCCTGCGCAATTATTCACCCACCGTCTCCTCACAGCGCATGGCGGCCAGTATCCTCTCGACCGTCAAGACGCTGGACATGGACGCCATGCATGATGATACGACTGTTGTTGTCGCGCGCCTGCGTGAGCGTTGCCCGGTCAACGTCATGATCGGACCGCCCGAGCGCAAGGATGATGATCTGAGCACCATGCGCCTGTTTTTCGGCAAGGATGGCAAGCATGTTGTCTGCGGCGGCACCACGGCCAATGCTGTCGCGTCATATCTGGGCGTAAAGGTGCATACGCTGCCCGGCAGCGGCACGGAGGAGGTGCCGCCGATGAGCGAGATCCACGGTGTGGATCTGACGACCGAGGGCGTCGTTACAGTCAATGTGACGATGAAACGCATCAAGGACTACCTCGCGGATGGCATGTACACGCTCGAGCTCGCCCGCATGAAGGACGGCGCGTCCAAGCTCGCGCTCGTACTGCTCGAGGAGGCGACGGAGGTCAATGTCCTCTTCGGCAACGCGAGCAACCTCGCCCAGCAGGATACGGAGTTCAGCTTTGAGCGCAAGCTGCAATTGGTGCAGGAGCTGCGCGATATGCTGACTCTGGCCGGAAAAACAGTAAAAATGAGCATCTGCTGACAGATGCCGATATTCACGGAGTGACCCTAACGAATGAAAATCCGAACTTTTTTTGCAGTATTGCTGTGTAAGCTTGCGCGCGGGCTGCTGCGCCGCGGCGGCACGGCGTTTCCCGGCCGCGTGGCGCTCAAGGTGTACCCGCAGGTGCTCGGCGTGCTCTCGCGGGGGGTGCGCGTCATCCTCGTCACCGGCACGAACGGCAAGACGACCAGCTCCCGCATGATCGAGCAGGCATTTGCCGATGCGGGCCTCAACTACTTTGCCAACCGCTCGGGCGCGAACCTCATCTCCGGCATCACGGCGGAGTTCGCCATGCACAGCACCCTGACCGGCAGGCCGAAGTGCCAGTTTGCCGTCATCGAGTGCGACGAGGCTGCGTCCAAGACCGTGCTCAAGTACCTCAAGCCGGAGGTCATCGTGGCGACGAATGTTTTTCGCGACCAGCTCGACCGCTACGGTGAGATTACGCACACGCTCAATAACATCATCGAGGGCATCCGCCACACGCCGGAGAGCGTTTTGTGCATCAATGCCGACTGCTCACTCATCGCGTCCATCCCGGAGCATGTGCCGAACCCGGTCCTGCGCTTCGGCGTGAACGTTCCGCTCGGCGGCGACGACCTGACGGAGATCTCCGACGCGCCGCACTGCCTCCACTGCAAGACCGAATATGTCTACGACTACCGTACTTACGGGCATCTGGGCGCATTTCGCTGCCCGAAGTGCGGCTATCACCGCGAAGCCCCGCAGGTCGCAGTCACGGCGGTTCAGAACCTCGGCGTGGACACGAGCGATGTCACCATGTCCATCGGTGGGCGGGAGTACGCCGTACACATCAACCTTCCGGCGGCGTACAACATCTATAACGCCGTCGGCTCGGCAGCTGCGCTGTCTGCGTTCGGCTTCACACCGGAGGCGATCGTGCACGCGCTCGGCGCGTTCGGCTGCGGCTTTGGCCGCATGGAGAAATTCGACCTGCGCGGCACACCCGGCCGCATGATGCTCGTGAAAAACCCCGCCGGCTGCAACCAGACCATGCGCTATCTCGCCGGGCTGAACGAGGATGCGACGTTTGTCGTCTGCCTCAACGACCGCGACGCCGACGGTACGGACATCTCATGGATCTGGGATGCCGATTTTGAGCGGCTTGCCGCCATGGGCGAGCACCTGCGGCACGTATATGTGTCCGGCGTGCGCGCGGACGATATGCGCCTGCGCCTGAAATATGCGGGCGTGGATGAGGCGCGCATCGAGGTGTTTTACGATTATGACCCGTTGATCGACGCGATGTGCGCATCGGAATACCCGGTGTTCATCATGCCGACCTATACGGCCATGCTGGATCTGCGCGGCCGGCTGCAAAAGCAGCTCGGCGGAAAGGAGTTCTGGGAATGAGCGAAAAGACCCTGCGTATCTGCCATCTTTACCCGGACCTTCTGAACCTCTACGGCGACCGGGGCAATATTCTCTGTATGCGCCGCCGCCTGGAGTGGCGCGGCATCGACGCCGAGGTGACGGAGGTCACGGTCGGCCAGCGGGCGGATTTTACACAGTTTGATCTGTTTTTCATCGGCGGAGGTCAGGACTTTGAGCAGGAGGTGCTCCTGTCCGACCTGAAAGCCGGAAAGGGCAGCGAGATCAAGGCTGCCATTGCCGACGGCAAAACGTTTCTGACCATCTGCGGCGGCTACCAGATGCTCGGCAGCTACTACCGCACGTGGGACGGCAAGCAGTGCGATTTCATCGGCGCGATCGACTATTATACCGTCGGAGCGAAGGAGCGCATGATCGGCAACACGCTCTTCGAGTGCCTGCCGGAGTCCGGCGGCAGTACGGTCGTCGGCTTTGAAAACCACAGCGGCAAGACCTACCTCGGCAGCGGCGTGTCGCCGCTCGGTAAGATGCTCGTCGGCGGCGGCAACAACGGGGAGGACGGCTTTGAGGGCGTGCGCTATCAAAACGTCTTCGGCACATACAGCCACGGCCCGGTGCTGCCGAAGAATCCGGCATTTTGCGACCATCTGCTCGCAACGGCGCTGCATGGCCGCTATCCGGAGCTGGAGCTGCAGCCGCTCGACGATGCGGCCGAGTGCGCCGCGCACGACACCATGGTGCAGCGGCTGACGGAAAAATAATGGCATGCAAAATGGGCGCATCCGTCTGGATGCGCCCACCGTGCGTCTCTATCAGAAATCCTCCGGGATCGGAATGTCCGTGCGTGGGACCTTGTCCCAGGAAAAGTCCGCCGCCAGTTCGATTGCCGTCACCGGCGCGTCCGTCGGACGCAGACCCGCGAGCTTTGCAAGCTTTCCGGTCAACTGCTCGGGTGCGTATTTCTGCCGCAGAGCCTCCATGTTCAGGTCGCCCTCGCGCTTGGAGAGCTTGCGCCCGTCCGGTGCGACGAGCAGCGGCGCGTGCGCGTATTCCGGGGCCTTGCCGCCGAGCGTTTCCATCAGCCAGATCTGCCGCGGCGTGGAGTCAAGCAGATCGCACGCGCGCACAACGCGCGTGATGCCCATGTCGAGATCGTCCACGCTCACGGCGAGCTGGTAGGCAAATACGCCGTCCGAGCGCCGGATGAGAAAATCGTCGTGCCCGCGCCGCAGTTCGGCCGCCTGCGGACCGTAGTGCGCGTCAACGAAGGCGATGTCCGCATCCGTGACCGCAAGCTTTTTCGCCGCGCGGCGACCCATGCGCAGGCGCTTTTGCACCTCCTGCTCTGACAGCGTCCGACAGGGACAGCCGGCCTCACGCGGCTCACCGGGGTGCGGCGCGCTCGCGGCCAGCCGCTCGGCGCGGCTGCAATAGCAGTCATACACCATGCCGCGCTCGGTCAGTGCATCCAGCGCGGCGGTGTAGCGCTGCGTGCGCGTGCCCTGACGGCAATCCTGCGAGCCGGGGCGCCAGCCCTCGTCCCAGTCGAGCCCAAGCCAGAGCAGGTCGTCGGCCATCAGGTCAGCATAGTGCTCCCAGCTGCGCTCCGGGTCGAGATCCTCAAGGCGGAACACCATCGTCCCGCCGCGTGCGCGCACGTCCAGCCATGCAAGCAGAAATGTCAGCATATTGCCAAGGTGCAGCCGTCCGCTCGGGCTGGGTGCAAAGCGGCCGCGGATCGTGTTATCCGGCATCGGTCATCCCTCCGGTTTCATTCTGAGTGCATTATAGCATAACCGTGCCGGTTGGCAACGCTTTTGCGCCAAATCCCTTGAAACTATGCGGGAAATCGGATATAATAAAGTGTTATTATCAGCGGAGGAATGTCTCATGGCGAAATCATCCATCGAAAAAACAAATGTCATGCGTCTGCTCGACCAGAAGAAGGTGCCCTACACGCCGCACACATATCCGCACGGCGACGATGCGGTGGACGGCGTGACCGTGGCGCAAATGACGGGCATGGACCCGGCAAAGGTGTTCAAGACGCTGGTCGCCCGCGGCGCGAGCAAGACGCCGTACGTGTTCGTCATCCCGGTCGCGTGCGAGCTCGACCTCAAGAAGGCGGCCAAGGCCGTGGGGGAGAAGTCCATTGCCATGCTGCACGTGTCCGAGCTCACGCCCCTGACGGGCTATGTGCGCGGCGGCTGCTCGCCGGTCGGCATGAAAAAGCAGTTTCGCACGGTCTTTGCTTCTCAGGCGCTCGCGCAGGAGACCATCCTTGTCAGCGCCGGAAAGATCGGTTATCAGGTCGAGGTCGCGCCGCAGGCGCTCATCGCGCTCGTGCGCGCGGCAACGGCAGAGCTGACCATAGAATCCTAAGCAATTTCGGAGGCACCCATGCGGGATCATATTGTAATCAAAGGCGCGCGGGAGAACAATCTCAAGAACATTGATGTAGAGATCCCGCGTGATGCACTGGTCGTCATGACCGGCCTGTCTGGCTCCGGCAAGTCGAGCCTTGCGTTCGACACCATCTTTGCCGAGGGGCAGCGGCGCTATATGGAGAGCTTGTCGTCTTATGCGCGGCAGTTTCTCGGGCAGATGGACAAGCCCGACGTCGACTCCATCGACGGCATGAGCCCGGCCATCTCCATCGATCAGAAGACCACCAGCAAAAATCCGCGCTCGACCGTCGGCACGGTCACGGAGATCTACGACTATCTGCGTCTGCTGTGGGCGCGTGTCGGCGTGCCGCACTGCCCGAAGTGCGGCAAGGAGATCCGCCGCCAGACGGTCGACCAGATCGTCGATCAGATCGCGGCGCTGCCGCAGGCGACGCGCGTGCAGATCCTTGCGCCGGTCATCCGTGCACGCAAGGGCGAGCACCAGAAGGTGTTCGACGATGCCCGCCGCGGCGGGTATGTGCGTGTGCGCGTGGACGGCAGCATCTACGACCTCACGGAGACGATCACACTCGATAAAAACCGTAAGCATAACATTGAGGTCGTGGTCGATCGCGTCGTCATTCGTCCCGACCAGAACCGCCGCCTGACCGATGCTGTCGAGATCGCGTCCGCGCTCTCCGGCGGCCTTGTGCTGGCGGATATCCCGGAGGAAAAGCGCGAGATCCTCTTCTCGCAGAACTACGCCTGCGACGACTGCGGCATCTCGATCGAGGAGCTCACGCCGCGGATGTTCTCGTTCAACAGCCCCTACGGTGCGTGCCCGACCTGCGGCGGTCTTGGCACGCGGCTGCGCATCGACCCGGCGCTCATCATTCCGGACCCGTCGAAGTCCATCCTCGACGGCGGCATCACCGCGAGCGGCTGGAACGGCGTCAAGGATGAGAGCATCAGCCGGATGTATTACGACGCGCTGGCGGAAAAATATCACTTTGACCTTGCAACGCCCATCGGTGACCTGCCGGAGCGTGTGCGCGAGATCCTGCTTTACGGAACGGGGGACGAGGAGCTTACCCTGCACTACGACACAAATCGCGGCAGCGGCGTGCTGCGCCGCCCGTTTGAGGGCATCGTCTGCAACCTTGAGCGCCGCTATCAGGAGACGCAGAGCGACGCCATGCGCGCATCGCTTGAGGACTGCATGGCGGAGACGGCCTGCCCGGACTGTCACGGCGCGCGGCTGCGGCCGGAGGTGCTGGCCGTCACGGTCGGCGGGCTGAACATCTCGGAATTCACTGCGCTGCCAATCACGGAGGAGCTGGCGTTTCTTGACCGGCTCGCGCTCAGTGAGAAAGACGCGCAGATCGCCGACAGTATTTTACGCGAGGTGCGCTCGCGGCTGCATTTTCTGCAGAGCGTCGGCTTGCAGTACCTGACGCTCGCGCGCTCGGCGGCAACGCTCTCCGGCGGCGAGAGCCAGCGTATCCGGCTCGCAACGCAGATCGGCTCGTCGCTCATGGGCGTGCTGTATATTCTGGATGAGCCGTCCATCGGCCTGCACCAGCGCGACAATGAAAAGCTGCTGGCCACACTGCGCGAGCTGCGTGACCTCGGCAACACGCTCATCGTCGTCGAGCACGACGAGGACACCATGCGTGCGGCAGACTATCTCATCGACATCGGCCCGGGTGCGGGCGTGCACGGCGGGGAAGTGGTCTGCGCCGGTACGCCGGACGAGGTCGCGCGCTGCGAGCGCTCCATCACCGGGCAGTATCTGTCCGGCAAAAAGAAGATCCCCGTGCCCGAGCAGCGCCGCACCGGAAACGGCCACGCGCTCGTGATCCACGGCGCGAGCGAGCACAACCTCAAGCACGTGGATGTGCAGATCCCGCTGGGCGTCATGACGTGCGTGACCGGCGTGTCCGGCAGCGGCAAGTCCTCACTCGTCAACGAGGTACTGTATAAAACGCTTGCGGGCAGGCTCAACCATGCGAAGCTCCGTCCCGGGAAATGCGACGGCATTGACGGTGTGGAGTATCTGGACAAGATCATCAATATCGACCAGAGTCCCATCGGCCGCACGCCGCGCTCCAATCCGGCGACATATACCGGGCTGTTTGACGATATCCGCAGCCTCTTTGCCTCCACGCAGGACGCGAAGCTGCGCGGCTACAGCGCCGGGCGCTTCTCGTTCAACATTCGCGGCGGCCGCTGCGAGGCCTGCTCCGGCGACGGCCTGCTGAAGATCGAGATGAACTTCCTGCCGGATGTTTACGTCCCGTGCGAGGTCTGCAAGGGCAAGCGCTATAACCGCGAGACGCTCGAGGTGCACTATAAGGGCAAGAACATTGCCGAGGTGCTGGACATGACCGTCGAAGAGGCGCTCGCATTTTTTCAGAACCAGCCGAAGATCCGCGACCGGCTGCAGACGCTCATGGATGTCGGCCTCGGCTATGTCAAGCTCGGTCAACCGTCCACAACGCTCTCCGGCGGCGAGGCACAGCGCATCAAGCTTGCGACGGAGCTTTCTAAGCGCAGCACCGGCCGGACAATCTATGTGCTCGACGAGCCGACGACCGGTCTGCACGTGGCGGACGTCGCGCGCCTGATCGATATTCTCAATCGTCTGACCGACGCGGGCAACACGGTGCTCGTCATAGAGCACAACCTGCACGTCATCAAGGTGGCCGATCATATCATCGATCTCGGTCCGGAGGGCGGCGACGCGGGCGGCAGCATCGTCTTTACCGGCACACCGGAAGATTGCGCGCGCTGCACAGAGAGCTATACCGGTCAATTCCTGAAAAAAGAACTCGAAGGTTAACGGTCAAGCCCCTTTCTCATAGGCTGAAAGGAGGGGGGCGGTGAAGATGTTCATTCAGATCACTTTGTGCGTGCTGCTGATCCTGGGCTTTGCGTGGCTGCTGCGGATGCTCGGCTGCACACTGCTCACGCCGGTGCGCTCGAGCCGGGACGCACGGCTCACGCTTGTCATACGGGCATGCGGGGACGCACCGGAGCTCGAACAGCTTCTGCGCGGCATTCGCTGGCTGCGCGAGGGCGGAACGCTCATGGCGGATGTTCTGCTCATCGACTGCGGCCTGACGGACGACGCGGCCGCGCTCTGCGAGCGCGCGGCGCGGCGGTGTGAAGATCTGAAAGTGTGCAAAACAGAGGAAATTTGCCAATGGATGCAAACATCAACCCAATAGAATTATGCGGGACCGTTGCGGCGGTCATTTATCAAAACGAGGAAAACGGCTACACCGTGCTCAAGCTCGACGTGGACGACGGCAGCCAGACGATGGTCGTCGGCTGCATTCCGTATGCCGTGCCGGGTGAGTCCATGATCGTCAGCGGCAGCTGGATGACGCATCCGGCGCACGGTCAGCAGTTCAAGGCCGACTTTGCCGAGCGCACCATGCCGGAGACTGCGGACGCGATCTATGCCTACCTTGCCGGACGCGCCGTGCGCGGCATCGGCCCGGCGACGGCGTCGCTGATGGTGTCGCGCTTTGGTGCGGACACGCTCAACGTGCTCGAATACGAGCCGGAAAAGCTCTGTACGATCAAGGGCATCAGCGTCTCCAAAGCGAAGGCTATGTCGGCGAATTTCCGCCGTCAGGCCGGTATGCGCCGCCTGATCGAGTTTCTGGCCTCGGCGAACATCCGCCCGGTCATTGCTCTGCGAATGTACCAGTATTATGGGGACAATGCGCTCCAGCTCGTGCAGGACAACCCCTACATACTCGTTTCGGACGCCATCGGCGCCTCGTTTCAGGAGGCGGACACATTGGCGCTCGGCCATGGCTTTGACGATCAGAGCGCGGAACGTGTCGCTGCGGCGACACTGTATGAGCTTGCCTACAACGCCGTGCGCGGGCACTGTTTTATCTCCTACCGCAATCTGCTCGCAGCTACGTCGCAGCTCAGCGGTGTGCCGGACGAGCTGGTCGCGCAGAGCGTGGATGCGCTCGTGCAGAGCGGCGCACTCGTGCGCGAGCGGGTTGCCGGGTGTGACGGATGCTATCTCGCGCGCCTGCATGAGGCGGAGGCCTACACGGCCGAGCGCCTGCTTGCCATGACACAGACGGAGTACCGCCGTATGCCGGACACCGACAAGATCGCCGCGCGCATAGAAGCGCAGCTCGGTTTGACCTTTGCCGACCAGCAAAAGGAGACGCTGCGCCTCGCCTGCCAGCATCAGGTCATCGCCATCACCGGCGGCCCCGGCACAGGCAAGACGACGTCCATACGCGCGATCCTCGCGCTCTTTGACGCGCTTAAGCTCGACACGCAGCTTGCCGCCCCGACCGGGCGCGCCGCCAAGCGCATGAGCGAGCTGACCGGGCAGAGCGCGCAGACGATCCACCGTCTGCTCGAGGCCGGTATGAGCGATGACCATCAGGATATCACCTTCCGGCGAGACGAGGATGACCCGCTTGATTGCGATGCCGTCATTCTTGACGAATGCTCCATGGTGGACATTTCGCTCATGTGCGCGCTGCTGCGCGCCATGCGCCCGGAGTGCCGGCTCATCCTCGTGGGAGATGCAGACCAGCTTCCGTCCGTCGGACCGGGCAACGTCTTTTCGGATATCATCCGCAGCGGTGTCGTGCCGACCGTGCGCCTGACGGAGATCTTCCGCCAGGCCGCCGGCAGCAGCATCGTCTCCTACGCGCACGCGATCAACCGCGGCGAGCACCCGCCGCTTTCGCAAAACAGCGGGGACTTCTTCTTCCTCCGGCGCGCGGACGCGCAGAAGGCCGCCGACACGGTCGTCGAGCTGTGCCGGACGCGGCTGCCGAACAATATGAAGATCCCGCCGTCCGACATTCAGGTGCTCACGCCGACGCGCAAGTATGACACCGGCATGGCGGCACTGAATGTGCGCCTGCAGGCGGCGCTCAACCCGCCCTCGCCCGAGAAGAAGGAGCGGCGCTTCGGTGAGACCGTCTTTCGCGAGGGCGACCGCGTCATGCAGATCCGCAATGACTATGACATCGTGCTCAAAAATCCGGACGGTACGACCGCCGGAACCGGCGTCTATAACGGCGACGTCGGTCAGATCACGGCCATCGATCCGCAGACGGAGACGCTCGCGGTGTGCTACGACGGCAAGACCGCGACCTACGGCTTCGAGATGCTCAACGAGCTCGAGCACGCATGGGTCATGACGGTGCACAAATCGCAGGGCAGCGAGTACCGCGCGGTCGTGCTCTGCATCGGCAAGGCCGGGCCCATGCTGCTCACACGCAGCGTACTCTACACGGCCATTACACGCGCCAAGTCCCTGCTCATTATTGTCGGGGACGAGGGCGCGGCCTATCATATGATCGACAACCAGACGCGGACCCGCCGCTACAGCGGTCTGCGCGCCCGGCTCTGCGGGGAGTGCGGTGCGGTATGAAGGTGGTCACATTCCTGCTCGACCTGCTCTATCCGCCGCGGTGCGCGTTCTGCCATGATTTTCTCGAGACGAGCGGCGACGGCCTCTGCGCACACTGCAGGACCGGCCTGCCGTTTGTGCAAAACGGCGGACGGCAGCGCTTTTCGTTCGTCCGCGCTTGCGTCTCGCCGCTCAATTATGAGGGCGATGTGCGCGCGTCGCTCCTGCGCTACAAATTCGGCGGCGCGACCGGGTATGCCAAGGTCTACGGCCGCCTCGTCGCCGACACGGTGCGCACGGAGCTGGCAGGGGAGTATGACCTCGTCACGTGGGTGCCGCTGAGCCGCAGGAGACTGCGCGAGCGCGGCTACGATCAGGCGCGTCTGCTGGCGAAAGCGACGGCGAAGGCACTCGGCCTTCCGCTCACGCCGACGCTGCATAAGCAGCGCAACACGCAGCCGCAGTCCGGCACGGGCGACGCTGCCAAACGCCGCGCGAACATTGCCGGTGCGTACCGCATGAAAACGGGTGCGGACGTGACCGGAAAGCGCATCCTGCTCATGGACGACATCGTCACGACCGGCGCGACGCTTTCAGAGTGCGCACGGGTGCTCGGCAAGGCGGGCGCAGAGCAGGTGGTCTGCGCCACGGTCGCGCGCTCCGCTGACTAAAACAGCCGCCGGACGGCTACGATCAACTATAACATCCGCAGCGCGGATGATACGGGAGTTTTGCTTTATGATGATTTTTGAACGGGACATTGCCATCGACCTCGGCACGACCAACATCCGCGTGTTTGTGCGCGGCAAGGGCATCATGCTGCGCGAGCCGTCCATCGTGGCGGTCGACAAGTACACCGGCCGCATGCTCAAGGTCGGTCAGGACGCGCAGAAGATGCTTGGCCGCACACCGGCGAACATCGTTGCCATCCATCCGATCAGCGCGGGCGTCATCTCGGACTATGACATGACGGCGCTCATGCTCAAGGAGCTGCTCTCGCGCGTGACGTCGTTCAGCCTCTTCAAGCCGCGCGTGCTCGTCACCGTGCCGAGCAGCGTGACCGGCGTGGAGGAGCGCAACGTCATCGACGCCGTCATCGAGGCCGGCGCGCGCAAGGTGTATCTGGTCGAGTCCGCCGTGGCGACGGCGGCCGGTGCGGGCGCCGACCTCTCCAAGCCGGACGGCCATCTGGTCATCGACATCGGCGGCGGCACGACGGAGGTCGCGGTCGTGTCTCTCGGCGGCGTGGTCGAGAGCGAGTCGATCAAGACCGCCGGCGACGCCTTTGACGAGGCGATCGTGCGCTACGTGCGCCGCAAGCACAACATCCTCATCGGCAAGCGCACGGCCGAGGAGCTCAAGATCGGCATCGCGTGCCTTGTCCCGCGCGCCGAGGTTGGCATTCAGGAGGTCAAGGGCCGCTGCCTGACGACCGGCCTGCCGAAGTCCGTGAAGATCAGCTCGGTCGAGCTTGTCGAGGCCATTGCCGAGCCCGCGCGCGACATTCTCGAGACCATCCACATGGTGCTTGAGCGCACGCCGCCGGAACTCGTTTCGGACATCGCGCAAAACGGCATCGTCATGGCCGGCGGCGGCAGCCTGATCTACGGCTTTGACCAGCTTGTCGAGAAGGACACCGGCATCCGCACGACCGTCGTGGACGATGCGCTCTCGTGCGCGGCGTTCGGCAGCGGCAAGATGCTCATGAACCTCAACGATATGCCTGAGGGCATGGTCAACCTCGCGCGAAAGCGCCAGATGAAGGCATAAACACAAAGGCCGGGCATCCCCGGCCTTTTTCTGCTATGTATTATCACACTTTGAACGAGGAACTGCGCGCCCGCTTCGGCTGCAAGGTCTATAAGCTCGCGCTCGACGGCGGCTTCACCTGCCCGAACCGCGACGGGGGCATCGGCACGCGCGGCTGCATTTTCTGTGCCGGGGACGGTTCCGGCGCCTTTGCCGCCGACCGTGCACTGGACATTCCGCAGCAGATCGAGGCGGCCAAGGCGCGCGTCCGCGCCAAAAACGGCGGCGGCAAGTACATCGCCTATTTTCAGAACTTCACGAACACCTACGGCAGCCTTGCACGCATGGAGGCGCTGTTCACGCAGGCGCTCGCGCCGGAGGATGTGGTCGCGCTCTCGGTCGCCACGCGGCCGGACTGTCTGCCGGATGAAACCGTTGCGCTCCTGCGGCGGCTGAACGCCGAAAAGCCAGTCTGGGTCGAGCTCGGTCTGCAAACCATCCATCCGCGCAGCGCGGCCTATATCCGCCGCGGCTACGACCTGCCGGTGTTCGACGATGCAGTGCGCCGTCTGCGCGCCGCCGGACTCGAGGTCATCGTGCATCAGATCCTCGGCATCCCCGGCGAGACGGATGCGCAGATGGTGCAGACCGCGCGCTATATCGGGCAGTGCGGGGCGCAGGGCATCAAGCTGCACCTGCTGCACGTGCTGCGCGGCACGGATCTGGCGGCGGACTACGCCGCCGGGCGGTTCGAGGTGCTCACGCCGGAGCACTATATCGACCTGCTTGAGCGGTGTCTGCGCGTCCTCCCGCCGGAGACGGTCATCCACCGTCTGACCGGCGACGGCGCCAAGCGCGACCTCATCGCGCCGCTCTGGAGCGCGGACAAAAAGCGCGTGCTCAATGCGATCCACGCCGCTTTCGCGCGCGACGATCTTACACAGGGTTCTGCGCTGTAGCGGGGTTCTCCGCTGCGCCTGCGCAGGGCCTGGTTTTGGTAGTTGTGCCCAAATACAGCAGTGTGTTCCTAAAAAAATTATACGAAAATTTGTGCAAAAAAGCAGTTAAGGTATTGAAACGTCGCAATTTCTATAGTAATATAAGAACAGTATGTCGTGCTGCGCCCATTTTGCGGCACGATGGCCCCAAAACGGCAGGAAAAAAGGTATCGAAAGGAATGACAAGAATGAACCAGGCACGGAAAAGAACGACAATGCAAAAAGTGCTTTCCATGATTCTTGTACTGGTCATGCTGCTGAGCCTGATGTCCATGTCAGCGTTCACGATGGCAACGAACGAGACAGGAGCGAGCAGCTCGGCACGAAATGATTTCATGCGCGTTTTCCATTTGGATTGCGGCAGAAAATATTTCAGCGTCGCTGAGATCAAGTCGTTGATCGACACGGCCTCTGCGAATAACTATACCCACATGGAGCTGGCCATCGGCAACGACGGCCTGCGTTTCCTGCTGGACGATATGTCTGTCACGGTTGATGGGAAGACCTATGCCAGTGATGACGTGAAGACGCAGATCCATAACGGCAACGTGAAGTATTACGATGCGGGCAGCGCGAATGAGCTCTCGCAGTCTGATATGGACGCGATCATTGCCTATGCGCAGAGCAAGAACATCTCCATCATCCCGCTGATCAACACGCCGGGTCACATGGATGCGATCCTGAGCGCGGCGACCTCTCTGACGGGGGTGAACTGCTCCGCCTACGACTCTGTCCGCACGATTGACGTGGCGAATACCACTGCCGTTGCGTTCACGCAGGCGCTCCTGCAGAAGTACATCAATTACTTCGCCGGCAAGGGCTGCGGCTACTTCAATATGGGCGCGGACGAGTATGCCAATGACAAGACCGACGGTTTTGCAGCGCTGATCAAGGATAAAAAGTATGGCAACTTTGTCAGCTATGTCAATGCGGTCGCCGCGCAGATCGTTGCGGCCGGTATGACGCCCATCGCGTTTAACGACGGCATTTACTATAACAGCAACACAAGCGGCGGCGAATTTTCCAAGGACATCGTCGTCAGCTATTGGACGACCGGCTGGACTGGCTACACCCCGGCACCTGCAAGCTTTATTGCAGATAAGGGTCACAAGATCCTCAATACCAATGATGCATGGTATTATGTGCTTGCTGATAAAGTCACAGCATACACGTATAAACATGCCCAAAACGGCGTGGTAAATACGCCTGTCACCTCTGTGCGCGGCGATAAGAGCGGCAGCGTGACGCCGATCGGCGCGATGATCTGCTTCTGGTGTGACGATCCGGAACCGGAGTACAGCGCCCAGGAACAGGGCTATGTCAAGGGACTCATGCAGACGCTGTCGAACAACAACAGCGACTACTTTACGCCCGTAGTGCCGCAGGTCGAGACCGCTCACCGCGGACAGACACTGACTGTGGGCAATTCTTCGGTTCTGCGCCTTTCCACCGGCCTGAATGCAGTGTGGTCTGTCAGCGATGCGAGCGTTCTGTCTCTCGGCAGCGTGACGAGAAGCGCCGCAAGCACCGTGACCGGAAACCGCGTGACGGTCAACGCCCTCTCGAGAGGTACTGCGACGGTCACCGCCAAAGCCGATAACGGCCAGTCCTATTCCATGGATCTCACGGTCGCGGGCGAGGGCGACGTGCGCATTGACCTTACCGTCGGCGAAACGTGGTCAAAAACTATGCCCGGTCAGGTTCTGAGCAGCTACTCTCATGACGACGAAGTGGCTAAAGTCAATGTTACCAGCAAGCGTGACCTCAAGGGCGAGCTCACGACGAGCATGACTGTGGGCACGGCATACTACATCGTAAACAGCGAGGGAAAATATCTGGATGCCAACGCTGAATGGGTGGATGATGCTGACAATGCTGCTCAGTGGACATGGATTGATAATAACAGCAGTTGGATTCCGTCGCATAAAGGTTATTATCTGAAAAGTGGAGACGCTTGGTTGTATTACTCCAATGGACAGTGGAGTGCTGAAACAGCTAATAGTAAGTGTTCATATTTCGATGGACTTACTAATGGCGAGCTTGTCAGCAAAGACGGCTACGTTCTCGGCACGCCCATTGCGGTTGGAAAAGACCCCATCAACATCAGCACCATCGCCATCACCGGCCGCAATGTCGGAACGACGGATGTTCAGATTGATGGAACATGGTATCACATCGTCGTCAATGACAACCTGCCTTCTGATCCGCTCACGACGAATTCGCTTACCCTTGAGTACATGATCACGACCTGCCATGTGCATGATTACAACAGCAACAGTGACAGATATGAGATCACGAGCGCAGAGGCATCGAATGCGGCTGGCGTTGATGTATCGACGCTTGCGCCTGCAAATGGCTATTTCCGCAAAAACAATTCGAGCCGCAACCCCCAAATGGATGCCACCTATTGGCAGACCATGCGTCTGGATAAGTACCACAAACAGGCTGATTCCGGCTGGGGAGACAGCACCGGTGACGGTACGACGCTGACCAATGTTCGTTACTATACCAACAGCGCGAATAAGAGCGCGTGGCAGTATCAGACTGCGGACGGTATCTGGCACTATTTCCGCTCCGGCGATCAGCTGGTCGCATATTACCTGCAGAAGACAGAAGTCACAAAGGACGTCACCACGTACACAAAGGACTGGGGTGTTGGAATCCCCTCCGATGGCAATGGAAGTAATGGTCAGGTAGCGCTGACGTTTGCGGTCGTCTATCCTGACAACACGGTGCTGCCTTCGAAGGAAAATATGTATCCGGGCTCCACGACGATTTATAACTATGAGAAAACAGGTCGTGACATTGGCATCATCATGCCGAAAGAGAACGAGTACTATACGATCTCGAAAATCACGGTAACCGATGGTGTGCGTACCAGACAGGATGACGACAATAAATGGTACAAAAATGACAGCATCAACTGGAATATGAAAACGACGCAGGCCGGCGGCATTTGGTATGATGAGACCGTGGTTTGGGACGCAAGCTATGGCACAGAACCTATTGTCAACGGCAAGATTAGCAACATCAAGTGGCCTGCAAAAAATACAGGCAAGCTCGTGCTGATCTACCTGAGCGCGGTGGAACTCGAAACCAACCTGAACGTCACCTATTGGGATGACGATGCCGACACCCAGATCTATAAGTATCAGATCGTGGCAAAGCATCAGGCAACCGATCCTGAGCCGAACTACAAGACTGCGCTCATGGACGGCAAGTCCTGCATCGGCGAAGCCGGTCCGTGGATGGGCAAGACTGCCGAGGATAACGGCTATCTGCCGGACAGCGCCTATGTGGTCAATGCTTCCGGTAACCAGCAGACCATCAGTAAGGACATTAAGCAGCTTGACGGTGTGACCGGCAACTACAAGAGCGGCATTTATGAGTACCGCTGGGCTGAGATTTCCGAAGACGGCAAGACGCTCATGCTGCACTATGACCGCAAGGACTTGAAGGCCAAGACCTATGTCGTTGACTTCGGTCTGCCGGTGACGATTCCGGTGAGCGCATTCGGCATTGAGGATGCCAGCACGATCGCGCAGATGTCACTGCTTGCCGGTGAGCAGACGCTTGAGAATACGGGCAAGTACGGCACTGCGAAGATCAACAGCGACGATAAGACGGTGACGTATACGCTCCACAATACGCTTGACAGCACGGCGGCGATCTCGCTCTTTGTCAAGTTTACGAATGATCCGGCTGAGCAGCCGACGGTCTTCTCCGTCAACATCATCCCCGCGACGAGCGTCTACTATGAGGACAGCTTCGCCACGTTTACGAATGCCGATGGCACGAACGTTGTCAATAAGAACCAGAAAAACGGCTACTGGACGACCGTCGGCGAGCAGGATACGACGAAGCAGCAGGTCTTTGAGCAGCTCAAGAGCGAGAACAACAACGTCTACGGCTATGACCCTGCCTATGCCAACTGCAGCACCTTCTCCATGGGCAGCGCCACCAAGGTCACGGTCGATGCCAACACCAGTAAGCTCGGTCAGGTGCCCGCTGCGACCTTCACCTTCAAGGGCACTGGCTTTGATGTCATCTCCCTGACCAGCAACACCTCCGGCACGGTCATGTACACCGTGACGAATTCCAAGGGAGAAAAAGTGAAGGTCGGCCCGTGCGACACGTACTACGGCTACAATGGCGATGCCGCCGGTGTGACGACTGACAGCGCGAAGGCGCTCTACCAGATCCCGGTGATCAAGGTCTCCGGTCTGGATTATGACACGTATACCGTCAAGATCGAGGTCGGCTACGGTGAGTTCTTTGATCACACGGGCAATGATTCCTACAGCTTCTGGCTCGATGCCATCCGCGTCTATGACCCCATGGGCAAGGATAAGAGTGACTACGCGCAGGACGGCGAGGGTTACCCGCAGTACATCAAGCTGCATGACGCGCTGGTGGCTGATAATGTAAAGACAACTCTCTTCATCGACGGCGCTGCAGCAGCGAACATCACCGACTATAAGAACCGTGGCCCGAACAACGAGGTCTATCTGGCCACCGGTCAGGCGATCACGTTTACCGTCCCGGGTGATACCAACATCGCAAGCGTCCAGATCGGCGCAAAAGCTCCCAGTGGTATGGCCGCGACGATGGTTGTTGGCACGGATGGTCAGCAAATCAGCACCGCCACCGAGATGTACTACGAGATCGGCGCTTCCGGCGGCAGCTTCACGATCACCAACACGGGTGACGGCATCCTGTCCCTGACGAACCTGAAGATCACCTTTAAGGACAAACCGGCCAGCGCAGCTGCACTGAGCGCGCCGACCGCTGAGGAGCAGGACGCTGCGGTCATGTGTGTGCGCGCGCTGTTTGCCGCGCCCGAGCAGACCTTTGAGCCTGAGCACTTCACGGCCAAGTGGAGCCGCAATGTCCATAAGGGCGGCAAGGCGACCCTGACGGTCAAGACGTCTGCGGATGTCGAGGCGATCCATGTCGACGATGTGACGATCGACAGCTACAAGGTTCGCACCGAGCGCAGCGGTTGGGGCTCTTCCGCGAAGAAGGTGACCTACCACGTGTTCACCTATACCGTGACGGCGACGGCAACGGCGGACTACACCGTCTGCGCCATCAATGCCGACGGTGTTGCGAGTGACCCGATCACCGCAAAGCTGACGGTGCGTCCGTCCATCCGTGACTGGTGGCACGATATTTTCGGCAAGTGGCAGCACTAAGAGAGGAGTGATCGAACGTATGAAGAAAACCTATGTGAAACCCGAAGTCTACTTCGAGAGCTTTGAACTGAGTGCCAGCATCGCAGATAACTGCGGCAAGCCGCTCAACCTCAACCAGGATACCTGCAGAGATATCTTCGGCGATTATCGTAACAATGTGTTCTCTCAGGGGAACTGCGTGATCAACCCGGATCAGCTTGGATTCTGCTACCATGTTCCGTTGGAGGGATCGAAACTGTTCGCCTCCTGACACAAGCTTACACAAGGAAATGCCCTGCCCGATTGGGCAGGGCATTTTTTCAAGAACCGAACGCCGCGCGATGACGCGCGCAGCAAAGGAGCAAAACTATGAATAAATTCAGGACACGCGGTGTGCGCGCGCTGCTGCTCACGCTTGCCGCAGCGCTGCTGCTCGCGTGCGCGGGCTGCGGGAAAAAGCCCGCCAAGCCGGATGAATACGGTCTTGCGGCGGAGAAGTCCAAGCTGGACGGCATGGACATCGGCAACGATCTGCAGCTTGTCAGCACCGGCCGCTATGCGGGGCTGTTTGTCGAGGATGGGTCTGACAAGACGGTGTCGGACGTGTTTTGCATCCGCGTGAAAAACACCGGCGGCAGCGACGTGCAGTATGCGCACATTACGCTCACGCGCGGTAGTGAGTGCTATGAGTTTGATATCAGCACGCTCCCGGCCGGGCAGACGCTTCAGGCGCTGGAGCTCGGCGCGCAGACTATGCCTGAGAAGCCGGAGGAGCTGACAGTGACCGTGACAGCCTACGCCGCGTTCGCAGAGCCGCTGTCCATGCACGACGATCTGTTCACCGTCACGACGAGCGACAACACCATCACCGTGACCAACAACTCCGGCGCTGCCGCCGCGCAGGTCTATGTCTACTATAAAAATGTCAGCGGCGATATGCTGCTTGGCGGCATCACGTACCGCGCGGGCGTCAAAGATCTCGCGGCAGGCGAGAGCCAGAGCAGCTATACCAGTCACTTTCACGAAGGTGCGAGTGCGCTGCTGTTTGTGACCTATGTACCGTGAGCTTTATCGCTTCGGCGGCATGACCTTCGCGTTGGAGTCCGATGCGCCGCTCGAACGCTCGCTGGTGTGCGAAGCGTTTCGTGTGCCGGACGGCGTACCTGATCACACGATTTGTCTCCGGTTCAGCGATGCGCTGCCCACACCGCCGGCGGACGCGCTGCGGCGCGATGATGTGTTTCGCTGGCAAGCGGGCGCACAGCGCCACCTTCTGCAATGGGTCAGTGCACCGGGGGATATTCCGCACTTTACCTATGCCGTGACGCATGGTGCGCACACGGATGTGATCTTTGCGAGCGCTTATCGCACCGGCGCGTCGGTCAGCACGGCGCTGGAGGCTGTGGGGCTGTTTGACGTGTTTGCCGCGCGCGGGATGCTCGTGCTGCACAGCGCGTACATCGTGACGAGCGCTGGCGAGGCTATCCTGTTTTCCGGACCGAGCGGTGTCGGCAAGAGCACGCAGGCCGCGCTCTGGGAGCGCTGCGCCGGGGCGCGGGTCGTCAACGGCGACCGCGCACTTGTGGACGTGGGCAAAAAGACCGCGAACGGCATTTTCTATGCGGGTACGTCGGGCATATCCGAAAATGTAACGGCGCCGGTCCGGGCGATCGTCCTGCTCGGGCAGGGCAGTGAAAACCGCGTGTTTGTCCCGAGCCCGCAGGCGGCGTTTGCGGGTGTGCTCAGCCAGTGCGCGTATTACGAATGGGACGCGCGCTCGGCGGAACAAATGACCGAATGCGTGGCGCGGCTCGTCTCCGACGTGCCGGTGCTGCGCATGGACTGCTTGCCGGACGCCACGGCGGTCGAAACCCTGCGGGGCAAATTGGGAGGTATCTGATATGGAACATACGGGAGCTGAGCCGCGCCTGTCGGCCTATCTGCACGCGCGGGCCTGCGCAAAGGGCATCCCACTTGCGGGCACGTTCGAGCTCACGGCGCGCTGCAACTTCAACTGCCGCATGTGTTACGTGCACCTCACGCCCGAGGAACAGCGGCGGCGCGGGGCGGAGCTCACCGCGGACGAGTGGCTCGCCATCGCGGAGCAGGCACGCAGCCAGGGGATGCTGTTTTTGCTGCTGACCGGCGGAGAGCCGCTTATTCGCGTGGATTTCCGCTATCTGCTCACCGAACTCAAGAAGATGGGGCTCATGGTGTCCATCAACAGCAACGCATCGCTCATCGACGATGACTGGCTGGATTTTTTCCGGCATGAGCCGCCGTCGCGCATGAACATCACGCTTTACGGCGGCTGCAATGAGACATATGAACGGCTGTGCGGCCGGCCGATGTATGACCGCGTCGTGCACAATATCCGCGCGCTCAAGGCGCTCGGCATCGGCGTGAAGCTCAACGCTTCCATGACGCCGTACAATGTCGATGATATGGACGCGATCTATGCCATAGCGACCGAGCTCGGCACACCGGTGCAGATGGCGTCGTACATGTTCCCGCCCGTGCGCCGCGACGAGCACGCGACCGGCAGCAACGATCGTTTTACCTTTCAGGAGGCTGCGGCGTGCAGCGTGCGCTGGGACCGGTTGCGGTTTTCGGACGAGATGTTCTGCCAGCGCGCCGAGGCGATGCGCGCCGGTATCCGAGCGCCGGAGAGCGAAGTGTGCGACGGGACGCCGGGGGAGAAGATGGCCTGCCGCGCGGGACGCAGCTCGTTCTGGATCAACTGGCGCGGCGTCATGACGCCGTGCGGCATGATGGTACAGCCGGATGTCTCCGTGCCGGAGCTCGGCTTTGCGCGCGCATGGGAGGAAACCAAGGCGGCCACGGCGCGCATTCTGCTGCCGCCGGCGTGCACACAGTGCGAATATAAGCACATGTGCCATGCCTGCGCCGCGATGTGCGTGACCGAGACGGGCGCGTTTGACGGAAGGCCGGAATATGTCTGCGCCATGACGAAGGCTACTGCCGCGCTGACGCAGAGCGCGTATGAAAGGATGAAAAACACATGAAGCTCAAAGCACAGCTTGTCAAGCGGGAGATCGCGGGCGACACGATCCTCGTGCCGGTCGGCGAGACGACAACGAAGCTCCAGGGACTGCTCACGATCAACGAGACCGGCGCCGCCATATGGGACGCGCTGCCAGAGGCCGAGAATGAGGAGGCGATCGTCGAGCGACTCTATGAGGCGTTTGACGTCGAGCGTGACGTGCTCAGGCAGGACGTCCATGCGTTCGTCGCAAAGCTCCGCGAGCTGGACATCCTCTAAAACCCAATAGAATGAAAAAAGCGAAGTGGAAACCACTTCGCTTTTTCGAGTCTGTCAAAAAGAATTCCTTTTTGACAAAGGATTTGCGGCCTGATTGCAGCGCACGCGCCGTCCGTCGGAGGCGGACGGCGCGCACATTTGCAGGCCGAGAAGGATTTTCTTCGACGCACATGTCGCCGAAGAAAAGGATCGGACTTTCTTTCGCCGCTGCGGTGGCGAAACACTACGAGGTTCTTTGAGAAGCTGAAAAGCGAAGTGAAACCACTTCGCTTTTCGCAATCTGTAATTTTGTATTGTAATTGTATTATGTCCGGCGCTTTTTGAACACGCTCCATATCCGGACAATGGGATGCCGCAGCGGAATGACCCACAGCCACGGCCCGCGAAAGAGCTCCCACAGAAAATCTCCGGGCTGAAGCTGCCGACCCTTTCGGCAGACGGCGGTCGCCCGCGCAAAGACCTGCTGCGGCAGGATGCCGGTCTCGGTCTCGGTCTGTGCATCGCCAAGGATGTCGAGGCTACCGTCACGGTGTACGCGGCGGACTCTATGCATGACAAACTGGCCGCTCGCGCGCTCGTAAAACACGATGTCGCCGCGGCGCAGGGGCGTGTCCGGCCTGGAAAAGAACACGGTGTCGCGCCCGCCTGCCAGAAAGGGCGACATACTGCTGCCGGCGACGGGCACGCTGACGCTGTGCCCCTGCTCGGTGAGCGAGCGCAGCGCGGTCATATATGCTTTGGTATCCACCTGTTTCATCGCGCTTCGTCCTGTGTTCATTCCGGGAATTTATCGATCCCCGCGCGATGCGCGGACATCGGTTTGAGACATCAGATCTTGCTGTTGAGCCACTCGAGGACGTCGGCATACACCTCGTCCTTGTTGAGCTCGTTGAGCATCTCGTGGCGGCCGTCTTTGTAGAGCTTGAGCTTCACGTCCTTGCAGCCGGTTTTCAGGAAGCGCTCGTAGACCTTCTTGACCGCCTCGCCGTAGTTGCCGACGGGGTCGCCGTCACCGGCCATGAAGTAGACCGGGGTGGACTTATCCATCTTGTTGAGGTTTTCCGTCTTCCAGATGTACTGCAGGCCGCCCATCATGTCGTGGAACATGCCGGCAGTCGCCATCGCACCGCAGAGCGGGTCGGCAATGTAGGCGTCCACGACCGCCTCGTCACGGGTGAGCCAGTCGAGCTTTGTGCGCACGTGGTCATACTTCTTGTTATAGCTGCCGAAGGCAAGCTTGTCGAGCGTGGGGCTGTGATACATGGGGCCGTTGTCGATCATCTCGAGCTTTGCCATGAGCTTACCGGCGGCGATGACTGCGCCCGGGTTCTGGCCGGTGCCGCTGATGACGACGCCCTTGAGCCCCTCGGGGTGGTCAATGATATAGGTGCGTGTCAGGAAGCTGCCCATGCTGTGGCCGAACAGGAAGTAGGGTACGCCGGGGTATTTGGCGGCGGTGAGCTTGTGGAGCGTGTCCATATCGCTCACGACATCGTTCCAGCCGTCCTTTTCTGCGAAAAAGCACAGCTCCTGTTCGTTTTCTGCGGTCTTACCATGGCCAAGGTGGTCATTCGCGACGACGACGAAACCGTTTTCTGCGAGAAACTCCATAAACGGAGCGTAACGGTAGATATGCTCGGCGACGCCATGCGCGATCTGCAGGACGGCGCGCACTTCGCCGTCGGGCGTGCACTCTCTGGCAAATACGTTGTGTTTCCCATCAGTGGACAAAAACCTAAAATCATGAAAAGATGGCATAGCAATACTCCTTATTGTGTGATATACTAAAAGCTACCTGAATTGTATTCCAATTGGCGAAATTCGTCAAGTCTACGGAGGTTATTTTCATTATGAACGGCTACATCATTGCACTTGATCAGGGTACAACCAGTTCCCGCTCGATTATCTTCGATAGTAAGGGAAACATCGTATCTCTGGCGCAGTATCCATTCACGCAGATCTATCCGAAACCGGGCTGGGTCGAGCATGACCCGATGGTCATCCTCGAGAGCCAGCTGCTCGCCATGAGCGAGGCATTTGAAAAGAGCGGCCTGTCGCCGACGGACATCGCCGGCATCGGCATCACGAACCAGCGCGAGACGACCATCGTCTGGGACAAGCACACCGGCAGACCTGTCTATAATGCAATCGTCTGGCAGTGCCGCCGCACGGCGCCCATCTGCGACCAGCTGATGGCGGACGGACTCGGTGATTACGTGAAGGAGAAGACCGGGCTGCTCATAGACGCTTATTTCTCCGGCACGAAGATCAAGTGGATTCTGGATAACGTTCCGGGTGCAAGAGAGCGCGCCGAGCGCGGCGACCTGCTGTTCGGCAATGTGGACGCGTGGCTCATCTGGAACCTCACCGGCGGCCGCGCGCATGTGTCGGACTATTCCAACTGCTCGCGCACGATGCTGTTTGACATTGACAATCTCTGCTGGGACGAGACACTCTGCGCGCGTCTGGGCATCCCGATGAGCATGCTGCCGACGCCTGTGCCGTCCTCCATGGTGTACGGACGGGTGACGGCGGGGCTGTCCGGCCTGGAGGCGCTCGAGGGCGTGCCCGTCTGCGGCAGCGCCGGCGACCAGGCGGCTGCGCTGCTCGGTCAGGCGTGCATCGAGCCGGGTCAGGCGAAGAACACCTATGGTACGGGCTGCTTCACGCTCATGAACACCGGCAACAAGTCCGTGCGCAGCGTCAGCGGTCTGGTCACGAGCGTTGCGTGGTCCGTTAACGGCGAGACCACCTATGCCCTCGAAGGCAGCGTGTTCAATGCCGGCAGCTCCATTCAGTGGCTGCGCGACGAGCTTGGTCTCATCGGCGCGGCGCATGAGTGCGACCTGCTGGCCGAGAGCGTGCCGGATAACGGCGGCGTGTATCTCGTGTCCGCGTTCACCGGTCTTGGCGCACCGCGCTGGGATATGTATGCCCGCGGCGCGATCGTCGGTCTGACACGCGGCAGCAACAAGGCGCACATCGCCCGCGCCACGCTTGAGGGCATCGCCTATCAGGTCAAGGACCTGCTCGATGCCATGCAGATCGACGCTGAGAGCCCGATCTCCGTCCTGCGTGTGGATGGCGGCGCGTCGGTGAGCTCGTTTTTGATGCAGTTTCAGGCGGATATGCTGCGCGTGCCGATCGACCGGCCGAAGCTGGTCGAAACGACCGCGTTCGGCGCGGCGTTCCTCGCCGGCCTTGCCAGCGGCGTCTGGGAGAGCGTGGACGATATTGCGCTCCTGCGCCAGTCTGACCGTATTTTCAAGCCAGAAATGGATGCCGAGCAGGCAAAGCGGCAGCATGACAACTGGCTGCGCGCCGTCGGCAGAGCGGAAAAATGGAGTCTCGAATGAACCAGAACCTGTTTTTTGCCCCTACGGATATTCTGCTGCCTGAGCGTGCGGATATGCATCGCTGGAGTGTCATTGCCTGCGACCAGTTCACGTCGGACGCCGCCTATTGGCGCGCAGTGCAGGACACGGTCGGCGACGTACCCTCTACACTGCGGCTGATGCTGCCGGAGTTTTACCTCGGTAAGTGTGACGAAGCGGCGGCGACGCGTGCCATTCAGCAGACGATGCACGCTTATCTGGACAGCGGCGTGTTTCGCACCGTGCCGCACAGCCTTGTGCTCGTGCAGCGTACGCTGCCGGGCGGCGCTGTGCGCTGTGGCATCGTCGGCGCGCTTGATCTTGAGGCGTATGATTACGCGCCCGATTCCGTCACGCCCATCCGTGCAACGGAGGGCACGGTCGCCTCGCGCCTTCCGGCGCGTGTGCGCATCCGTGCGGCAGCGGCGCTGGAAATGCCGCACATCATGGTCTTTTATACAGATCCGGAGGATGCTATCTGCCGCAAGGCGGAGGCGCTTGCGGGTGACACGCTCTATGATTTCGACCTCATGTCCGGCGGCGGGCATATCTGCGGCCGCCGCATTGCCGGAGACGCAGCCGATCGGCTGGCAGCAGCCATGTGTGCGACCGGCGTCGGAACGGACGGCGAGCACCCCATGCGTTTTGCAATTGCGGACGGCAACCACAGTCTGGCCGCTGCCCGTCAGTGCTGGCTGGAGAAGAAAAAGACGCTCACGCCCGAACAGGCGACAGTTGACCCCGCGCGCTATGCACTGGTCGAGCTTGTGAACCTGCACAGTCCGGCCGTGACGTTCGAGCCCATCCACCGTGTCCTCTTTGAGACCGATGCGGCGCATTGGCTGGACGCTGCCGAGGCCGCGCTTGCGGCAGCAGACGGCCGCGGCTATGCGGTCACGCTGCTGGCTGGTGCGCAGCGCAGAGACATTCTCGCACGCGGCAGCTCGCTCGGCGAGACCATTGCTGCGCTGGATGCATTCTGCGCATCGTATATGCAGGCGCATGGCGGCCGGATCGACTATATCCACGGCGATGACGAGGCTGTTGACCTCGCCGCCGGAGACGGTTGCTGCGGCATCCTGATGCCGCGCATGGAAAAAGAGGAGCTCTTCACGTCTGTGCTCCGCTCCGGCCCGTTCCCGAAAAAGAGCTTTTCGATCGGCCTCGGTGCGGACAAGCGCTATTACCTCGAGTGCCGCAAACTCTAATTTGATCTATCCTTTGCTTGAGAGAGGCAGCTTATTGGCTGCCTCTCTTTTTTTGTTCTGTCTTATGCTGCGCATGCATAGGATGTGGCAGGACAAAAGAGGAGGGAGACGGATGATCTTCACAAATCAGGCGCTGGCGCTGTTCCCGCCGTCGCTGGGACAGGCCATCGCGCAGACGCAGCGCGACCGGGACGAGCTCGTGGAGGAGATCTGCTGCCGCATCGGGCGGCCGCCCGTGCTGCTGACGCAGGAAAATGTGTACCATGCGGCGTGCCGTGCCGTGCTGCCGGACGATCTGGACTATCTGCTCGAGCGCGCAACGCGCGCGTCCGTCTATGCGGCAGCAGACCAGATCCGGCAGGGATACTTACAGACGGCCGGTGGCTGCCGCGTCGGGCTGTGCGGCTGTGCCTATGGACAGGCTGCCGGTCAGATCGACGGCATCCGGCAGCTGAGCTCCGTGTCCGTGCGCATTCCGCACGCCGTGCCCGGGTGCGCCGATGCGCTCGTGCCGCAGCTGATGAAGGACGGCTTTTGCAGCACACTCATTCTCTCACCGCCCGGCGGCGGAAAGACGACGCTGCTGCGCGAGTGCGTGCGCCGGTTGTCCGACCAAGGGCTGCGCATCTCGCTTATGGACGAGCGCGGCGAGATCGCGGCTGTGCAAAACCGCACGCCGCAGTTTGACGTCGGCGCGAACACGGACATCATGACCGGGGGACAGAAGGCTGCCTGCTGTATGATGCTGCTGCGTGCCATGCGACCGGATGTGCTGGCGTTTGACGAGATCAGCGCGCCGGAGGACATCGAGGCGATCCGCATTGCAGCCGGCTGCGGTGTTGCACTGCTGGCGACGGCGCACGCGCAGAGCGTCGGTGCGCTGCGCTGCCGGGCGCTGTACCGCGCGCTGCTGGACGAGCATATTTTCCGCCGCGCCGTGTGCATCACACGCAGCGGCGGCGCGCGTTTTTACACGCTCGAGGAGCTGCCATGACGTGGGTGCACGGACTGGGTGCTGCGCTTTTGTTTCTGGGCAGCACCGCGGCGGGCTTCGCGCTTCGGCGCGAACTGCAGCAGCGCGCGCAGCTGCTCGCGGCGGTGATCGACAGCCTGCAGCTGCTGCGCAGCGACATCGTCGGGCGGCTGCTGCCGCTGCCGGAAGCCCTGCGCCACACGGCGGAGACGGTGCCGGAGCCGCTGCATGCGCAATACACCGCTCTCGCAGACGGCATCACGGACAGCGACCGGCTGTTTTGCGAGCAATGGGCGGCGGCGATCCGGGCACTGGACATGCTCACACCGGACGCGCGCGCCGCGCTGCTGACATTGGGCGCGCAGCTTGGAAAATATGACGCGCAGCTCCAGCGGCAGGCACTGGACACCTGCATTGCGTCGCTGCGGAGCGTTTTTGGTGCGCTGCAGGACGACGTGCGGCGGCGCGGTAAACTGGTCTGCGGCCTCGGCGCGACGCTCGGTCTGCTCGCCGCCGTTGCGCTGCTTTGAACCGGGGAGGGACTTATGGACGTTGACCTTGTCTTTAAGATCGCGGCGATCGGGATTCTCGTCGCCGTGCTCAACATCCTGCTCTCGCGCGCGGGGCGCGACGAGCAGGCGCTCATGACGACCATCGCGGGGCTGGTCGTGGTGCTGGTGCTGGTGATCCAGAAGATCAGTGAGCTGTTTGCGCTCATCAAGCAGCTGTTTTCGTTTTGATGGAGGCGGTCTTTCGCGCGATGCTGATCGTGGTCGTCGCCGCTGCCGCCGCAGCCACAGTTTATAAGACCGTGCCGGGCATCTCGTTTTTGCTGAGTGCGGCGGCAGCGCTGCTGGCGCTGTTTTTGTGTGTCGGCCTGCTTGAGCCGCTGGCGGATTTCTTTCGTGATGCCATTGCGCTCAGTGATTTGTCCGGCGTCTATACCGGGCCGCTGCTCAAGTGCATGACCATCAGCATCCTGACCATGATTGGAGAGAGCCTCTGCAAGGATGCCGGACAGGCTGCGGGCGCAAGCGCTGTGCAGCTCGTCGGCGTTGCGGCGGCGCTCTATGCGGCGCTGCCGCTGCTGCGCACATTTTTGACCATGATCGGAGCATGCCTATGAAGCGGTTCATCTTCGCGCTGCTGGCGGCGCTGACGCTGACAGCCGTTTGCACACCGCGCGTATGCGCCTATGACATTGCGTCCGAGCAGGCGGAGGCATTCGGCACGGCGGCGCTGGAATCCGCGCTCCCGGCGCAGACGTATGACGCCTTCGGTGCGCTGAGCGTCGCAGATGCCGCGCATCCACGCCCACTGCTGCAAAAGCTCTGGGGCTATGTGCTGCATGAGGGCGGGGGAGCGCTGACCTCGGCTGCGCGCAATGCGGCGCTGCTGCTTGCAGTCGTGTTTCTGGCGGCGCTGTGCGCGTCGCTGTCTGCAAGCGGTGCGTGCGCCAAGGTCACGCAGATGACGGGCGCGGTGGCAGTGGCTGCGCTGAGCGTCACCCATGTGACGTCCTGCATCACGGCCGGCAGCAGCGCGCTGACCACACTGCGCGACTTTTCCAAGATCCTGCTGCCGAGTATGTGCGCCGCTGCGGCGGCAAGCGGGGCGGCGACTTCGGCGGCGGCAAAATATGCGGCGACATCGCTCTTTCTCGATGTGCTGCTGTCGGCGGAGACGGCGGTGCTGCTGCCGATGCTCTACACATACGCAGGCACGGTCATCTGCGGCGCGGCGCTCGAGCAGGACGTACTCACGGCGCTGAGCGCCCTGCTGCGCAAGGCGCTTCGGCTGCTGCTCATCGGCTTTGCCGGGGTGTTCACGCTCTATCTGTCGCTGACGGGCATTCTCACCGGCTCAGCGGATGCGGCTGCGGCCAAGGCCGTCAAAACCGCCGTCTCCGCGGCGCTGCCGGTCGTGGGCAGCATCGTGGCGGACGCTGCGGCGACCGTCACGGCAAGCGCTGCGATTTTGCGCGGCGGTATCGGCATCATCGGTGTCTTGAGTGTTGCCGCCGTGTGCGTCACGCCGTATTTGCAGCTTGCCGTGCACTATGCTTTGTATAAGCTTGCCGCCGGGATCGCGGAGTCGTTTGCGGACAAGCGGGTCGGGCGGCTGATCGGCGGCTTTGCGGATGTGTACGGATTCCTGCTCGGGATGGTCGGCGTGGCGTCGCTCATTTTGTTTCTCTCTATCGTATCAAGCATGAAGGCGGTGACGGGATGATGGAATCACTGCGCGCGTGGCTGCTGAGTCTCGCGGGCGCTGCGCTGCTGACGGCGCTCGCGGCCATGTTTCCGACGTCTGAGAGCCTGCGCCGCATCGTGAAGCTCATCGGCGGCGTTGCGCTGACGTGTCTGCTGTTTTCGCCGCTCGTGGCGTTTGATTATGACAGCTATGCCGCCGCGCAGCAGGACTGCCGCGTCTCGGTTTCAACAGACGGTGCGGTGTCCGACAGCAGTGAGCGCCTGCAGCGCACGGTCATAGAATCGCAGCTGCGCGCATATATATTGGACAAAGCCGCGCAGTGCGGCGTTTCCCTCGCCGATGCGCAGGTCACGCTGCAGTGGAGCACAGACGGCTACTGGTATCCGTATGCCGTCCGGCTGGTCACGTCGGGTGCGGCGGAAAACAGCCGTCTGGCGCAGACCATTGAGGCCGATCTCGGCATCCCGCGCGCGCGGCAGGAATGGAGCAGTGCATCATGAACACACGAAAACTCAGCGCATTTGCAGGCAAGTACAAATATGTGCTCATCATCCTGCTGGCGGGGCTGATCCTGCTCCTGCTGCCGGGCGGTAGCCGGACGAGGGCAGAGCCGACAGCGGCGCAGCCGACTGACACGCAGATGCAGACCATCCAGACCGAGGAGCAGCGCCTTGCGCAGCTGCTGCGGCAGATCAGCGGCGCGGGTCAGGTGCAGGTGCTGCTGTCGTACCGCTGCTCGGCGGAGCGGGAGCTGGCGACGGATGATTCCGGTCAGCCGGCCATCATTTCCGCCGGAGGCGGAGCACAGGCGGCGGTGGAGCTGCGCACGGTCAGCCCGCAGTATCTCGGCGCGGTCGTCGTCTGTGACGGGGCGGACGCGCCGCAGGTGCAGCTTGCCGTGACGCAGGCGGTGGCACAGTTTACCGGCCTGAGCACCGACCGTATCAGCGTGCTCAAGAAGCAGCCGGACGCGTGATCTGTAATAATGGGAGGGCAGCTATGAAAAAAACCAAGCGGAACGTTGCGATCATCGTGGTGCTGCTGTTTGTGTGCGCCGCGGTCTATTTTAACTGGTCGTACAATGCGCAGTGGGGCAGCGCAGACGCCGAAATGGCCGCTGCCGAGGACGCTGCCATGGCGGCGGCCAATGCGGACGGGGAGACCGCCGCGGCCTCGGCGTCGACCGATGATTATTTCGCCAAGGCGCGCCTGACGCGCCAGCAGTCGCGCGACGAAGCGCTGTCGCTGCTCAAGTCGGCATCGGCCGCCGAAGATGCCTCGCAGGAGACGATCGACAGCGCCATGCGCGCCATCTCCGCCATGGCGAGCGACTCCATGACGGAGACGCAGATCGAAAATCTCCTGCTCGCCAAGGACTTTTCCGAGTGCGTGGTCTATATCACGGAGGAGGGCATCACGGTCGCCGTCCCTGCGCCGGCGGACGGCCTGAGCACGGCGCAGGTCGCAACGATCACGGATGTCATCGTCAGCGAGACGGACTACACCGCGCCGCAGATCAAGGTCATTGAGGTCAAAGCGGACGCGCAGTAATATGCCAATCGCCCCGTTCGTCTGAACGGGGCATATTTTTCGCACCAGAACATGACACATAATCCAGCGTAATGGCACGATTGCCTAATCGTGGTTAGTTAAATTTTTTTGATATTTCTGTTGACCAAAAACAGCGAAATGTGTATACTGAACCCTAAGTAAACGCGGCGTTTTCCGGCGCGCTTTTTGTGCACGCCCGGTCAAAAAAATGCGCGTTTACAGAGCTTTTTAGAAAGAAGATGACGTATGAAAAGACGTGTTCTTTGTCTCATCCTCGCTGTGATCATGGTCGCCTGCCTGCTGCCGACGGCGGCCTTTGCCTCGACCAACGGCAAAACAGCGGACGATGCGATCAACTGGGTCAGAAGCCTGAACGGACAAACCGTCGGCAGCGGCGAGTGTGTGGAGCTGATCAAAGCTTACTACTCGTACCTCGGCCAGACGTCCCCGGGCGGCGATGGCAAGGATTATGCGGGGAATAAGCTTCCTGCTGGCTGGACAAGAATTCAAAACGCTCAGCCGCAGAAGGGCGACATTCTGGTCTACGGATGGTCTGCCAAAAATCCGGCTGGCCATGTCGCGATCTATGAATCGGACAACAGCACCTGGCACCAGAATTTCGGCAGCGCGCGCTATGTAACCCAGGTCACGTACAGATACAATTCATTTGATAATCCGTATTGGGGCGTCATCCGCCCGGACTTCTCGAGCCCAACACCGACTCCGTCCTACGCCGATATCGGCACAAACGTCTACCGTTACCTCATCCGCACGGACGGCTGGAAGCACATCGGCACGAACTATGGCTCCAATAACTACGTGACGATCAGCGCGGCCAACACCGGCGACCCGGAGCAGATCTGGAAGTTTATCCGTCAGGGCGACGGCAGCTACTGTATCCAGAATATGTACAGTGATTGGTACCTCACCTATGAGGGCGATTGTGTCCAGCAGGCAAAGGTCACGGTCTCTTGGCTCAACACGAATAAGGCATCGCGTTTCCAGTGGTACATCTATGACAAGAACGGAACATTCCAGCTGGTTCCGAAAGACTCCGTGACTGCTGGGACGTGGCTCGTGCTCGACTGCACGGGAAACTATCAGACCGCCGGCACACAGATGGAGCTGTATTCGAACTGGTCAGGCGCCGCGCAGATCTTCAGCCTCTATCCCGTGGACTATCAGAAGCCGGCCGCGCCTCCCAAAGTGGAGATCACGGTTCCGGAAGTGGTCACTGTGGGCGAGGAAGTTAAAATCAGTTGGACGGCGAGCCCGCTTCGGGAAAAATATGATCAGCGAGAATACTGTGTGACTGTAGAGGGCGGCGGATCCAAAAAAGTTATTTATACGACCGACACAAGTGTTTCAGTGACAATAAAAAGACGCGAATTGCATTGCAATGTGACAGTAGATGCAAGAAACACAAAGTATGCCAGCTATTCGTCATCCTCCTATGCGTCTTTCAGATGCGTCGAGGCGCACGAGCACAGCTACACTGCTGTTGTGACCCCGCCGACCTGCACGGAAAAGGGCTACACGACGCACACCTGCGCCTGCGGCGACAGTTATGTGGACACTTATGTGGATGCTCTGGGTCACGCATGGGACAACGGCAAAGTGACGAAGGAGCCGACCGCGACGGAGACCGGCGTCAGAACCTATACCTGCACGCGCTGCAATGAGACGAAGACGGAAACCATCCCGGCCACCGGCAGCGTTGACGTGACGCAGATGTTCACCGACGTGGAGAAAAACTGGGCGTACCCCGGCATCCAGTACTGCGTGACGCACGGCATTATGGGCGGCATGGGCAACGGTACGTTTGCCCCGACCGGCACGACGACGCG
>QWCH01000303.1_pt1 | contig 91702 bp, 71 predicted proteins | sample 1972671 | NCBI WGS metagenome assembly QWCH01 (sample SAMN09866713, study PRJNA288562) | Human gut metagenome isolate term3_stool, whole genome shotgun sequencing... | isolation source: gut | host: Homo sapiens | place: USA: California
GTCATAGTCGGCTTCCAACTGGCGGCGACGTATATTTTTGGCAAACGAATTATTTTCCTGCGCTTTCTGTAACACTGCCTGATAGACCATCCGGAGCGAGGGAGCCGATTCGGGAAGGATCGGTTCGATCACTTCCTGCTCGCTCAAGCCCAAGAAGGCACGGAGCTGAAACATATTGGCGTTGAGATTGGACTGGGCTTCCGTCAGCTTCCCTTTCATTTGCAGGGCCGACAGCTTCAACTGCATCAGCTCGCTTTCGGAGATGTGCCCGATCTTGCGCTTGGCGATGGCTATCTCGTAGAGCTTGTCGGCGTTCTCGAGGTTCTGGCGGGCGATCTGCAGGTTCTCATCGGCCAGCAACAGATTGAAGAAGTAGCCGATCGCGTTGAGCGTGACAATCTCCACGCTCTCGATATAGGCGGCTTTCGCCTCCTGGTAGCGGACAGGCTCGATGCGGCGTTTCCATTTCTGGTCGTTCACGCCGAATATCGGCTGCGTCAGGGTCAGCCCGACGGGTACGCTCATATATTCATTGAAGGCGCCATGGCCTAACTGGCGGTTGAAATCGAGAGAAGAGTTGAGCGATATCTTACCACCGGTCAACGCGATATTCTGGTCGATCGAAATCTCGCCGTTCAGCCCGAGCGCGTTGTTCTGGACAAAGGTGTACGAACCGTCGGACTGCTGGTATTTAGAATATTGCTTGCTGTAAGAAGGCAATGTCCCCTTGAAGTTAATTTCCGGCAACTGGTCGGCGACGTGCGTACGGTATTCCCAATAGGCCGTCTTCAGTTCGTTGAGGGCAACCGCCGCATCGACCGACTGCAGCTGCGCCAGGTTGATCGCCTCTTTCAGGGTCAGCCTTATCGTATCTTGTTCCTGCGCCTGCAGCCCGATGCCCGGCAACAGGAAATAAAGAATGGCTATATAGATCTTTTTCATCGTAATAAATGTTTTGCCATTCTTCTGGCAAAAGCTATGCCAAAATGATATACAACTGATTATCTGCATTGTATAATAAATATCAGTGTCCGAAAATGAACACTGTGTCCGTTTTTGAAGTATTATTCATATCTTTGCGACAATCTCTCAAAAACAATAAATAAGATGAAAAACAGCGGCTTCACTTTTCGTAAACGACTGGCCAGTTTCCGGTACGCTTTTAATGGTATCCGTTTATTGATACAAAAAGAACAGAACGCATGGATACACTGTTTTGCTGCTATTTGTGTAGTTATAGCAGGCTTTTTCTTCGGTTTATCCGAAGCTGAATGGATAGCTGTTATCATCGTTATTGGAGCCGTATTGTCGGCAGAAGCAGTCAATTCCGCCATAGAATCGCTTGCCGATTTGGTCTCGCCCGAATACAACGAGGCCATAAAAAACACCAAAGACCTCGCAGCCGGAGCTGTTTTAATTATAGCGATAGCTGCCGCAATAGTCGGATTTATTATTTTTCTCCCTAAACTCGGTGTTTTACCGGCTATTTAAAATAATAATCCGTTATTTCATTGTTTTACAATTCTCTTTGTTTATATTTGTGCCATTATTAACAAAATATTAAAACAGGAGATTATGGCACGCACAGTAAATTATCCGAAAAGGGCAGAAAAAATCAAAGAAATGATCGATGATTTAGTAAATGAAATGGGACATTCCTCACGCTCGAGAATGATGAGAAAAGACAAAATCAAACTCATCGATATCGACTTTGAAAATGTTGACGTCGTAACATTGATGCAGGTACAGGCTCGTATCAGCCGCATCATTCTTGAAAAAAGCAAATAAAAAAGAACAAGAACATATCTATAAATGAGACGAATTATCACCCTGGTTTTCGTGTTATTCGTTTGTTTATCGGGGAGAGCGCAAGAGGTTGAAATAAGCGGAAGTCGCAAGGCTGTCCGTACATCCGGTGATGTGCTGGCATTCGTAACGCCGGCGGCAAGCTTGGCCACCGTATTGGTGTTGCAGGATTGGCAAGGATTGAAGCAAGGCGCTTTGGCAGGAGTTTCTACTATAGGTATGACGTATGCCCTGAAATATCTGATCAAGAAAGAGCGCCCGGACGGCAGCGACAACCATTCGTTTCCTTCGATGCACACTTCGGTATCGTTTACGGGGGCAGCGTTTATCCAGCGGCGTTATGGCTGGAAATGGGGTATTCCCGCTTATGCGGTCGCTTCGTATGTAGGCTGGAGCAGGACGTATGCTAAAAAGCATGATTGGTGGGATGTGGTGGCGGGAGCCGCTCTCGGAGCAGGAAGCGCCTATATCTTCACCCGCCCGTTTGCTGAAAAGCACAATTTATCTATCAGCCCGGTAGCAAGCGATAAACATTTCGGAATATATGCTTCCATGACTTTCTAAAAGAAACAAGCCCGGTCCTGCAATCACTGCAGCGCCGGGCTTTTAAACAAAAACAAATAGTGTTTATTAAAAAGCTATTCATAGTGCAGGGCTTCTGCCGGCGCCATCTTCGCAGCCTTATCGGCCGGAAGCCAGATTGCAGCCACAATGGCCACAGCCAGCACAACCCAGGTTAAACAGTTGGTCAGGATAAAACGCAGGACTGTCCGGTCCGGAAGATAGGTCACCGACGAACTATTGCCGCCTCCTAACGTATCGATCAACCCGAGATACACGAACTGCATCTCGACCAGCACAGCCGGGATCATCATCACCGTCAGGAGGCAGATACCTTCCCACAACAGCATCTTGCGTATATCGGCACGCGTCGACCCCATCGCCATGCGCAGGCCGATCTCTTCGCGCCTTACCCGGATACGATACCAGAACGTCCCCATCACGCAAAGCATGATATTTATCAGGAAAAAGAGCGTCATGGCGGTTCGGATGCGGACACTGCTCGTCATTCCGAAACTGAACTCCGTATCTTTATTGATCCGGTTATAAGATTTCACCCCTTTCAGGTAGAAATTGCCGATACGCAGTTCCCTGCTCATCGCATTCTTGAAATCTTGTAGGAAACGGGCATCCGGCACGGATTCGCGGGCACGAACGGCGATCTCCATTCCATTTTTTATGTTATCGGCATTGATCCGTTCGGCTTGATAGAAAGTCAGCTGGGGACGTTCGTAATCGAAACGCTTCGTATCTCCGATCACGCCCTTCACGATGTAATTATAGGAATCCGGCTGACGCGGGCTTTCCAATATTTCTCCAACGGCATTACCATCCGGGAAGAAGGTCTCGGCCGACAAGCCGCCAAGCACGATCGCTTTCGGGTCCGACCAGTCGAAGTCGGCCACAGAAACCGGTTTGCCATCCCGTGTCGTATAGCGGAAGACCTTCAGGAAGTCCGTCTGTGGATCAAACGTGAGAACCTGCCCGCTTCCCTCGCGCGTCGTATCCCGGCGGCTGCGGAGCCAATTACCGGAATAGCTTCCACCACCCGGCGTGCTCCAGGTCGTCAGGACGGCAACTTCCTCGACATCCTTATAATCACGGATGCGGTCGAGCAGGCGATAATAGTTGTTTTCAAGGGCGGTCGAGTCGCTTTCACCCGGTTGATACTCCGGATGTTCCGGCGGGAAAAGCGCCACGTTCACCTGCCAGGTGTTGTTCAGGTCGCGGTTGGAAGGCAAGCTCTTGTTATATTCCAGGACAAAGAAATAATCCACAATGTACCAAAGTAGGCAAAACACCAGCAACAACTCCACTCCGATCCAGAGGTTGGCCCGTCTACGGTTCCATAACTGTTTTAATATATGTTTCAGCATAAGGCTACTATTTTGCGTTCAACGAATAAATGATCTGACGGTGTGAAGCTCTCCAAGCAGGTATCAGCGCAGAAAGCAGGTTCAGCACGAAGCACACGAAGAGGGCGATGCCGAACACCTGAAAGTTCATCAGCATCCCCGGCGTAAAGACCACATCGGCTCCTTCCGGCAATACGTCGACAAAGGTCGCATCGAGCTGCAAGATCCAGTCGCGGCTCAAATAGATCAGCAAATAGGAAAACAGCAGCCCGAACAGCCCTCCCAAAAAGGTGAAGAGGAAGTTTTCCGAGATGATCTGCCCCATCAGCGTCCCGGTCGGAGCACCGAAAGCCCGCCTGACGCCCATCTCGGCCAACCGCCGCTCCATACGCGAGTCGGTCATTCCCGAGAGGCTGACGGACGGCACCAGCAGCAGGATCAAGACGATCAGCCCGTATTGAAGGAGCAGACTTCCGAAATCCGGAGCGCTGTTGCTCCAATAGCGGAAAGTAGACTGCCAATAATAGTCCGGCTGTCCCAAAGCAGTGAACGTACCGCCTTTCAGCGATTTCCCATAGCGTTCCACCCGCTCTTCAGCCTCCTGCTTCAAAGCCTTCAGGTTCGTGCCACGTGAAGCCAGTATGTAGGCGTTGAATTTACCCAATACTCCGGTATTGTTCCAGCTATCGTTCGGCTTATAATCATCGGCCACCGTGTAGGGGAACCAGATCTGTGCATAGGTCTTCTCCGTCACTAACGAAGCGTCCTGCACAATGCCGCATACCCGGTATTGCCTGAAGTTAACCGAGATATACTTGCCCGTGGGCTCCTCGTCACCAAAAAGCCGGTGCGCCAGGCTCCGGGCGATGACAGCTGTCCGGATAGCCGACTGCTGATCTGCCTCGGTGAAAGCTTTCCCTTCGAGGAAGCGGAAAGGAAACACCCGCCAGAAGTCCGTATTCACAAACTTCACCGTCACCGGCAACTGCACAGGATCACCTTCGGGCTGTACCAAGAACTCGTCGTCTTCTCTTGCCATCAATGCGATTGCCTCCACGCCTTTCAGCGACCCGAAGCAGGCGTCGATCATCCCCTCGGAAAGGGAGCTGCTGGACTGCCCGCCGCCTTCACTATTAAACGTCCCGCTCTTGGCGACCAGAATCCGGTCGCGGTTCGTCTCCGGATAGATATTCGCTACCCTCATATAGAAGACAATCGACAGCACCATCACCATCGACACGGACAGCCCCGTCCCGACAACATAGATCAGGCTGAAGAGACGTTCTTGCCGGATTAGGTTCCAGGCTTGTTTGAGATAGATTTTCAACATATTGTTTGATATTAGATATTTATATGAGAGTGTGTCAAAAGTCCTATTTATAGCGTCTAAAGCGTTAGAACTTACTTTTGACACACCCGCATTATTTATTACTCATAGTGCAACGCCTCCGCCGGTTCCAGCCGTGACGCCTTACGCGAAGGATACCAGGTGGCAAGGAAAATAACGAACGCCAGAACGCTCCATGTCAGCAAGCTGACTGTAAGGAAACGTCCCACGCCAGCCGCCATGACCGTTGTCGAAAGCACGTCCATCCAAACCAGATTCAGGCAGACCAGCAACGCCGGCAACGTTGCAAGCGTCAGCAGCAACAGCCCTTCCCCGATCATCAACCCTTGAATGCCCGAACGGGAAGAACCGACAGCCATACGCAAACCCAACTCGCTACGCCGGCGGCGCACCCGGAACCAGAATGTCCCGATCACCGCCAGGAAAACATTCACCAGAAAGAATGCACCCAGCGCCGAGAACAACTTCCGGCTGCCCGTCTCCGGCGAGTTTGCCAGATAATCGGCACGGACCTTCTGATAACTTCTAATGTCCGACACCCAGAGGTTGCCCGCCATCAGCTGCCGCTTCATCTCCCGGAGGAACTTCCCGGCATAATCCGCCGAAGCGATGCCCGGACGGGTGCGGAAGGTTATTTGCACATTCGTCAGATCCTCTTCCACCATCTCCTCCTCACCCGCCAGCTCGGGCAAACTGAAAAGGCCGAAGGCAACATGCCGATGACCGATGCTATACTCATCATTGCGCACAGGTTCCGTCACCGCCACAATATGCCTGGGGACCGAATCGCCACCGGAATACAACTCCGACCCGATCACATCCGTACGGCCGAACAGCGTCTCGGCTATGCCGGCTGAAATCACGATATCCGTCGTATTCTTCATGCCCGGCAACTTTGCGCCCAGCTCTTCCGGCGAACCGCCCGATATCGAACCAATACCGAACACCCGGAAATAGTCGGGCGAAACCAGCATATAACGGATATTAAGCCGTGTGGAATCGCGCCAGACCCCGTTTCCTATATTGGAGTGCGTATAAGGCAACGAATAGTAGGACAGCCCGACCACCTCCACATCGGGATGCTGGCGGATGCGTTCCACGATACGCTCGAGGTTACGCATCGGTTCTTCGCTTCCTTCCTCATACTCGATGAACGAAGGATTGTCCGACGAACGGAGCGAAACGACCGCCTGATACACATTGTCGAGCTTATACCCCACCGGACGGTGCATCAATACACCCTGCATCAGGAAATAGTCCGTCATGAACCACAGCACCACGAACACCACCAAGAGCTCCGCCAACACCCACGTGTTGCTCCGGAACTGCGACCAGATCAATTTCAATATATGTTTTATCATAATCGTCCGATTTTAAGCATTTAGTGCCTCTGTTATATTCACCTTCACCGCACGCCAGGCAGGAACCATCGAAGAAAGCAGATTCAAGACCAGACAGACCACAAAGGCATAGAGAAAGACTTCCCAGTTGAGCAACATCCCCGCCGAAAGGAAAATCGACCCGCCCGTCCCCATCTGCATCGCAAAGACGCCGGACGACAGCAGGAGATTTCGAAACAGGAACACCAGCACGTACGAGAACAGCAGCCCCGCCACTCCGCCGGGCAGCATCAACAGCATATTCTCCACGAAGATCTGCGACATCAACGTCCCACGCGGTGCACCGAACGCCTTGCGGACACCGATCTCCGGTATACGGTCTTGCATGTGCGACGTGTTTAGCCCCGACAGGTTCAATGCCGGAACGAGGAGGAAAAGCAGCAGGACGATCGACAGCGTCATATAAGTCTGTTTCACATCCATCCGGAGCAAGCTGCCGACCATCTGGTCTACATAAGAGACAGGATCGTTGCAAGTCACCTGCCCTTCCGTCAAGGTCGTGTTATAACGTTTCACCTCCTGCGCCAATTCGTCTTTAAGGAGACCTATGTCGTCCGCATCGCGCAGCAGGATATTCGCAACCAAGATATTGGCCGACCCTTCCTTCTCATCCGCCATCTTATTCATAATGACAGCCATCGAAGTATAGGGGATCCACACATCTGCACACACATCGGAAGCAACGCCGGACACATCCGCCACGACTCCGCTCACAATATATTTCACATCATTGATCAGCACCGTCTGCCCTGTCACCTCTGTTTTCCGGAACAGCTTCCGGCTCAGCGACTCCGTAAGCACGGCACGCGGCAGGCCGGACTGGAAATCGGCCTCCGTAAATGGTTTCCCCTCCTCAAACGTAAAGGCGTAAACTCTCCAGAACTGGTCGTTGCATCCCATGAGGCTGACTTTCGGTGCCTCATCGTGCCCCGGCGCCTGCATGAAGACATCGCCCACCGTGAAAGGCATCATCTGCGTCATAGTCGCAACAGCGACAGCTTCAGGTGTCTTCAGGTTATACATGACCTCTTTCGCGAAGCGAGGACCGACGCAGCTGTTGAGGTGCCCTTTGTCGTCATTCATGTTGAAGGAAACATTCGTCACGTAGCACATCCGGTCACGGTTCACCTCCGGGGCGATATTGGCTGTCCGGATATGGTAGACCACCGCCATCACCATGACCATCGAGATCGCCAGTCCCGTCCCGATGATATATACGGCGCTGAAGAAGCGATTCTGCTTCATCAACTGCCAGGCTTGTCTGAGATATTGTTTATACATATTACGAATTATAAGTTACATCACTTGCCGTCCGTCGAAGAAGCGCACTGTGCGTGAGGTTTGCTTGGCCTGCTCGTCGTTATGGGTTACCATAACGATGGTGCGGCCGTCTTCCTTGTTCAGTTTGTGGAGCAGTTCCATGACTTCGGCTCCCATTTTGGAGTCCAGGTTACCGGTCGGCTCATCGGCGAGGATGATGTCGGGGTTACCGACGATGGCACGGGCGATGGCGACACGCTGGCACTGACCACCGGAGAGCTGTGTCGGGAAATGGCGCATACGGTGCGAGAGGCCGACCTTTTCGAGCACAGCTTCGGCAGCGGCACGGCGTTCCTTGGCACTGACCTTGCGGTAGAGCAACGGAAGCTCGACGTTATCGAGTACGTTCAGCGAGTTGATCAGGTGGAAGGACTGGAAGACGAAGCCGAGCTTCTGGTTACGGAATGTCGCCAGCTGCTTGTCGTTCATGTTGACGGTGTTAGTGCCGGCGATCTCGACAGATCCGGAAGTCGGGGAATCCAGCAGGCCGATGATGTTCAGCAGTGTCGATTTACCACAACCAGAGGGGCCCATGATACTGAGAAACTCTCCTTTATTGACTGTCAGGTTCACATTTTCCAAAGCTACCGTCTCGATCTCTTTCGTCCGGTAGATCTTCTCAAGATTTGTAAGTGTAATCATAATCGTTATTGTTTGTTGGGCGGGGTAAGCCGACCGTTGTTATTATATTCTGTGTTTAACCGGGATCGTTCACCCGGTATATCCTCCGATAGGCAAATTGCGTGCCAAAGAAGTAAGTTGTTATTAATCAATTATTTTCAAAACAAGACAGTGTCCGATATTGAACACATTGTCCGTTTTTGTGTTATTCATCGTGCAACGTGTCTGCCGGCTGCATCCGCATGGCGCGGAAGGCGGGGAAGCCCATGCCGATGACGACCATTAAGCCGATCATCACAAGCGTCAATCCCATACCCCACAGGATGCGGGCGGCAGCGGAGAGTTGCATATCCGTCTGTGTCGTCACCTCCATATACACCAGGTTGGCGAATATGATAGCCGCCGGGACAAACGCGATCCCTAACAGGACGAAGCCCTCGGTGAATAGATGCCGGAAGATATTGCGGCGCGAAGCTCCCATCGCCATACGAAGGCCGATCTCCGAGCTGCGCTGCTGGGTGCGAAACCAGAAGGTGCCGATAATCCCTAAGAAGACGTTGAGCAGGAAGAAGAGGATGCAGGAGGCGTACATCCGGATATTATCGACCCAGGAACGGAGGAACTCGTTCCGGTAGTAGGTCATCGGGATCACTTCCTTCAGGTAAATATTGCCGAGACGCATCTGTTGCGACATCTCGCGGGTGAAGTCGTCAGCGAAGCGGCTGTTGTCCGCCGCAGGCTTCACACGGATAAAGAGGTTCAGTACGTCAGCCACCCCGGCACTCGAGTTGCGGAAAGCTTCCTCCGTTCCCACCGGCTTATAATAAGCATAGTCATAACTGTTGAAATCAGCGTAGCGCTGCGGCTCGGAAACGGCCCCGATACGATAGGCCACACTGTCGGAACGACCCTGGTCGGTGATCCATATCTCCTTCCGTTCCGCCTTCCCGGCATCGCCAAAGAAGGTTTCGGCAACGGTTCCCGTCACCACAATTTGGTTGTCGCGCAAAGCCTGTTCCAACTTTTCCCACGATTCTCCGTGTGCCGTCTTCACCCGGAAGACACGAAAATAGGCGGGGTCCACATGGCGCAAATAACCTTGACGGGCCAAGGAGTCGTCCTTGAAGGTGGCGAAGGAGTTATTTCCCCTGTAATGGAAATGGTTGTTGCTGGTGTAGCAGACACTCTCGACCGACGGGTTATGGGCCAGACGATCATAAAGCGTCAGGAAATCGCCCCCACCGTAATGGCTGTGGATGGCGGTCGTATCATAGTCGGCGCTACTCTGCGGAACCGTTGCCAGCCGTACGTGATAGACATGCGAGATATCAAAACCCAACGGCCTTTCATATTCTTTATAATTGACGTACAACGTATCCACCATATACCAGAGGAAGACGGAGACGACTAACAGTTCCAGAAAGATAAGCACATTGCCCTTGCGCTCATTCCAAAGTTGTATAAAGATCATTCTTAACATAAGGCATCAATTGTTTATGGAGTCTATAATATTCACCTGCGACACCCGCCAGGCCGGAATGCCGGCCGACATGAGGTTCATCACCAGGCAAAACAGGAAGGCTGCGAGAAAGACATAACCGTTAAGCATACCGCCCGACAGACCTGCGTCGCCCAGAGATGTGACCAGCAGCCAGTCCCGCAGCAACCAGATGGCAACGTACGAGAAGCAAAGCCCCAGCAACCCGCCTACCAACGTAAAGACCAGGTTCTCGAACAGGACTTGCCCGATGATATTGCCTTTCGACGCACCGAAGGCACGCCTCACACCCAACTCGGCTATCCGCTTGCGCATCCTCGACAGGGTGATGCCGGAAAGGTTAAAGGCCGGTACCAGAAGCAGGATGAAAAGGATAATACCGTAGCGGAGGAAAGCGCCTGCCATATCCGCCTTCCCTTCGTTGCCTCCGTTTAGCCACTCCACAATCTGCGAATTGGGCTGATAGCCGATATCAGCCTTACAATCGGAAAGGGTGGAGTTGAATTTTGCAATACGGCTCTGCACTTCCCGGCGAAGTTCTTCCTCCGTAACACCTTCTTTCAGTAGGACACAGCAGTTGAAATGTCCGTTGATGCCTTCGGACCAATACGCATTGTACTCCATACCTGCCGTATAGGGAATCCACATCTCCGCCCATGCCGTGTTGGCAAAGCGGGAGACGTCTTTCACCACTCCGCAGACGCGGAAGACATTGAAGTTAAGTTTCATCTCCTTCCCCACCGCCTGTTCGCTGCCAAAAAGAGTGCGGGCGATATGCTCGCTCAGGACTACCGTACGGATGCCACTGTCGAAATCAGCATCTGTGAATGGCTTGCCTTCGATAAAGTCGAACGAGAAGAGCTTCCAGAAAGCAGGATCGGTCTGGATCACTTTGCCGTTGCTGCTCTTCAAACCGTCCATGCTGAATGCGGATTGGTTATTCCAGCGGTCCCGGATAATGGCGGTCGTCGCTTCTGCACATTCCAGGGGATAATAGCATTCACGGATGAGCGGCAGTCCTATGCTTCCGAAGGAAAGGCGCCGTCCGTCGTCTTTGCCTACCGACATGGCAACGGAAAGATAATACGTCCTGTCCCGGTTCACCTCGGGACGGAAACCGGCTGTCTTTGCTATGTACAAGATCACGATCACCATGATCATGCAGATCGCCAGGGCTGTCCCAATAATGGAGATCACGCTCAGGAGCTTATTTTCCCCGAGTAGCCGGAAGGCTTGTTTGAGATATTGTTTTATCATATTACAGTGTTTATTCATAATGCAACGCTTCCGCCGGAGCCAATTGGACTGCCTTGCGGACGGGGAACCAGATGCCGATGCAGATCATGGCGGCCATCAGCAGGTAAGTCAAGCCAAAGGTCACGAGGAAGCGCATTGCGGTGAGTGGCTGGCGATACGTATCGAGCCGGTCCATATACACCATATTGAAGGCGAAGATGATGATCAGCGGCAAGGTCAGCGCTAACAGGCAAAGGCCTTCGGTGTACATATAGCGTTGGAGTGTGATACGGTGGGCGCCCAGCGCCATGCGGAGGCCGATCTCGCCCTTGCGGTTCTGCATCCGGAGCCAGAAGGTACCGATAATGCCGAAGAAGACATTCACTAACATAAAAGCCATCAGTGACATCTTGTTGCTTGCCTCCCGTTCGTAATATTCGAGGTGGCCTTCACGAAAGTAAGAGATGGGGGTGACACCGTAGACGTAGAGGTTGTTCACCGTCAGCCGGTCGCCCATGCCGTCGAGGAAGCGGTTCATCTCGTCCTGCGTGTAAGCCCGTTTCATGCGGACGCAGAACTCGGCCCGTTCGGCTCCGAAACCACTAACAACCGAGTTGAAGATTTCTCCTTCGAGACATTGGTAAAAGCTGGCTTCCGGACGTTCGTATTCGTTCGACCGGATGGAAGTGGAGACAGCGGCGATCTCGGAAGTCTGTTCGTTCTCGCTATGGTAGACGCGGCGGCCGACGATGTTGGGGGCTCCGTGATAGAAACCTTCTGCCATCTCCGGCGTGATCACGATAGCGTTGTGGCGGCCCTTGATTTTGTCGTAGACCTGCCCACCATCGTTCGTTTGGATGCGGAAAAGGCGGAAATACTCAGGCGTAACGTTGCGCATCTGAAATGACTCCATCGTCTTGGCATAGAGGGTATCGCCATCCACCGGCTTGACGGGACGCCAGGAGTTACCGTTCGAATAGGGACAGGAGTAGAAGGTGACGCAGACATCCTCGACCTCGGGGTTCTGTCGGATCTGGTTCATCAGTTGTGTAAGATCTTCGGGATCGGACGAATGGTAAAGCGAATCGACGACGTAACCCGGTGCCTTTGCATTCAGTTTACCCAGCTTGAAACGCCAGACGTTCTCGATGTCGAATCCCAACGGGGCATGGTAGGTGCGGTTATCCACCCAGAAAGTATCCACCATCACCCAGAGGACGCCGGCGACAATCAGCAGTTCCGCAAATATCCAGCCGTTCGTGCGACGCTGGTTCCACATTATTTTCAGTATATGTTTGATCATGGGGGCATGAATTATGAATTGTGAATTATGAATTATCATTGTCTTTTAGGGCATCCACTATTTGCTCCCTGGCAATGCGGATTGCCGGCAGACCGGCACTCAGCAGGTTGAGCAACAGAGTGAAAAAGAGGGCAGCAGCAAAAAGAGCTGGTTTGAACAGCATCTCGAACGTAATCACCATCTCTCTGGACAGCAAGAACGACTTACAAAGATGAAGGAGCACGACGGAGAGGATGATCCCGATGATCCCTCCTATCATCGTCGTAATCAGGTTTTCACACAACACTTGCGTCAACAGACGCCCTTTCGTCGCCCCGAAAGCTTTGCGAAGCCCCATCTCGGAACGGCGTTTCTGGACAGACGACTGGATGACACCCGTCAGGTTCAACGTCGGTACCAGCAGGAGGAAGAGCAGCAAGGGCACCTTTTGGGTCAGGTATTCCAGCCAGCCGACTTGTATGCCTCCGTTCATGTCGTTCGAGCCCAACGCCACATCCACACGGGAGAAAACGTAGTTGATTCCCAGCACAGAGTCACGTCCGCCAGCATTATAGCGGGCGACCGCCTGCTTAATCTCTGCACGGATAGCATCGAAGTCACCGGAGCTATGCGCCAGGATCACAGCCTGGAAGTTGCCACAAACACCTCCGCACGACTGATTATTCACGTAATTGGTATTACTGGTATAAGGCACCCAGACATCGGAATAAGCACTACCGGCTGCCCGCGAAGGCTCTTTCACCACACCTGTAACCGTGTAGGAGACATATCCCATCTCGATCTCTTTCCCGACAGGTTCCTCCGAGCCGAACAGTTTGCGGGCCAGCGTATTCGTGATCACAGCACGGGGCAAGCCCGAACTGAAATCAGCCTCCGTAAAGGGCTTGCCGGCGAGGAAGTGGAAGTCGAAGACTTTCCAGAATCCGGGATCGGTATAGCAGATCACATACTCTTCGAACAACCGCCGGTTCGGCAGGGAAACGATCGACCTGTCCTTTGCCATAGCAGTCACAGACTCGGGTGTCTGAAGGGGATAAAGACATTCCTTCACTACACCGTCCGACATGGCTGTGGAATTACGGTTGTTCGGATCGGTTTGAGAATCAGCCCGTATGCCGAGGATATAAAGCATCCTGTCACGGTTCGACTCCGGCCGGAAGCCGACCAGCCTGATTTGGAACTGAAGCACAACCACCAGTATCATTGCGATAGAGAGAGCTGTTCCTAAAATCGAGATCACGCTGGTGAGGCGGTTCTCCTTCAGCATCTGAAGGGCTTGTTTGAGATATTGTTTGAACATGTTCGTCGTGTTTTATTCGTAATGTAATGATTCTGCCGGATCCATCTTCGCGATCTTCTGTGCCGGGAACCAGATGCCGACCCAGATCATGCCGGCCAACAGCAGGCAGGTTCCGCCAAAGGTCATCAGGAAGCGCCACAAAGAATAAGGCTGACGATAAGTATCCGGCATATCGAAGTAGAGCATATTAACAATAAAGATCAGAACCAATGGCACGGTGAAGGACAGCAGACAGAGACCTTCCACATTCATGAACTGCTTCAGTTTGCTCCGGGAAGCTCCAAGAGCGGCACGCAGACCAAGTTCGCCCCGGCGGTATTGCGTGCGGAGCCAGAAGGTTCCGACGATGCCGAAGAAGACGTTGACCAGCATGAAACCGATGAGAACGGACTTCTTCGTCAGGTTATCCGTGCGGGGCTTCAGGAAGGAGGCCCGCATTTCCTGCAGAGGCGTTACGCTGGATACATATAGGTTATTCACGGTCAGGCGGTCGTTCATCTGCTGCAACAGCGCCTCCATATCTTCCGCCCGGAAGCCGTCTTTCATCCGGATGAAACACTCTAAATTCTGCGCCTGCGCCCACTCGACAGTTTCAATGATATCCTTATCGCTGCGCCACAGGAGATAGAAGCAAGGTTCGCTCTTATCATATTCTGTCCGCCGGATCGGAGTGGAAACGGCAGCTACAGTTATCGATTCATTGGAAATACTGCCCACTTTCACTTGCCTGCCGGCACCTGCCTGTCCGTTCCAAAAGTCTTTCTCCATATCAGCAGTAATAACAAGCTCACCCGTATGCTGCTCTACAATCGGACGCAAGGGATGTCCCTCCTGGTCCGTAAACCGAAAGACATCATAATAGGAAGGCTGCACCGTTAAACGCTGGAATGTATTGGCCTTTTGCGTCGTATCAGCCTCCGCCTGGATCAGAGAACTCCAAGAAGTATTCCAGGAATAAGGACAGGCAGCATAAGCAAGACTGGCCTCTTCCACCTTGGGGTTCTGACGCAGGTTATCAACCAGACGTATCAAATCTTCCCCTTCGGACGACTGGCGGAGTTCGTCCGGAACGTAACCGGGAACATCCGGGCTTATCTTCCCGATGTTGACCTTATAGACATTCGTTATATCAAAGCCCAGCGGAGCCTTGTAGGTACAAATATCCACAAACAGGGAATCCATCATAACCCAAAAAATGGCTACGACCAACAGCAATTCCATAAAGATCCAGACATTGCTTCTGCGCTGGTTCCATATTATTTTCAGTATATGCTTAATCATCGTCTTATCGTATTAATGGTTTATCTATTATCTTCTCCATCTTTCAGAGAGGTCACAATCTGTTGCCGGGCGACCTGTACAGCCGGAATACCGGCCGAAAGCAGATTGATCAGCAAGCTGAATAGCAGAGCCAGTAAGAAAATAGCAGGCTGGAAGATCATGTCACCACTCAACAACGTTCCGCTGTCCTTCAACAGGAAGTCTTTACAAAGCGGCAGGAACGACAACGACAAAGCCAGCCCTAAAACACCTCCCAAAAGGGTTATGACGCAGTTCTCATACAACACCTGGCGGACAAGCACCCCGAAGGTCGCTCCAAACGCCTTGCGCACCCCCATCTCCGAACGCCGTTTCTGTACGGAAGACTGCGTTACACCCAACAGGTTCAAGGCGGGGACAAGCAACAAAAACAGCAGCAAGCCGCCTGTCTCCATCAAATAGTCTTTCAATTTCACTTTACGTTGCCCGATAGAACCGATCGCGACATCAAAACGGGTGATCGGGTTCTCGAAGAAGTTGATCTGTGCATCTTTCTTTGTGCCATTGTAGCGGGCCGTCTGTCCGAGCAATTCCTGGCGGATAGCGTCGAAATCATGGCTATCCTTTGCCAACAGACATACGGAGAGCGATCCGGACATATTTTCCGAATAGACATTCGACATCAAGATATGATCGGATGTATAGGGAACCCACACGTTTCCATAGGCCGTATCGGCCGCCCGGCTGACGTCTTCCACCACGCCGCAAATCGTATAAGTAGCCAAATCGATGACAACAGGTTTCCCGACGACATCGGTCGTCCCATACAGATGCTTCGCGATACTTGCCGACACCACTGCCTGCGGAATGGCCGAGTCGAAATCAGCCTGCGTAAAAGGCTTGCCTGCCACGAAGCGGAAAGAGAATATCTTCCAGAAACCGGGGTCTGTGTATTTGATATCATAGGCCTTATACATCCGTTTGCCCGGTATGGAAAGCGGTTTCGCCTGTGAAGCATATCCGGAGACTGCTTCGGGCAATTTCAGGGAATAGAAGCATTCCTTTACGGCTTCAGGCGACATATTACCGCGGTTCCAGCCGTCGTTCGACCGAACTTCCGTACCGCTGTCCACATACATCATCCTGTCGCGGTCATTCTCCGGATAAAAGCTGGCAAACTGTATCTGGAACACCAGCACTACCACCATAATCATGGCAATGGAGATCGCCGTACCGGCTATGGATATGATGCTGATGAGACGGTTCTCTTTCAGCATCTGAACGGCTTGTTTAACGTATTGCTTAATCATGTTATTCTAATTTCAGTTTGTTCTTGTCTTTATAAGCATTCATATCGGAAACTACGACTTGGTCGCCTTCCTGCAGGCCACTGACCACTTCCACGTATTCGAAGTTGCTGTCGCCCAACTGCACCTTGCGTTTGAGCAGCTGATCGCCGTTGACGACAAAGAGTTCGTATTCCCCTTTCCCTACATAATAGGAAGAGTTGGCAATGCGGAGCACATCGTCTTTCACAGCGTTCATCACGTAGACGTCTGTCTTCAAACCGGAGCGCAAGCGCTTGTGGTTGTCCTCATCCAACTGTACGGTGAAGGAGATCACCCCGTTTTTCGAGAGTGGCGTGACGTCGCTCACCGTACCGTCCAGCTTGTCACTGCCGATCTTGATGACCGCTTTACTGCCTGCGGCAATGCGATCGCCATAGGTATCGGCAATCTCACCCTCGATCTTGAAATGGGACAAGTCGGAAACGATTGCCACCTTCGCCCCCTGTCCGATCTGCGAACCGATCTCGTTGTTTACATACGTCAGGATCGCTTTGCGGGGCGAACGGATCTGGGCATCGTCCAGAGTCCGCTTGGTTTCGGCAAGACTTTTGCGGAAGATATTCAGTTCCAACTCCTTTACTTTCAAATCTGCTTCAGTCAGAGCCTGTTCGTTCGTGTATTTCTGTTCATCTTCTTTTAGTTTAAGAAGGCTCACGTTATAATCGAGTTCCACTTGGCGGACCTTGTCGGTCGTTCCGGCTCCGAGGCTGTCTAAATAGCGTTCGTTCCGGAGTTCCACAGCCTTACGGTCCAGTTCCATGCGGGAGACTTTCAGGTTCATTTCCATTTCCGACAACTTGTTATGGTTCACCACACGCTGTTGTTGCAGTTGCAGACTCTTCATCTGTTCCTCATCCAGTTGCTTTTTATACTCTGTTTCGGCGCTCTGCAAATCCAGTTTCAGGATAGGCGTGCCGACATCCACCGAGTCACCGCCACGCTTGTAGACTTCCACGATACGCGAGTTGATTGGCGAGTTGATAATCTCTTCAAACGCCGGGATCACTTTACCCGAAGCGCTGACCGATACTTCGATCACGCCCTTGTCAACTGTCGAAATGTTCAGATCCTTCCGTTTCAGACTCGTCTGAAGCATGGAGATCACCACCACGACCAGGACGATAAGACCACCGGCGACTGCTCCTATTTTGAGAAACTGCTTGCGTTGTTCTTTCTTCTGTACTTCTTTTGATATCTCTCTGTCCATATTTTGTATTGTTTTAATTCACGTTTACCGGCATTACTGTCCGGTTGGCATCTACAGGGCAAACTCCGTGCCAAAAACATAAACAACTGATTTAGTGGAAATATCCTCCCTGAATAAGTGTTCAATATCGGACAGTGTGTTCGGTTTTGAGAGAACTTTTCCCTACTTCCCCTTGTTTATCCCCTAACAACTTAAAATGATAAATTATGAACGCTAAAATTTCAATCTTTGCACTCTTCACAAGTCTCACCCTGCTCTTTACCGGCTGTGACAGGCACGACCATGACATACCCGGCGGCATCGAGCCGCCCGAAACCATTCTGAAAGCTTTCGATGCCAAATATCCGGATGCACGCGACACGGAATGGACCGTCAACGACGATTATTACGTGATCGAATTCAAAAACAATGCCCTCGACAACACCGCCTGGTTCGACCACTTAGGTGTATGGGCGATGATCAAGACAGAGCTACCGCTCAACCAGTTGCCCGCCCCCATCACGGCAGATATCCGGCAAGGGAAATACGCCGGCTGGAAAATAGAGGAAGCCGATACGATCGGCCGGGCCGGCATGGGAACCGTCTATAAAGTGGAAGTGGAAAAAGGGAGGCAGGACACAGCCCTCTATTACACGGCATACGGCGACCTGATCAAAGCCACAGCCGATCTGGACGATGCAGACCAACCGATCACCATCCCGGAAAAGGTCGCCAACCTGATGGATCTTACATTTCAGGGAGCGGAACTGCTGGATATCGAAAACACGACATTCGGCGTACAGCTTGCCGTTCTGGACAAGACCGTGTTGAAGATCGTCAAACTGACCCAGATATACACGTGGGAAAGCACAACCTGGAAACTCTCCAGGCAGGAAGTCCCGTCCGTTATCATGAACGCATTCAGAGCTTCCGGGTACAGGAACGACACAGTGGAGTCTATCTATATGTATGTAGATGCGAAGGGGGCCTTCTATCGCTTCAATGTGATCCACAACGGACAGGCGATCACGGTGGAGTTTGATGTATTCGGGAATATAGTTTCTCCCTAATGAAACTAAAGTTTCTCCCCGATGGAACAAAAGTTTCATGCCTATGAAACAAAAGTTTCACCTGCACGAAACAGGTGAAACTTTTTGGTGTAAAAGCCCTGTCACAGGCTCTTATCATTTATTCGCTGATGAGTTCTATCTTCGCACTCTTCACACCCGGAGCCGAAGCCTCGAACATGATGACGCCCGGCTGTTCTTCAGTCTGCACGATAGCGGTCAGCTGTCCTTTGAACAGAGACATTTGCGGGGCCTGGAAAGATTCGAGGGAAGCTGCATCGCCGTTGGCAGCCGCACGATAGGTGCCGGCACCGCGCACACTGAACTTCACCTTATGGGTGGCATCCGGACAAAGGTTGCCGTTCTTGTCGACAACACGGACATTGATAAAGGAAAGATCCTTGCCATCGGCCGTCAGGCGGTTGCGGTCGGCTGTCAGTTCGATGTGGTGAGGCTTGCCGGCCGTGTGCACCTCTTCTTCGGCAACAGCATTGCCATCCTTGTCATAAGCAACCACTTTCAGCGTTCCCGGTTCATATTTGGTATCCATCCACATCAGGCGGTAGCGCTTCTGGCGTTCGAAACTCTTCTGGGCGGCTTCCGTATAGCTGCTGTCCAGTTCCACGCTCAGGTCTTTCGTGCGTTTGCCCTGGCTCTTGCCGTTGATAAAGAGTTCGGCGGTGGGATAATTAGTATAGACGAAGACAGGCGTCACTTCTCCTTCACGTCCGGGCCATGTCCAGTGAGGCAGGATGTGCAGCGTACGTTCCACCTTGTTCCAATGGCTGCGGTAGAGGTAGTAACGATCCTTTGGAATACCGGCCAGGTCGATGATGCCGAACAGGGAGCTATGGCTTGGCCAATCCGTATAGTACGGAGTCGGTTCACCCAGATAGTCGAAACCGGTCCACACAAACTCGCCGATGCAATACGGCAGGTCTTCATGCTGGATAAAGTCGTCTTCCGGCAGATTGGACCAACCGCAGTGTTCCACGTCATAACCGGAACTCTGGTGATCGTCGTATTTCGCCATTGCCTTACGTTCCACCGGGAATTTGTACACGCCGCGGGAACTGACTGTCGAAGCTGTTTCACTGCCTAAGATGATCCGCTGCGGCAACTTCTTGTAGTTGACCTTATATCTGAACGGACGATAGTTGAAGCCGGCCACATCCATGACGGCTGCAAAGTTATTGTTCACCACGGCATCCGGAGCATCCATCCCTTGCGTTACCGGACGAGTCGGGTCTTCGCGGTGGCAGATATCCTGTAATCTTTTGGCGATCTTGCAATCTCCTTCGTTCCACTGATTGGGCACTTCGTTGCCGATGCACCACATCACCACGCTCGGGTTATTCCGGTAGTGATGAACCAGGTTTACCAAATCTTTCTCCACCCATTCATCGAACAGCAGGTTGTAGCCGTTCTTGCATTTCGCCACGTTCCATTCGTCAAAGCTTTCCGCCATAATCATCATACCCATTTCGTCGCAGGCCCGGATCAGTTCGGGAGCGGGCATATTATGGGATGTACGGATCGCGTTGCAGCCCATGTCTTTCAGGATACGCACCTGGCGGCGGATGGCTGCATCGTTAACGGCTGCGCCCAACGGACCTAAGTCATGATGGTTGCAGACACCTTTAAAGACGGTCTTCACGCCATTCAGGAAGAAACCTTTGTCGGGAATAATCTCGATCGAGCGGATGCCGAACGGAGTGGTGTAGATATCTTTCAGCTGATCTCCTTCATAGAGGCGGGTTTCAGCCGAATACAAGGCCGGCATATCCGGCGACCATAAAGACGGACTCTGGATGATAAATTCCTGCTCCGCCTGGTCGTTGTTGTATTTCATCTGTTCAAGAGAGGTGCGGACAGCCGTCAGCTTCTGCTTATTCGGATTCCAGACGCTGGTCTCCACACTGTATTTAGCAGGATCGGCCCCTTCAGGAAGCACCACTTTGGTACGGATGTTCACTTTGGCAAACTTCTCGTTTACCGAGGGAGTCGTCACGTAAGTTCCCCAAACCGGAATATAGGCGTCGTCCGTCACGATCACATGGACATTGCGATAGAGTCCGGCACCGGGATACCAGCGGGAAGACTCCGGCAGGTTCTCTAAACGGACGGCTAACGTATTCTTCTGTCCGGCTTTCAGATATTTCGTGATATCGAAATGGAACGAGTTATAACCATACGGCCAGTAGCCGACCTTCTGCCCGTTGATGTAGACATTGGCATGGCTCATCGCGCCGTCGAACAGGATCGTCGCCCGCTTGCCTGCCTGGAACTGCGGAACCTCGAACTCGGTGCGATACCAGCCCACACCGACGAAGGGAAGACCGCCGGTACGTCCGGCATGCTCCATCGCTTCCTTCTGTCCGTCTTGCGAGATCGCCACCGCCTGCTTATCGTTCTGGGAACTGAAAGGGCCGTAGATGGCCCAGTCGTGCGGAACAGTCACAGACTGCCACTTACTGTCGTCGAAAGCAGGCTTTATAAACTCATTGTTATCCTCGCGGGTGAACTTCCAGTTTTTCTCCAACAAGAACTCATTACGGACCTGCGCCGTCATTGCCGACACACATCCAAACAGCGCTACTAAAGCTGCGAAATAGATTCTTTTCATTTGTATTTAGTGTTTTTGTAGTACTTAGCAGGACAAAAATAACTAAATTTGCGACCTTTACAAACTAAATCTGCATTTTACAGCCATGTTATTACAATTACTATTCGTTTTAATTGCAATTATAATAGGAGCCCGCCTCGGAGGCATCGGATTAGGTGTATTAGGTGGTCTGGGATTGGCAGTCCTTACTTTCGTATTCGGACTGGAACCGACATCCCCACCCATCGACGTAATGCTGATGATCGTAGCGGTTATCGCAGCAGCCAGTTGTATGCAGGCAGCCGGCGGTCTGGACCTGATGGTGAAATGGGCGGAAAAGCTGTTACGCAGGAATCCTTCCAAGATCACAATATTGAGCCCGTTAGTTACATACGTCTTTACTTTCATTGCCGGAACGGGACACGTGGCGTATTCCGTCCTTCCGGTGATCGCGGAAGTCGCAACAGAGACAAAGATTCGTCCCGAACGCCCGTTAGGGATTGCCGTTATTGCTTCCCAACAGGCGATTACCGCCAGTCCGATATCGGCGGCAACGGTGGCTCTGCTCAGTATGTTAGCGGGATATAATATTTCATTAATGAACATTCTGATGATTTCCGTTCCCTGTACACTGGTCGGTGTTCTGGCTGGTGCGTTCTATTCCCTCCGCGTCGGAAAGGAACTGACGGACGATCCGGAATACCTGCGCCGCGTCGCAAACGGAGAGTTTACAAATGACAAATATGTGTCGAAAGGCGTCGAGAACCATCGTGCCGCCCTCCTGTCGGTGGTAATCTTCATTACGGCAACCATCGGGATCGTCCTCTTCGGTTCAATGGATTCATTGCGTCCCGTGTTCGCGTTGGCCGACGGGGCAACCCGGCAGATGCAGATGGCGCATATCATCGAGATACTGATGCTTTCGGCCGCCGCCCTGATCCTACTCATCACCCGGACGGACGGGATAAAGGCCGTACAAGGTTCCGTCTTCTCCGCCGGTATGCAAGCGGTAGTTGCCATCTTCGGTATCGCCTGGATGGGCGACACGTTCATCGGCGGGAATATGGCCGAACTGAAAGGTTCGATCGAACATATCGTGACGGAAATGCCCTGGCTGTTCGGCCTGGCCCTGTTCGTGATGTCCATCCTGCTGTTCAGCCAGGCTGCGACTATCCGTGCGTTACTGCCGTTAGGAATCGCCCTCGGCATCTCCCCATATATGCTTATCGCGCTTTTCCCGGCTGTAAACGGTTACTTCTTCATCCCGAACTACCCGACAGTCGTAGCCGCCATCAACTTCGACCGCACCGGAACAACCCATATCGGCAAATACATCCTCAACCATTCGTTCATGATGCCGGGACTGATCGCAACCGGGGTGTCGGTGGCGTTGGGGTTGCTGATGATACAATTGTTCTAACTGATCCGACATCTTCCCGACCGGTTATCATGAGTGTTTTTGTTACTTCTAAACGAGATTAAACATTAAAGGTGATGATAAACGTACTCCCCTTGCCCACCTCGCTCTCCACGCGGATCGTGCCGCCGTGCGCTTCGATGAAGTCTTTGCTGATGGCGAGGCCGAGGCCGCTCCCTTGTACTTTTGTGCCGGGGACACGGAAGTAACGGTCGAAGATACTTTGATGGTAACGGGGATCGATGCCTTTGCCGAAGTCCCGGACGAATATTTCCACCGTCTTATCTGCCTGGCGTGCACCGATAATGATACGGCCGTTCTCCGGCGTGTAATGGATGGCGTTGGAGAGGAGGTTTGTCAACACCCAGGCGATCTTCTCGCTATCGACAAAGAGTTTGGATATCTTTTCCGGATATTCCACCTCGATATGGCAATTGAAACGCTCCGCCTGTACCCGGTTCGCCTTGATAGCATAATCGATCAGTTCGATCGGCTTCGTGATCTTCGGATTCAGTTGCAGCTTGCCCGTTTCCACCTGCGTCATCTTGAGCAGTTCGCCGGTGATTTCGAGCAGGCGGTCGCTGCTTTCCTTAATACTTTCGGCAAGCGCCTTCTGTTCGTCGTTCATGTCTCCCACCCGTTTGTCTTCAAGAAGTTTCAGGCTCATCAAGATGGCCGATATCGGAGTTTTCAGCTCGTGGGAGATGGTGGAGATAAAGGTGGTTTTCGCAGAGTCCAACTCTTTGAACTCGGTGATGTTCTTCAGGAGGATGACATCGCCGGCATACTCGGTTTCGCGTCCGTCACTGTCCGTCACATGGATCGGGATGTACTTTGCCTGGAAATAGCTTTCTTTATTGTCGGCATAGATCTTCAGAGGCTCCTTCTTCTCGTCGGGCTGGATCAGTTCGCGGACCAGACGGCGGAGCAAGTCATTTTTCAACGCCAGCTCGGCTGCGGACTTTCCCATCACGTTTTCCCGTTTCAAATTCAGGATGGTGAGTGCTTCGTCATTGGCGAAGAGGATGGAACGGTCGCGGTCAAGCCCTATGATCGGTTCGGTGATGCTGTTGACAATCGCTTCGATGTATTTTTTGGCTTGGATGATATCAGCTAACGTACTCTTCCGGTATTCCGTCAGCCGTTCAGCCATCCGGTTGAAGGAGGCGGCAACTCCGGCGAACTCCTGATTATCGCCTAAGTCGAGCCTCTTTTCGTAATTATGGTTTGCGATCTCCATTATGCCGTCGGTCAGTTTGCGGATCGGCGTCGTGATAGAACGGGGCAGGCGGATCAGAAATGCAAAAGCGATCAGGATACAAGCCATCGCAATGATACATATCCAGAGTAGCGCCTGGTCCGCCGTATGCCCGGCAACCTGGCTTTTCCGGTAGATCGTCGCCATATTCAGGGTCATGATGTCATTGAGGGCTGTCCTGACACGCCGGATAGTCGTGTCGTTCTGGTTACGATGCATTGCCTCATACTGTGTGATTAGGTGCGCCGTCGCCACGTTTTCGTCGACCTCGGTGATATTCTTCTTTTGCAGTTCCAGGTTCTTTTCGAACTCCGTACGTGCTGTCGGGTCCGTCTTAATCCGTTCGAGGGCATCCAGCATCCGGCGGGAATAGAGAAGCGAATTATAATTCCGCCAGGATGTTCTGCGTGTCGGCAGACATATCCGTAATGTTCTTGACCGCCACGCCGCCAAGCAGGACGATCAACGTAAACAACAAACCGATACCGGAGGTCAGTTTCGTTTTTATTTTCAGACTAAAGAGCTTATCCATACACTATGCTATTATTATCAGGTCAATATTCAACTGCGACAAACTATTTAACAAGGTCCTGTACTGAAAGAGCGACACCAGGACGGAACGAAGGCCAAACGAAGGTTTTCCCACGCACACCGTCGTAATCTGTTTCTCCCTGCACACTTGCACGATACTTTCCGGGATGTTCTCCGATTGGATTTGGATCACTTCACCGCCCAGCTCGGTAGCCAGTTTGAAATGGTTCGATAGATACCGCTGGTTAGCCAATGGTATCCTGTCTATACTTTCACGCGGAGTCTGGACATACAGAACGAAAAACTTCGAATTATACCGCGTAGCCAAGCGTGCCGCCTTACGGATCACCTTCCGGGGCGTCTTTTCGTGACTGCTGATGCAGGCAAGGAATCTTTCATGACGGACGCCCGTATTGACAGGGACAGAGTTTTCAACTTTCTTTTCCACCCTCAAAGCCACCTCCTTCAAAGCCAGTTCGCGGAGCTGCAGGATGTTTTCGGACTTAAAGAAATTGTTCAGCGCCGTCTGCACCTTCTCCGGCTTGTAAATCTTACCGGCTTTCAGGCGTGCCACTAACTCGTCCGCGGTAAGGTCGATGTTCACCACCTCGTCCGCCTGCTCCAGCACACTGTCGGGGATGCGTTCTTTCACCTCGATGCCGGCGATATCCTGTACTTCTTCGTTCAGCCCTTCGAGATGCTGGATGTTGACGGCGGTAATCACGCTGATCCCCGCCTCCAGAATGTCCATCACGTCCTGCCAACGTTTTTCATTCTTGCTGCCCTCCACGTTGGTATGGGCCAGCTCGTCGACGATCACCACTTCGGGGCGGATGTTCAGGATAGCATCCAGATCCATCTCCTCGACCTCCTTGCCTTTGTAAAACGACTTACGGCGCGGGATAAGGGGAAGTCCCTTAACCAACGCCTCTGTCTCGGCCCGGCCATGCGTCTCGATGTAGCCGACCTGCACATCTATCCCGCTGCGAAGCAACTCGTGCGCCTCCGACAACATCCTGTACGACTTGCCCACACCGGCAATCATGCCGATGTAGATTTTGAAGTTACCGCGACGGGACTTTTTCAGCAAATCCAAAAAGTGTTGTACGCTCTCTTCTCTGTTCATTTGCCTGAATTACTGTTTACGGTTTCAATGTAAAGCCGAAGACCAAGTGCGCATCTTCCAACCGGGGATTCCAGATGGCCTGTGCAAAAATAGGTAAAGAAAACGAATCCGTAACCTTTATCGCGGTAGTTCCTTTCAACGCCACGTTCGTAACGGCAAAGCCGTTGGTATAATATTGGAGAGCCTTGTAAGGGACCAACCCGCAGGTGACGTTCAGATCGACACGTTTCACCGAGAACGGATAGTTCAGCTCGACGTAAGAAGAATAGTTCTGACTGCCCTCCGCATCCTTGTCCTGTCCGGCAAACATCGTGTACCAGGCCACCGACAGCGGGAACTTCTCTACGGGGAGTGTGTAAGCCAGACCAGCCTCGAAATGATGTGCCGTCTCATGGCTCTTAAAGTTAAAATACTTGTTAGCCCCCTGTCCGGCCCACCAGAGATCGGCGACAGACAAGGTCAGTCCGGAATTGCCGAACGTATAAGCGGCCGTCAGGTCGATTTCCTTGTTGGCAAGGCCTTCCGAAGCCTGATACCCGTCGAAGTCGGTCGATCCCCAGGCTGTCAGCGAGAAGCCGGCGATGGCGAAGGAAAATGTAGGCTGGAAGCTGGCCCCTGTCTGATACATACCGCGCCAGATATAAGAGCTTACCAGGTCGCCCTGGACGTTGAATGTCGTTCCACTCTCGTCATCCTGCGCTTTCATCATCCCGAAAGAGCAGAAAGAAATTGTTATTACTACGGCTAATGCCCTTTTGATTATTGCATTCATATTTTATTCTTATTTGGTTTGTTGATTACTTGATTCCAACTTCTCCAAAGCCACGTTCAACTTCAGGACGTTGACTTTCTCCGGGCCGAACAGTCCCAACAGCGGACCTTCGACATTCGCGTTGACAATAGCCATCACCTTTTCCGGAGAGATACCGCGTGCGCCGGCCACCCGTTGCACCTGCGCATAGGCCGCTTTCGGGGAAATATCCGGATCGAGACCGGAGCCGCTGGCGGTGACCATTTCGGCAGGCACCTGTTCCCGTTTCAGGTAGGGATGATGCACGAGGAAGGTGTCGATACGTGCCTGTATGTCCGCCAGATATTCTTCGTTGGACGGTCCTTTGTTACTGCCCGCCGAGCTGGAAGCGTCGTAGCCGTCACCCGCATGCGACGGGCGGCCCCAGAAATAAATATCCTTTGTGAATTGTTGTCCCACGTTGGCTGCACCTACTATACGGCCGTTCAGTTCGACCACATCGGCATTGCCCTTATTCGGGCCGGCTACCTGCGCAAAAAGCCACAGGATGAAGATATAACTGACACTGAAGAGGATGCAGAAAGCAATCGTCAGCTTGAATGATTTAAATAGATTCGATATCATATGATTTGATTTTCTTTACGTTCTTAATTGCGAAACACCCGCTGCCGCCCGGCAGTCTTTCCGGATCATGCAGAAACATCCGCCAGGCGGCGCGCAGTGTCAAGAGATACTTATACTTAGAAAAAAAGAGAGACCACCATGTCGATCAACTTAATCCCGATAAACGGAGCGATCACGCCGCCCACCCCATAGATCAATAAGTTACGGCGTAGTAAGGCCGAAGCCCCTATAGGCTTATAAGCCACCCCCCGCAAAGCCAACGGAATCAGGATCGGGATAATAACGGCATTAAAAATCACCGCACTCAGGATCGCACTTTCCGGACTATGCAAACGCATGACGTTCAGAGCCGCCAACTGCGGAATCGCCACCATGAACAGGGCCGGAACGATTGCGAAATATTTCGCCACATCGTTTGCGATACTGAAGGTTGTCAACGTACCGCGCGTCATCAGTAACTGCTTACCGATCTCCACGATCTCGATCAACTTCGTCGGGTCGTTGTCCAGGTCCACCATATTGCCGGCTTCCTTAGCCGCCTGCGTGCCGCTGTTCATGGCTACCCCGACGTTTGCCTGCGCCAGTGCCGGGGCGTCGTTCGTCCCGTCGCCCATCATAGCCACCAATTTGCCGGATTCCTGTTCTTTCTTGATGTAATTCATCTTATCCTCCGGCTTGGCTTCGGCGATAAAATCGTCCACACCGGCCTTTTCGGCAATATATTTAGCTGTCAAAGGGTTATCACCCGTCACCATCACCGTCTTGACACCCATCTTGCGCAACCGTTCGAAACGTTCCTGGATGCCCGGTTTAATAATATCCTGCAATTCGATCACACCGATGATGAAATCGTCTTGCGAAACCACTAACGGAGTCCCGCCGTTGCCGGATATCTTCCCGACCAGTCCGGCCACCTCCTCCGGGTACTTGTTTCCGGCAGCCTCGCTCATCCGGCGGATGGCATCGAAAGCGCCTTTGCGGATACGGGTTCCGTCTTTCAGGTCGACACCCGAACACTTCGTCTCGGCGGTAAATTTGATCATCCGGGAACCCGAAGTGCTCAGATCGCGGATGCGGATGCCACGCTCGCGCCCCAGTTCGACGATCGATTTGCCTTCGGGCGTCTCGTCAGACAGGGAAGCCATCAGGCAAGCCTGTACGAAAGAATGTTCGTCGACCCCGGCCACCGGATAGAACTGTGTCGCTTTACGGTTACCGATCGTGATCGTGCCGGTCTTGTCGAGCAACAGGGTGTCTATGTCGCCGGCTGTCTCTACAGCCTTGCCGGATTTGGTTATTACGTTGGCCCGCAAGGCACGGTCCATACCGGCAATACCGATCGCGGACAGCAGCCCTCCGATAGTAGTCGGGATCAGACAAACAAACAGGGAGATGAAGGCCGCAATGGTGATTTGTGTTCCCGAATAGTCGGCAAGCGGCTTCAACGTGCCGCATACAACCACAAACACTAATGTGAAACCGGCCAACAAGATCGTCAATGCTATCTCATTCGGCGTCTTTTTCCGTGAAGCGCCTTCCACAAGGGCGATCATCTTGTCGAGGAAGCTCTCGCCCGGCTGTGTCGTCACCATCACCCGGATCTGGTCGGACAGCACTTTCGTACCACCCGTCACAGAGCTCTTGTCGCCCCCTGCCTCGCGGATGACCGGAGCCGATTCGCCCGTAATGGCACTCTCGTCGATCGAAGCCAACCCCTCGATGATCTCGCCGTCGGAAGGGATCGTGTCGCCTGCCTCGCAGATAAAGACATCGCCTTTTTTCAACTGCGAACTGCTCACCGTCGTGATCGTCCCGTTAGCTTCCACCCGTTTTGCAGGCGTCTCCTCGCGGGTCTTACGCAGGCTGTCGGCTTGCGCCTTGCCACGCGCCTCGGCGATCGCTTCGGCAAAGTTGGCAAAGAGCAGCGTCAGGAACAGCACCATGAAAACAACTATATTATACCCGGCCGACCCCTGTGCGCTATTGCCTGTAGCCGCCGCCCAAACCGTCACGATCAACATCACGAAGGTCACCACTTCGACGATAAACATAATCGGGTTGCGGAACATCGTCCGGGGGTCCAACTTGACGAACGACTGTTTCAGGCTTTCTATAACAAGCTCCTTTGGAAACAAAGAAGCAGATCGATTCTCTTTCATCGTATTACTTTTCAATTTTCAATACTCGATATTCAACTTAAAGATAAATGCTAAAATATTCGGCAATCGGCCCTAAGGTCAGTGCAGGGAAGAAAGACAGGGCAGCCACGATAAAGATCACACTGAAGGTCATCACGGCAAATGTCGCGGTATCCGTCTTTAATGTCCCCGCACTTTCCGGTATAAACTTCTTTTGCGCCAGCAGACCGGCAATGGCAACCTGCCCGACGATCGGGAGGTAGCGCGAGATGATCAGCGCAAGACCTGTCGTAAAGTTCCAGAACCAGGTATTATCGCCAAGCCCCTCGAAGCCCGAACCATTATTGGCGGAAGAAGAAGTATATTCGTAAAGCATCTCGCTCAGCCCATGAAACCCGGGATTGTTCAACCAACCTCCCTCCGCCTCCACGAAGGCCGGATTATAGACATAATAATAGCAAGCCACCGCCGTACCGATCAGGATCACAAACGGATGAGCCAATGCCACGATCGTGGCGATCTTCATCTCACGCGCCTCTACCTTCTTCCCTAAGAACTCAGGCGTACGACCAACCATCAGACCACTGATAAAGACGGCGATAATCAGAAAAGCATAGTAGTTCATAAATCCTACCCCGACGCCGCCGAACCAGGTATTGATCTGCATGTTCAGCATCTCCATCATCCCGCTTAGCGGCATCGTGCTGTCGTGCATCCCGTTGACCGAGCCGTTGGAAGTGACTGTCGTCGTACAACTCCACAGGGCCGTGGCGGCTGCACCGAGCCGGGTTTCCTTGCCTTCCATGGCTCCGGCTGCCTGGTCGATCCCCATTTCAGCGATCTTCGGGTTGCCGTTCATCTCGTAATAGGTATTAATACCCACACTAACCAAGTAGGCAAAGAGCATGACACCGAAAATCGTATAAGACAACTTCTTCCTTTTCAGATAGAATCCCAACGCAAAGACCATCGACATCGGGAGGATCAGGATCGCCCAGCATTCCACCATATTGGTCAGGTAGGTCGGGTTTTCAAGCGGATGCGAAGAGTTTACGCCGAAGTAGCCTCCCCCGTTCGTCCCCAACTGCTTGATCGGGATGACGGCGGCGGCAGGACCTTGCGAGATTTGTTGCTCGTTGCCCTCCAATGTCGTAAGCTGCATCTTTCCGTCGAATCCCATCGGCGTCCCTTGCAGGATCAGGATAAACCCGACAACCAACGACAACGGCAACAGGATACGGGTGCAACTCTTCATCAGCAAGTCCCAGAAGTTACCGATTGTCTTCGTCGTCTTGGCAGCCATCGCCTTGAAGATACCGGCAAGGGCGGCCATTCCCGTAGCGGCCGTAATGAACTGGAACAGCATAATGACGAATAATTGCGTGAAATAGGTCAACCCGCTTTCTCCGCTATAATGTTGCAGGTTACAGTTCACCATGAAGCTGATACATGTGTTGAATGACAAATGGGACGACTGTCCGGCATTGCCATCCGGGTTCAAGGGCAGGTACTGTTGCGTCCACAGCAGGATGATACCCCAAAAGAACCAGAAAAGGTTGACCGTCAGGAGCGCCTTCAGGAAACTTTTCCAACTCATCTCCTCCTTCGGATTGATCCCGCAGATTTTAAAGATCCATCTTTCTACCGGGGCCAGAAAATCAAAACAGGTTTTCTCCCCTTTATATACCTTTGCAATATACTTACCTAACGGATAAGCTAAAACGACCATCAAAATGATCTGGATAATGCTACCTAATAATTCCGTATTCATCTTTTCATCTAAACTAATTGTTTAAAACTTTTCGGGCCTGACCAACACATACATCAGATACCCGAAGATAACCAGGCAGAGTACAAACAGTGCTGCAAACATAATCTTCCTCCTTTCCTAAATTTTCTCGAACCAATCCACACACTTAAAGAAAAACCAGTAGCAGGCCACCCCCACCACGCACAAGAATCCAAAAGACACAAATTCATTTTCCAACATATCAAAATACTTTTAGAGTTAATACTATTCATCGTCTCGCCGTTCTATATGCCAACGGCGTGCCAAAGAGGAGGTCTTTTTGATTAAGAGAAGAATATCAAGGAGTTAAGCTTTCAGTATGAAATTCCGGGACGATGCAAACCCTTCCATTTTGAAAAGGTTACCTTTCCAGAATGGGAAGAGCCGCACCTTCGCAGGCACGACTCTCGGGTGATTAATATGCGCAAAAAGCGCATAACTTATTTATTAGAAAATAATTGTAGGATGGTTTCGGTTCCTTTTCCTTTTTCTGATATAACTGTTATGTTACCATTTAATTTCTTGATAATCGTTTTACAGATAGATAACCCCAGGCCCGTACCCTGGACATGTGGGCTTCCCTTGTAAAAGCGTTTAAAAATCAAGGGGAGTTCTTTCTGATCCATACCACATCCCGTGTCGCGCACAAAGATGTAGATGATTCTTCCATCATTTTCTAAACGGTAGCCAAACCGGATGGAACCTTTTTTTGTAAATTTACGAGAGTTATTGATCAGGTTGTTCACCACTTGTGTCAACCTTGTGTTATCCGTCGTCAGATAAGTATTATACTCCGGTATCTGTAAGATCAACTCGACCTCCGGCGTCATCCGGAGAGATTGTACTTTATAAATATCCGTCAGCAATGCATTCAAAGAATATCGCTGCATATTAAACACCATCTCGTTCGATTCGATCCTCGAAAGATCCAAGATATCAGAGACTAACGTCAGCAAATGCTGTCCGTTCTTATTGATGATATTGGAATACTCTTTCGCTTCATCACTTCCCATCTTTACATCCTCGTCAGTGAGAAGACTGGAAAAGCCCATTATCGCGTTCAGTGGTGTCCGGATCTCATGGCTCATATTAGCCAAGAACGAGGTTTTCAGCTCTTCGCTCTGTTTCGCCTTTTCCAACGCCTCCTGCAGCCTGATTTCCGTCTCCTTGTATTTTTGCGTACTCATACAGATGCCGATAAGCTGGAAAGGGGAACCCGACACACTCTTCATATAGGTAGATTGGGCCTCAAACCATTCCCACGTGCCGTCGCCACGCAGAACCCTGTAGGCGACATGGGCATCCAACGACGCTCCGCGGAACTGCCCGGTCAACGCATCAAATAATGCATCGACATCATCCGGATGAGCCAGCGTTCGAAAATCATCAATCGTAATAACATCCTTACTGGCCGGCCTTCCTATATAATCGTAATAACGCGAATCAATCTTGAGTATGCCGGTATCAATTTCGATTGTCCAGGGAAAGATATTTGTCTTGTCCAAAATCATATTCATCGTGTATTGCTGCCTCTTTTCCTTATTTATATTCCGGAAGAAAAACAAGATATGCAATAATTGTCCGTTCCGGTCACGTATGGCAAAGGCGGCTCCCCCGACTAACTGAACCGCATCCTGATCTTTTTCGCTTAGATAGGTGTCCGCTTTAAATTCTATATAATCTTTCCCCTGCCTTAATTCCTCCAATATATCCGGAAGAATATCCGACTGTTTATGAAAGATCGAGAGAACATCCGTAACCTTTTTTCCAACCATATCTTTCCGATTGACATCCAAATATTTGAAAATATATTGATTCACATACCGGATAGTCCCATCGATATCTACGAAAGCGAAATTGGCAGCTAAAGAATCGAGCAAACGGGTAATTACTGCATCCTCTATACTCTTCAGGTCGCTCACTTTATGTTTAAACTTTCTCCTTTCAAGATAAAGGAAAAACAAAAAGATAAAGAGAATAAAAATGCAGGCCAGTTGTATGATATGAATGATATCATAACTGGCGGCGGTCATGAAAGTGTGTCTTAAATATATCATATCAATAACTTTAGCCTGCATATATTATTATAATATTCCTGGTCGATCTATACCGCTTCCCCCGTCTGGAAGGACAGGCGGTTTGTTACCGCCGCCTGTCTGACCTCCCTTTCCAGCGCCCAAGTTGTTAGAAATAACAACGCGGTAATGGTCTATGCGGGCATTCCACCAAGAAAACAGATCTTTATAAAGATCGTCACCATTAACCAAAGCAAGAGCATTCAGATATTCGACTAATGCATCATATACCTTCTCAAAAATAGGACGGTTGGTCGCCGTACTGCTTTTGACGGCTTTTTCAGCTTTTTCTTTTGAACGGTTCGAGGTGAGAAGGGCGCATTGGTCGTTAGCCTTCCTCAGTTCCGCAACCCATTCGTCGAGTCCGAGCAATGTCACGTCCGCCTTGTATTTATCTGATTTTAATTCCTGTAAGAAATTGTATTCAAATCCTGTCTGATCGTCAAAGCCTCTGGTCTGCGCACCTGTATAGGTAGAGACAAGAGGTTGCAAACGGGCAGCCGCCTCTTTTATTTCCACTTTAAAATGACGCATATCGGTACGGATATGTTCGATGATACCGATATGAATATTATTCCGATAAGTTCCGGCGCTATTCATTTCTGCCGTATAGGCACTTTTGGCGACGATAACGATCCCGTCGTCCAAATCCTTAAGCTTCCTCTGATATTCGGAAAATTGCTCTGCAATTTTAAGCGTATCAGCCTCTTTATCTAATATGGCATCTTCTATCTCTCTGCCGAAGGCCAACAGTTCGTTAACCTTTAATCGTGTTTTTGTTCCGAATGACTGTATTTTTGACATGTATATACCCTATTTTATTATCCATTCATATTTTATTTCCGGTGCCTATGGTTTATCGAGAGGCGGATCATAAAAAAATAGTCCGATAAGCTTACAATAGCGCCACAGACCGGTCACATTATCTTTCGATACTGTTTTTAGACGCTAAGCATAGGCTGTTTATCTATCGATAAGACTATTAATACGTATTCGGCAGGTTGTTTGTACTTCGGTAAGGTTATCGAAATGCTTTTGACTTGTCTTTTGCGGATTGATAGGGTTATCGAAGGATTACCGACTACCTGTTTACCCTTCGATAAGGTTACGAATGGTTGGGTGGGCTATCATCTGTTGTGTCTTCCATATTCTTTGTTTTTAAGATGGACCCTTGCGAGCCTTTGTCTGTTATTTGTTTTATGTTTGTTAACACTAAAATGACTAACGAAAACGTTCCTTTTTTTTAGTCATTTTTTCCGTTGAAAAATCATATCTACATATCTTCATTCATCATGGAACAAAAATGTACAAAATATAGTCTACAAGCGCATTTTATTTTCGATATCCCTTGATTATTAAAATATTTATTCTACATTTGCAAATGACTAAAAAAAAAGAACGTTTTCATTAGTCATTTAACATTAACATTTCATCCGTTGTTTTTCAACGCATCAAACTCCCCATCCCACCATTTTTAACGTTTTATTTTTATGGATTTTAAGGAAAGCCCCCCTTTCCCAGTTTGTGATGTCCTATCTGTTGGAACCCTGATGTAGAAAGGGGTTTGATGGGTAGGACTTTTCAATTACCACTCTTCTGTAAAAAGGTGAAATCAGGGCAAAAAAGTGACTTTTGCGTTTTCAGGCAATTTTACCGAGATATTTCATAGATATCCCGTTCCCGCGCTTGACGCGGGATCGCATTAAAACTGACCATATAAATAACTAATTGATGAGGTTTACTCTCGTGCGATCCCGCGTCAAGCGCGGGAACGGGATACTTCTGACATATTAGTCATATGAATAGGGGAAAGAACTGTTTATAATAAGAATAAGGAAGACTACGGAAGGTCAAAGGCTGTATTCCTCGATCTTCCGGTAGAGCGTGGTCAGTCCGATACCCAACAGGCGGGATGTCTCCGTCTTGTTGCCGTTGGTATATTTCAAGACTTTCTGGATATGCATCTTTTCGACGCCGCTTAGGTCGAAGCCCGAATAGCTTCCGTCGGCGGCGGTCTGCGGGGACTGCATGTTCAGGGGCAAGGTGTCGGGCGTCAGGGTGTCGCCTTCGGAGATAATCAGGCTGCGCTCCACGACGTTGCGTAGTTCGCGTACGTTTCCTTTCCAGGGGTACTGCTTCAGGATGCGGATATAATCGGGCGAGATCGTCCGGATATCTTTTCCCATCTTGGAGGAGAGGGCGGAAACAAATGCCCGGATATGCAACGGGATGTCGCCCGTCCGTTCACGAAGCGGCGGCAGGTGTATCTGGAAAACGGAAAGGCGGTAGAACAAGTCTTCGCGGAAATGGCCGTCGGCGATCTCTTTTTCTAAGTCGCGGTTGGTGGCGGCTATCACGCGTACGTTTACTTTAAGGGGCTTCGTGTCGCCGATCTTGATAAATTCACCGGTTTCGAGGATGCGGAGCAGCTTGGCTTGCAGGTCGAACGCCATCTCGCCGATCTCGTCGAGAAAGATCGTGCCGTTGTCGGCTTCTTCAAACAAACCTTTCGTCTCTTTCAGGGCGCCGGTGAAGGCTCCCGCCTTGTGGCCGAACATCTCGCTTTCTAACAGGTCGCGGCTGAAGGACGAGCAGTTGATGGCGACAAAGGCTTTATCGCTACGGGAACTGTGCTGGTGGATGGATTGGGCGAAGACCTCCTTGCCCGTGCCGGTTTCGCCGGTCAGCAGGACGGGGACATCGGTGGCGGCCACCTTACGGGCCAGTACGATGGCTTCCTGTATGGCGGGCGATTGGCCGATGATGGTATCGAAGGAGTATTGTTTGCCGACTACCGGGGCGGCGGCTTTCTGCTGCTTGCAGGCGGCGGTGGCCTTTTCCATGGCTTTGGCGATCAGGGGAAGGATTTTGTTATTGTCGTCGCCTTTGGTGATATAGTCGAATGCACCATTTTTGATGGCTTGCACGCCGTCGGGGATGTTCCCGTGTGCCGTGAGCAGGATGACTTCCGAGAGGGGGCATAGGCGTTTCAGTTCGGAGACAAGCTCCACCCCGCTTCCGTCCGGCAGGCAGACGTCACACAGGATCACCTCAGGACTATGCTGTTCGGATTGCCTGATCCCGGCCTTGCAGCTTGCCGCCTGAAGCACCTCGTAACCTTCCAGCCCGATAATGCGGGACAACAGGCTCAGAATCTGCTTTTCATCATCGATAATCAATACTTTTCCCATCTTTTCCATTCTTTTCCGACGGGGCAAATATAATACATTCTTCAGAGATATGCCTCATAACATACAAGTCAATGCCTGCCTGTTCAAAATGCGGACTTTGTTGCGGGAGATTTCGATAAAGCCACTGTCGACAAGTTTATTGATCTCTTTGGACAGGGCGGGGCGCGTCACGCCAAAGTATTCGGCAAGCTGCACCTGGTTGTGTTCCAGCTCGACAACGCTCGAACCCTCTTTCAAGTGGTCGAGCAGGTAATAGATATAGCGGCTCCGGATTCCCCGGAACGAGAGGACACGAAGGCGGGTCATCGTACAGCGGTTGCAACTGGTGCTGACGCAAAGGAAATTGTGCAGCAGTTGCGGCATACTGTGCATCAATGTAAAGAAATCGGCTTTGGCGACACGCATAAGGGTGACGTCTTCTTCTACGGTAAAGGTGGCGGGGAACTGGTTCTTTTGGGCAAATATATGTGGGGTGGCAAAGGTGCGCGGGGCCTGGATGACTTCGACGCGGACAATGCTGCCTGACAAGTCCGTTACGTCTACATTGAGCTTTCCTTCCAACAGGATGTGCAGGTCGTTGCAGGTGTTTCCCTGCCGGATAATCGTCTCCCCCTTCGGATAGTGGTCGATTCTGTATTCAAGTTTGTCGAGCAATTCTTCCTGCATCTTCAGGGTAAAGTCCCTGAAGAGCGGAATTTTAAATATGTCGTGAATATCCATAATGTTTATCGTTTAGTACCGGATTTGTTCCCCTCCGGCAAAGATAGGACTTTTCCGGTACTAAGCAATTCACCATTTCGTCATAAATACGCGCGGATTGATGTTTAACGACAGCCATCCCCAATCCTGCCAGCTCGACGGATGACCGCCTTTGACGATTTCCATCGTTTCTCCGGCAAGCATCGTCGAATAGCCGGCGGAGAGTTTCACGTCTTTCATGATCTGCCAGTCCACCTGGAAGTCGAGTTCCGATCCCAAACCGCGGCTTGCCTCTTCGCCGGGGCCTGCGTAGACATCGCCGGTAACCGAGAAGTAGTGGTAGGCGAGCGAGAGGTTGACCTTCTTCGACGGTTTGTAGGCGACAGAGAGTTGGTTGTCCCACAGGCCGGGATTCGTGTTGTTGTCGATAAATTTGGAGGCGTAGAAGTAGTCCATGGCGCCGTAGAACTTATGGTGGGTTCCGTAGAGCGGGTCGAAGGCTTTGTACTTGCCATCGGGATCGTCACCGGCTCCGCTCAGGTAGTCGCTGCCGATGCCGATCTTCCAGTGCGGATCGATCTGGCAGGCGGCGTTGAGGGCCCACATGAAGGCGGAGATGTCGCGGTTGGCGACGGTCTTGCCGAACTGGTAGTAGAAGGTCCCGCCGAAGGTCCAGTTGCCCGGCAGGTAATAGAGGTTTGTCCCGAGGGTCTGCATATACTTCGTATCGGCCTTTTTCGTTTCGGGGTCGGCCGGTTCGATGCCGAGGTTCATAAAGAGGAAAGAGGCGCGGAAATCCGGGCTGAAGGTATGCTGGTACCAGAGGGTTTGCATCGTCTTATAGGGCTGTGCGCCGGGGGCGTAGTAGGTTCCGCCGATCGTCTTCTCGTCGTTCTGGTTGAAGGCGAGGATGAGATGAAGCTGGTTTTCGGCGTTCTGATACCCTAATTTGAGGGCGTCGTGGTAGCGTCCGGCCACGTTCCAATCTAATGCGCCGAGGATGCGTTCGTCGTCGTACACCAAGGATTGGCGGCCGAGCTTGGCGAAGAGGCCGTGGCCGAAATCCAACTGTGCCCAGGCTTCGTTGAGGATGAAGCGGCCGTTCTTGTCGATTTGCGGGTCTTGTCCCCATACGCCGACGTGCTGGGCGGAGAGTCCGATGGAGAGGTTGTCGCGCTCGTAGTTCATCGAAAGGCGTGCGCGGTTGTTGATGAAGCCCGTCGCCTCGTCCCCTTTGTTGCGGGGGAAAAGGACGCCGTTGCGGTACTCGGCTCGCGGACGTATCTGGATATTCATGGAGAAGGTGTTCTCCTTCGCTTCCGTGTTTTCTTTTTCTTCGGCATGCACCATGCCGGAACTCCACAGGACAAGGCCTGAGAGGATGTACATCAGTTTCTTCATACGATCTATTTTTTAGTGTTTAGTTATTCTATATTATAGGTATGCACGCTTTTCCCCTGCGCGGATGGCAGGTAGTTCACCCCGAACCAGCAGACTTGCAGGAGGATGAAGGAGAAGAGCAGCAAACCGAGTGCGGCCCGGTGGCGCGCCTGCCGGTTGAGCCTGAAGTGGATATACAGGAGGTTCGCCAACCAGGTGGCGGCGGCCCAGGTCTCTTTCGGGTCCCAGCTCCAGTAGTGCCCCCAGGCTTCTTTCGCCCAGATAGCCCCGAAGAGCATGCCGATGGTCAGAAAAGCGGTGCCGACATAAACCAGGTTGTCGCAAAGGGCCATCCGGTCGGTGTCGATCGACTGCCCTTTCCGGTGGAACAGCAGGTAAAGGGCGAAGATGGCGGCGGCGCCTAACATGGCGTAGGCGAACATATAGACGATGACGTGCGGGGCGAACCAGGGGCTTTGCAGGGCGGGCATAAGCGTCTTGTTGTGTATCTCCGGTTTCAGGAGATTGATACAGATGAACACGCCGGCAAGCAGGGTACTGAACGAAAGGATCCATTTATACCGCCAGCGGACGTAGGTGATCAGCCCGGCTACCGGAAGGAAGAAGGAGTACCAGAGGCGTGTCTCCCCCATCGTCCGGAGGGGCGGGCGTTCGAGCGATATCCACATGCCGACGATAAAGGCGAAGAAGATCGCCAACCCCAGCAGGTTGAGGACGACGGCGCTTCCGAAGCGTCCCGGGCGGTAGGCCATCCAGACACTCATTCCCCAACAGAGGAGGGCGGGAAATGCAAAACAGATAAAATAGTTCCAATCCATATCAATTCTCCTTTTTCTTCGGTGCAAAAACGAACAGGCAGACGGCTCCTGCCAACATCATACAGATTCCGGTGTACACGACCGGCAGCCAGGGGTCGCGGACCAGTTCGAAGATGCTGATTTTGCTCCATCTCCCCATCGTCTCGTCGTAACTGAGCTGGTAAATCTTCCAACCGCCGACGGAGAGGGGTTTGTTCACTTCGATCTGGGCCTCTTTCTTCTGTTTCTCTTTCGTATAGACTGTCACATCGGAGGCAAAGCGTCTCGGCTCGCGTTCGGGCATGACAAGGACTTCCGAATCGCTCAACGGCAGGGTGACGTAGGGAAACATGTAGTTACCGGAGCTTACCCAACCTTCGCGGCGACTGCCGTCTTTCCGGTTCAGCGCTTTCACATACAGCGCAGAGGTCGCGCCTTCGGATTGGAAGCCGACGAAATTCACCGTGTCCTTATCCGCTACGCAGGCGGCCATCGGGAGGAAGTCGGTGACCTCGACCGTCCAGTCTAACAAGGAACCGGAAAGGAGCGGCTCTTCCACCAGGAGGTTGACGGGCTGTCCTTCGGGTTGCGCTTTACCGGTTGTGTTGTCGATTATCATGAGTTTGGGCGGGTATTGGTCAATCGTGAAGGCTTTCAGCTCGACGGCGAGCGGGAGTTCGACCATGCCGCCGGTTTCGTCCGTCGCACGCCATTCGGCTGTACCTTCGCTTACGGACATGCGCAGGCGTTGCAAGTCGCCGTTTCCGAGGATGGCCGCCCAGAGCGTGATGAACAGTCCGGCGTGGTTCAGGATGAACGGGATGTCTTTCCACCGGAAACGGGCGAGCTTACGGAGCGTCACCAGTCCCAAGACCGTCAGCACATAGAGGAAAAGCAGCACGAAAGGCCATGAGGTGGTCATCCGGTCGAACCCTAACCGGGCAATTAGCCCGACGGAAGGGTGTTCCGATGGGGCCACTTGCGGAGTGAGCCCCATCAGAATGACTAATACCAACCAAAAACACAATGACGTTATACTGGCTTCCAGGCCGGCAAACCAGCGCAGGGCTGCACTTCGCCGGCTCAGAAGGTGCAGGATCAGGAGCAGGATGAGATAGGCTCCGCCGAACGACAGGTTGACCGGATACCGGAAAAAGGCGGCATCGACAGGGCCGGCGGTGAGTTGCAGGATAAGGCCGGTCACTAATAAACCGGCGCCTATCGCACAACCTTCAGCGTATCTCCAGGGCTTGTTCCACATATCAACTGTTTTTTACCAGGCGGTTGTTCGCTTTGGCTTCTTCGAGCCATTTCGGAACGACTGTATTCAGGAATTTCTCTTTCTGGGCGCGTTCGGCCGGGATATCGAGGCCGATGTATTGCTGGGCTTTTTCCTTGGTCGACAGGTCGGGCATCGGCACGTCGTCGGTGTAGCCTAACTTTGCTAACACTTTGGAGATAACTAAGCGGGCTTGCAGGGCACGGTCGGTTCCGTTACCTAAAATGCGTTGGATCTCCTGCGGGGCGTGGAAGGCTCCTCCGTGGGAGGCGACGCCGAAGTCCCAACGCCATTGTGCCTGGCGGAGGAGTTTCAGGACGGGGGCCATTTGTTCTTCGGTGGCTCCCTTATCCCAGGCAAACTTGGCTTCGATGTGGGCTTTTGCAAGCTCTGTTTCCAGGCGGTCGCGCATTTCACGGGCCTTGTTCTGACGTTCGTAGACGTTGTTACGCAGGGTCTCTTCGCTCTCCCGGTGGCATACCTGGCAGGTACGGTCGATCATGGCGAGCGGGCTCATGATGTGGTGATCGCTGTACTTCACACCGCCCTCGCTCTTGTAAGGCATGTGGCAGTCGGCACAGGAGACGCCGCGCTGTCCGTGGATTCCCATCATCGAAAGTTCGTAGTCCGGGTGCTGGGCTTTCAGTATCGGGGTACGGCTGAGCTTATGTTTGTAGTCGGAAAAGCCTGTTTCGTCGTAATAGGCTTCCATATCTTCCACTGTGAAACCTTTATCCCAGGGGAAGGTCAGGTATTTGCCGTCTCCCTTGAAGTAATATTCCACATGGCATTGTGCACAGACCAGCGAACGCATTTCCTGGGGAGTGGCTTTCGTGATGTCCCTTCCCTGGCGTTGGAAGGCTTCGATCAGGGCGGGACGGCTGATGCGGAGGTTCATGTTCTCCGGTTCGTGGCAGTCGGCACAGCCGATCGGGTTCACGATTTCCTTACCCATGGCGGACCACTTGCTCTTATAGAAGTTTTCGGCTCCGATACTTTGCATCATGCGGGGGACATCGGGGCTTTTACAGGTCCAGCAGGTGGCCGGTTGCGGGCCTCCGTCTTCTTCGGTCATAGGGGAACCGACACGAAGGGTGTGGCGCATATCCTCGATTGCATGCATGTGCCCGCGAGGGGTCGAATAGTCTTTGGAGAAGGCATAGCCGGCCCAGAGAATGACCATGTTGGGACGTTGTTCCAGCACGTCCACCGCCTGGCTTCCGTTATAGAGGCTTTTGAAGTTAGTGTCTGCCGTCTCTGTCCAGGTCTGGTATTCACGCGGATAGTTCGGCTCGAACAGCTCGTTTCTTCCTTCAACGTCTTTTATCTCCGTCTTCTTGTTGTTGAAAACACTGACTATTTCCGCCCGCCTTTCCGTGACGGAGGAGGCTAACATGCCTAATACAAAAACGACTGCCATCGTCCCGAGGAACAATAACCAGCCTTGCCATGATTTTAATTTCTTTTCCATATTTGTTGCATTTTAATTTATCGGTTATTCTGTAAGCATATCCTTCAACCATTGCGGTGTGTTTGTCTTCGGATAGGGCACGAGAGCGTTCGGCGTGGACGACAGACTGTTCGTTCCCCCGTGAGGCACGTCACGGTGACAGTCCCAGCAGGCTTTCCCCTCCCCTGCAAGCGCCATTTCATGATCGATCCGGCCCGTGCTGACGAACTCGGTGTTCAATTGCGTATGGCAACGGATGCAGTTGTCCATGATGACTTCGGCACTGCCGTCGAGCGCCTGGATGACCTGCGGTTCGCCACGCATCGTAAAGACTGCGGCATGACGCAGACCGTCCATGCCTTTGAAAAGCCATTTCCTGGCAAAACTCTGATGGGGTACGTGGCAATCATTACAGGTGGCGTTACGACTGTGCGAGCTGTGGTTCCAGGTGGCATAGTAGGGAGCCATGATATGGCAATTCACGCAGCCCGACGGATCATCCGACAGGTAGCTCCACGCCCTGGAAGCAAAGACAGTATAGGCTCCGAGACCACACACGACTCCCGCTGCTGCGACAGCAAATAGTCTCGCCCGCCGCGTAGGAAGTACCGTGTCAATTATTTCTCTTATATTCATACAGCCTTAATTATAGTTTAATTATTTGCAAATATCCTAAACCCGGTACAAGTAATGTGTAATAAATATTACATTCGCCAAAATTATGAATGCAATGAAAAAGGTTCTATTAGTTGCAGTCTCCGCACTGCTTGTCTGCACCTCTTGTGTGACGAAGAAAAAATATCTGCTGGCCGAGAACGGACGCCTGGAAGCTATCGCCCGGGGAGACGACCTGCAGAACCAGCTTGTGAACTGCCGCGACAACAGCGACCAGCTCTCATCGCGCCTTGCCGCCCTCGAGCGAGACACCACCCGCATGGGGAAAAACATCCGTAACTATCAGAGTATGCTCAACACCAACATGACGGAGCAGGAAAAGCTGAACTCCCTGTTGAGCCAGAAGATGAGTGAACTGGATGAACGCGAACGTACCATCAACGAATTGCAGGACATGATCAACGCCCAGAACGAACGGGTGCAAAACCTCCTGAACAGCGTGAAAGACGCCCTGTTAGGTTTCAGCAGCGACGAACTGACTGTGCGTGAAAAAGACGGGAAAGTCTATGTCGCCATGTCGGACAAACTCCTGTTCGAATCGGGAAGCGCCCGCGTAGACAAACGTGGGAAAGAGGCTTTGGCTAAACTGGCCGAGGTCTTGAACAAACAGACCGACATCGACGTTTACATCGAAGGCCATACCGACAGCAAGCCGATCAACACCGTCCAGTTCAAAGATAACTGGGATCTTAGCGTGATACGTGCTACTTCCGTCGTCCGTATCCTGACAAAAGACTACGGTGTCAACCCGTTGCAGATACAACCTTGCGGCCGTGGCGAATTCATGCCTGTTGCCGACAACGAATCGGCCGACGGACGCGCCAAAAACCGCCGCACGGAGATCATCATGGCTCCGAAGTTAGATAAGCTGTATCAGATGTTGAATCAGTAAGAATCATAAAAAGAGGCATGCTATAAATACATTATATTTATGACATGCCTCTTCCTTTTCAATGTTACATACGAAGTGACAAGAAACTCCAAACTAAATCTTCCGGAGCAACCGGCAACCAACGATCCACCGCCTCTCCGCTTTCATTCTTTTTCACATAAATCAGGTATGTTCCGATAGTAGCAATCGTATCTCCGCTGTAACTATATACGCTCCGGCTTTCGAATTGTTCATTATATCCCACCTTTTTCATATCCGGTGTACCAAATCCCATATGTTCATTCTTTTTCTTCGGGATATTAGCAACAGTACTATATGTACTATAAGTATAGACGCCCTCCATGCCGAACTCTTCTGCTACGATTTTAGGCAAAGCGCCTTTTAAATCATTGTTTGAAGTACACACACTAAAACCCTTCACGGAAATAGAATCCAGGTTTTCCTCCAACGGAAAGACCGAATAGACAGGTTCTCCTTTATAAACAACACGCTCCACTACATGATCTTTTGTACATCCCATCCAGAACAATGCACAAAACAGACTAAATACAAACACAATTTTCTTCATAACCCTTCTTTTTCGTTTCTTATAGAACGACGGGACAAAAAGGATATTGCGTTGAAAAATTAATATGCCAAAACAAAAAAAGAAATCTGATAGCCTCACTATTACTTCAAGAAAACCAAGCAAATTACAATACTCCCTTTTTTGCTACCCCTTTTTGCATTTCAGTGCAAAGAACAGGATATATAGAAATGCCACAAGCGGAATCACGAATCCGATCGCCATATTTTCCGCACCGATATACCCCATCAACATCGGGGCAAAGGCGCCGCCAGCCACTCCCATCACGATATAGGAAGAGGCTTTCTTCGTATAAGCACCCATTCCTTCCAGGCCGAGGGCAAAAATCGTCGGAAACATGATAGACATAAAAAAGAAAGACAGATAAAGGGCATACAACGAAATAGTACCTATGGAAACGACTACCAACGCCATACAAACCGCATCCGCCAATGCAAACCAGGTCAGAAGGCGGGCCGGCTTCATCCATTTCATCGTAAAACTGCCGGACAAACGACCGATCATAAACAATGCCATTCCTCCGAAAGCTAAGATACGCGAAGCCTCGATATTCGTCATAGAGGAGTCGACTTCCGTCACATAATTAATGAAGAAACTAAAAATCCCCGTCTGCGCCGCACAATAGCAGAACTGCGCAACGATGGCCCGGACAAACTGCGGATGCCTCCACATGGAAATTCCGGCGGATGGGCATGCATTTTCATTTACATGCCCATCCGTTTCTTCTTCCACCTGCACTTCCGGCAATTTGGTAAAGAAGAAAAGAATAGCGACCAGCAGGACAATCGAACCAACCAGGATATAAGGTTTTGTCAGCGTAAACGGGTCATCTTCCGCCCCACCGAAAATAAGCATACCGCCAACCAGCGGACCTAAAATCCAACCTAATCCGTTAAACGACTGGGAAAGATTTAATCGTTGCGCACCCGACTCCTTCGGCCCTAAAACCGTGGAATAAGGATTCGCCGCCGTCTCTAAAATACACAGCCCGCAGGCAATCACAAACAAAGCGACTAAAAACGGGGAAGCCGAATGCAGATAAGCCGCCGGAATAAAGGCGAACGCCCCTATGGCGAACAAGCATAATCCTAAAATAATCCCTTTCTTATAGCCGAACCGCTTCATGAACATACCGGCAGGAAGCGCCATCAGGAAATAGGCGATATAAGTAGAGAACTGCACAAGACCGCTCTCCGCTTTTGTCATGGTAAAGACTCCCTGAAAATGTTTATTCAATACGTCCAACAGCCCATGAGCAAAGCCCCATAATAAAAACAGGCTGGTGATCAACAGAAACGGGACCAGATAAGACTTCCCGTCGGGTGCGGAAAACAAAGTTTTCTGATTATTCTTTTTCATGCTTGCTATTTGTTATCAGTCGGCAAAGGTAAGCTTTTTTTCAGATAATAACCTCCACCCATATGCGAGACTATATAAGCTGAATCCGGCGAACTGCGATAAGCAGAAATCTCCCCAAATACATACAGGGCTGAATCCATATCCAGTCGAAGGATAGACGGATATAAATCTTCCGGAATCGAATCGGTCGGAGCCAGTCCTGCTTTTTCCATCTGCCGGACAAGAAGGGAATCCTTTTCCTCTTCAAACATCACCTGTAAGTTTTTGTCGCATAAATAAAAGGTATCTACCTGCATCATGCTGTTTATAGGGCCTTCGTCATAACGGCCTACGGCTTGAAGCGTTTCATAGCCTGTAATATCCAAAGGCGAATAATCGGAAATGGAGATGTATTCATAATAATTTCCGAAGTTTTCCCGGATCGGATAATTGTCCCGTTTCTCCTGTGAAATCCGTTCTATATCCTTTGCCGTTATGCCCGGTATATACGTTACCGCCGATAGCAAAATGACGGCAAGCACGGCCGCATACAGATAATGTCCCGTACGCTTGGTCAAAAACAACAAGGCAATCCCTGTCAGAATAGCCCCCACCGCGACTAAATAAACCCGCGCTTCCGTATATCCATACTGATTAATCCGGTAGAAAACCCCTATCCAATACATGGCCAGTGCAGGAAACACCACCCAACTGGAATGCCGGTAGAACCAGTCATAATATCTTCTTTTCAGGAATGGCTGACAACCCTTCAGAATAAAGGTAGCCGATATAAAACTGACGACAATATACGCAACCGCCCCTTTAGGCAAAGACCATAAAACCGCCACCTTAATAAAATAGAGATACAAAATGACCGCATATATCAACAATGCCGGCGAGAGGACATAGTTGAGCAATACATTAAACAATTTATCTGCACTTCCTTCTTCTTCTTTTCCCTGGTTAAACAGAAGGAATAGCAACGGCATTATACCGGCAAACGCAATACTCGACGAATATGCCATAAACCGGCGGTCTCCATATTGCCATATCTCAAAAATATACTGGATCGAATAATAGATGGACACAAACAATAGCCAGGCAATCATCGCTAATAATCCCGCCGAGCACATGGCCCGGAGATAACGAAGCCCTTTCCTGACAAATCTCTCGTTATCACGTCTCCAGTCGCAAACCAGATAAAGTAGTTGGACCACGACGAGTGTCACCAAGTAAAAGGCAGACCAGGCATCTTTCTCCCTCCAGAAAAACGGTATAAAGAATAGCAAAGACAGATAATAGGCGAACCGCCAGCGTTTTCCTTCCGTCAGGGAATTCAGACTGTAAGTAATCAGGAAGAAAGCCGGAAAATAAGGGACTACGGCCATCAGTCTTGTGTTATTCGTCTCATACAATGCACAGCCAAAACAGCAAAACAAAGCTGCAAGGATCACTTCGACCGGATTATGCCGGACTGCAATATGCAAACGCCCGATAAAGGCTTCTATTTTCTTTTTCATGCTCTTGATAATATAAGAATCAGGGGATAAAGATAAGAGTTATTACTTTTCCACCTCCATCTATCTGCCAAAATGGTTCATTTTCTGTCAATCTTTCTCATACTAAAACATTCTTTAACTGTCAGATTTTCATCCTTTTGCTTTGGCATATTGTTTGAAGTAAGTATAATGCTTCCGGGGCAGAAACGAGACGGAAGCAGAAATAAAATAAATGTTTAACTAAATAATTGGAGGACTGTATTATGACACCGATGAGAAGAAGTCAAAATTGGTTACCGTATGTATTCAATGATTTGTTTGACAACGACTGGATGATTAAAGCAAACTCTACAGCTCCAGCCATCAATGTGATTGAATCGGAAAAGGACTATCGAGTAGAAGTTGCTGCTCCGGGCATGACAAAAGATGATTTCAACATCCGTATCGACGAAAACGACAATCTGGTCGTATCGATGGAGAAAAAAGAAGAAAAGAACGAAGACAAGAAAGACGGACGCTATCTGAGACGTGAATTCTCTTATAGCAAGTTCCAACAGACAATGGTTCTTCCTGACAATGCCGAGAAAAATAAAATCGAAGCAAAGGTAGAGAATGGTGTGTTGAACATCATCATCCCGAAAAAGAGTGAGGAAGACATTAAGAAGGCTGAAAAGATTATTGAAATCAAATAATCGTCCGCCCGTATAAACTAAAGCTTATAATGGTTTGTTTTATAGGAAAAATAATATCCGGTTAAAGCAGGCCATTATTTTTTTATCTATATCTTTGCCTGTATAAAATTGTATTGTATTATAAATCTAACTGAAAGAAAGGAAACAGAATTATGGTTTTAAGCAAGAAATTATCTGAAGCATTTAACGCACAGGTTAATGCAGAAATGTGGTCATCAAACTTGTATCTTTCCATGTCCGTACATTTCAAGAAATTGGGACTGAACGGTTTCGCTCACTGGATGAAAAAACAAGCGGAAGAAGAACTGGAACATGCCCATAAAATGATCGATTATGCTATCGACCGGGGCGGCAACGTCACCATCGGCCAGATCAATGTTGTTCCGACTGCATGGGGAAGCGTCACAGAAGTATTCGAACATGTCTACAAACACGAATGCTACGTTTCCGAACTGATCGACAAAATGGTCGATATCGCAGAAAAAGATAAAGACCACGCTTCAAGAGACTTCCTTTTCTGGTTCGTTCGCGAACAGGTTGAAGAAGAATCCACAGCCAAAGAAATCGTAGAACAGTTGAAGAATTATGGCGAATGCCATGTCGGCATCCTTGACCATAGACTGGGAAAAAGATAAATCTTTTTCCAATTGACAATGGATAATTGACAATAGACAATTAGCTTCGCGCTCACATTTTTAATTGTCAATTGTCCATTGTCAATTTTCAATTACTTTCTGTATGGCTTTCCCCCAAAGCTCCCCCAAAGCGGCCGCGCCTTTTTTATTGGGATGCAGGTAAAAAGTGCCGGCATTTCCTTCTTCGGGGAACAATTCGGTTTCATAATGAGTTTTGAAATAATCGAAGCCTTCCGTATCACCCATAAAGACCTGTCCGGGGAAACGTTTGGAATAATCGAGCACCAACGCTTGTAGCTGCGGATAATAGCTTTGCAGACGATTCAATCCCTCTTCAAGATATTTAGCGCCGTTGTAAGTATTCGGGCTGTACCAGACCGGACGATGCAATACGATCTTGCAATCCGGATACAGAGCTAACAGCCTGTCGACAATCGACTTCATATTCCCGTAATAATCGGAAGGAGAAACCGGAGCACCGTTCGGGCCGGTAATGGCACTGTCGTTCGTTCCGAGCATAATGGAAAAAATCAAAGTTGCCCACGTCTCATCCCTGAACTGATCGGCTACCTGTACAACTTTCGGGAAAAGAGATTCGTTTTGGGGCAGAAAATCGAGAGTCGTGCTTCCGCTCACACCCTGGTTGGAATAACGGACAGTCCCGCCCGTCGGCTGTTTACGCAGATAAAGGGCTGCTTTCACAGGGGGCGCATCATGCCTCGGATCTTCCAATAAGGCTCCTTGCGTAATACTGTTCCCGATAAAGACAATATTCAGATTTTTCTTTTCCTCTCCCAACGCATAACTACAGAACGTTATACATAACAACAAGCTGACTATTACTCGAATTCTTTTCATGACATTTAATGATTATCACGGATTTAACGGTAACGTAAAACTAAATGTCGACCCTTTTCCCACATCAGAAGTAGCGGATATCGTTCCTCCCATTTTACTTACCAGCCCTTTACAGATGGCCAAGCCCAAACCGATCCCCTGTTTATTTCCTTTCAACTGGACAAAACGGCCGAAGATATTTCCCAATTCGGATTTCGGGATGCCCCGGCCTGTATCGGTAACATAAAAGCGGACAAAGTTACGCCGGATACCATAACCGAAGCGGATATTTCCTTTCTCCGTGTATTTGGTTGCATTCGTCAGTAAATTGATCAGCACTTGCATAACCCTGTTTTTATCCGCATTTAAAGTTATTACCGGACAAGGGTCCAATATCAGCGTGACGTTTTCCGGGACACGAAATTGCATCGTCTGATGTATTTCATGCATCATCGAAGGCAAATGAACATCTGTATAAGTAAATGTCAGCATATCGGACTCGATCTTCGATATATCCAAGACATCATTGATCAGGTTTAGAAGCAATTCGTTGTTTGCCTTGATCAGTCCCGTATAAGTCTCCCGAAGCTCAGGATCTTCTTCCAGGCTCAACAGATCGGAAAAACCGACAATCGCATTCAAAGGAGTACGGATCTCATGTGTCATATTTGCAAGAAATGTCGATTTCAGCAGATCGGCGTTTTCAGCTTTCTCTTTGGCTTTAATCAATGAATTTTCATATTCCACATGTTTCTGGTTATCGATCACGCAACCAACAATCAGATTCGTTTTGCCTTCAGCATCCTTTTCCAGCGCTTTACCGATAACTTCATAACTCCGGTATTGATCATCATAATCGTTTTTCAAACGGAAGTTAACCGAATGTTCTTCCAGGTCCTTATCGCGGATCTCATTGAACAAAAGAAAGAAGTCCTGCCGGTCTTCCGGATGGCGCAACACAGACAAGGCACGGCAGATATACCGGTTTCGCTCCAACAATTCGTTATTTGCACCGTAAAACTGAAAGCAATGGTTGCAACTCTCCTTATCACAGGTGCGGAACAAGTCGAAATTAAAAGAATAAGTCGAAATATGGCTGTTCCGTAGAGCAAGTTCCATCATGCTGCGGCTTTCGGATAGTTGGTGAGACAAATGCCGGTTTTCCTTTTCCTTCTCCACCATATCCGAGACATTCCGGATATAGGCCACCACATATTTGTGCTGAATCGGGACCAACCTCAACTTAAAATAGACAACCGGTGCATCGTGCCCGGGAATTGAAAATTCCATATTGGCCGTTTCCGAAGTGTCCAGGCTCTTTTGAACAACAGAAGCGATCTTCCTTTTTATGGCTTCGGGATAGATAAATCCGGGAAGGTCATCTATACGACGGTTCAAGGCCTCCGGCGTAATGCAAGTTTCGGAAGCATAAGTGATGATACGTTCTACCACCAACTGATTATTAATCAAAAGGATCGTATCGGGGACAGACTGGGCGACCTTATCCGAGATATCTTTCAGTTCTTTCATCTTACTGTCATACCGCATCATATCCCGATCTGGATTGTAAGATTCGGTATCAGTCAACAACAAGGTGTAACCGATAGTATTCCCCTCGCTGTCAAACCCCGGAATAATGGAATATCCAAGCGGCTGATTACCCGCCAACACACTTCCACTCCTCAGATGATTCTTCTGCAAGTCTGATAAATAATCCGTCTCAAAAAGATTATTCAACACGAAATCATGCTTATCCGTAATAGCAAACTTCTCATACATGATTTTATTTATTTCCAACAAAGCGCCCTCACTGTCATACAAGGCTCCCCCTGCCGGATAATAAGTAAAGAAGTCTGTTAAAAGTATTTGTTTAGCTGAAGTCTCATCCATGATATTCTGTGTTTTGTATAGGATTTATGCAAAGTAAATCAAAGTTTGAATACAATGGACACATATTGGACTTAAATAACATTACCGAAAGAAAAAGTCCTAAGGAACAAAGGAAGCATATACTTTGTTATGACAATATTAAATACACAATACACATTTGTAATATGAAAGCATTAATAGGTAAAAAAGCGCCGGAGTTCCATGCTCCCGCCGTTATCAACGGTAATCAGATTGTTGAAGACTTTTCCCTGGAACAATACTTAGGGAAGAAATATGTCGTCCTGTTCTTCTATCCGATGGACTTTACGTTTGTCTGTCCGACCGAGCTTCACGCTTTCCAGGAAAAGCTGGGTGAATTTGAGAAGCGCGATGTTGCAGTGGTCGGCTGTTCCGTCGACTCCGAATTTTCTCACTTTGCATGGTTGAATCAGGATAAGAACAAAGGTGGTATTCATGGGGTGAAATATCCGATCGTTGCAGACTTCTCCAAAACAATTGCAGAAAACTACGGCGTATTGGCAGCCGACTACCTGACTAACGAAGAAGGCGAACTGGTTGCCACAGGCGCCCCTGTTGCTTACCGGGGCCTGTTCCTGATCGATAAGGAGGGCAAAATCCGTCACTATGTAATCAACGACCTGCCGTTAGGACGTAACGTGGACGAAGCGATCCGTATGGTAGACGCCTTGCAGCACTTCGAAGAGTTCGGCGAAGTATGTCCGGCAAACTGGTCGAAAGGCAAAGACGCGATGAAGGCAACGAACGAAGGTGTTTCCGGATATCTGAGCAAACACTGATTCACAATAGAGAAAAGCAGTTGACAGTTGGCCGTTGATTTGGTATATTCTGTTTTGGTCGCCACCCCTTTTTTGGAGAAAAACAGCCGGCTGTCACTGCCAAATCTACAAAAAACCTTATATTTGCGAGTATGAATTACACATATAACGCATACTAATATGAAAACAAAGATTTCACTCTTGCTTATCGCCATTCTCTGTAGCATTTCTGTATTTGCGCAGAATGACTTCGATAAATATTTTGAAAAGAAAAGTCTCCGGGTAGACTTTGCACTAAGCGGTAATCTCAAATCCCAGGCAGCCGCCATCCAGCAGCTACGCGAAGAGCCGACATGGGGTGGTCCGGTAAAGAACCTGATCGACAAGTTCAATTATGGCGGTTACTATATTAACGTGTATGACAAAGCGAGCAATAAGTTGATTTATTCACGTGGCTTCAACACCTTGTTTGAAGAATGGCGTTCGACGGAACAGGCTAAAACGGAAACACAGTCCTGGACGAACAGCGCTTCCATCCCTTATCCAAAAGCTCCCGTTTATGTAGAAATCACGGCACGGGACAAAGCCGATATGCAGTTCCACCCGCTGCTGAAACAGGAAGTCGATCCGAAAAGTATCTTTATCGACAGGGGAAAACTAAAAGATAACAAAGTCTATCAGATACAAAATAACGGGGATTCATCGGAAAAAGTAGACCTCGTCTTTATCGCGGAAGGCTACACGGCTGCCGAACAGGAGAAATTCGTAGCCGATGCCAAGCGCTTCACAGAAGCATTATTCGCAACTCCTCCTTTCACAACACGTCGCAATGACTTCAATGTCTGGGCTGTCGAACTGGTTTCAGAAGAATCAGGCACAGATATTTCCGGCAAAGGCATTTTCAAGAACACGGCTCTCAACTCCGGCTATTACACGTTCGGAGTAGACCGCTACCTGACGACCCAAGATATGAAACCGATCCGCGATGCCGTTTGGAACGTACCCTGCGATGCGGTCTTCCTGTTGATCAATACGGATATGTACGGCGGTGGCGGTATGTATAACTTCTATGCTTGCGGAACGGCTGATAATGCCCGCACACCGGATGTCTTTACGCACGAATTCGGACATAGTTTCGCCGGATTAGCTGACGAGTATTTCTCCTCGGAAGTGGCTTACCAGGATTTTTATAACCTGAAATACGAACCGTGGGAACCGAACATCACGACATTGGTCGACTTCGACAGCAAATGGAAAGATCTGTTACCGGCCAATACTCCGGTTCCGACCCCACTCGACGCAGCACACAAGGATAAAGCCGGCGTATTCGAAGGCGGCGGCTACATCTCCAAAGGTATCTACCGGCCTATGGACCACTGCATGATGCGCGATTACGCCCCGTTCTGCCCGGCATGCAGCCGCGCAATCATAAGGATGATTGATTTCCTGACTGATAAAGAATTTTAGACCTTCTGCAAATTAAAAAAATACAATAACCCCTATTTCAGCCATTTTTCTATTTCGTCCGAAATCCTGATCGATTTTGGATTGACTCTTTTCACTGTTTTAACCGGCTCGGCTGACAATAGCTGAAATGAGGTGCCGGGCCCATTCCGAAAAGCGTGCAATTTGATTGCCGGAAACCGGAAACACCGTCAATGTGATAAAGCTTAACTCCCGGAGAATCGAATATTTGAGAACGAAGGCGGACGGCGTTCCAAATATCCAAAGAAAATTTTGGAGGCTTGTTGCCGTGAGGTGCGCAGAAAATTACCGTGAAGTAACGCTTCATCGCTCTGAAGGTTGACTTCGTGCTATATGAAGTCCGACTTCAGAGCAACAAAGTTCCGGATCAGAGCAATAAAGTCCCTCTTCATGGCGATAAGGTGCCGGATCATAGGAAAAAGTCCCTTTTTGATAGCTGAAAAGTGGGGCGACATTTGTTCGGTTTCGGATGTCTTTGGGAGATAAAAAAACACGTTTTATACAATAAGGCTCCCTCGTAAGCCCTAAAACAACGTCGCTAAATCATCATTCACATCCTTCACGCAAAAGCAGGTTCTTCGACCAATAAGACATGCCGAACGAAAAAAAAGAGGAGAGACAGCCAATCGGTGTCTCTCCCCCCACATGTCAAGGTCTAAAGAATATTTATTGTTTCTTATTTTTTGCCGCCATAACCCGGGTTCTGTTCGAGCAGGTTATTGGCTCCGATGATCGTATAATGGATTGGGAAGCGGTTCAGGTTCGGATTGTTTGTCGCCTGATGATCCCACCAGTTTTCGGTCACGTAAGCATCCCAGCGGATCAGGTCCGTACGGCGACGGCCTTCACCCAGGAATTCCACCATCCATTCTTTCAGCATCCGGTATTTATCCAGATTAGCGGCGGTTACAGGATCCGGATCGACTCCGTCAGCAAAGTAACGGCGGCGGACAGTGTTGATCAGATCGGCAGCAGCCTGCTTGTCACCAGCGCGCATCTTACATTCGGCCAGCATATAATAGATCTCTGCGATACGGATGATTGGAACGTCCGGGTCGAACATACGCTTGAATTCATCCTGGTTCGGGCGCGGACTGCGCTTCGTCACACGTACGCCGGAGCTTTCTTCAGCCGTAGCGATTGTCGAGGGCAGGTCTTTCACGCTTGCATATTCCTTTCCGACTTTGGCGAAATAGGCGATTTGGTCGCGCTCTACGATCACCTGGTCTTTATACTCGCGGTCGCCCGTACAAACCCAATCCGGATTCAACGGATTTCTCAGCTCGCCGACAATAAACATGCCGCGGTATTTACCGTTTCCTTCGTAGACATAGAGTTGCTTACGCAAGTCTTTGTCGTTGAACGATTCGTAAGGATTACCGAGGTTGAACTTGTAAAGGTTTCCTTCCGGGTCGCGGCTGGGTATCAGACAGCAACCGTTGTTGGAACCGGAGTCTTTCAGACCTCCCAGATAGTTCTTGAAGTTATAGGGAACCATGTTAGCCCACAACATACCGTCTGTTTCCAGTTTTGCATTCTGGCTCGGCACGGACCAGATGATTTCAGGAGATGTTTCATTGTCGAAACCGAAAATATTGGTCCAGTCCGTATCCAAGGCATACCGGCCATACTTCCCGTCCAGGATATCCTGGCAAATCACAGCCGCTTCGCTGAACATCTCTTTACCGATATAAGACCTCGCATTGAAATACAGGCGGGCTTTCAAGGCAGCACCGGCAGCGCGGTTGATACTTCCCTTTTCAAATCCGCCCAGTTCTTCTTTCAACGGCAGGTTCGGAATGGCTTCCGTCAGCAGGGAATCGATGAAGTTAAATGTTTCCTCTGCGGTGGCACGTCCCTTTGCCTCCGTCTGGGTCGTAGTGTACAAAGGAACGCCTCCGAAGAAATCCAGACCGTCTATGTAGAAAGATGCTACCAGTGCCTTTTGCTGGTTCAACATGGATTCGCGAACGCCTTCTTTAAAGCCTAAGGCGTCGAAATCTATTTTCTCCAGATCTTCCAGTGCATCCCAGGCTAATGCAACGCCCATACCGAAGTTTGTCCAACCGGTTTCAATCTCGGTCATATCTTCGGTATATTCATGGTGGTGGAATTTCTGGAAGACACCTCCGTTATACCAGTCGCTACCGCGCGTAGGCAAGCAAAACTCGTCCGTACCGAACTCCTGCATATTCCACCGGGGTGCATCATGGGCAAGATACCAGCGCCAATGGGTAAAAGGGCGGTTGAACCGTTGCCAGACATTTTCCTGTGAGGCATAAAACGTATCGGGCACCACTTCCGAATAGTAAGTAGGATCAATACTGCATGAAGCACCGGCTACCAGAAAAAGTGCTACAGCTGCTATATAATTTAATTTATTCCTTTTCATTTTTCTTTTAGCATTTTACTGTTTACAACTCATTAGAACTTAACCTGAATACCTAACGTATAGGTGCGCACTTGCGGATAGATACCGCTGAACCAGTCGATACCGCCTTCCCAACCGGAAACGTTTACTTCCGGATTAATGCCCCTATATCCTGTAATAGTCGCAACATTATGCACGGTGCCATATACACGCAGATTATCCACAAATTTCGTATATTTCCGAAGCGGAAGCGTGTATCCCAACGTGATCGCATCGATCTTCAGGAACGAACCGTCCTCCAAGTAATAATCACACTGCTGCTTTTCGCCTCTGATATTGTTAAACTTGCCATAAGCGTCTTTCAGCACGTTGCAATTATCTACCCCCTGGATACCGAAATACATGTCAATTGTGTTATAGACATCAAAATCCAGCCAGCTACGCAGATTGATACCTAAATCCCATTCTTTGTAAGTCAGCGTATGGTTCCAGCCTAAAATCACCTTAGGCATATAATTACCCATGTATCTTCTGTCTTGCTCTACTTTCTGGTCGGCAGGGATTATTTCGCCATTCTTATTATACAGCAGGAAGTTTCCGTCGTCGTCAAAGCCTGCAAACTTATAAATGTAGAAACTACCGATAGTCGTACCGGCCTCCAGACGGTGGGCGTCTCCCGGGTTACCCGGAGAAGGGAAACCGGAAGCGCTCAAGTACGTGTTATCTCCGGACATTGTCAGAACTTTAGCCGTGTTGTGGCTTAAATTCAGGTTCGAGCTCCAACTGAAATCTTTTGTGCGGATAATTTCGCCTCCGACTTCAAACTCCCATCCCTTACTTTCCATGCTTCCGATGTTCTTCCACATATTACCTTGCGTATAAGGAGGCTGCGGCACTTTGATTTCATACAGCATATTGTCGATCTTACGGCGATAGTAGTCGAACTTACCATACAAGCGGTTGTCAAAAAGAGAATAGTCGAGACCTACGTCCCACTCTTTCTTTTCTTCCCAACCTAACTGAAGGTTCAGGTTCTTGGATTTTCCGTATGATTTAGCCCACAAGCCGTTAGGAAGCATCCAGTCGGCATCTGAAGATAACGTATTAGCGGTATAGTCGGCACCAAAGTCATTGTTACCGGTTACACCATAACCGAAACGGACTTTCAAGTCGTCGACCCACTTGATATCTTTCATAAACTCTTCATTGGAGATACGCCAACCGGCAGACAACGCCCAGAAGTTAGCCCAACGATTGTCCTCGGCAAACTTGGAAGAACCTTCGTGGCGGATAGAAGCCATCAACATATATTTGTCCTGGTAGGAATAGTTGGCACGTGCAAAGATAGAGAACAAGCGTTCGGTAATCTCTTTCTTGGAGTTCATACCGGCTTTACCGTCGCTCAGGTAAGTACCCGAACCGATATTCCAGTACTTAACGCCATCTACCGGGAAATCATAGTTCTCTTCGCTAAAGCTTTCACCGTTTCTTTCAAAATAGGAATAACCGCCGACAACGTTCAGGCTGTGTCCGCCGTTGAGCTCCTTGATATAAGTAGCAAAACCTTCCGATGTCAGGTACTCTGTTTTGTTAAATTCCAGCTTGGCATATCCTTTGCGGGAGTTATTGATCTCATCACGATGATTCTTGGAACGGAAATAATGGTATTCCCACTGGCGGTTTTCATAACCGAGAACCTGCTGCAGGGATAATCCGGGAATTGCTTTCACATTCAGTTTAAAGGTAGCTTCCGGTTTGAACCATTTGTCCAGACCGTTATAAGTACTCAGGCGGGCATCTGCCACAACGTTATAATCCAGTGATTCGTTCGTCCAGACGTTCAGGCCGGTTTCGCTTTCCGGATCATACGGCGAGCGGGTCGGGTTATTACGCAGGGCCTGCTGGAAATTCGGATAGTTATTGTTTCGATCTGCCTGGCGATAGTCAACATTTGCGCGGATTTCCAACCAGTCGTCAAACATCTTGAAACTGGTGTTCATACGTCCGCCATAGTCCTTACGGGAGTTATTGATCGAAATACCTTCATTGTCTTCATAGAAAAAAGAGGTATATATCTGCGCTTTATCGGTTCCGGCTTCCAGTGTAAGATTATGTTTCTGCGAGAAATTGCCTTTTTCCAACAGTTCATCCCACCAATCCACATCATCTCCATAATCAATACCGCAACCATGTTCCACATATTCCTGTGCAGAAAGCATTTCAGGTTTTCCAAAGGACTGGCGCTTGCGAAGTTCCGTGTTATAAGTCATCCGGACTTTACCGTCCGTGTTCGCACCGTTCTTTGTCGTGATCAGGATTACACCCGAGGCGGCACGTGTACCGTAAATAGCGCCGGCAGAGGCATCTTTCAATACGTCGATGGATTTGATATCATTTTGGTTCAGGGAGCGGATATCACCTCCGGGAAAGCCATCAATTACGATAAGCGGTGATTTGCCCGCCTTCACGGAAGTCATACCACGCAGCTGAAAAGTAGTCGATGCATTAGGGTCACCATTGTTGATCATCACCAAGCCGCCGATCTTGCCCTGCAATGCCGTCGAGATATCAGATCCGCTGACACCGACAGTCAAATCCTTGTCTGACAAAGAAGTGACAGCACTCGTCACCTGTTTCTTATCCAACGTACCATAACCGACAACGACGACTTCAGCCAAAGCCTGTGAGTCTTCAACCAAGTTGACATTAATGGATTTTTGATTTCCGACTTTGATTTCCTGGGTTACATAGCCGATATAGGAAACAACCAATACCGCATTGTTGGAGACATGATCCAACACGACCAAACCGTTCATATCAGAGATATTCCCGTTCGTTGTTCCTTTTACCACAACATTGGCGCCAACAACCGGCCCCATATCATCCCGCACCGTAATAGTTACAGTCTTTCCTGCCTGGTCGGGAGCAGCATTCACGATTCGATTAGAGGTTAGTAATTCTGCATTCTCACCGGCGGCAAAAACTCCTGTCGTCAAACAAAAAAGCAATCCGCAAGTAATCTTGGTAATTCGAGATATTGAACCATTCCGCAACAAGGGAAGGCCACAATTCTGTTTCTGTTGCATTTTCTTGTATTATTATAAAAAGGTTAATAATAAATAGTTTTTAAACAATAAGCTTCATAAGCTTAATAAAAAGGCATAAAACCTTTGGGTAAGTCATCTCTATTTTTATATCATAGGCCCGTAAATTTAAATTGTTAACACAAACTATTTTTAATAAATACATTTTAGAAAAAAGACTATAGTCTTCATAGGACTATGGTATTTTTATTCTTTAATAAGGATGTTGTTTAGATGAGAGAAGAAGAATAAAGGTCTATTTTTTTATCAACACAAAAAGTTTACACACACATAAGTATCTACTTAATAGTATATTATACACAATAAACAGAAATAGAAGAGTTGTTATCTCTAAACTTTTTTCGGATTCGGCTATTTTATTTAAGTATTTTATTTAATTTTGCATCCGATAGAGGATATAACCCCAACGATCATCTTAGAGCAAGATGAATAAAAGTGTTTTTAATTAATTTTCATTTACGATAAATGATGCATTTATTAAAAAGCCATAGTCCTATGAAAACTACGGTATTAATTGCATTCACAAGATATTTAACAGCGTATAAACAGTCAATTTACCTTACAAAGGAGATTCCGGTCGTTGCTCCATATTTGCTAATATCGATCAACTTATAAGTATCTGTTTTGATTTCCCCCTTAACAAGTTCCGGTATATTAAAAGAAAAGAGTGACAACTCATAATAGTCCGGTTCTTTTTGAGGCAATAAAAAAGGCTTCCCTACTTCGCCATTTTTATCGACATAACAAATATAAGGACGCGTATATAATCCGTCCTCCCGCCGGCTACTAAACACAAACCACCGGCTACTACTACTCCACGAATGGTAGCTTTCTACATCATCACTATTCACCTGCGCTAAAGTATCTGTTTTATTTGAAGTCAAATCCAACAGACGTAAATCGGCATCTTTGTGCCAAATAGAAAAATTACCGTAATCCGAAAGCGTGTACATCAAATAACGACCATCGGGAGAGATACGTGGAAATTTAGCACTCCGACCTTCCTGGACGGCATTATAAAGCGTATCTATTTCATGTCCGAACACGCGGGTTTCCGGGTCAAATGCAATGCTCAACAGATTATATTTGATTTCCCGATAAGATTCAGGCATTTGCCTAACCGGTGCAGAACAAAAATACAATCGCTTCCCATCCGGTGAAAAAGCAGGAAAAGTTTCCATGTTCTCCCCGGAAAACAGTAGCGGAGTAGTTAAAACCTCATGCCTTTCGACGTCATAAACGACGATATCCGATCTGTTGTCGAACACTTCTATCCGGTTGGCATCCGAAAGGTGAAAATCTTGCTTCGTTTCGTTCGTTGAGAAAGCCACGAAACGTCCGGAGGGATGCCAATAGGGATAAACCAATGCCGAGATGGTTTGCTCCAACTTCGTATCGAGTTTTTCGATTTTGCCATTTATTAGTATATAGGTCCCCGCATGTGTCATACGCTGGTGAAAAAGCATCCGGTCTGGGCTTTGCATACAGAAGGAATGGCAATTCATACAGCTATTGTTCGTTTGCTTATTACTCAGGAAAGCAGTCTCTGTAAAATTTTCCAGATTACGCTGATATATGCCCATTTCGTTCCACATCCGGTAACCTGGAGCGATACGGCGGTAGACCAGATACGGATCTATTTTTTCTTTAGCAATATGAATGGGAAAAGCATCATATTGATACCAATTATTATGCTTATAGATATAGACTTTGGCCATTATTGTTCCGCCAGCCGATGCTTCCAACAGCCTACGCCACTTTTTCTCCGGTATCAGAAAAGAGCCCTGATCGGATTTCACCTGTATTTGCCGATCTTTCCCCGATAAATGAAGGATTGCTTTGAAAGGCTCTTTCAGTTTAAAATTCAGAGGGGAGATATTGCAGGGAATAGTGACCTCCTTATAGTCCGGAAATATCTCAACTTCTCCTTTCGCCATTTTCGCATCGGGTAAGACCTCGTTACAAGCAGAAAAAAGAACCGCACAAGCCAATAATATAGAATACAGGTAATTCATATGCTATCCATTCAATTTTTTACAATAATAGTAGAACCAGAAAGTATCCCCATATTGCTGATAAAGCCAGACGAACCCGTCGCTACTATTTTTGATCTTCAAGACATCTTTCTGGAATTGTTTATATCGCTGTAAGATTTCAGTGCGAACCGGTACGGTATCGAGTATGGAAACATCTTCTACAGCCAAAACTAAAGTAGCCTCCTGAAAATGGACAGGAAGAGATTGCCCCTCCGGAAGTTGTCCTGTACGTAGCAAAAACGTTTTGAACTTCTCCATCTCCTTTGCCAACAGATAAGAGCAACCTAAATACTCCCATGCAATCCGGTTTGTGCCAGATTCCTCAATATGTCCCATCCAAAGACTGTCGAGTTCAATCAGGCAAAGCAAATTATCCGGCCGGGATGAAGACAGAGTTTTTGCCGAAAGTTCTTTATCCTGCTTTATTCTTTCAGGGTGGTAAACATAATCCTCATATATTTCCGCCCACCGGCGATAATGGGGTAACCGGTCGAGTATATCCAAATATTTATTTGCCAGATCAAAGTCATTCCGTATCAGGCTGATTTTCACCAATCGCTGAAGCATACGAGGACTCCCGCCCCGTTTAGCAAGCGTCAGGCCCTCCATTGCATATCCTTCGGAAAGGCTGATATCGCCGATCATATAATGAATATCGCTTAACAGGCAGCTCATATAGTAAGTCCTGTTCCAGGAAGCCAAAAGACTTAGCGGGCCTCTCTGGTCATAATGAAACAGCTCATTCCCTAAACGACCTTTTTGCGCCAATGCCATATTCAGATAATTAAGGCTAATATAATTTCTTACTTTTTTCCCCTGATGCATTTGAATGATCGCATCCCAATTCCCTTTCTGCTGCAGGTCGGACAATTTATCCATCAACATGTTTTGCACATCATATTGATTCGGCAAACAGAAAGAGGAAAAAAAGAAAAGGACAACAACTGTACAACCAGTCACAATTACCTTTTGAAAAATTTTATTCCAAGGCAGATATTTCATACCCGTTCCAATCAAAAGAAGAATAAAAAGGAGAAGTGTAAAACGTATCCATACAAAATAGATATAAGAATCCGGCTGCATCTGCACCTCCTGGTAGTGCTCCGAATAAATGCCGTCTGTCAACGGAATACAGATAGCCAAGCGAATACCCGCATAAGTCAAGGCTATCCCGGCCAATAAGGCAACAAACAAATGATACCATTTCTCCCGTCCGCATAAATAACTCAAAACAACCAATAGGATCCCATAAAGCGCCGCCAACTGCCCGGCCAGCAAATAAAGCGCCACAGTGCTGCCTGCTCCATACCAAAATCGCGTCCTCACCTTCCGGACACGTACAAAAACATACAATAATAGCATCATCAGACAAAGCCCGATCGTTCCGTCTAACACGTATTCGGAACGAATATGAACCCTCATCAATCCGAAAACCGGAACTAAAGCTAAAAATAAGTTATAAACACGTGGTGCTATTTCCTGCAGGAGTGAATAACTAAGAAAACCGATAGTACAAAGTAAGAAGCTATTAATAATCAAAGCCACTGACAAATCAGGATAATATTGCACAATTGCCTGCCCTAAAACCGTACAAAAACCACCTGGCTCACGTAGCATCTCCCAAATGATTTGACATTCAGGAAAAAACAATTGCACTTCTTCCTGCCGCCCATAGAAATAAGGATTAAAAGAGCAGAAGAAAAAGTAAATCCCGGTAAAGACAAACAACCAGAAAGCAAGTGTTTTCCATTTCATATAGCAACATTATTTCAGATTGAAAATAAAAGAAGAGAGGAAGCCGCTTATCCGCAGCCATTCCTCTCCCTTTCAGAGATCTAAAGAACTGATCATTATTTATGTCTTATTTGCTACCATAACCCGGATTCTGTTCCAACAGGTTATTAGCGCCGATCAAACTGTAATGGATCGGGAAACGGTTGAAGTTCGGATTGTTAGTCGCCTTATGATCCCACCAGTCTTCCGTCACATAGGCATCCCAGCGGATCAAGTCCGTACGGCGGCGTCCTTCAGCTAAAAACTCCAATTGCCATTCATCCAGCATACGGTATTTATCCAGATTGGCAGCAGTCACCGGATCCGGATCGACTCCGCCTTCAAAGTAACGTTTACGAACCGTATTGATCAGATCGGCTGCTCCCTGCTTGTCACCGGCACGCATTTTACATTCGGCCAACATATAGTAGATTTCAGCCAAACGGATAACAGGACAATCCGGATCACCTTTACGCTTAAACTCATCCTGATTAGGACGCGGGCTGCGTTTCGTCACACGTACACAAGAGTTTTCTTCTGCAGTTGCAATTGTGGAAGGCAAGGAAGCCAGATCCGGATACTGCGGATCTTTTCCCACTTTGGCAAAATAAGCTACCTGGTCGACAACCGTGATGACCTCACCGGCATACTCACGCGTACCTGTACAAACCCATTCAGGATTCAACGGATTCACCAATTTGCCAACGATAAACATTCCACGATATTTGCCGTTGCCTTCATATACATACGGTTGTTTCCGGATATCTTTATCATTGAACTTGGCATAAGCCCCACCCAACTTATACGGATAACGCTTGCCGGTCGGGTCCAAACTCGGAATCAAACCGATACCATTATCTGAACCGGAACCTTCCAGACCGCCTAAATAGTTCTTATAATTGTAAGGAACCTGCCAGCCCCAATACATAGCATCTGTCTCAGTCTTTGCATTCTGGCTTGGTACAGACCAGATTATTTCCGGGCATCTCTCATTATCGAACCCGAAAATGTTGGTCCAATCCGATTCCAAAGCATACTGGCCGTATTTGCCGTCAATGATATCCTGGCAAATTTGGGCCGCTTCCGTAAACATCTCCTTACCGATATAAGACTTGGCATTGAAATACAAACGAGCTTGCAAAGCCGCCCCGGCTGCACGGTTGATCGAACCGGTTTCCATTCCACCCAATTCTTCTTTGATCGGGAGATTCGGAACGGCTATTTTCAATAAGGAATCGATGAAGTTAAAAGTCTCGACATCCGTCGAACGTCCTTTCACCTCGCTCTGGGTCGTCGTGTACAAAGGTACTCCACCGAAAAAATCCAAGCCGTCTATATAGAATGAGGCAGCCAACGTACGCTGCTGGTTCAACATGGATTCGCGTGTACCTTCAGGAAAACCCAACGCATCGAAATCGACATTTTCCAGATCTTCCAATGCATCCCAAGACAAAGCGACACCCATCGCGAAATTGGTCCAGCCTGTTTCTACGCGTGTCATATCTTCCGTATATTCATGATGGTGGAACTTCTGATAATTCGCCCCGTCATACCAGTCGCTACCGCGTGTCGGCAGGCAATATTCATCCGTTCCCAACTCTTGCAACGCCCAACGGGGATTATCATGGGCAATATACCAACGCCAGTGTGTAAACGGACGGTTGAAACGCTGCCATACGGCATCTTGAGAACTATAGAATGTTTCCGGAACCACCTGTGAATAAAAATCAGGTTCGACGCTACAAGAAGTAGTGTACAGCAGGCAGATCACTCCGGCTAAAAACAATTGGAATATATTTTTCTTTTTCATCTTACAATCTTGTATTAGAAGTTAAACTGCATACCTAATGTCCAAGTACGGGTAACCGGATAGAAGCGTTCTGTATCCCAGAATTTTTCCGTACCCTGATCCCAACCGGTAATATTGACTTCCGGATTCATACCGCTATAACCAGTAATCGTACATACGTTTCCAACCGTACCGTAAATACGAATGCGATCGATCAAATTATTCGTATATTTCTTCATCGGGAGTGTATAGCCCAAAGTAATGGCATCGATCTTCAGGAATGTACCATCTTCCAGGTAATAGTCGCAAACCTGCTTTTCGCCTTTGATATGGTTGAACTTGCCATAAGCGTCTTTCAACACATTCAGGTTGCCTTGTCCCTGGATACCATAATACATATTAATAGTATTATACACGTCGAAATCAATCCAGCTACGCAGGTTAATACCTAAATCAAAATTCTTATACGTCAACGTATGGCTCCATCCTATAACCAATTTCGGAGTATAGTTACCTATATACTGTTTGTCGTTTTCCGTTTTCTGGGCAGCCGGGATCACTTCGCCATCCTTGTTGTACAGCAGAAAACCACCATCATCATCAAATCCGGCAAACTTCCAAATATAGAATGAACCGATTGTCGAGCCGGCTTCCATACGAGCGGCATCGCCCGGAGTACCCGGAGCTACGAAACCGTTGCCGTTATGATACGAGTTATCACCTTCCAAAGTCAGGATTTTTCCGGTATTGTGGCTCAAGTTGAGATTGGAAGACCAAGTGAAATCTTTCGTACGGATAATGTTGCCACCGACTTCAAATTCCCAACCTTTACTTTCCATGCTACCGATATTCTGCATCTGGCTACCTTGTGTATAAGGAGGCTGCGGGACTTTTACGCTGAACAGCAAGTTCTCCACCTTACGGCGATAGTAGTCGAACTTTCCATACAGACGACCGTTAAAGAAAGAGTAATCGACACCCAGGTTCCACTCTTTCTTTTCTTCCCATCCTAAATTCGGATTGACATTTTGCGACTTTCCATACGAATAAGCCCACGTGCCGTTCGGCATCATCCAGTTCGTATCCGAGCCTAACATATTGGCCATATAAGTCGCACTAAAGTCGTTATTACCAGTCACACCATAACCAAAACGGACCTTCAAGTCATCCAGCCAAGTAAAGTCTTTCATAAATTCTTCGTTCGAAATACGCCAACCTGCCGTTGCAGACCAGAAGTTTGCCCACCGGTTGTCTGCAGCAAACTTGGAAGAACCCTCATGTCGGATAGAGGCGGAAAGCATATATTTATCCTGATAAGAATAATTGGCACGGGCAAATAAAGAGAACAAACGTTCCGTTACCGATTTGCTGGAACTCATTCCGGCCTTTCCATCAGACAGATAGCTACCCTGGCCCATATCCCAATACTTGATACCATCGACTGAAAAATTATAGTTATCCATACCAAAACTTTCTCCATTTTTCTCAAAATAAGAATAACCGGCTGTCGCATTCAGGTTATGCCCTCCTCTAAAGTCTTTTACATAAGAGAAATATCCTTCCGAAGTCAGATTTTCTGTCTTGCTGAAACCTAAATAGCCATGTCCCTTACGGGAGTTGTCTATCTCGCTACGATGCGTTCTGGGCCAATATTTATGTTCTTCCCATTGGCGATTTTCATAGCCGACAATCTGTTGATAGTTCAAACCCGGAATAGGTTTGATATTCAATTTCAGGTTTACTTCCGGCTTGAACCATTTATCCAATCCATAAAAATCTTCCAGCATAACATCCGCCACTACATTATAGTCCAACGATTCGTTGTTCCACACATTATAACCGGTCTCGCTTTCCGGATCGTACGGCGAACGGGTCGGATTGTTACGCATGGCCTGCTGGAAATTCGGGAAGTGGTTGTTACGGGCAGCTTGGCGATAGTCCACAGCCGGACGAACTTCCAACCAGTCGTCTAACAGTTTGAAAGACGCATTCACACGTCCGCCATAATCCTGGCGTTCGTCCTGCAAAGCGATACCCTGATTCTTTTCATAAAAGAAAGAAGTATAAACCTGTGCTTTTTCCGTACCCATTTCCAATGCCAAATGGTGTTTTTGCGAGAAATTATCCTTATTGATCATCTCGTCCCACCAGTTTGTGTCCGAACCATAATCCGTACCGATATTATGTTCGGCATATTCACGCCCGGACAACATTTCGGGAGCATTGTAGTTTTGTTTTTTCGTAAACTCATTACTATATGTGAGTTTCACTTTTCCATTTGTGTCCGAACCGCTCTTGGTAGTGATCAAAATCACACCGGCAGCCGCACGAGTACCGTAAATAGCGCCGGCAGAACCGTCTTTCAGAACATCAATAGACTTGATATCATCCTGTGTCAGCGAACGAATATCACCCCCCGGGAAACCGTCAATCACGATAAGAGGTGATTTTCCGGAGTTGATAGAAGTCATACCACGTAACTGGAAAGTTGTTCCGGCATTGGCACTACCTAAATTATACATCACCAAACCGCCAATTTTACCTTGCAGGGAAGCCGAAATATCGGCGCCACTGACACCAACCATCAGATCGTCTGCCTTCAAAGAAGTGATAGCGCTGGTTACCTGTTTTTTATCCAAAGAGCCATAACCGATTACGACTACTTCTTCAAGTGTTTTAGCATCTTCAACCAATTTCACATTGATTGTTGAAAGACTTCCGACTTTTACTTCCTGAGTGATATATCCGATATAAGAAATCACTAAGGTCGCGTTGTTAGGAACATTTTGCAAGATGACCTTTCCGTCTACATCCGAGATGTTTCCGTTTGTCGTTCCTTTCACTACAACATTGGCACCCACAACAGGCCCCATCTCGTCCTGAACCATAATAGTAACAGTTTTTCCTACCTGATCAGGCGCTACATTTTCGATTCGATTTGAAGTTAACAATTCAACATTTTCACCCGCTGCAAAGACTCCTGTAGTCAAGCAAAAGAGAAGTCCGCAAGTGATTTTCGTTACTCGAGATATTGAACCATTCCATCCTGAGGGAAGGTCACAATTCTGTTTTTGTTGCATTTTTCGTATTATTATAAAAAGGTTAATAATAAATAGATTTAAAATCCAAAGCTTCATCAGCTCATTGTAGAGGAATCAACCTCTTGATAAGTTTTTTACACATTCATCTCATAGGCCTATCGTTTTTTAGAATTTTACACGCATTTTTATATAATATACTTAATCAAAAGTTACCATAGTCTCTACAGAACTAAGGTCATTTTATTGATTTATCGTACGCAGCTATAAGAAAAATATTAAAAGTACCCCCTCAATATCTTTCCCTGAACCGCTTCTTAGAAGAAGCATTTTTTATCCGCTACAAAATTAAGTAAAATATTTAAATAAAGAAGCCTGTTCTTCTAAAATTAAACAAGGCTGTCCGAGAAAACGTCAAGAGATAGAAGTTAACACGTTGCAATGTAACTATTTATGCAGATACGAATAATTTCTTTACCTAAAGAAGCCTTATCATAAAAATCTGCGTCAATAAATGGGCCTAAAAGAGAGAATAAGCCGACTTAGTTCTGTAGAGACTGCGGTAGCTCAAAACTTATCTAATACCACACCCTCACTTTATCCAACATTTTATTTCTTTTTATTTTTTTAGACTAACGCATCAATACTCCAAGCCCGTATCAATGCCCATGGAAATTGGATTGCATGCCCATGAAATTTTAGATGGATGGGCATGGATACTTTTTTCAATATTCAAGGACTTATTGTATAAAACGTATTTTTCAGACCAAAAAGAGCCCCTAATTCAAACAAATGTTAATCCGTTTTTTTGACCTCAAAAAGGGACTTTTTCCTCTTTTTTGAGCGTTTCCAGCCATTACGACCGTCCTCTTTGCCATTACGACCGTGCTAATGTATAGTGCACTCGGCACCTCGCGAAGATTAGCACGGTCGTAATGGCGATTTGGACGGTCGCAATTGGAAAGAGGACCGTCTTTAGGGCAAAAAAGCACCTAAATTTCCTTGAGATATTTGGAGCGCCGTCCGTTTTATTTTCAAATATTCGATTCTCCGGGAGTTAAGGTTTATCACTTTGTTGGTGTTTCCGCCTTTCGGCAATCAAATTGTAGGCTTTTCAGAATGGTCTCGGCATCTCATTTCGTCCGGTGTCAGCCGTAAAGGTAAAAACCACAAAAAAAGTCAATCCAAAATGGATCGACTTTTCGGATGAAATAGAAAAATAGCAAAAACAGGGGGTTATTGTAAAATACATAACCATTATTCCATCGGCACTTCCATTAAAAGGACCGTTGCATGTTTCAATACCTCTATCACAATACTGTCGGTTTCCCAGAAGCCGGCGCCGTCACGCTTGGAAAGGACTGTGTTGGCAACTTCCACTTCACCTTCGATTACAAACAGATAGACTCCGTTCTTCTTATTGTGCAGTTTGTATTCCTTCACTATTCCGGCATCCAATATTCCCATCGAGAACCAGGCATCCTGGTTAATGGAAGCCGGAGCAGAACCGTCCGGGGCAATCATCAAACCCAACTCGTTCTTTTTCAGGACAGAGCGGACATCATAACTTTTATAATGGGGTTTCGTATTTTCTTCACGCGGGAACACCCATATCTGAAGAAACTCCAGTTGTTCTTCTCCACTGTCGTTAAACTCGCTGTGGAGAATCCCCGTACCGGCACTCATGACCTGTATATCGCCCGGAGTAATCACTTCGCTGTTCTGAATACTGTCGCCATGACGCAGATAGCCTTTCAGCGGGATGGAGATTACTTCCATATTCTTATGCGGATGTGTATCGAATCCTTCTCCCGGAGCAACCGAATCGTCATTTAAAACACGAAGCATACCAAAATGAACCCTTTTCGGATTATAGTAATTGGCAAAACTGAAAGTATGATGAGTCTTTAACCAGCCATGATTTGCGTACCCGCGAGTATTGGCTTTATCCACTATTGTTTTCATAAAAAATCCTCCTATGTTAATTACGTTTATATAACAATCCTGTCTGCCGAAAAGTTTCTAAAACAGACAGCTCCCGATAGACGGAATTTCTTAGCTTACCGCACACAAAGCACGGAAAATAGGAAAAAACAGAATTTTCTTTTATTCAGACAATACAGGATACAGGAGAATTGAGTACTTTTGTACCCTAATAAAATTCATCCAGTAAATATAAACACTATGGCAGTTTACTTAAACGATGTATCGAGAACCTTTGGTGAATACTTACTTATTCCCGGTTTAACCACCAAACAATGCGTGCCAACCAATGTTTCACTGAAAACCCCGCTTGTGAAACATAAAGTAGGTGAAAAGCCAGCGATCGAATTAAACATTCCTTTCGTTTCAGCGATCATGCAATCTGTTTCCGGTCCCAAGCTGGCCATCGAGCTGGCTCGTAACGGAGGGTTATCTTTTATCTTCGGTTCGCAGCCTATCGCCAGTCAGGCAGATATGGTTCGGAAAGTTAAGAAGTTCAAGGCAGGATTCGTCATCAGCGATTCCAATCTGACTCCGGAAAACACGTTGGCGGATGTTATCGCTCTGGTACAACGCACCGAACATTCAACTATCGGTGTGACGGACGACGGTACTCCTAACGGTAAATTGCTGGGATTGGTGACCAGTCGTGACTATCGCGCAGAAAAAGATCCTCTCGACAGAAAGGTAAAAGATTTTATGACTCCGTTCTCCAAGCTGATCGTCGGCGATCTGGGTATCACGTTAAGTGAAGCCAATCAGATTATCTGGGATCACAAACTGAATACGTTACCGATCATCGACAAGGACCAGAAACTACAATATTTCGTTTTCCGCAAGGACTATGACAACCATCGTGACAATCCGAAAGAATTGTCCGGCAGCGATAAAAAGCTATTGGTTGGTGCCGGTATCAATTCACGCGATTATATGGAACGTGTTCCTGCTCTGGTTGAAGCGGGTGTCGATGTACTTTGTATCGACTCTTCCGACGGTTATTCCGAATGGCAACAAGAGACATTGCAATGGATCAAGAAAACATATGGCGACAAGGTTCTGGTCGGAGCCGGAAATGTTGTTGACAAGGAAGGTTTCGATTATCTGGTGGAAGCCGGTGCCGATTTCATCAAAGTAGGTATTGGCGGCGGTTCAATCTGTATCACCCGTGAACAGAAAGGTATCGGACGCGGACAAGCTACTGCTCTGATCGACGTTGCACAGGCTCGCGACGAATATATGGAGAAAACAGGTATTTATGTGCCCATCTGTAGTGACGGTGGTTTGGTACATGATTATCACATGGTACTTGCCTTGGCAATGGGAGCGGATTTCCTGATGATGGGACGCTATTTTGCCCGTTTCGACGAATCGCCGACGAAGAAGATGAAAATCGGAAACAACTTCGTAAAAGAATACTGGGGCGAAGGTTCCAACCGCGCCAAGAACTGGCAGCGTTACGACATGGGTGGCAGCGAAGCCCTGAAATTTGAAGAAGGTGTAGACAGCTATGTTCCGTATGCCGGTAAAATGAAGGACAACCTCAACCTCACATTAGGCAAAATGATTGCAACGATGTGTAGTTGCGGTGCGATCACGGTTCCCGAATTGCAGAAGAACGCCAAGATCACATTGGTTTCATCAACCAGTATTGTGGAAGGTGGCGCGCATGATGTGATATTGAAAGAACAGAACTAAAAACATTTATAGCTAATCAAAAAAAGAGCATCCGGAGAGTTCCGGATGCTCTTTTTTATTGTGTACGGACAGTTGGTAAAAGATATCCAACTGTCGGCTCTCAACATTTATCAATTATAACCCGGATTTTGTGTAAGCGTACCACCGGTCGCATCTATTTCCGTTTGGGGAATCGGCCACAAAATATTATGATCTTTCACATTCATTCCGGGAGCTTGCGGATTATCATTGTATTTGCGTAGACATTCAAGGAATTTGCCCGTACGGCGCAAAACCACGTCACGCATCTCTTCCGTATAAAGTTCACGGATCCGTTCATCCAACAAATAGTCAATTGAAACGTCACTTGTAGCAACCGGTTTTGCGTGCGCACGTGATCGAACGACATTGATATCGTCAGCCGCTTTTTGCATTTCACCCAGCTGGATATAAGCTTCAGCCCGGTTCAAATAGGTTTCCGCCAACCGCATAAAGTAACAATCTTTCCATGTATATCCTCCACCACTACGAAGAGGTTCTGCTTGGATATGACAAGGATCGCCAACCTTTCCGATCCAATAAGGATATATAAAATTACAAGTATCCTTCATCGGATTACGACCATTTGTTTCATAGCTACCCCACAAAGAGAAATCTATGACTTGTCCATTATAAGGCGATTCCGGATTTTGGAAATAATAAGTACGTTTAATATTATGAGGTGCATTTCGAATATCATTATCCCAATCAGAAGCCCAAACTTCATGAGTCACATGATATGTCGGACGTGACCAAGAAACCGGACGGCTCAACGTATCACTATATCCTGTATATTTACCATCAATAAATTCACCCAATATACAAGCGTATCCGGCTGGGTCATTCCCTAAAGAATAATAACGAGGGCCATGACGACGAGGACCGTTATTCTGTCCTCCACCACCCGATACATTCGACCCCTGAGGACCATTGCCTGTTCCTCCTCCACCCGACAGGTTAGCAGCAAACTGAGCTACCCATATCGCCTCTTTATTCTCACTCAGATTTTGATTGCCATACGCAAACAAATCCAAGAATACATCACCAGTTTTAAAGACATCAGTTGTTGCCCCGAAACGCTCAGTCATCAATCGATAACCGAAATCATCAATCACATGTGTAGCTGCTTCAACTGCTTCTTTATATTTACCCTCTTGTAAATAGACCTCTGACAACAAATGGTAGGCAGCACCCTTTGTAACACGTCCTTTTTCTTCTTCCTTACCAGGATCCGGTAAATGTTGAGTAGCAAAAAGTAAATCACTCTCCACCTGAGCGTACACATCTTTTAATGGTGTACGAACAAATTCAGTTTTAGGCACAGTCACCGCATCAACCAACAGAGGGACATCTCCATAAAAAGAAGTAAGTAAACGATAAGCATACGCACGGAAAAACAAAACTTCTCCTTTATATAATGCTCGCTGTTCGGCACTATCCCAACCTGTCGTTTCTTCCCCATCAATATAAAGTAACAACTCATTAGAACGACTGATCAGAATGTACATATTCTGCCACAATTTATAAAACAAATTATTGGAAGGGGTCAATACTTCATACGTTACTCCTCCTGGATTTTCCCCATTATAACTGACATCAGCCATTGAACTGTAAAAATAGACAATAGCATCATCTCCATAATACAACACGTCACGCAAATAACTATGAAGTCCATTAATTCCTAATTTAATACCCGATGCTTCCGAATAGGCATTTTCCGAAGATAAGAAGTCTAACGGTTTCTCTTCCAAAAAGTCATCATTACACCCGAACAAGCCTCCCAAAAAGAACGCTACTGCTATTAATTTAGAAAAGATCGTATTTGATATAAAATTGTATTTCATAATTCCATCTATTTAAAGTGATAACTTAATTCCAAATTGCAAACTGCGAGTCAACGGAAATGCTGTATATTCAGGATCCCATCCATCCCAACCTGTAAACGTATATAAATTTTTTCCTGTCAAAAACAGCTGTAACTGACTGATGACTCCTGTCTTTTGTAACAATTTCTTATCGAATGAATACATCAAAGAGACATCCTGAAGACGGACAAATCCTCTATTTTGATAAATACTTGTAGCTATCGGCTGATTTCTAAACAAAGCAAGTCCCTCATTGGAATGGTTTTCCGGTGTCCAATACTCCCTGATAGCCGGTTGGTTCAAACGAACTACATAATCTGAACTATTATCCGGAACCAAAAGACCATTGCCTCCCATATAATAGCCACCTCCGCCCAACATTGAGTTCAGCATAAAGTACAAAGACCAATTTTTCCATGTCAATGTATTGCTAAAGCTGAAACGGCAATTAGGATTCTTATTACCGATAATCTTACGATCATGTTCAGCATCAATCTTACCATCACCATTCAAATCAGCAAATTTCTGTTGTCCCGGATACCAACCTTCATAAATTTTACCGGAATACAGATCTTCCTCTTGCCAAACGCCTTGCATTTCATAAGAATAAATAGCACCGATTGATTCACCGACAAACCATCCATTCGTTAAATCTTGTGTAGTTCCATCACCATACAAATCTGTAATCTTATCCCGATTCAATGAGAATGTAAAACCGGATGTCCAAGAGAAATTCTTATTCTGGATATTGACAGAATTCAGTTCGACTTCCACGCCCTTATTATCAACACCACCTAAGTTTGCCCAAACCCAACTATATCCTGTCACATTCGGCAATGTCCGTTTTACCAAAACATCTGTTGTATGCGATTTATAGACTTCAAACGAACCATTTAAACGTTGATTAAAGAATCCGAAATCAATACCAAAGTTCCAAGACGAAGTACGTTCCCATTTCAAATCTTTGTTAGCCATTTCAGAAGGATATAAAGAAATAACCCTATCATCATCATAATTATAAGCTCCCATTCCTAATTTAGCGAGTGAGGCATAACGTCCAATTCCCTGATTACCATTCTGCCCATAAGAAAGACGCAATTTCAAATATACATCCTCAAACGGATTAAAGTCTTCCTCTGAAATCACCCAACCAATAGAGGCTGAAGGCAATGTTACAAACTTATTATTACTTCCAAATCCGGAAAAGCCATCACGACGTACTGTACCCGTAAACAAATAACGATTTTTATAATTGTAACTGATACGTCCCATCAAACCCACATTAGATTCCTGCCAAGCTGTACTTTTTTCAGTAAACAATGTACCGATACCCAAATTATTATAACCTAAATTGTCCGTATCGAACGATTCTGCAATAGCAGTAGTCTTATCGCCCCATCTTTTTTCTTTCGTATAAACAAATGTAGCATTCAATGAATGATCACCAAATGTTCTTTGATAAGCAAAAATATGATTAAATAAATAAGCGTTTTCATTCTCCGGCTCTTTTATAGCTTTACCATTATTAATAAATCCTCCATCCACATCAGACGGATAAAACGAATTATTATCTCGATGATACCGGGTAGTTGAATAATTAAAATCATAAGACAAACCTTTAATAAAAGGGACATCAATACGCCCATTCAAAGTCAAAAAGAGTGTATTTCGCAAATCTGAATTATCAATAGCCAAATATTGCAATGGATCTTTCATAGATGATTCTGTTGCCAACTCCAGACGATAATATCCAGGTGTATCAAAATCATACGCGGCCAAAGGTGATGCTTTTGTTGCATAATCAAAATTAGCAGACACTCCCGAATAATCACGATGGGAGAAGTTTATGTTTGCACCGATTTTCAACCAATCTGTCACCTTTGTATCGACTTTCGCATTGAATGTATAACGCTTAAATTGATCATTTAGCAACAGACCTTCTTCATCATGATAGGCTCCCGATAAATAATAATTCACATAATCTGAGCTGCCGGAAACACCAATATTATAATCCTGCGTCAAACCTGTCTGCATGACCTTGTCTATCCAATCAATATCATACGCTGCTCCCGAAAGATAGCTATCTTTTTCTTCTTGAGATCTCAGATAATAAGCTTTAGCTTCTCTACTCGACAAATCCGGATAAGCGGGACGACCTGCATCGCTTGTCGGATTTGTTTTATACCACGTACGTAAATCCTGTTGATAGGCATAATCAGCCAAACGCCTTGTATATTCTTCCGCATTCATATAACTTGCACTATGATTAGATGCAGATTGTGTCCCTATAGACATATTAAATGAAACCTTCGGTTTCTCTGTTTTTCCTTTTTTAGTTGTAATCAAGATTACGCCATTGGCCGAACGAGCACCATAGACAGCCGCTGCACTCGCATCTTTCAAAATATCAATACTGCTTATGTCATTTACATTGATATCGGACATTGCCCCATTATAAATAATGCCATCCAAGACAATCAAAGGATTTTGAGAAGCAGAAAATGAAGTTGTTCCACGAATGCTCAAACTCACATCTTCTCCGGCATATCCGCTTTGAGCCGTATTGACACCTGCTGTAGATCCAACAAGTGCTTGAGATAAACTTGTATTAGCAACAGCAGGAGATTCTTCCAAATTCACCCTTTTAACCGCTCCTGTCAAATCTTTCTTTTTCATAGTTCCATAACCAACTACAACCACTTCTTCCAATGTCTCCGTATCTTCCCTAAGAGTGATGGTATAAGAGGCTTGGTCCGTAATTTTTATTTCTTGAGAGACATATCCGATATAAGAAACTATTAACGTTGCACCTGGTGCAACGTTAAGGACGAAGCGTCCTTCCGAATCGGAAATAACGCCGTTCATTGTTCCTTTTTCCACAATGTTCGCTCCGACCACCGGGCCGAATGCATCCAAGACAACGCCTGTGATCTCCTTTCCCTCTTGAGTGACTTTTGTTTCCTCAGCCTTTTTCTCCGTTATTATAATATTCTTATTATAAATCTTGAAGTCACAATCCGGCAGAATCAATGCCAATATCTCCGATATATTTTTATCTTCGGCATTCACAGTGACTCGCTTGTTCGCGTTAATGACCTTGTCATTATAATAAAATGTAAACTCACTCCTACTCTCTATTCCTTTTAGGACTTCTTTGACAGTAGAATTTTCCATGCTGAGGTTTATCCGCGTATTTTGCGCATAAGACTCCTCTGCCGAAAGTCTAAATAGCATAATGGTTAACATTATCAGGACTAATTTCATAATCCGAACATTTTTTTGTGTTAAGAAAGGACATAACGCATCCCTTCCATAAAAATTATTCATATTTTTATATGGATTTTTTTGTTAGACTTTATCGCTGAACTCCGCCAAGAGAGCGATAGGTTAATAAAATTCTTAAATAGGTGGATGTTACCGCATTCACCTATTACTTTTGTAATATTTTCATCATTCCTCCTTTCCCATATTCTTATTATTTTTAAGGTTAATATTCCGCATCTATATTATTTAGGGATAATATATGCTTTTCCATTCTTTATCTTATATTTAATAGGAGCAATAAGACTTATTGCTTCCAAAACTTCCTCGATACTCTCTTGCCGGATCGTAAAAGAAAGACGAGTAGAAGAGGCGAACTGTTCCGGACATTCAATATCCATATTATAGCGTCCTCCCATACTAATCAAAATATCAGACAGATAGTCATTATCGAACACCAAACGGTCTTTAATCCAATCGGTGTACAAGCCCACTTTTGCTTCCCGGACGGAAGAGACTTGATCAGACTTTTGGTATTTGAATAATTCATTAGGTTTCAAATAAACCGGTTCTTTCACTCCTTTTCCCGATATTTTTACACTACCGTTTAACAAGGCTGTCTGCACAAATTCAGTGTAAGAATAGCTGTCGACATTAAAACAAGTACCCAAGACTTCGACGTCTATCTCTCCTGCCTGCACAATAAAAGGCTTTTTCATATCTTTCTCAATTTCGAAATAGGCTTCGCCTTCCAAAGTCACCAACCGCTTGTCACTGGCAAATTGACTCGGATAAGTCAGTTTTGTTTCAGAATTCAGCCAAACAACCGATCCGTCCGGTAGCGTAAACCGGCCTTTGCTTCCTTTTGCCGTTATCAGTTGATTTTGTATTATGACATCCTGAACAGAATGTTCCCTCCAACTGCCGATACCATAACCGATTCCTAACAAGAGCAGCAATACGGCTGCGATCCGTGTCCAATGCCAAATGACCCATAATGTTTTTTTCTTCGCAAGTGATTCTTTTTCCATTCGGCCCTGCTCCTGCAAGATGCGGTCTTTCAGTTTCCCCAAAGCGATATCAACCTCCAACTCATTTCCGGCAGCTACATTGCAGGATAGCCACAAGTCGCGGATTGCTATAAAATCATTCCGGTTTTCATTCGATTGTTTCAGCCACTGAAGCAAAAACATCTTCTCACCCAGTTCTGCCGAACCATCCAGATAGCGGATTATGATTTCGTTGATATCGTTTGTTTCTTCTTTCATTACAGATACATTTATTAGTAATACAAGAAAAAGCAAATATACCCTACCTTCTTCGACAAAAAATTCCCCTGAAAAAAAATTGTTCCCCTGACGGCCTAATGAGAAAGACAGGTTACTGCCAATACCAATAAAGGATATAAGCCTTTTTGGATAAGATGTTGCTTCAAGCCGTAAAGAGCTTTGCTTATTTGCTTTTCAACCGCTTTGACGCTAATACCTTGTTGCTCGGCTATCTCACGATTTTTCAGACCATAGCTCCGACTCAACATAAATATCTTATGGCATTGAGGAGGAAGAGTATTTATATAGGACATGATTTCTTCTTCCAGTTCTTTCAATAATAGACTTTGCTCGGAGTTCTGGATATAAGAGGAGACATACTGCTCCAATATATCCGGTTCCCTTTCCGGTTCCAGCGGATATACACCCTGCTGTTTTTTATTCAGAGCATTCAGGGCATGCGTATAAACAGCCCTGAAAAGATAGGATTTTACAGCTTCATCTTCAAAACGAATACTTTCACGCCGCCACCATAACTCATAAAAAACATCCTGCACTATATCTTCGGCTAAATCCTTGTCGTTAACAAAACGGAAAGCATACGCACGCAACGGCTTATAAAAGCGTTTAAACAAAGCTTCCAAAACCGCAAAATCTTGAACGTATTTTTCTGATGGCATGAGTCAGTCTCCTTCTTTATGAATAACAAAAATACAGATATTTTTTGGTAAAAGCCGGCAGAAAGGCAATATTGATAACTCTATAAGTAATATTGCCATTTACAATGCAGCTGCATTATATGTATCTTTGTATCATCAATAAAAAGAAAGCAATATGACACCCATTGAATTGACAAAAGCGGAATTTATACAACGAGTAGGAAACTTTGAAGAGAATCCGAAGGATTGGAAATATGTAGGAGACAAACCTTGTATCGTGGATTTTCATGCACCCTGGTGCGGTTATTGTAAACGCCTGGCACCCATCCTGGATGAGTTTGCAGAAGAATATGACGGCAAACTTTATATCTACAAAGTAAACGTAGACGAAGAAGAAGAACTGGAAACAGCCTTCAAAATCCGGACAATTCCGACTTTGCTCCTTTGCCGTATGGATGGTAACAAGGAAACGATGCTTGGGACGATGGGTAAGCCGGAACTTCGTAAGGTGATCGAAGGTCTCTTATAAACTTTAGAGAGTTGAAGTTAGAAGGGAAGAATCAGGGAAGCAGACCGCTACATCTGATTCTTTCCTTCTACTTTTATACGGATCGAATTGGGAGTCCGCTGCAAACAAGCACAAAAGATTTCTATATCATTTGTCTTTTGCATCAGTTCCTGTAATATCCGGCATTCCTCTTCCGACCACGGTTCATAGTGGCGGGGATATCGCTCGCGGGTTTTCCGGATTGACTCGGAAACATTCTTTTTCTGAATTTCCAACTGCTGGATTCGTCGCTTGAAATCTGCTAAATCTGCATCGGTGCAAGCGTCTATCGGATCTGCATCAAAGAAACCCGCAAAGACAGGAAGAGGCTCGAAAAGAACTGCTTCCGGCTCTATCCGGTCTAATTCCTTCACCAGATTTGAGATATGTTTCGTTGCTTCGGGATGAAGAAGTTTAATTGAACATTCATGCCGGGAATAGGCCTCATCCCTACTCGCAGAAAGCCAGTTAAACGAGCCTTCCACCAGTATATCGTCATCGATTGCAAGCGATTTATTATGAATACCTTTCAATAAAACCAGTTTGACGCCATTTTCTATTAAAGCCTGTCGTCCGACATTTGCCTCTTCCTTCAACAGCCCGGTCCGTCCATTATAATCCAAACGGGAATCGGAATAGACCACGACTTCTACTCCACGCCGCACGGTTTCCCGGATTCGGGGAATAAGGTCATCATGCTCGATTGCCCGGATCGAGATAAAAGGAGAAACGATCAGCAATCTTTTTGTTGCCTCTTTTAATGCCTGCTGCAATAAACCGATGTGCGCCTCCAATGTCGATAAACGTTCGGCTGGCTGATAACGGCAAAGCGGTTCTTTCTGCTGATAAATGAAATTACCGGATATCTCGTTCGCTGGATCATCAAACAACCATTTCGCCAAATTCCCTACCGGTGTATTCCGTTCGGGATGGAAAATATTCATATTTCCAAACACTAAAAAATGGTACTGTGCCCGCGAAACAGCGACATTAAGCATATTGTACTTTCCTCCCTGCTCCATAAAATAAGAAGCATCGCCGGGAGAATTAACCGACGAAAAGATTACGACCGGACACTGTGCTCCCTGCAAAGAATGGACGGTACCGATCGTCATGCCGGTAAATGCCTCCGCTTCCGAAGACGCTTTCGCCAAGTTGCATATGGTTTCTTCCTGTGCTTTAAAGGGAGTGACAATCGCCACTATTTTATTGATCGGATCTTTGTAAGCTCTTTCCAGATTATCCTTTTCTTTTTCCAGCCAGGATACGATTGCGGCCGCTTCCGCTTTATTCAATACACTGCCTGTTCCACCTTTTTCGCTTACTCCGTTAACATGGACATAGCCTTTAGAAGGCAAGGCTTTATATTTCACCTTGTTTCCCTTCTTCGGCAACAAACGGCCATGATAGATATAGTCATTACAATAAGCAATAATCGGATCTACACAACGCCGGTGTTCTGTCAGGAAAGCACCTCTTTCCCCGGCAACTTCAAAACGGCAACTCTTCCTTGCCATCTTCATGATACTTCCGGATGAAGACAGGAAACCGTTCTCTCTCAAAAACGCATACATTTTATCCGACTCGGAAGAGATCAGGCCGAAACGCTTCAGATTGATACAGGAATATTCTTCCGAGATGGACCATATCGGTTCGATCTGCTCCACGTCTCCAACCAGAATCGCTTGTTTGGCCAGGCTGAAGGAAGGGATTGCCAATTCGGGAGAGACCTGTCCCGACTCATCTACGATCAACAAATCAATCGAATCATAAAGCGGTGCATCCCATTCCCCGCTATCGACACAAACCATATATTTCGGCAAAGAATGAAAAGTCGAAATAAAGACCGGCATCACACAAGCTAACCTCTTCAAACGCTCGGTATAATCTTCACGCCCCCGGGTTTCCTCTTCCTTGTCACATTCTGCCAGCCGGCGGATAAACTCGGCTTCCCGATCATGGATGGCATACCAAAACAAAAGATAACGGTAACTGATATCCAGTCGTACCGCCATATCTTCCGTATAAGGAAGGGCGCTATATTCCGGGTTGGCGGTTAACTTATCATAGCGATCTTTAAATTCTTTCGTCTGTTCCCAACCCTTTATCACTTCTTCATAACTTGGAAGCTTTTGCAGTTTACGGATCAGCTTGCCCACAAACCCTTTATCCTCCATCTCATATCCATACTGTTTGAGACTGGCGACATTCAAACAGACTTCAATTTCTTTCCGTATCTCTTTCATTCGCCTACGCAGAAAACGCTGGCATGCAATTTCATTATGGCAGGACGTCTTAAAGAACCGGTTGAAATGTTCCAGATAAAACCGGCGATATTCTTCTAATCGGGCAGGATCGTCATATTCATTCGGAAAACCGTCACCTTTCGTATTGAACATCATTTTATACAGGTCTTTCTGTTCGTCTTTTCCGGATAGATATAACCCCAACGTATCCAATCCAGGCAACCAACGGAGGGATAACGGATCTACAGGCTTATCTTCAGTAGGCTGCTCAATCTTAAAATCTTTCAGGATATTGGTAATCGCCTGATTATTGGCGGAACTGGCAACGATGATATCCGGATCCTCAGGATGGTTAAGTACGGTATGGACAATCCGATTCGCAATCACAGTCTGTAGAAAAGTCGTTTTGCCAGTTCCCGGAGGTCCATTGACGGCAAATATATCAGAGCTATCCGGTTCCGTGTACATGGCAAGCGTCTCGCGTTGGGAGACGGACAGAGGGAACTCATCACTCATTTGTGCCCAATGCTCCTTATTGCAATAAACACGCTGTTTATTGGGTACAGGCAACAGCGTTTCCTGCTTTTTACGGATCAGGAGTTCCAGTAAAGGATGGGAGGCTTTACTCTCCAGCAACTTGTCATATAGATTAATAATCTTTTGCGCCATTCCCCGCCCGGGTGCTTTTACAACGACAATTTCGGGTTTATCGGCATAATTCATTTCCCGGAAAGTCAAACCGGTTGCATTCCAGAACAGGGTTTCACAAGCCGCCCAATACTTTTTCCAATCCGTCTCTTCGGTATCAAACTCGCTTAACAGCCGGTCCACATTCGAAAGGGATGCAATGGTTCGGTCATTGCGTGCATTCGGTTCCAGAAACATACGGACAAAAACCGGAACCCGCTCGGCTTTGTTATCACACACCTGAAACGTTCCGTCCGGCAATAACGTAGCCGTAATCAAAAAAGGATAATCCGGTGTATTCTGTTTGGAAGTCCACCCGTTTTCATACTCCGGCAGAAGGACGCATGGAGCAATCTGCACCTTCCGTTTTTCATCTTTTTCTTTTTGTTTCTCCTTTGAAAAAAGCAGGGGAATATCTTTGCGAAGAATAAACTCCGGGATCTTGTCGCCAATCCGCAATGTGATCCGCGCCTCTTTCTTCAGCGATCTGTTTTTGCGCTCCGCATCCAACAGGCAGTTTTTCCAATATTTCAGTAGTTTTTTGTCCATTCGATCCGTTAGCTGTTGTTTTTATTTTTTCTCCCGGGCTGTGATATGGAAGCACCCTTGCTTGCGTTCGTGCTTGACATAACAACGTTCTTCCCGCTTCAAGTCGCGCAAAACCATTGCTAACACCATTTTCAGCCGGTCATTATCGATGTTCAAAGTATCGCTTTCATCCACTTTCGTGTAACGTACCCACGACACGTCGAAGGTTGTTCCATAACGATGGGCAGAGTTCTGGGATGAGTTGGTATTTCTTTTCTTCAGGTTCTTAACATCATCGATCGTACGGGTGACGCTGGTCACTTTTACCTTGTAGATAGAAGCATTCAGATTACGGAGGGAATCTTGAAAATTACGCCCGATATCTTCCAACAATTTAGCAGCGGAAGGAATCAGATACGGAATGGAATGCTTCAGTTCCTCCACCTCATAGTATTCATTGGTGCTGATTTCCTTCATCTCCTTTTTCACTTTTTCCGCTTCCTCACGGTTCGATGCCGGTTTGATGCCAATACGTTCGGCTTCCGCCAAGTGCACATCGTTCAAATCCTTGAAATCGCGGTTGTAGCTTCCATTATACCAAATACGTTTCAACTCACCGCGCTGTTCCTTTTTACCACAGGACGAGCAGATTGCTGCCGCCGCAAAGGCAGCCATTATAAACCAAATACTAAGTGTTGTTTTCTTCATCATTATTCTTTTAGGGTGAACAAAAGTACATAATCTTTCACGAATAATCTTCCGTGATGGAAAAAATACGTACATTTGTGAATCTTAATATGAAACTAATAGAGCATTGTATGGACACATTAGAATTAAAACTATCGCTTATCGAACAATTGAAAACAATTGACGACAAAAAGCTTTTGACACAGATCAAAAACCTTATCTGCATTTCAACCGAAAGAAAGCAGGAAGAACGCTTACCGGCACAAATGACGCTGGACGAGCTGAAAGAAGTGCTGAAGAAATCGAAAGAAGACTTCAAAAACGGAAGATATATGACTACAGAAGAACTACGTAAACGACATCCATTATGCGAATAGAAATTGCCTGGTCAGATAATGCCATTGCCTTACTTAATGGAATTTACAACTATTATTATAAAAAGAGCCCGACCGCAGCTATCCGTTTGTACAATAACATATTGGATTCAGCCGAACCTTTACGAACTTTCCCTAATGCAGGTCCTGTCGAACCCCTTCTGGAAGAGTATGAAGATGGTTTTCGCTCCATTGTCGCAGAAAAACACTACAAGCTGATTTATACAGTTAAAGAAGAACTGGTCGAAATCCATGCCGTATGGGATTGTCGGCAAGAAGGATGGCGTCTGAAAGAAATGTTCAAATAATCTTCATCGATACGAAACAAAATATCCGGCAATTTATTCTTAGCATAAAGAATATTACTAATTTTGTCTGCCTGAATGAATGTGAAAAGAATTCACGGAAAAGGCAGAACTAAAATAGATTGAATGATTGAACGAATTTATATTCTTGAGAGCGTAGACCCGGTGATATTCTACGGCGTAAACAATGTCAATATGCAGTTAATAAAGACATTGTTTCCCAAACTGCGTATCGTAGCGAGAGGAAATGTAATGAAAGTGATCGGTGACGAAGACGAATCGGAACTCTTTCTCAAGAAAATTCGCGAAGTAGAGAAATATTGTGAAGAATTCAACTCGCTGAGCGAAGATGTCATCCTGGACATCATCAAAGGGAAAACCCCGGTGGTTACCAAACAGGAAAACCTCATTATCCACGGGATGAACGGAAAACCGATTGTTGCCCGCACGGAGAATCAGCAACGCCTTGTCAAGGCATTCGAGGAAAACGACCTCGTCTTCGCAACAGGACCAGCCGGAACAGGCAAAACGTTTGTTGCTATCGCCCTTGCCGTAAAAGCATTAAAGAATAAGGAAATCCGCAAAATCATCCTGAGCCGCCCGGCAGTCGAAGCCGGCGAAAAGTTGGGATTCCTCCCCGGCGAGATGAAAGACAAACTCGATCCGTATCTCCAACCGTTGTACGACGCCCTGCAGGATATGATTCCGGCAGCTAAGCTGAAAGAATATATGGAGAACAATGTGATCCAGATCGCCCCGCTCGCCTTTATGCGTGGACGTACGCTGAACGAAGCTGTTATCATCCTCGACGAAGCCCAGAACACGACAACGCACCAAATCAAGATGTTCCTGACGCGCCTCGGCATGAACGCCAAAATGATCATCACCGGCGACGTGACGCAGATCGACCTGCCCCCCACGGCAACCTCCGGGCTTGTGCAAGCCATGCAGATACTGAAAGGCGTCAAAGGAATCGGTAAAATCGAATTCGAAAAGAAAGACATCGTCCGCCATAAACTCGTCCAGCGCATCGTGGAAGCCTACGATAAATTCGACAGCAAACGCATAAAAAACAACAATATTAATAACAGTCAGGACGCCAAATAAGCGCCCCCATAAAAACAATGGTTATGAAGAAGGCATTGACAAAAACAGACTTCAATTTCCCCGGACAGAAGAGTGTCTATCACGGTAAAGTCCGCGACGTGTACAACATCAACGACGAAGTGTTGGTAATGGTTGCAACAGACCGTATCTCCGCATTCGACGTCGTACTGCCGGAAGGCATCCCCTACAAAGGCCAGATGCTGAACCAGATCGCAGCCAAATTCTTAGATGCGACTACAGACATTTGCCCGAACTGGAAAATGGCGACTCCGGACCCGATGGTAACCGTCGGTGTGATGTGCCAGGGATTCCCTGTTGAAATGATCGTACGCGGTTACCTTTGCGGAAGCGCATGGCGTGCTTACAAGAGCGGCGTACGCGAAATCTGCGGCATAAAACTGCCGGAAGGTATGCGTGAAAACGAACGTTTCCCCGAACCGATCGTAACTCCGACAACGAAAGCCGAGATCGGCGAACACGATGCCGACATCTCCAAAGAAGAAATCCTGGCACAAGGACTGGCTACTCCCGAAGAATACGAACTGCTGGAGAAATATACACTCGCCCTCTTCAAACGCGGCACGGAGATCGCTGCCGAACGCGGCCTGATCCTTGTCGACACAAAGTATGAATTCGGCAAACACGACGGCAAGATCTACCTGATGGACGAAATCCACACACCGGACTCTTCCCGTTATTTCTACAGCGAAGGCTACGAAGAACGCTTTGCCAAAGGCGAACCCCAGAAACAGCTTTCCAAGGAATTCGTTCGCGAATGGTTGATGGAAAACGGCTTCCAGGGCAAGGCTGGACAGAAAGTGCCTGAAATGACTCCGGCTATCGTCGAAGGTATCAGCGACCGTTACATCGAGCTGTTCGAACACATCACCGGTGAGAAGTTCGTAAAAGGAGACACAGACAACCTGTTGTCACGCATCGAAAAGAACGTGACCGAATATCTCAACAAATAAGAAAGACACGGATATGGCAAAGTACGGTTCAGAACAGATTCTACCCTACAACAACGAGGAGCACAAGGCGACGCAGGTCAGGCGTATGTTTGACTCCATCGCCGGCACGTACGATCGGCTGAACCATACGCTCTCGCTCGGTATCGACAAAATATGGCGCAGGAAAGGGATTGCTTTTCTGCGCCCTTTCTCACCCGCTTCGATACTCGACATTGCCACCGGGACGGGCGACTTAGCCATCTCCATGTACCGTCGGCTGAAAGCGGACCGTATCGTCGGGGCCGACATCTCGGAGGGCATGATGGAAGTCGGGCGCCGCAAAGTGGCCGAAGCCGGACTGTCGGAACATATCTCGTTCGAATACCAGGACTGCACGGCGCTGACCTATCCCGACAACTCATTCGATGCCGTCACCGCCGCCTTCGGAGTCCGTAACTTCGAAGACATAGAACAGGGAATCTCCGAAATGTACCGCGTACTGAAACCGGGCGGTCACCTGATGATCCTCGAACTGTCATCGCCGGAACATTTCCCGATGAAACAACTCTACACCGTTTATTCTAAATTCGTTATCCCGAACATCGGCCGGTTACTCTCGAAAGAGCACACAGCCTACAGCTATCTACCGGCCTCCATCAAAGTCGTTCCGCAAGGGAAAGTAATGACCGACCTGCTCAGCCACGTCGGTTTCAACCAGGCACGATCCAGGACTTTTACTTTCGGGATATGTTCGTTATATACTGCCTGCAAATAATATTTAATCATCTTAATTTACCGGTCATGCAAAAATATGGTTTAATAGGATACCCCCTCGGACATTCTTTTTCAAAGAACTACTTCAACCAGAAGTTCGAATCCGAGAAAATTGATGCAACTTATCTGAACTTCGAGATCCCGAACATCAAAGATCTGAAGACTGTATTGAAAGACAATCCCGAACTCTGCGGCCTGAACGTCACCATCCCCTACAAGGAACAAGTCATCCCCTATCTGGATGACCTGGACGAAGACGCCCGCCTGATCGGAGCCGTCAATGTGATCAAATTCACCAAAGGTCTTTTCGGCAAGCTAAAGCTGAAAGGCTACAATTCCGATATCATCGGTTTCAAACGTTCCATCGAGCCACTGTTAGACGAAAGCCACCGCAAAGCGCTGATCCTCGGAACCGGAGGCGCCTCGAAAGCCGTCTTCCAAGGGCTGAAACAGTTAGGCGTAGGTGCAACGTTGGTTTCCCGCAAACCGAAAGAATTCTGCATCACCTACGAGGAAATCACGCCCAAGACAATGGAACAATACACTGTCATCGTCAACACGACACCGCTCGGCATGTTCCCCAACATCAACACCTGCCCGGATATCCCCTACGACCTGCTGACTCCGAAACATCTGCTGTACGACCTTCTGTACAATCCGGATGAAACCCTTTTCATGAAAAAAGGAAAAGAAAAAGGCGCCGTCGTGAAGAACGGACTCGAGATGCTGCTCTTGCAAGCATTCGCAGGCTGGGAGATCTGGCAGAAATAAAGAAAAAAGGGGGCTGTCGGAAGCCCCCTCTCGGTTATTCAAGATAAATAAATCACTCCACCGGCGTAGGCATTGGATATCTGAAATGTGCTTTCGCATAAGTCAGAACGATAGGATTATAATCTAAACTATCCGGCTTTACTTTTACTGCACCGTTAAATTTGATCTGATCGCCAATCTTGGAACACATTACATCTTCTGATATGCCTACCGGATAAAAAATAATATCCTGCTCTTCTGTTTTGCCTGCATGAATCGTCAACAAAACTTTTCCATCAGTTTCATATTGACCAAAAGATCCCCAAGCATCAACACAGTTAAAAATCGTTTGTGCTTCAGAAAAACGTGTATCTTTTTTATCCAAAGGAAGAACTTCCGTACTAACCCACATATCATCATCTTCCTCCTCGTCGTCCCCACAGGACGCAAACCCGCTGCAAAACGAGAGCAGCAGGCAGAGGAGCATTATTAAATTGACATTTTCTTTTCTCATTGCAAAACTATTTTACAGGTTAGATCGTAGCAAGATTACAAATAAGAATTATTTCCGCATAGGTCAACACGATCGGATTATACTCCATTCCTTCTAACTGAAGCTTCACTTCGCCGGAAAACCAAATACCTGCTATCACACTAAATGAATCTCCATAATAGCTATCCGGAAACAGAGACTCCGGTAAATTGACAGGACAAACATACAATTCAGAACCATCCTGAAGCCGATAATAAATCTGATATTGTATCTTACCGTCTACCTTTCGTATCAACAGTTCTCCAAACATATTAGTTACATCATAAAGCGTATTGGATTCCGTATAAACCGCATCTGCCTTTTCCAACGCTACCTCGAACGGGGCGCAAGGATCATATTCTTCCTCCTCATCATCCCCACAGGACGCAAACCCGCTGCAAAACGAGAGCAGCAGGCAGAGAAACATTATTAAATTGACATTTTCTTTTCTCATTGCAAAACTATTTTACAGGTTAGACCGAATCAAGAAACCAACTCAGACTTATTTTCGCATAGGTCAACACAATCGGAGTACACTCCATTCCCTCTAAGCGAGGCTTCACTTCGCCGGAGAACCTAATATTACCTACCGTGCCAAATGAATCGCTAAAAGAGTAATCCGAAAACAGAGACTCCGGCAAATTGACAGGATTAAAATACAATTCAGAACCATCCTGAGGCCGATAATAAATCTGATATTGTATCTTACCGTCTACCTTTCGTATCTGCAGATCTCCCTCCATATTGGTTATACCATAAAGCGTATTGGATTCCAAATAAACCGCATCCGCCTTTTCCAATGACACTTCGAACCAAGAATCATATTTATCTTCCTCCTCATCATCCCCACAGGACGCAAACCCGCTGCAAAACGAGAGCAGCAGGCAGAGAAGCATTATTAAATTGACATTTTCTTTTCTCATTGCAAAACTATTTTACAGGTTAGACCGAATTAAGTAATACAAGTAAGAATTATTTCCGCATAGGTCAATACGATCGGATTATACTCCATTCCCTCTAAGCAAGGCTTCACTTCGCCGGAGAACCTAATATGTGCTATCATGCCATATGGATCTTCATAAACATTATCCGGTAACAGAGACTCCGGAAACGAAGCCTCCGGTAAATTGACAGGACAAACATACAATTCAGAACCATCCTGAAGCCGATAACAAATCCTATATTGTTTCTTACCGTCTACCTTTCGTATCAACAGATCTCCATACATATTAGTTACGTCATAAAGCGTATTGGATTCCGTATAAAACGGATCCGCCTTTTCCAACGCCACCTCGAACGGGGCGCAAGGATCATATTCTTCCTCATCGTCGTCCCCACAGGACGTAAACCCGCTGCAAAACGAGAGCAGCAGGCAGAGGAGCATTATTAAATTGACATTTTCTTTTCTCATTGCAAAACTATTTTATAAGTTGAATCTTTGATTTTGACGAGATAAAATCCCGCCTTCGAATTACTAAGATCGACTGTTGTAGTCGAATAGACAGTCCCGGTCTTTTCCAATTTACCGGATGTCAGTTCATATATAGCATAGGTTGGGGCAGATTGCCTTTGCTGCAAATCGTCGAAAGGCGTGATCGTCAGTTGCCGTTCCTTTTGAGAGATCGCATAACGGGCGCCGGATGTAGTAACCGTAAGCGTAGTAGCTCCGCCGGGCTGGTAACCGCAACTCGTTTTGCTTCTGCATTGGATGGTATAAGTGCCCGGACTGGTAAACCGGATATTACAACTCCGCGGGTCGGAAGAGACGGGCATCACTTCCGCAGAAGGAGTAACGGACCATTCGAAATCAAGAGAATAATAAATATCTGTAACGAAAGGTTCCGCCGTATAAGTATTATTCTGGTTCAAGTTCCCTTGCTGAGGGCCGGCAATTCTTTCAACTGTAGGAGAAGTGGCATAGACATCGTACGAAACACTGAGCCCGGAAGCCGCGGTTGCTGTAATCACGCCTCTTCCCGTACTGTTTACAACCGCTGTCCGAATACTTGCACTGCTCGAACCTTGCCCCGAAACAATTGCCAAATCACCGGTTACACTCCAGGTAATCGTTCCCATAGGAGCATTACTTAACGTATATGTTTTTGCCCCACAAAGGATTTTGTCACCTTGAATACTTGGATATAAAGAGGTATTTGTTGTTTCGGCTCCCGTATTTGTCGGGTCCAGCCAACATTTTAATTGCTCGGAAGGAGATGAACTATGGTTCCAAGAATAATGGAAAGCTCCCATATATGAAAGAGTCCCTGTAGAGCACGAGATCATACCTCTATGTACTTGACCTATTATTTTTTTCTCAGAATTGAGAAAAGGAGCTCCAGAAGAGCCTTTTTCTACTGCTCCATCATCCAAATCTACTTTCCAATGTGTATTAGCATCTAACGATACAGGATCATTTTCAAACGAAATTTTCATATAATCCCCTGCCGGATGATGGATCAAAGCACCTGATGTCGCAACCACATTTCTTCTGTCCCATCCCAACCAGGAAGTATGATTCGGAGCCTGATTCAATTCCAGCAAGGCAAAGTCCGAATCGAAAAGCCCAGCCTTGAAAGACGACCCATTATAAGTAATACCGTTTACTATATTACTACCTGTACAAGGCTGTTTGTAGTTAAACTTGAACATCCAATTACCCACCCCATTCCTTTCACCGGAAGACAATACTCCATTCTTATCATTATCCAGACAATGGAATGCTGTCAGGAAATAAGGATCGAAACTCTTATTCGCCGTCATAATCAGCGACCCGGAACAGAGAGAACTCCCATTGGAGAGGAGTATCACCGCCACCGCCTTCGATTCCAGATCATAGTCCGGATAACAACTTACATTATTATAACAGTCTAACTGCGTGCTTGCCGAAGCATACAAATCCCGGTAAGCATGCACGACCTTACTGACCGTCAATGTAGACTGCCCGATTTTATCACCCGGTTCATACAGATAGAGCGTAACATTGTCACCGGCAACCAGATCGGTAAGGAACCGCCCGTTCTCCGGATTCTGGGCGGCCGTCACCGGGCCATAGCGCATCGTCCGATCTTCATTCACGATATAAAGCTCGGCGCCCTGCGGCAAATAAAAATCGTCAAAAATGAAATTCAGGGAATAAGCGCCATCCGAACGGAAAGACAACGACCAGACCCGGTCTTCCCCCATATAATCCCAGACTCCGTTATTCAACGAATAATTCACCGAGAAATCTTTTCCGAATCGAAAAGGTACATCACCATTATGGTCTGCCTGTATGATACTGTCCTCCAACAGCAGGGCGGAAGCATCGAAAGCAGCCATCTTTTTCACATCCGTCACACTGCGTCTTTGCAACAGATTCTCAAAACGGGTTCCGGACAAGGCATCGCCTTCCGGAAAAAAACGTGTCTCTACCTGGGCAAAAGCATTCGTAAACCCAACGCAAAATAAAGACAAATAGAAGATAAATTTTAGAGTTTTCACAAGCCGATAGAATTCAAAGGTTCGAAACTTCTGCAAGTTATAAAAAAACGAACAAATAAACTCCTTTTATTCCTTTATTTTCAAGGAATAATCCTACCTTAGCAATGGAAAAAGTAACAAAATGATTTTTTTGGTTTCAGCGGAGCCTCCGCTTGATACGATTTGTATCTTTTTGATCAAGAAGAGGCTCCGCTGACTGGCGGCTCAGGCAGCAGCGACAGACCGAGAAAAGGGCTCACCTGCTAATCATTGGGGATAAATTTATTCATTATTTGACAGAACTGAAACAATAAATGATGATTTAACGGTGTGTTTGCTCGTATTTATCGGACGCAGACGGGCGCAGATTACGCAGAGGAACGCAGACTTATTTTCTTTTAAAACAATAAATGATCTGCGTTCCTCTGCGTCGTCTGCGAAATCTGTGTCCGGTAATATAAACATAGCGACGCACCGATAAATCATCATTTACTGGTTCATTATTTCTTAGTTTTGGACCTTCTGCAAATTGAAAAATATACATTAACCCTCTGTTTCGACTGTTTTTCTATTTCGTCCGAAATCTTGATCGATTTTGGTTTGACTTTTTTCACGGTTTTAACCCACTCAGGTAACAACAGAGAAAATGAGGTGCCGAGCCCATCCCCAAAAGCGTGCAATTTGATTATCGAAAACAGGAAACACCGGCAAAGTGATAAAGCTTAACTCCCGGAGAATCGAATATTTGCAGACGAAGACGGACGGCGTTCCAAATATCTAAAGGAAATTTTGGGGGCTTGTTGCCGTGAGGTGCGCAGAAAATTGCCGTGAAGTAACGCTTCATCGCTCT
>QWCH01000306.1_pt1 | contig 91404 bp, 94 predicted proteins | sample 1972671 | NCBI WGS metagenome assembly QWCH01 (sample SAMN09866713, study PRJNA288562) | Human gut metagenome isolate term3_stool, whole genome shotgun sequencing... | isolation source: gut | host: Homo sapiens | place: USA: California
AATTCAAGTTTATGAAGAAAAACAGCCTAACGGACAATGGCTAAAATCAATTACTTTCAAGCTCCCAATTATAGACGATGACTTGAATATAAGTTTGGACAATAATGAACAAGTTGAAGCCCTAGCCCTACTTGTCAAGGAGCGAAGCGACGCTGAGAAGTAGATGCAGGTCAGCAGACATTTGCACCAAATCAAAGATTTGGGCAAATGATTGCATCAGACCTACATTGATTCGCTTTCGCTCATCATGTTAGGTCTAGATCATGCCAAGAATCTCCAAGAGAAGCGACCGATTAGGAAGCTTCGATTGGCAGAAATCAACTGCTGAAGCTATAGCGTTGCTTGAAAGGATATTATTGAAAGACACATACTAAAAAGGAAAAAAAAGTAGGTGAATACTAATGAGAAAAACAAAAAAATCAAGAGTACGAATGATTGTGCTCACTGTACTCGTACTAATCGTAGGAGCTTTGTGGGCTTTTTCAACAATGATATACAATGATAACATCAATCAGCGATTTGAAAGTTACAAGCCGCTAATGTTTAAAGTTGAAGACTTTGAAGGGCTTAAATGCACACAGTATGAGTTTCCTTCAGATAAGGGACAGATATTGGCTGGAAAATTTTATAGTGCAGGTAGCAATCAGAGAGGAATCATTATTCTCGCACATGGTTTTGGCGGCGGTGGTCACAATTCGTATATGGATTGTATCAATTACTTTGCGCAACATGGATACTATGTATTTGCCTACGATGCGACAGGAAATGATGAAAGCGATGGTGAAGGAATAGGCGGATTTCCACAAGGGGTGATTGATTTGGATTATGCGATATCCTTTATCGAAGATAGTGGAAATTTCCCAAATTTACCGATTGGATTGTTCGGACATAGCTGGGGAGCTTACTCCGTATGTAGCGTACTAACATATCATCCAGAGGTGAAAGCTGTTATCGCATGTTGCGGCACCAACAAATCTTCAGATATCTTCAAGATAGGAGGGAAAAAGCAGGCGGGCAATTTCATATATGCTATGATGCCTTTTGTAAAACTCCATGAGTGGATTAATTTTGGAAAGTACGCTACGAACACAGCGATGGATGGTTTTAAATCAAGTGATGCGGCAATCTTGGTTGCACACAGCGAGGACGATAAGACTGTTCCTATACAATATGGATACGATTTATACTATAAAAAATATAAGGACGATCCGAGATTTACCTTTCTTCGCTTCAAAGATAAAGGGCACAGCGATTTCTTTGTTGAGGGCAACAACACTTACCAAAAAGAGTTCAATACTGCATTTGATAAATGGACTTCATCCCTGGATTATGATTACAAAGCGGAGGAAAATAAAGAGCGTTTTATGAAAGATAAGGCCAAGTATATTGAGCTTCATCTTGATAGAGAGCGATGGAGCAACAGGCTGGATGTCGATCTGCTTGAACAGTTTGTCGACTTTTATGATGAGTCTATAAGCTCAAATTAAATTGACATTTCTAGATAATGATTTAATGAAGCCTTTTACAAATAAAATGATAATATAAGTGATCTCCTGAGAAAATGACTAGTAATGATAAGAAGTTTACCCATTTAAGAGCTTCAAATTAATAAATGGTTTGATATCAAAGAGAACTATGGATTTATTTCCACATACAAGGCTTTTGAAAATTTGTTAGTTTTATCCACACTGACCACTCAAGTCATGTATAATCAGTTGCCCATTTAATAAAAAACAGTAACTAGTAAAATTACCCGACATACGTTATAAAGTGTTTTAAGTCGGGTTTTTTATTGTCATTTTATCTAAAAATTCATATAATAAATAGAACGAAGATAAATTGAAATTTTTAACAATATAAAATGAAAATAAAAAACTAGGGGAGAGAATATGACTATAAGTAAAGAAGATATGAAAATATTATTAAAATCTCAACAAGGAGAATTAGATGTTGTTTTGATGTACAAAGCCCTCGCTGATGTAGTTAAGGATAAAAATGATGCGGCTACTTTTAAAAAGCTTGCAGCAGAGGAGGGGCATCATGCTGCGGTATTTCATAAACTTACAAGGAGAAATTTAAAACCAAAGAAAACCTTGGCTTTCTTTATGCCTATCCTTTATAAGCTAATCGGTAAAAAAAGATTGTATCCCAAAATTGTAAAGGGGGAGTATAAAGCTTCTGAGAATTATGCTCTAGTAGCAAAAAAGTTTCCAGAAATCGAAAGCGTTAGGGAGGATGAAAAAAGGCACGGCGATATGGTCGCAAGCTTATTATAAAAACACTAATGCTTTAAATATTTTGATTAGGCTAAGATTTGAGTATTATATGAAATACCCACGATCAGTAAATCAAAGACTAAATTAAAATATATAAAGATATAAAAATAAGTTTTACAATTAGGAATCATTATGAACAAAACACTACTTAGCACAACTATAAAAACAGCTATAGCAGCTACCCTATCCTTAATTGTGGCCCAAGCCTTAGGACTTAAATTCTCATCTTCAGCACAGTAGACTATTTAAAATTGAAGATGAGGCTAGAAAATACATGGATGTATTATTGTGATTAATATCGAGAGCATAAAGAGCAAGATAAGAAGTCTTGCAGATAAGAAGAATACGTTTTTAAAAGCCTTTCTGTATAACATATTTGGGCTTTTTATTTTTGGTGTTTCTTATTTTTTTGAAATATGGTATAAATAAGACTCATACAAAAGAAATATTATTAATATTATTTTTATCTGAGATTTGTTATTGGTTAACGGTTGTGCTTGGATTATTGGTTATTAAGAAGTTAAAAGTTAAAAAATAAATTTTGGCACCTATTTTAAAAAATGATAGGTGCTTTTTTGATTTCGGAAAATTAATGATGGGATATTGGCTAATATAATAAAAAATTGTAGGAGAAATTATAAATATTAGTGTTTACGATTGAATAGTATTTGAAATAAAAGACATCTCTTACATAAGAGAAGAAGACGAGTACGAGAACTTTAGAATTTCACTAATGGCAAATGTTAGAAAGACCAAAAATCCTATGAAACTTGACCTGACGACAGGAAATGCAATTTAACAGACGCTGTCTGGCAAATTGTAGACAAGAAAAATTAAGTAAAAGAGAAGTGGAATTATTCTACTCTTTTTTTGCTTACATTTAGAATATTTAAAACTAAATAAATTGCATGTAAATTGCTTAGCCTAGTACATAAGACAAAAGCTTTATAGAAATAAAACAAAGAGATTTTGTTAAAACATTTGGACGATTAAAAACAAATATTGATAGCTAAGAAAATGACAAAAATATTAGTATCTGGTCTTCTAAACTCTTAAAATCAAAAGAACAAGTAAAGAGTCAAGATAAGGATGAAAAAAACATATTAGGGCAAATAAAGACTCTATAATATCTGTTGGGGGAGTAACTCTCTAATAGATATTGTTATGGAAAAAAATTGATAACCTTTTATTATATATAAAAAAGCATTAGCTTTAACTTTGTTCAGGTTTTATGAATTAGATTATTGATAAGTAAGGTGAAAAGGACTTGGAAATTAAAAATTTCCGACAAATTTAATACAATTGACAATGTTTATCAATTAACGATATAATTAACCAAGGATTAAAAAAAGGAGGAATAAATGAAAAGAAATTTTAAAAGAATGTTTGCGCTCTTGATAGCGTTAATTATAAGTATATCTTCTCTGGGAAGTGGTACTTATGCAGAGAGTATGTATTTTCGAGATGAAAACCAAGACGAAATCTATAATCTAAACGAAAATATAACTGAACCAGTCTTAAACCCAGAATACACATACTACATCAATCACAAGGACGAATTTATTTACGGATATATCCCAGAAAAATACATAAATGTAAGGGAAGAAAGTAATCTTAGAATTAGAAAGAGAAGGTCTTTAGATCAATTAAGGGAAGCAGGGTTTCCCCAAAAATATGATTCAAGAGAAAGAAATATTATAAGCCCTGTAAAAAATCAGTACATGGCTGGAGTTTGTTGGGCCTTCTCATCTCTTTCTACTATTGAAACTCTTTTGCTAAAAGAAGGCAAGGGAGAATTTGATTTTTCTGAAGGACACATGGCATACAATGCATCTAAGGATGTGGACTTGGAAACGGGAGGCAACAATCTAATTGCAATGAGATATTTTTCAAGACTGGCAGGGCCTGTCCAAGAAAAAAATGCTAAAGAATACGAAATCGTAGAGAACAATCCAAGAGCAGGTAGCCGAACTTTTGACAATAGGGCAGTAAATCTCATGGGTGATGCCGACAAACAATTGCACGAATTTTATGTGCCAGACATGATAGAGCTAGATTGCAACGTGGATAATATAAAAAAATGTGTCATGGAATACGGCTCTGTTGCGAGTGGTTACTATAATGATGACGGTTTTATTGATGCTTATGGATATGAAAAGACCAACCCTAACGACAAGTATCACAGAGTTAAAATACAAGATTTTGGCAATTTAGGCAAAAGGGCTATAGTCAACCACCAAGTCACAATAGTGGGTTGGGATGATGAAATGAAAATCATCAACAAGAAAAATGAAGAAGCTACGGGAGCTTTTTTAGTAAAAAATTCTTGGGGTAAGAAAAAAATCGGAGAAAAGGAAGATGGATTTATGTGGATATCCTATGACTCCTTTACTAAAGGGAAAAGAGATCCCCTATTCATCTTTCCAAGAATAGAAGATGCTAAAGATAAGTCTACCCACATCTATACCTACTCTGACTACAAGGGCAACAGAACTGAAATTGGAAATGGAACCAATGCCAACGGAGCGATAAACATCTACAAAAGACAGACCAAAGAGCCTGAAAAGCTAACCGATGTGAGGTTTTATAATAGCTCTAATACTCCAGTATGGTATGAGATATATATGACAGAAGATAGTGACAATTTTAAAACTCAAGAGAGAACTTTCAACTATCAGGGAGAAGAAGTTAAAAAGCTCATCATTAAAGAGAATTCAAATTGGAAAAAAATAGCAAGTGGAAACTTGAGTCACGCTGGATTTTATACCATAAAAGTAAATGACGACATAAGCCTATCTAAGGACAAGTTTGCCCTAAAATTCAGAAGCAACGCAAAGACTATTTCTTGTTACGACTACCAAAGTAATCAAGATGTGTCCTTCCTTTATAATGGACCAGAAAGCGAATCATATTACAACATAGACAAAAACTTCACTCTAGGTGCTTTGACAAAAGAAATAGACATGCCAGCGGTGCAAGTATCTGTCTTAGACAAGTTTGAAAAAGCAAAAGAAAATTATAAGCTTGAAGAAATAAAGCCACTTAAGGTGGAAATAAAAAACATAGGTAACACAGATATAAGCAAGCTAAACATCAGCCTGGAAGGCAAAGACAAGGCATCTTTTGACATAGTTGAAGGCGAGTTTGCAGATGTCAATCTCATAAAGGGTTCCAGCTTAGAAATCAAAATAAAGCCCAAAGAAGGACTAAAAGCAAAAAGCCAAGTGGGCGAAGCTTATGAAGCTTATCTGAGTATTTCGGCAGATAATTTAAAACCAGTAAAATCTGATAGCTTTAATTTCCAAGTAGAAAAAGATATAGAAGTAAATAAAGAGGTTGTTGAATTTGGAGATGAGGATTTAAAAGAATTTATTTTAGACCTTTTAAAAAACAAGAATCATTCCACAAGAAGGGGTAGAGGCCCGTTAAAACCTGATATAGTTTTAGATAATCCCAACTATGAAAAGGATAAAGATAGCGAAGATCTATATGACTTTGAAATGAAAATGTTCAAGAAATTCACTTATAGGAGAAAAGATCTAAAAGACACTAAAGGTCTAGAAAAAATGACTAATCTCACAGAGCTAGCCTTGCAAGCAAACAAAATAAAAAGTTTGGATTTCTTAAAAGACTTTAAAAATTTGACAATTTTAAAAGTTAATTCTAATGAAATAGAAGATATAACCCCACTAAAAAACTTAGTAGGATTAAAAACTTTATATATCGATGGAAATAAAATAAAAGACTTTTCACCTATAAAAGACTTGACCTTTTCACAATATAAATTCTCCTTTGGCAAGCAAAATATCGACATCAAGCTAAAAGAAAATGCCTTTAGCCTAAACTTAATTGACAAAGAAGGCAGAAGCTATAATCTGGAAGAGGCAAGACTCGGCTCTAGCTTAAACGGAGATTATCAAAACATAATAGAAAAAGGCGACAATGGCATCTACAAATTCATACAAAAGCCAGAAGATACTGTACTAAACATAGGAAAAGCTAATGATACAGGAACTCCAACATGGATAATAAATATAGATGCATCTGCTCTTCCCAAGCATGAAGACGAAAAGCCAAACCCAAATGAAGGCGGAGACAATGAGGAAGAAACGCCGACTCCACCAAGCCAAAGAACAAGGGTAGATTTTGAAATAGACGACACAATAAAAAATATATCTGTCCTCAAAGAAGCTATTTTGAAAATTTTAAAATCTGGAGAAAAAGACTTTGAGTCTAAGGACGGATACGGAGGAGAAATTTCTGCTACGCTTTCTAAAACTTACAAAAAACCTCAAGCAGAAAATGAAATTTTTGAAGATGAAATGGCTCTATTTACTAATCTAAGCATCACAAAAAACATGTACTTGGTGAGCTTAAAAGGACTTGAAAAGGCAACGAACCTAGAGAGCTTGACTCTTTTTGAAAACTCAATAAGAGATCTAAGTCCTATCAAGACTCTAAAAAACTTGAAGACTATAAACATGGACTCAAATTATATAGAAGATATCAGTTCTTTAGAAAATCTATCCAGTCTGCAATCCATAAGTTTTATAAGTAACGAGATTAAAGACATGACTTCCTTGCAAAATCTGAAAAATTTGAAGCTTATTAATCTTGGCAAAAACAAGATTCAAGATTTGAGTCCCTTGAAAAATCTAGGCAAGTTAGAGAATTTGAGCCTATACGACAATGAAATAGAAGACATAAGCACTTTGAAAAATTTGCCGGGTATCACATATCTGAGATTGGAAAACAACAACATAAAAGATGTTTCGACCCTTGAAGGAAACAAAGTCTTTGCAAACTTTTCCTTTGCAAATAATAGAATTTGTGACTTCTCACCCTTGAAAAATAGAATCAGAGGCTATACCTATGCCAGGGCCACAAACGATCAAAGAATAGAGCTCACCCCAGAAAAAAATCCCTTTACTTTAGTTTTAAAAGACTGCAGCGGCAAGAGCTATAACTTGGAAGCAGATTTCATAGAAAAAGTAGGAGAAAACACGTACAAGTACAAGGCTCAAACTAAAAACACAATAGGAGTAAAGGATGATTTTTATAGCAATATAGCAGGAAAATATGCCTGGATTGTAACAATTAATCCTGTAAAGTTAATACAAGCTGACAAGGAAAAACTTGAAAAGGCAATAGAAGATGGCGAAAATAAAATAAATCAACTGCAAAAATTGTTGCCAGAAGAAAAGAAAGACTTTATAGAAAAGATTAAAAAGGCCCAAGATCCAGCTCAAATTGAAAAAATAAATAAAGAAGCTGCTGACCTTGATAAGACTAGAAAAGAAGAAGCGGCAGCTGATGATGAAAGAAAAGCAATAGAAGTTAAAAAATTAGCAGATGCTAAAAAAGAAGCAAAATCTAAAGTTGCTGCACTTGATAACTTAACTGAAGAAGAAAAAGCTGATATTCTTAAGAAAATAGATGGTGCTACTTCAAAAGCAAATGTAATTGACATAATTACAGAAGCAGAAAAAGAAAATAACAATAAAGTTCCTGAAACTGGAAGAGACCAAAATCCATGGGGACCAATATATAATTACAACCCATTCTGGTCACTACAATTTTATTCACCAACAATAACTGCAAGCAAGCCAGCCACCGAAACAAAAGTTCCAGTAGAAATAAAGATGGATTCTAAACTTGTTATCGGTTCAAAGACTCTTGTAGTTACAGTAGATGGTGTTCAAAAAGAAGTGAAAATGGATGTAGAGCCATTTATTTCAAACAATAGAACCATGCTACCTATTAGATTTGTAGCAGAAGCATTAGGATTTAAGGTAGAATGGGATGATCCAACTAGAACAGTAATTTTAACAGATAAAGATACAGTAGTTAAAATACCAGTGGATACAAATCAAATAATCGTAAATGGAAAAGTATTTGAAAGCGACGTAAAACCAATCCTTAAAAACAATAGGACAATGCTTCCAATTGCAAACATTGCAAGGGCATTGGGACTAGTAGATGGCAGAGACATCATCTGGGATGGAACTACAAAAGAAGTAATAATTAAAAGAAATATTTCAAAATAATCCACTCTCTTTAGAAAAGGGCACCTAGGTGTCCTTTTTCTACTTTATATGATAAATTTTATGCTAATTGCCAACCTTGTCGACAAGACAAAAGTTTTAGGAACCTTAAAATAAGGGGATTTTATTAAAATTTTAGACTAAGTATTGAAATTAGCGGAAAGGAACATAAAAATGTCCGTATTTTGTGTTCTAAGCTCCTAAAATCAAAAAACAGGTAAAAGTCAAGATAAGGATAAAAAAACACATTAGGACAAATAAAGCTTTAAAACAGACGACAAAACTAAGTCAAGTAAGAAAGACCATAATAAAGGTGTAGAAAGATAAATCGGCAGTTCGGGCTGCCTTTATTTTTCTGTTTTTCAAATTTATACACACCAATACAAATATTCTACATAAAAAAATGTATCAACCCTTATCCTTTTATTAGGATTTAGGTTGATACACAAAAATACCTATAGACCCGTCTCACACTGGGTCTTGCCCTCTCGCCTTGCCTATTACTCCGTAGAGGGAGTCCTTAATAAGCCAGGCGGGCTATTTTATAATTGAAGAATGATAGTAATTCATAGTTTTACAAAAGTTAATTTTGCCTATTTAAGACTTGAATTAATAAACCAAATTTGTTTGTTGTAGTCCTCAATATGATCTTCCATAGCATTAGCTACAGGGAAATCATCAGTTTCATTTGCTTCTTTTCTAATCTGTAGGGCCAATTCTTTTTGAAGTTTTATGTCAGATAGGACTATTTCTAATGTTTCTTTAATAGATATTTCTTTAGAAGTTTCAATCTCTTTGATTGTAGAAATTTCTAAATATTCTTTTAAATTAGCAATTGGAAATTCCCCAGACATTCTGATGATTTCAGCAACTTCATCAAGTCTTTCGCCAGCCTTATCATATTCAGATTCAAGATACTCATGTACAGATACAAATTGAGAGCCTACTACATTCCAATGTAGATTATGGAATTTAATGTTTATTACTGCAAGATTTGCAAGATATGTGTTTAATTTTGTCATTTTCTTTCTCCTTTAAAATGGTTTTAATTATCATTATCATTATATGCAATAATAAAAAATAAGTCAAGTCCACAATATTGTGTAAAATTTACTAGCGCAATATTTATTATTTCATCCTAATATACATTTTAGAAGGTGTTGTCCAATTCTCATTGACATCAACGAAGATTATTTTCCAAAAGCTAAGGCAGAATCATGGAAATTAAATAATTGATAGAAAGAAATATTAAAGTCTTTGAGCAGGAAAATTTAGATTAGAGGATTTATGCCTAGTAGCATAAGTCCTCATTTTATGTTCAAGCTAATCAATAAAACTCAAAAATACTATAGTAAATTATTTTAATAACAGTACCAGACAAGCCGCTTATATTAAAGCGGATCAAGTTGGTTCTTTTGATTGTAGAAAAACCACTACGCATGGCAAGAAACTGTTCATTAAGAATTATATCCTAAATAAACATAGAGTAAACGACCGAACACTTGAATTAAAACAGGACAATTACTTGAATGGAAAAGCTAGAAAACTAATTTTAAAATAAGTAAGATATGGGGTTATTTCTAAATATGACTTACTATTATAGGGCATCTTATAATTTTAAAATGAGTTTAACTAATACCATAATTATATTTGGTATAATATTATCAAGAGTAATAGAAAATAATCCTGAGAGAATCGCAAGAATATCACAAAAGAGGTAAATTATGGAATATACTTTTGAAAAACTAAACAAAGATAATTTTAATAAGTATTATGATTATTTATCATTGGCTACTAAATTGGAACCGGAGCTTATGTGTTCATCTGACATTAACAAAGAAGAACTTTTAGAGAGATTAGACGATGAATTAACCAAAAGAAGCAATTCAATACTTGCTATGTGCGAAAATAAAGTGGTCGGAAGAATAGAATATCATTTTTATTCTTGTTTCCAAGATGGATATAGAATATGTTATGTTGACTGGGTTTATGTACTGCCGGAGAGTAGAAATAAAGGTATAGCAAAAAAACTTTTTGATGAAATGGCTAAAGATTGTGTTAAAAATAATATTGATGAGTTTAGATTAATAAGAGCTACAAATAAAGATGCAAATGACTTTTACAAAAGTTTTAAATCTGCCCAAATTTGTGAAATGCCATTTTTTATACAACATTTATCTTAAATTATTTAGATGTAGTGGTAAATGGTAAAGTTTTGGGACGCTCTAACCTACCAATAATATTTAAAGCTTAATACAGTAATTTATTTAAAAGGAGTGTTTGAAATGAATGATAAAAGCAATAAAAAATTCTGGGATAAATTTGCAAAGCTATATGCCCCTTTTATGAAAAAAGATAAAGGAGCTTACGATAGAGTTTGCGAATGTATCAGTCCTTATTTGAATATGAACATGGATGTGCTTGAACTTGCCTGTGGATCGGGGCAACTTTCTTTTAGTCTCGCGCAACATACTAAAACTTGGATAGGGACAGACTTTTCCGAACAAATGATTCTGGAAGCGAAAAAACATGGAGAATATGAAAACCTCACATTTGAAGTAGCTGATGCAACATCGCTATCTTTTGCGGATGAAGAATTTGATAGTGTGCTAATCGCTAATGCACTTCATATCATGCCAAATCCAGACCTTGCAATGAAAGAAATACATAGAGTTTTAAAACCTAACGGGACTTTGCTTGCTCCTACTTTTCTATGGAAAGAGGGAAAACAAAGAAAAATTTTAAAGAGGTTGATGTCCATTTCAGGATTTAAAATGTACCAAGAATGGAATAAAAAACAATTTGAAGATTTTGTTGAGGAATATGGATTTTCAGTAGTTGAAATGAAATTGGTATATGGAGGACTTGCACCGATTGGTGTGCTGATTGCAAAAAAAGTATCTTAACATATTATTCTTATGAATAAAAATTTAATCAAAATATTTACAAATGCGATAGAAAAATAGAAAAAACGAAAGGTATTAGAAATTAATAGTTAATTATGATAATAGACAGTTTTGATAAAGACACAGAGCCACTTATAAGTCTAAAAGACTTTTACGGAGAAAAGAAATATATTGCAGAAAAATGCTTGATAATATTTTCGAAAAGCATACTAGAATATTTGCTTAATAATTTTGAGTGCGAAGAAATTGGAAATATAGGATCTGTAAATGGGTCAAGGTCAATATATAAAAGTAGCTTTGAAGGTCAAGAATTTGCCTTCTATCTTAGTATGATGGGTTCAGCCCTTGCTTCAGGAGGTTGTGTAGAAGTTAATTGGATTACAGGTGCAAATAAATTTATTATGTTTGGCTCTTGTGGCAGCCTTGACAAGGAAAAGACTTTTGGAAAGTACATTGTACCAACAGAGGCTTATAGGGGTGAGGGAGCATCTTATTATTATGCACCTCCTTCAGATTATCTCGATATTAAAAACCATGAAAAAGTTGAAGAATTTTTTATCAAAGAAAGAGCTCCATATACTAAGGGAAAAGTCTGGACCACAGACGTGATGCTTCGTGAGACAAGTGGACTCGTTTCAAAGAGAAAGTCGGAAGGATGCATAGCAGTAGAAATGGAACTTGCAGGAGTTCAAGCGGCTTGTGATTTTTACGGATTTGAACTGTATAACTTCCTTGAAGCAGGAGATGTATTAAATGAGAGCTCTTATGAAGTAGAAGGACTCCATAGCGCAAACCATGATCTTGGAAAATTGTACTTGGCTTTAAAATTTTTAAAAGAAATATAATCAAACTTTAAAATAAAAATATAAAACGATAATAGTTATAGAATTTTTACATAATAATAAAGAAGATTTACTTAGGAGCAAAAGAGAATGAAAACTTTGACTACAAAAGAAGAGCTCGGACAAGTTGCCAAAGATGTTTTCTATGAAGCGGGCGATAACGAAGCATATAAACCGATAACTATAAACATCAATGAAGAATTAAAAACATTTTTAAAACAAACTAAAGGAAGACATGGGGTTGATAAAGAGTTTTTAATCCCAGATAGTGCAACATTAAATAATCTTCTAGTAGTAAGACTTGAAAACATGAAACCTAAAACAGATTACTACGAATGCGAACTATTGGTTCAATTCTTCGCAGAAAAGAGAAACTTTAAAGATTTAATGTCTCTAGAAGAAAAGATAAAAAAGCAAGCAGAAGGCTTAACCGATTTAGAGAAGATTGAATTTCTAAATAAATATATAACCGAGAACATAACTTACGACAAAGAACGCAGATCCAGATCCGCCCTTGCCGCAGCTATTACCCAAAAAGGCACCTGTGCTGCATTTGCTCAGCTTTTTCTTATTTTAGGAGAAGCAATTGGCTTAAAAGTCGGTTGTATAAACAGCGAGATAATGAAACACAGATGGAACTACGTAAAAATCGGTGATGAAACCTACTACATCGACACAACCTTTAACGCAACAAATCCCATATCAAACAAACTTTTCTTTCAAACAAGCCCTATACATTTAGAAAAGGGTCCTGATCAGAAAGTCGCGGTAAAACATTTGGAATAGTTATACAAAAGGCAAAAGATTATCATGATAATGGAGAAGCTAATATTAGATTAGTAGATGGCAGAGAATTTGTAGAAATGATATTCAATGCCGGAATTGATATATTGGATTTGAAGACGTTTGACAATTAGTAAACGTAAGACACATAAATATAAAATAAATATTATAAGACTTTTGGGTTAGTAGCCTAGAAGTCTTTTATATTAACAATATAAAATTGTTATTATGTTATAAAAGTACTATACTTAAAGTGTAAATACAATTAAGAAAGGGGAGACCGATTGTATGAGAAATAAAATTATTTCTTTATTTCTATCAACATTAATGCTTATAGGTATCATAAGTCCATCTATAGAGGTGGTTTATGCAGAGGGTAATAATTTACCGATTAACACTAATGAAATTAGCGGGAATAAAGAAGAAGTTAACAGGGAAAATAATGTTTTAACCGAAAATCTAGAAACTATGGGGAGTGCAGAAAAAGCACCTGGAGGAAATATTCTAACAGAAGTTTACTTAGATTCTGCAAATGGCGATGATAATAATGACGGTTCAGTAGAACATCCGGTTAAAACTTTTGCCAAGGCAATGGAAATAATCAATGATGGGGGAACTCTAAATGTCCTTAGCTTATCTGAAACAAATATAACAGTTAATAAACAAATAACATTAAAATTTCTTGAAGATGTAACTATGCAAGGAACTGGAACTGCTATTACCTTAAAAGGTGGTGCACATCTTTGTGTAGCTGAAGGAAAAACACTTAATATTAATGGCTATAATAAAGGAGTTTTAGTAGAAAAAGGAGCAGAGATAAACGACGGAAATTATGTTTTTAAATTTCCTAATAATGGTTTTGCTTTTGAAACTTCTGGAAATATTGTAGGAACAAGTAAAGATAGACTTAAAATCGACATAACAAATGGATATTTTTATTTCCATAGTAAGGATAATGAATTAAGAAATGCTACTATAAATCAAAGATATGATGATGATAAGTGGCAACTTTATGAATGGAATGGCTTTAAAGCTTTTGATTCAGAGATTAATTTATATAGACTACCAGTATATTTCAAAGGTCCTTTATACCTTGACAACACAAAATTTGTAATTGACGGAACAGGTGTTAATTATCAAACAGGAGCATATTTTGAAAACTCATGGGAAGTAGGAGTATTTCATTTCACAAATAATTCTATTTTTGAAGTAAAAAACTTTAATACACATTGGAGAGCAAAAGGCATAACTTTTGGTTATGGCAATAAAGTGCTTGTAGAAAATGGGGCTAAGATAGTTGTTAAAAATAATGGAAACGGCGGATTTAATGCAAATGAAGGCATAGCAACCTTCAATGGGGGTTACCTTGAAGGAGAAGGACACAGCGGTTCATTATTTGGAGCACAAGATAAAACAAATACTAAGATAGTTTTTGGAGCAGATTCAGTTGTAAATACACCGATGGCATCTGATCCTGATAATGGACTTGGTCAAAGTGGAACAAACTACATTGTAATAGGAGGTTCACACAAAGTTAAGTACTCTCCTAATTATCAAGGAGGACTTGCGATTCCAGTTAATGGAGAAGAAAATGGTAATGAAAAACTTACTTGGTTTCAATTAACAGATAAAAGTATAGATAAGCTTACTCCGATTAATAAAAATGGAAACATTTATGAATATTCTGTAAAAAATCCATCCGATGATGGAAATAAATATGTTTGGACTCCTGCAGCTAAAGTAACATTTAAATTAAATAACAATGATGCAAGTTTTGCTGATAATACTAAAGCAGACATAGTAGTTAAGACAATAAGAGGTTATAAACTTGATGATGTTGTAGGAAATGTTAAACCTGAAAATCCAACAGATAAAAATGGTGTTAAATTTTTAGGCTGGTTCTACAAGACAGCTAATGGTGAAGAAAAAGCATTTGATTGGGACGAAAAACTAACTACTGACACAGAAGTTTATGCAAAATGGGAAAGAAAAACAGTAATTTATCACAATGGAGACGGAAAAGACTATGTATTTTCTGCAGGTGAAGATGTAAAAAATATAGAAGTTTTATCTTTTGAAGATATAGTAAAAGAAAAAAACGACTTTAATGTAGAAGGTAAAAAATTTGCAGGCTGGACAACAACTCCTGATGGAAGCGGAAAAGTTTATAATGCAAAAGAAAAGATAGACTTTACTGAAGGCCAAAGTCAAATAGATCTTTATGCAAAATACACTGATAATGAATATAAAGTTTCTTTTTCAGCAAATGGCGGAACTTTTAGCGATACTTCAATCTTTAAAACTAAAACAGATGTATTTACAATTGAAAGAGATGCAAATGGTGGAGAAGTTGCAGTATTAAATAAAAGGGCTAAATATAATGATAAGTTATCTGATTTATTAAATGGACTTAACCATAACGATTTAAAACCAGATAAAGATGCAACAAAAGTTTGTTATACATTAAATAGCACTGATTACTGGTATATTAGTTCTGAAAGTTCCAGCGAGGCAATTAGATTTGATGATTATACTGTATCTTTTCTTGGACGTTCACGCACAGTGAAAGGTAAAAATCCACAAATAACATCTGATACAACTTATTACTTATCATGGCTTGATGATGATAGTGGTCAATGTAAGCCTAAAGAAAATGAAGGAAATAATAAAAATATAGATGCCGAATTTACTGAAAATGACAACAAGGGTAAAAAATCTATAATCTTATATGAAGACAAGGAATTTTCTTTAACAACAGATTTTGCAACAGATAAAATAAAAACTGATATAGGAAATATAAAGAATAGTTTTATAGGCAAAGTTGAAGATGAAATCAATCTATCAAGTGTATCTTCAAATTTCGAGATTAAAGTTGTAATTCCTAAAGGTATAGAAGTTCCTAAAAATCCAAGTGTAACAGTAAATGGACTGGGTAATTTATTAAAATTAGATAGTGTAAAAAGTAAAAATGGTTGGACAGGTGAAACAACAGTAACAGTTAATTTAAAAATAAAAGAAGGTTTTACAAATTACGAAGCTTTAAATAATGCAGTAAAAACCTTAGGCATAAATCCAAGAGAAAGATTAGTTGTTTATGCTTTAAACAATGCAGTAAAACCCTTAGGCACAAATCCAAGTGAAAGATCAGTTGGTGATGATAAAGTTTCTGTTATTGTTAATGGTTTAAAACTTAAAAATTTTGACACCATCGCAGATAAAACTAAATTTACAGCAAAATCTTCAATAAATGGCTCAATAAAAGCAGTTGTAAACGAAGACAATGAAATTAAAAATTTTGTAAATTCCTATAAAACATCACAAGATTTAACTTTAGATTTAACTGTATCAAAACCAATGGAATTAACTTTAGGTGGCGACCTTTTAGTTAAGGGTAAAGATGACAAAAAAGCAGATACAACAAATGATGCACCATATCCAGTTGATGAAGGTGATTCTTTAACATTTATAGGAGAATTAGATGTATCTCCTATAAAGGGTCAAATAACAATGCTTAAAAATGGACAAGATAAAACATCAGATATTACAACAAGTGATGTAAAAAGTGAATTTGTAGCAAGTATAGAATTTCCTGATGGTTTAGAAATACCACAAAATCCTACAGCTACATTAACAGACAATAGCTTATTTAAAGTTGAAAGCACAGTAGCCACTGGAAATAAAGTTATTGTAAAGATGTCTTTGAAAAATAATAATTACACTAAATTTGATGATTTGTTTAATGACGTTGCAGGAGATAATGCAGTACCTGATAAACTTCAAGTTAAAGTTCCTGGAATTAAGGTTAAAGAAAACTTAAGTTCTAATACACTTACTGTAAAGGGCAGTGTAAATGGAAGCTTTAAGGGTGAAGCGCGTAAAGTACAAAGCGTCCAAGTGTTTAATTTTGCTTGGAAAGCAATACAAGACGCTGATGGAAAAGACTCAAAACAAGATCCAAATAGTACTGATCCAATTCAATTAACTTTACAATTACCAACTAAATTGATTTTAGGTGGAGATATTTTAATAGGTGAAGATACTGAACATAATGCTTTACATGAAGTTAAGGCTGGCGATGTTCTTGAATACACAGGTAGACTTGATGTAAGAAGTATAAAAAATCAAATAAAACTTTTAAATGAAAGTTATCAAGGAAATTCTGACGCTATAACAACAGAGAATATAAAAAGTGAATTTGTAGCAGAGCTTACAATTCCTGAAGGATTAGAAATTCCTGCTGATTTAAAAGCAACATTAACAGAAAATAATTTATTTGAAGTTAAAGCTGGAGATGTTAAGCGTGATGGAAATAAAATCATTGTAAAAATGACTTTAAAAAACGGCAATTACACTGAATTTTCTGATTTATATAATGATGTAACATCTGTCCCAGATACCTTAGATTTAAAAGTACCTGGAATTAAAGTTAACGAAAAAGTGTCTGATGGAAGTAAGTTAACTGTTGTAGGTAATGTTCATGGTAATTTTAAAGGAAAGGCAACTTCAGAATCTGGTAAAAAAGAAGTTTATAATTATAAATGGATAGCAGAACAAACTGAAGATGGTAAGGACTTTATTATCAAAGATCAAAAGGATAATAAAACAATCCAATATACAATAATTGTAAAGAATCAAGCTAAGCCGGAACCAAAACCTGAGCATAATTATTATTATTATTTAAATATAGGAGAACCTGCTCTAAATATTGATGACCATTACGCTTATATGAAGGGTTATCCGGACAAAACTTTTGGACCTGATAAACCAATGACTAGGGCAGAAGTAACCATGATGTTTGCGAGATTATTAAAAGAAAGACCAGAAAAAGGCAGAAAATATATTATGCCTTATAAAGATATTCAAGAAAATGACTGGTATGCTTACGCTGTAACATTTATGAGTGAAAAGAAATTAGTTTCTGGTTATCCTGATGGAACATTTAAACCAAATACTCCAATAACAAGAGCGGAGTTTGCTTCAATAGCATCAAGGTTTGATAGCTTAGTTGATAAAGCTGACCTTAAGTTTAGTGATGTAAGTAAGAATCATTGGGCATATAAGGTAATATGTTCAGCAGAGGCAAAAGGATGGATAAGCGGATATCCAGACGGTACTTTTAAACCTGAAAAAAATATAACAAGAGCAGAAGTGGTAAGTTCAACAAACAGGATTTTGAATAGATATGCAGATTTAGATTTTGCGAAAACTCATGTACAAGAACTTGCACCTATGATTGATATGAATGATAGTCATTGGGCATATGGTCCAGTAGTAGAAGCCATGAATGGTCATGACTATAAAAGACTTTCTGACGGCAAGAGTGAAAGATGGATTAGGTTAAATGGAAAGAGATTTACTTTTCCAGTACCACCTTATGGTGAAGAAAAATAATTTAATATGATCTAACAACACTTATTGAGGTTTATCTTAAAATTTTAGCGGTTAAAAGTGTTGTTATAGACGAAGTTATAATATATGGTCTAAGGGATAAAACTTGGACCATATATTTTTTTATGCTGAAAGCAAAAAAGGTAGGTGTAAAAAGTTTTTTTTCAACTCCTTCTGGTGTACCAGGTCATTTACCCTATCTATTCATCCAGCCATTCTTTTAAAACGACTGCATGATTAAATTTCTCGTTTTTTGCGGCATATAGTAAGGTTACATTTAAATCTTGCAACTTTTGCGTGCACAGATCCTTAAACTTTTGCGACTGTGGATTGCTCTTTAATTCCTTTATGTAAAGTTCTTTAAACTCATCATATTTTTCAGGATCATGAGAAAACCATTTTCGAAGTTCATTTGATGGAGCGATTTCCTTTGCCCATAAATCGACATCAGCTTTTTCTTTTTTTATACCTCGAGGCCAGAGTCTATCAACAAGAATACGAAAACCGTCAGTTTCTGCGGAAGTTTCATATATTCTCTTACAACATAATTTATTCATAAATGTCTCCTTAAAAAAGTACCTTTAAAATGCTAATTTAGTTGTTATTACAACGTAGTTTTTGTTTTTATTGTAGTATAATTGAAATATAAAATCAATTAGTAGAATTTATGCTTTGATTCTGTTTTGAGCAAAAATAGATGCCTTAGTTTGCTATGATTCTTGAAAGGGATATGGATATGGTGTTTGAAGAAAAAAGTGACATACAAAATATAAAAAAAGATCTGAGAAAAAAGATGCTGTCCAAAGCCCTTTCACTTCCGAAGTCTTACAAAAAAGATGCGGACGCACGTATTACTCAGTTACTCTTGGGACTTCCTGAATATAAATTGGCGAGTACTGTTTTCTGTTTTGTTGGTGTGGAGCATGAGATCAACACGAGACCTTTTCTTGATCAAGTACTTGCAGATGGCAAGAGACTTGCAGTTCCTCTCTGTACTGGAAAAGGAGTCATGGAAGCTAGAAGAATATTTTCTCTTGATGAATTAAAAAAAGGATACTACGGTCTCTATGAACCTGATAAGTCTTCGGAGCTTATTCCCATGGATGAGGTTGAGTTTGCTGTCATACCTTGTCTTACTGCAGATCATAAGGGCAATCGTCTCGGTCATGGCGGTGGATTTTACGACACTCTTTTCAATGAGTATAATAATGTGCTGGCTGCTATTATTTGCAGAGAGCGCATGTGTGGCGAAGTGCCGACAGAACCATTCGATCACATGTTTTCTATAACTGTTACAGAAGATGGCGTATTTCGAAATAATAATTAAATTAAATTTTGTGTGAATCGTGGAAAGATTAAAAGTAAAATCACTATTACTGAAAAAAAGGATGTGATTAAATGAAAGAAAAAATAGGCGAAGTCTTTTCCATAGGAAGGGATAATCCGTCGGTTCCTGGATGTACCATTTCAAAAGAAATTTATGGTGGAGAAAGCTCCATTACGTATTTTTCACTGGCTAAGAATACGGACATAAGCGCGGAGATTTATCCATACTACAAACTGATAATCGTTGCAGAGGGCAGCTTGGAGGTTTATGGAAAAGATAATTTCTTGCAAAAATTGCAAGTTGGAGAAGGTATCTTAACGCTGACAAACACCCCTATGGGGATGAGAACTGCAGAAGGCAGTGTATATACAGAGGTATCTGTAAGAAAGGAGAGTATTATGAACGAAAAAATTAAAGCAGGAGAAGTTTTTAAATTGAAAGACCTTGTTCCTTATGGAGAAGGCAAGATCGTCAATATGGATGTGGTGCATAATGACAAGATGAAATTCGTCGTTATGGCATTTGATGAAGGCACAGGGCTTTCAGAACATGCCGCTCCTGGAGAGGCAATCATCTTCGCTTTGGACGGCGAAGCTGTGATCAGTTATGAGGGTAAGGACCATGTGGTCTGTGCAGGCGAAAATTTCCACTTTGCGAAGGGTGGTCTCCACTCAGTAAAAGCTACAAAGAAGTTTAAAATGGCACTTCTTCTTACTTTGGAGTAAAATGATTTAAAGAAGTTAAAATATTGGAGGTGGGGATAAATATGAGAATTATTAAATATAGCAAGTCTGAGGAAGCTTTAAATATAGCTACCCACATCTTAGGATTTATCCTGAGCCTTATATTTTTCCTACCGGTAGTCCTTGAGGCCTATCGGGGCAAAGATATGATTGGATTTTTGGCGTGGTTAATCTATTTTATAGCCATAGCCATCATGTTTTTATCATCAAGCCTCTACCACTCTATGAAAAATCCACTAGCAAGGACGGTCTTCAGGGCAATTGATCATGGGGTGATCTATCTTACCATTGCAGGTTCCTATACTCCAATTATCTTAATCGGTCTAAGGTCTACTTTCGCCATAGTTATATTTGTTCTAATCTGGATTTTGGCACTATCAGGTATAGTGATGAACATAATTGCATTTACTACAGGTAAAGAAGATAAGATAAATCGGGCTTCTATGATTATATACATGGCAATGGGATGGATATCCATTCTTCTTATATATCAGATTTATAAGTATATTGGCATGAGCTATATTTTATTTTTGTTACTTGGTGGACTTTTCTATACCATAGGAGCGGTTTTTTATTCAATAAAGAAAATCCCCTACAATCACGCCATCTGGCATATATTTATACTTGTGGCAGCCTTTGTAATGTTTTATGGCAACTATAAATTTTTAGGATAATTTTGAAAAAAATAAGCAAAAATCAGCAGTCAAAAACACTGCTGATTTTTATTTAGGTGTCGAAATTTTATTTGCGACCTACCAAATATTAAACTTGTAAATATGGTTATACTTTTTCGCCATTCATTTTACGGTCAAAGGCGATAATGGCAAAGATAAAAATAACTACGGTGTAGATTAGTACAACGAGCAAATGAGGAAGAAGATTATTAAAATTACCGCTTAAACTTATCTTTATCGCTTCTACACTATGATAGAAAGGCAAAATATGTGTTATTGTTTTAAATGCGCCTCCTACTATATCGACTGGAATAAAAACTCCAGATAGCCAACCTGCGATATTTGTTAACAGTGCTCCGCAGACTCCGCTGACTGCCTTATCACTTAGGATACTACCAAAAAATAAACCTGTGCCAATAAATAAAAGCGAAGTCAGTGCTGTCATAAAGATGGCAAAGAGGATAAAAATATTTATTTTAAGTCCAAACGCCGCTGCTAGTAAGAGTGTGATAGTAGCTTGTAGGAGCGTAAGAATTATCATTGGTAGAGTATATCCTAAAATAAAATCCGTCGCAGTCATAGGAGATGTAAATAGACGCATTAGAAAAGATGATGTGCGATCTTTTGATAAAAGCATACCTGCAAATAATGCCATAAATACGCTGCCGAACATGTCAAGACCCGGCGCAAGATTATTTACTTCAAACATCGTATTTTTTGCTTCCGGTGGCATTGCAGAATTAATAATAGATAATAAGATTAACAACACAACTGGAAAACCAATGCTAAAAAATAGATTGATAGGGTCACGTAAGATTTCTTTTATATTTCGCTTAGCAAATAAAAATATTCTCATAGGGCACCTCCTGATAGAAGGACAAAGGCATCTTCTAATTTGGAAGTGGAGGTCTTAGCAGTTAATTCTTCAACTGTTCCTACCGCCGTTAACTTTCCATTTGCCATTATTCCCACTCGATCGGCTAAATTTTCGACTTCATCCATATAATGAGTCGTAAGAATTATTGTTACTTTTCCCTTAAGTGACTTGATATAAGCCCATAACTCACGACGCGCTAAGACGTCAAGACCTAAGGTCGGTTCATCTAAAAACAAAATCTCAGGTTTTGAAATCAAAGCCAAAGCAATGGATAGGCGCCTTTTCATTCCGCCGGATAAGTTTTTAGGCTTTTTATTGAGCTCACTTTCCAAACCAAAATCTTTTGCTATTTCAAGGGCGTTTTCTTTTGCCATCTTACTATCCTGACCATAAATCCCCGCAATAAACTCTAAGTTTTCTAAAACGGATAAATTTTCCGCAACTGCTGTTTCCTGTGGAGAGATATTAGTTTTTTCTTTTATTGCATGAGAATTCGCTAGGATGCTATCTCCAAGGAGCGAAGCATCTCCGGTTGTGGGTTTTATTAAACAAGATAACATTTTTATCGTGGTAGTTTTTCCAGCACCGTTTACACCAAGTAGGGCAAACAATTCTCCTTGTTCGATGGTCAAATTAAGATTATCTACAGCCACCAATTCCCCATATTTTTTTGTCAGTCCCTTTATTATTATTTCATTTATCTTCGTTCTCTTTTTCTGTATTCTTATTAAAAATACTATTCATCAATTGGGCGAACATATTTTTAGGCGGAATGGCGATTCCTTTATCTACATCTCCAAGAACGATCAAAGTATCGCCAGGATTAATACCAAAAATATCCCGGGCTTCTTTTGGTATGACAAACTGTCCCTTTTCTCCAACTTTAACCGTCCAAGCATATTTTCCTTTTGGATTTTTCATGTACTACCTCCTAAATTAAGTATGATTTGTATGAATAGTAAAACATAAAACACTTTTCATGTCAATAAGTTGTGTTAAAAATGTTAGTTGTACCTGAAAAATATTTTTCTATACTGCAATTAATTTTCTGGATTTAAGAATCTTTTTTAGGATAATATACTTCATCTAAGAACTCTTGAATGGTGTATCTTCTAGAGTCAACACATCCGTGAGCTATAGGAAGATATATAAGACCGAAACGCTTAAGCTCTAAGTTTACAAGCACTAGAGGGTAGGAACTATTCCAGTTTACACATTCAAATCCTTCAGATATTAGAAAGTCATAGAATGATTCTCTATTCTCGGGATCTCTATCATAAACACCATATGGAGTGAATAATGGCTCCTCCCAGTAAGCGCCTCTGCAATTTTTCTTATAGTTTTCATAATAAACCTCTAATAACATTTTTTCTCCTTTCAAATTTAGAGAAGAAAAAAGCACCCATCGATAGATGGATGCCAGTTTAATATGTATCCATCGTACAAGCATTAGCACCTTTCCAAACGGTAGGTTGCTGAAGGGTCGATGAGCTTGTCTCTCGCCTTCTCTTTATGGTAGTTACATTTTATCACAATTAAATTTACTTGGCAAAATTGATTTTTTAGACAGGATTTTAAATTGCTCTGATTGAGTATCTAATCAATTGCGCCTCTCATATGTACAAATAAATAAAAATAAGATCCATTTTGTAGTCTCTATAAGAGTAGCTTAAAAAGGCTATTCTTTTTTAAATTGGTAAAGATTCATTACGCCTTTAGTAAAAAAATTATAAGCATATCTTTCCAGATGATATAAGGGCCTTATAAAATTTTATTTAAATAACAAAACTCTATTTAGAAATAAGTACATTTTGGAATTATTTCTAAATAGGAAAAATAAAATCAAGCATGATATAATAGATAAATATATTAGACAAAATAAAAAATAAATTTTAAGATAAGTTTTAAATGTATTAGAAAGGAAATAGATTATGCATATACTATTAGTTACCATTAGAATATTTTTGGCTGCATTTTTAGGTGCGATTATCGGTATCGAAAGGGAAATTAAAAATAGAGCGGCAGGTTTTAGGACTCATATCATCGTAAGTGTGGGAGCATGTTTGATTATGCTAATTGGAATAGATGGAATCGGTGAGTTTTCTCCAGACAAGGCTAGAGATACGGCTAGAATTGCCGGTCAAGTTGTAAGCGGAATTGGTTTTTTAGGAGCTGGAACTATACTTCAAAAAAGAGATAAGGTTTCAGGGCTAACAACCGCAGCAACTTTGTGGCTATCTGCAGCCATTGGACTTGCAGTAGGAATCGGCTACTATGAAGGCGCAATCATCGCAACTGCAATTTGTCTAATAACTCTTATATCTCTAAAGTGGGTTAGCGACATAATTAATAAGAGAACGACCAGATCGTATATTATGATATTCGATAGTTGTAACTTCGACCAGGATGAATTTATAAATTATGCTGAAAAAGAAGGAATAGAAGTTAGAAAATTGGATATAATTGACGAGGATACGGACGATAAATCAATGGTAGAAACTAATTTGTGTTTTCAAAAGAATTATAATATGAGCGAATTCTTTAAAAAATTAAAAACAGAACTTAATTTAAGATCTGTTAAATTGACAGATGGAAATGAATAGGCGAAAATATTAAAAAATGTGGGAGAGGGCGACCTCTCTTTTTTAATATTAAAAATAAAATTTAAGATTGACTTTAATAAAATTAAAGATTATACTTAATATAATTAAAGCAGGTGATGAAATGGCGATTGAAATAATTCCAGAATGGATGGCAAATTTAGACGACGAGGATCTATCCTTTATCAAAAATTTTATAATGGCGTCTGGCTCATTAAAAGAGATTGCAAAACAGTACGAAGTAACATATCCGACGGTGAGGCTAAGACTCGATAGGCTTATACAGAAGATTAGAATTAGCGAAGACAACGCCAACGAACCATATATCTCGCTTATTAAAAGACTCGCTGTAAATGACAAGATTGATTTTGAAACGGCGAAAATATTGGTATCCGAATATAAGAAGATGAAAGAAGAGGATTAAAATGAAATTTACACTTATATTTTTTATAATTTATTTGTTGTTAGGAGCTCTAGTAGTCTACTTACAAATTTATTTTTCTAAGATGAAAAGTAGATGGATGGGACTGATCTTGCCAGGGCTATCACTTATAATTTCTATAATTATGGTTTTAAATATAGCAGAACCATCGGCAAATATTAGTACGGCTCAGCGTATCGTTATGATGCTTTCCGCATTTTTAACGAGCAATATACCGACGATAATTTTCCTTGCAATTTATGCTGTGGTGAGACAAAAATTAAAGAGAAAATTAGAAATCGACAAGATGAATATCAAGGATTTGTAAAATTAATAGGGATTTAAAAACAGTGGACTTAGCAGGTTTACTGTTTTTTTGTTTATGATCAAGAAAAGATTCCACTATGAAGGTCTATCCCAACTGCCTCTAAGGGTGACTATCTTCTTGGGGCATTTCCGTGCAGAGCCTCTCGGCTGTGGAACCTAGAAGGTTCCGCTACGGGTGTTAATAGTAGCTAAGGTTGCACCACGCCTAACGGCTGAGGAAAGAGAATTTAGTTCCAAGGTTGATGGAAGCAGATTGCTTCCGCTACGGATAATCATAAGTGTTTTGCCTTACCCATTCGACTCACTTCGTTCGCTCAGGGTGACTGTCTTCCTTAAGTGTTTTTAAAATAGAAGTAGATTGCTTCCGCTACAAAAAATTAAAATTTAAATACAATATGTAGAGCATTTAAATTTTCGCCAAATAAAAGCGGAAATAGTTATGATGATATAAAGATTTTACAAAAATTTCAGATAAGCCTTATCAAATTTAATACTTTTGTAAACTATTAAAACAGAAACTATGATATACTCGAAAAAGAGGTGGTAATATGAAGCTTATAGAGATTCGCGACCTGAAGAAAATCTATAAAATGGGCACAGAAAAAGTAGTAGCCCTCGGCGGAATTAATCTAGATATATACGAAGGAGAGATCCTCTGTCTACTAGGTACTTCCGGTTCAGGTAAATCCACACTTCTAAATATGGTTGCAGGACTAGACAAACCAACCTCAGGAACGATCTCCATCGGCGGGATACATATTGAGAAGTTAAGCGAAAGCCAGGTAACTAAATTTAGAAGATTAAATGTCGGATTTATATTTCAATCCTACAATCTTATAAAAAATCTTTCCGCAATGGACAATGTCAGCTTGGGGCTTATATTCAAAGGAGTTCCTAAGAAAAAAAGAGATGAACTTGCAAAAGATATACTTGAAAAGGTAGGACTAGGAGAAAGACTCCACCACAAACCAAATGAGATGAGTGGTGGTCAACAGCAAAGAGTTTCCATAGCCCGAGCATTTGTCGATGCGCCGAAGATTATCTTTGCCGACGAGCCAACGGGAAATCTGGACACCAACACATCGTTTGAAGTAATGAACCTCATGTGCGAAATGGCTCGCAAGAACAATCAAACACTGATAATAGTAACCCACGACGTAGAGACATCCATCTACGCAGATAGAATAGTGGACATGAGAGACGGGATGATAACAAGCATAGAAGAAAATGACGCAAAGATACCTAGAAAGGAGATAGTATGAAAAAATTCACTTCTATATTACTGGCATTAATAATGCTAATTACGATTAATATTTATGCAGCAGGAGGTTCAGGGACAGTACTTTCAGAAGGAAGACTTATAGTTTCTTTAGCTCAGACAATTGAAACTGGTACAAATGGAATATGGATAGTTTCAGTAAGAATAGATAAGTCAAAGTTTAGAGATGCAAAGATAAACAATCTTAGCGGACAAGTATCTATAACAAATCCGAATAAAGCCTACATAGATGGCGACGGATATTTAAATAAAACCCAAAACATTGGGGACAGAAACGCAAACAATAAAATTTTTAATTTTGAAAAGACATCTACGGAAGAAGCATACTTTTTCATTAAGGTAGACAGTGATTTTCAAGGTGGAACTGTTCCAGTAAACATTTCACTAGATTATGATGTGGACGATGTAAGAACATCTCAACAAGAAACTGTTTACGTAAAGATAAATGCCCCTACAAAACCTGTTAACCCAGCAATAGAAATTAAAAAAGTTGATACTTTCTGGATCAACGAACAGGAAGCGGGCAAGGAATTCCAAATTCCATTCCAAGTTACAAACACTGGAGATGCTACTGCAAATAATATCAAACTATCCCTTAATGGACTTAAATCAAAGGAAATCACACTAGCAAATGGGCTTTCAACTGCTGATATTACAAGTCTTAACCCAGGGGATACAAAGTACATCACCTTTAATTTAAAATCTGATAAGTCTATGGCACCGGGAACATATATGCTAGACCTTGAATATTCATTTTCAGGATATGGTCAAGGAAAAGATGAAGCCAACGAACAAGCGCCAAAGACTGGTAAATATCAATTTTCATTTAATATTACTAAATCACAACAAGAACCTTCAGCTCTAGAATTTAAAAATATAAAATTCCCATCAGGAATTCTATATAGAAATGCTAAGGCTAATATTTCATTTGACCTTGTAAACACAGGAAAGGTTACTGCTAAGAATCTAAAGGTACAAGCAAATAGTCAAGACCAAAATGGACTTGCGTCTAGAACCGTTTCAATCATTCAACTAAAAGAACTTGCACCGGGAGAAAAGAAAAACTTCTCCTACGATTTTATGGTTACACCTTCTGCAGAAACTAAGAACTATCCTGTAGAACTAAAGGTGGATTACACTGACGACACCAAGGCGGAAGCCCAATCTACAAGTCAAATAGTGGGAGTATTTGTAAAGGCTCCAGTTGATAAAAATGACGGCAAACCTGTAAATGAATCTACACCTAAACTTATAATCGAAGATTATTATTTAGAACCACAAACCATCGAAGCGGGCAAGCCATTTAAACTATATTTAAAATTCTTCAACACCAATGCGAAGAAGACTGTTAAAAATATCAAAATCTTCCTTACTTCAGATACTAAAGAATCTGTAGGCTCAGGAGATTCTAACGGAGGACAAACTGGTGGAGCTATGCCAACTGCATCCGTATTTACGCCGGTTGACTCTTCAAATACTTTCTACATTGCAAGCATCGCGCCGGGAGCAAGGATTGAAAAGGAAATTACTTTTACAACCGTTCCTGATACTGCTGCCAAAACATACACAGTAGTTGCAAACTTTGAATACGAAGATGCAAAGGCAAATAAGTATACAGACACTGCTCAAATCGGTGTGCCTGTAGTTCAACAAGCTAAACTTGAAGTGGGAGATGTGCTACCACAGGGCGAATTTATGGTAGGAGGGGAAACTCCACTTTCAATAGATTATTACAACACTGGTAAGGCAAATCTTTCAAACGTGATGATTAAAATCAAGGGAGAAGGATTGAAGTTCGATACACCATCATACTACAAAGGAGCTTTTGCACCGGGCTCTCAAGATACCTTTATGGTAAATGTAACTCCTGATACTCCAGGACAAAAGAAGGTTGAACTCGTTTGGACCTTCGAAGATTCAATGGGAGTTACCCAAGAGGTAAAGAAAGAATATGAATTCACCGTAGAAGATATGCCTAAAATGGATGAAAACGACATGAACAACCAAAACATGGGCGGCGTTTCATCTAAAGGTATCTTCAAAATACTCGGTGGGCTTGCGGTAGCGGCTGCAGCCATAGGTGGAGCATTCTTTATCTACAAGAAAAAGAAAAAAGAAAATGAGGATCTAACAATCTAATGAAGTTTAGCGATTTATTCAAAATGGCGGCGGGAAACCTGGCTTCGAGAAAGCTAAGGACATTCCTGACCGTTCTAGGTGTAATAATCGGTGCAACGGCAATAATTATAATTATTTCAATCGGTCGTGGTTTCAAATTTATGAACTCCAAATTCTATGAAGATATGGGGGATATGAGAGTCTTGGAGCTAAATAGTCAATACATGGGATTTGACCCGGAGATGGACAAGCCGGGATACCAAAAGCCAAAGAAGAAACCGATGAACAATCAAACCATAAAAGAAGTTTCTGAAATAGAGCATATAAAGGCAGTAATTCCTATGTACGAAGCAATTGTCAGCCTTAAAAAAGGAAGGGAAGAAGCCGAATATGTAAATGTGGTGGGAATGCCACCCCAATATATGGAAGACTACGGAATTGAACTTGCAAACGGAAAATATATTGCACCAGGAGAAAAAAATCCTGTGGTAATTGTAGGTTCTCAGGTTAGGTATCAATTCTACGACAGAAGTCGTCCAAACTTTTATAGAGAAACTAAGACTCTTATGAATACCAAGGTCTATATGACTAAGCTTGAACCAAAAAGTAGCGGCGACGATGATAGAATGTCAGGTATGGCAGATATGGGAACTAGCGAGATGGATGGAAATCAAAACAATCAAAGCGACGGCAAACAGGTTCAACTTAGAATTTCTGGAGAAATGACAGAAGGAGGAGATTACCAAAAAGGCAGCACTGTCTTTATGAGCATCGAAACTTATAAAGCCTTGGCGAGTCAATTCAAAGTAAAATTAAAATCCAAGGACTACAACAATATAAAAGTAGTAGTTGACGATATAAAAAATGTAGATCAAGTTACCAAAGAGTTAAAAGACAAGGGATTTCGTCCTTACAATATGACGAAAGAATTCTTAGATAACGCAAATAAACAGATAGGAATCGTACAGGCAGTCTTTGGCGGTATCGGAGCAATTTCATTTATAATTGCAGCTATTGGTATTGCAAACACAATGATCATGTCCATCTACGAAAGGACCAAAGAAATCGGAATCATGAAGGTAATAGGAGCATCTATAAGAGATATTCAAAACCTATTCCTTTTAGAAGCGAGCCTTATAGGTCTTATCGGAGGAGTCATCGCAGTTGTAAACTCACTTATTATCTCTGTACTTGCGAACAAATTTTTCGCTGGATACTTTATGGGACAATTGGGCGGAGAAAAAATAAACTTCGAGCCTAAGATTTCCATAATTTCTGTTGGACTTATCCTAACCGCTCTAGGATTTTCAACGCTAATTGGACTTCTTTCAGGATACCTACCTGCAAGACGTGCAATGAAACTATCCGCACTGGATGCAATAAGAACTGAATAAAATAAAAAAGCAACGAAGAGATTTTTTAGATTTTCTCAGATCGTTGCTTTTTATTTTGTATTTTGTTTTTAGTCTATGTTTTTGTTGTCTTCAATATTTATATTTGCATTTGCTGTTGCTAGTACGAAATCAATAGCGTTTCCTTCTTCTTCGAAATGGGTAGTGGATGCGACGATGTGTTTGTTATAGGAGTAGGTATCCTTTTGGGAATTTGATTTCATCTCAACGGGAATATTTAAATTGATTCTTCCGGAGGTGGTTGCAAGGTCGAAGTTTGCCCTGCGTCTTAGACTTCCAAGTTCCATAGACAAATCTCCGTTGGAGCTTTTGAGACTTGCTTTTTTTAGTCGATCTGTAGAAAGATTTTCTAAAAGGATAGAACCGTTTGAAGTATGTAGCTTCAAATCGGCGAAGTCCAAGTTCTCTCCATTTATCCTGCCGTTGGAAGTTGTGCCCTTAAACTCATCAAAAGAAATATCTTCCATAATAATCTTGCTATTGGATGATTTTACATTTGCCACTGAGCCGGTTGTGTCTTCGATATTAATCGGTCCGTTGGAAGTGGTTATAGATAGTTCGTCTACATTTGAATCCTCAAGTATTATCTTTCCATTTGTGGTGGATAGATCAAGTTTTGACGCTAAAATATCTTCTGCAAATATAGGTGCGTTGGTAGTATCTACCACAATATTTGAAAATTCTCTACTTGGAATTTGTGCCACTACTTCTAGGTAGAACTGCTCATTTTCGCTTGGTTTTTTTGATTTAAAAGAAATGTGTTCGCCATCATTTTCAAAGGTAAAGAAGTCACTTTCTTCGAAGTTTTCCATATTTTTGTAGTGGACTTTAACATTTATATTTAGCTCATCATCGTCAGACTCTTCCAACTGAACAGATCCATTTCTATTGTAAATAAAAAGTTCTGGATTTTTCATATTAGAAACATCTACCTTAAAAAGTTTTTGGAAAAGGTCGAATTTTCCTTTGATTTGGAAGGTAAAATCCTTATCGAAAATGGTAGCGAATGTAGTTTTTATAAAATCGTTGACGCTTTTTTCTATACCTTGGAATCCTTCCTTTGCCTTATCCACGTCGAAGGAGATGACATTTTTATTCTTCTTATTTATCGGTTCTTCATAGTCCAAAGCATTTAAAAGCTCTTTCGCTTCTTCTATGGTAATCTTTCCCTTTTGTAACATTTCTAGAATTTGATCTTGTTCTTTCAAATTAATCCCTCCTTTGTTTAAGTAAATTTACAGCCTCTTCAGAAGTGATTTCACCCTTATCCAGTTTATCTAAAACTTCTGAACGACTAAGAGTTATCTCTGTATCTTCTGGGTAACCTAGAGCCACCACTATTTCTTCCAATTTATTACGCACAGTTGGATAGGATATTCCCATCATGCGTTCCATTTCTTTAATACTTCCACGACTAACAAGGAAAAGTTCCACCATTTTAAGTTGCTCTTCTGTAAGCTGGTTAAACTTAGTTAAATAGAAATCTCCTTCTATGGAAATATTACAGTGTTTACATTCGATTCTAGTTGCAACGGTTGGCTTGCCACAGAAAGGACAAGTGCCTGGAATTTTATTTGCCATAATATCCTCCTTCATCTTTAACTTAATTGTACTACTAAAATTCAAAAATGCAATATAAATATTAAAAAAATTAAGTTTTAAATTAAAAATATTAATTAAATTAATATAAAAATTAAAATAATTAAACCTAAGCGGATAAAATTAATCAAAAAATTTAGTTTAAATAAAAAAATAGCGGACTCACCGCTATTTTAATTTCTATTTATTATTAATCTAATTAGTCAAGAGCTCCCTTTGTAAATCCATTTAGAGTATTTTCTCCAGAAGAGATCTTAAATTTAATATTATTTATTACAATAGATCGTGCTTTATCGTAGGAAGCTTTTTTGTTTTCTTCGTATTGAACATCTCTTGCTTCATCGGTCAACAAGAACATTTTGCCATTTTTGGCGACTGTGCAAGCATCTTCGTTAGTTGTAGTATCTTGGTAGACCAATCTTACACTTCCACCGTAACTATAATTTTCTACGTCATAGAATTCAATTCCATATCCAAAGAATACGAATTGAAGCTTCATAAGATCTTTTTCGCTTATGGTGGCAGTTACTTTTGGATTTCCAAATGTGTAGATGAACTTACCTCCGTCAAGTGTTGCAGTTGTGCCGCTCATTTCCTTAACCTTATTTCCTGATGGAACTAGGATGATTCTGTCAAACATTTTAAATGATTTTTTCAATTCATCAGCAAAAGCTCGTGAAGGTTGCATAAAATCACGGGCTTTTACTCTGACTACGCAACCTTTTTCTCCGTCAAGTATAGTTTTAAAATTCGTGTCATATTCATCTTTTTCTGTTATAAAGTAGTAAGAGCCTAAGAATCCGGTATTATCATATCCATACTTCTTCTTACCTTCTACATTTACATACTTAGAATAAACTGATACACCTTCCTCATATTCGCTAGGTTTTATTTCTAGTTTTGCATCTACATCCTTAGGTACAAGTAGTTTAAATCCATATTGAGGATAGTCCTTAACCACATAATTTGAACTTACCTTAGGTGCAGGTTTTGGAAATTCTGCAGGCTTCTTGCCGATGTAAACAGATCTTGAAGGATCGTCCCAACCAACTTCTTTTCCAAATGCTTCAGAAATAAATCTAAGTGGAACGAAAGTGTAGTTGTTACTTAAAAATGTCTTTACATCCATTTCACTTGCTTCGCCATTCTTTGCAAAGTCTTTGGAGTTTACCTTTAGATCCACCACGTCTTTGTCGTTTGAAATCTTAATCGCCTTGGTTTCGTCGAAGTATTCAACCTTGTAGCCAAGAGTTTCAGAAATAAATCTAAGTGGCACAAAAGTTCTGGACTCTCTTACGATGACATCACCATCTTGAAGCTTGCCATCGATGAATAGGTTGACATCTGATTTTGCCATCACGCCTACGAATAGTAAGTTAATGAACAAAATACTTACAAATAATTTTTTCTTCATAATTACCTCCCTTTTAAATTAATTATAGCATAGGAAGATAAATAAAAAAGTTTAATAAAATTATTTAGTTAAAAAGTTGACAAATACACCAATAAATAATATTATTAAGTAAAGAGTTTGTATTTAGAAATAAGTTTCTTAAATGCGTACAAACAAGGAGGAAAATTATGACAAATAGAATAGTTTTAAATGGAACTTCTTATCATGGAAGTGGTTCTATTAACGAAATCGTTGCTGAAATTAAAAACAGAGGTTTTAAAAAAGCTTTCGTAGCTTCAGACCCAGACCTTATTAAATTCAATGTTACTTCTAAGGTTACAGATTTACTTGATAAGGAAGGATTCCCATATGAAGTATATTCTGATATTAAACCTAACCCAACCATTGAAAATGTTCAAAATGGTGTAGCTGCATTTAAAAAATCTGGCGCTGACTGCATAATCGCAATAGGTGGTGGATCTTCTATGGATACATCAAAAGCTATCGGTATTATAATAACTAACCCAGAGTTTGAAGATGTTCGTTCACTAGAAGGACTTTCTCCAACTAAGAACCCTTGCGTTCCTATTATAGCTGTTCCTACTACTGCTGGCACTGCTGCAGAAGTTACTATTAACTATGTAATTACTGACGTTGAAAAAGAAAGAAAATTCGTATGTGTTGACCCTAACGATATGCCAATCGTAGCAGTAGTTGACCCTGACATGATGTCTTCAATGCCAAAGGGACTTACAGCTGCAACTGGTATGGATGCTCTTACTCACGCAATTGAAGGTTATATTACAAGAGCTGCTTGGGAAATGACTGATATGTTCCACCTTGAAGCTATTAAATTAATCGGTAAACATCTAAGAGGTGCTGTTGAAAATACTAAAGAAGGTAGAGAAGGAATGGCACTTGCACAATATATTGCAGGTATGGGATTCTCAAATGTTGGTCTTGGAATAGACCACTCAATGGCTCATACTCTATCTGCTCATTATGACACTCCTCACGGTGTTGCATGCGCTATGTTTTTACCAATCGTAATGGAATTTAACAGAGATTACACTGGTGAAAGATATAGAGAAATTGCAAGAGCACTTGGAGTTAAAGGTGTAGATGAAATGTCCATAGAAGAATATAGAGATGCAGCAATAGAAGCTGTTCAAAAGCTATCTTCTGACATTGGAATACCAAAGACTAACGAAAGAATCAGAGAAGAAGATCTAGATCAACTTGCAACAGATGCTTTAAACGATGCATGTTATCCAGGTAATCCAAGGGAAGCAACTAAAGAACAAGTCATAGAAATGTTTAGAAAACTTATGGCATAATAAAAAAACTCTTCTAGCTAGGCTAGGAGAGTTTATTTTTTATATTTTATTTATTTTAAATCAAGTCTTCATTTTTAAATATTGAGTATCCAAAAGATTCTTCAATCTTATTTTTATATTTTAAAAGTATTTCTAAAATACTATTTAATTTTTCGTCACTACTTCTAAATGTAGGAACGGACACACTTATTGCTGCGATGACCTTGTTACCTTTTTCGATTGGAACTGCTACACATCTCGCATCTAGACTAGTTTCTTGAATGTCATAGGAGTATCCTCTCGATTTGACCTTTTCTATTTCTTCTAAGAAGGAGTCCATATCTTTAATGGTATATTCTGTAAGAGGGTCTAGAGTTGGACCGATTAGTTCTTTTATTTCCTCATTGGATTTTTTAGATATCAATACTTTTCCAAGTGCAGTTGAGTATATTGGCAAGAATTTACCCACGTAACTCATAAGCTGAATGGATTGGGTCGGTTCCTTCTTTGCTATATAGAAAACTTTGTTGTCTTGTATTATTCCTAGTTGGCAAATTTCGTTACACTCTTTTACTATTTCGCCCATGTTTGTCTTTATCATTTCTAATAGGGAAGTGGATTCCAAGTATGATTCTCCGGCGATAAAGGTATTTATCCCTATTTTATACTTCATATTATCTTTTCTAGATAAAAATTTTAAATTCACCATGGTAGATAGGATTGGCGAGATTGTACTTTTAGGAATATTTGTCTTTTCTGAGATTTCGCTTAGAGTGAGTTCTTCTTTTTCAGAAGCTATTGCCAAAAGTATTTGCAAAACTCTCTGTGTTGGCTTGTGCATTATGTCTCCTTTATAAACTGCATTATCAGTTTAATCTGTTTTTCTATTTAATCTAATATATTATATATTAATTCAAAAAAAAATAAAAGAGCCGATGGCTCTTTTATTTCTATACGAATGCGGATGCTCTTTGGATTGCTGTTTCTGTGTATCCTAAGAGTTCTGCTTGTACTAATTTTCCATTACATACATCTACTATTAGGTCTAATAATTCTTCGCTAGCTTGTTCGATGCTTTTGTTTTCTGTTATGATTTTGCTTGCGTCATAATCTATATTGTCTGACATTCTAGCATAGGTTTCGCTATTTCCAGTTATCTTGATTACTGGAGCAATGGCATGACCTGTTGGAGTTCCTCTTCCTGTAGAGAATACTACAAGTTGACATCCTCCTGCTATGATTCCTCCTACAGAAGAAGCATCATTTCCAGGGGTATCCATTATAACTAGACCTTCTTTACCTTTTATTTGTTTAGAATAATCGTAGATATTATTTATTATAGAAGATCCGCCTTTGTGAATACATCCAAGAGACTTTTCTTCTAGGGTGGTTAGTCCACCTTCTATATTACCAGGAGATGGATTTCCATCACGCACATCTAGCCCAGTATCATGTTTTATTTTTTCTTCGTAATTATTTATTATTTCATATAGCTTGTCGTGAACTTCTTTATTCTTTGCACGCCTTGCTAGTATATGCTCTGCACCTATAAATTCTGTAGTTTCACAAAGCACAGAAGTTGCGCCCATTGCTACCAACTTATCGCTAACTTCACCTATTGTAGGATTTGCTGCAATACCTGATGTTGTATCTGAGCCTCCGCAGTTAGTGCCAAGAATCAGCTCTGAAAGAGGAAACTCTTCTCTTTTAACAAGAGCAGCTTCTCCAATCATTTTCTTTGCCAAACTTTGAGCTTTGGCAATGGTCTTTAAAGTTCCGCCTTCTTCTTGTATAACCAATGTTTCTATAGGTTTTTTAGTTCTTTCCAAAATCTTTTCTTTTACTAAGCTTGCTTGTGCTGTTTCGCAGCCAAGACCTACTATTATTACTCCGTAGACATTTGGATTTGCTCCATACCCTGCTAGGGTATCAAGTGTTAGTTCAAAGTCTTGTCCTACTTGGGAACAACCAAGTTGTAAATTGAAAGTAACTGCACCATTTAAATTGGAAGCTATTAACCTTGTAGTATCTGATGCACAAATACTTGCAGGCAGAATTAAAACGTGATTTCTAATTCCTATTCTTCCATCTTCTCTTCTATAACCCCAAAAAGTTCTCAATTTATCACCTCATTCTTTTTCTTCCAGATTTTCTCTATGAGCTTTTACATTATGTGTATGAACATGGGATCCTTTAGCGATATCAACGCTTGCTCTTCCTATATTTTCTCCATATTTTACGATATCTTCATCTGTTTTTATATCGCAAGTAGCGATTTTATGATATATAGGTATATCATTTTGCGCTACAACTTCTCTTTTTTCTTTATTATCTAAATAACTTACTGTTTCGCCTTTTTTTACTTGGCTTAAAACTGTTACAACATTATCTTTTTCGCTTACCTTAAGAGCGTACTTCATAACTACCTCCTAGATATAACTGTTTTTCTTAGATTTTTTGCAAATTCATAAGTTTTGTCGTCTAATTCTTCAAATGGGAAGATGGTGTAATCGCAAATATTTAGTCCATCATCGATTAAGAACTTCTTGAAAATATGTGAGAAGTTCATTTCAACGCTGTATAAAGGCATTAATCTGTCGATAATATTTCCAATAGATCTAACTTTTTCATAATTTCCTTCATTCATTGCAAGTACCCAATCAGACCATAGTCTAGGTTCAAAGTTTGAAAGAGCAGCTATACAACCATTTCCACCGGCGATGATGTTTGGAACGAAATGATCATCATATCCGGAATACACTTCAAAGTCAGATCTAAGATCTTTAACTTTTAAAATTACTTCCTTTGTGTGGGTTAGATTTCCAGTAGAATCTTTCATTCCCTTTATATTTTTATGTTTTTTTGCAAGTTCATAGGTGGTAGTAGCACTCATATCAAAACCTGTTCTCGCAGGGAAGTTGTAGATATAAATATCTCCATTTATCTTTTGTGCAAGCACATCGAAATAGTGGAAGACTTCTTCTTGGCTAATTCCATAGTAGAATGGAGGAAGTATAAGCACTCCCTTAACTCCAAGAGAGATAGCATAGTTAGAAAGTTCTATACATTCATCTATATCTAGAGAATTTGTACCAGGTATTAATTCTAGCTTTCCTTTTGATTCATCCACATAAAGTTTTATCAAATCCTTTTTCTCTTGTAGAGATAATGCTGTAAATTCTCCGCTGCTTCCAAGAGGAACAGCCCCGTCAACTCCATTATCAATTAAATATTTAACTAATAATTTATTTCCTTCCAAATCTATATTACCGTCTTTATCAAAGATTGTAACGGTAGGTGTTATTATTTTTGCTTTCATAAATATCCTTTCAATTGAACAGGCAGTCCAAAGACTGCCCCATATTATATATCTAAATTATAGCATCTAATTGCGTTGTTATAGAAGAAATCTTCATCATCTTTGAACTCTTCAAGTAATATCAAAAGATGTTCTTTGAAGTTTGAATATAGTTCTACTACAGGCCAGTTAGACGCATACATAAGTCTATCGCTTCTAAAAGTTTCTTTAACAAATTTTAAAAGGTCTTTTACAAATTCTTTGTCCTTTGTAGAATAACCTGAAACTTTAACATAAACATTGTCAAGTTTTGCAAATTTCTTCATTACAGATTTGTATTCTTCTGACAACTCTGTGACATTTCCCAAGTGGTTTAAAATAAATGTTTCTTCTGGAAGACTCTTAGCTGTCTTATAGAAATCTTCAAGTTCCTCAACTCTATTGCAAGATTCAAAAGGCATGTTCTTCTTTGCGAGATTTTTTAAACCTTCTATAAATGATTCTTCTAGGCATCTTCCCTTAGGAGCATCTCCAGTGTGTAGAGGCTCTCTAATTCCTGTTGCAAAAGCAGGTACTCTCATAGTTGGAGAAACCTTAGATTTCATCATTGTAGCTAGAATTTTTTTGTTTTTCTTACATAGATCATATATTATTTCGTCTTCTTGTATTGGGTCTTTGCCATCTACTTCAACATAGATTCCGCCTACAAAATCAATGCCATCTATTTCATTATAATTATTTGAGAATTCTTCAAAAGTAAAAGTTCTCTTTAGAACTTCGTCAACACCTTCAAGCCATGGAAGATCTTGTTTTTCTAAGTCCCATACGTGAAAGTGGGTATCTATAATTTTATTTTTCATTATTTAACAACCTCTAAATTTTTCTTTGAACCTTTAAATCCGTACCAAGCACAGTATAAAAATCCTGGAACAGCAAACCACATTGCAGCTTGGATTCCAAATTTATCTCCAATAGCACTCATTAGTAAAGGAATAAGTGCAGCCCCTACTATACTCATTACAAGCATACTAGATCCAGTCTTAGCGTCGCTTCCTGTAATATTTGTAAGTGCAAGGGAGAAGATAGTTGGAAATCCTATTGAAATAAATAGGTATGCTCCCATGAATAGAATAACTGAAAGTTTGCCAAGTCCTAGTGCAACTGTAGTCATACAAATTGCAGAGATGGTCATATAAACTCCTAGTATTTTACCTGCTTCAAACTTCTTCATAAGTGGAGTAGTTACAAAACGACCGATTGTGAATAGTAAAGAAAGGATCGCTAGATATTTTGTAGCTGTACCGGAAGTCATTCCGTCCCAGTGAGCTGCAGCATATCCAGAGAATAGTGCCATTCCACCAACTTGAAGTCCTATAAATATAAATTCTGCAATAATTCCAAGCACGAAGTGGCTTCTTGACATAAGTCTTTTAATTATATCGCCAGTCTTTTCATCTTTTACTTCTTCTTCAGCATCCCCTGGAGGAGATGGAAGATTTGCAAAGAAGAATACAGCTATTATTAGAATTAATGCGATTGCAATTACGATATAGATTCCTTTAGTTTGAGTTAAAAACTGAAGTTTTGCTTCTTCAAATCCAGGATCTCCATAATTTACAGTTTGTCCAATTATATTACCAAGAATAAAAGGTCCAACTATATTACCAACACCGTTAAAGGATTGAGCTAGGTTTATTCTCATAGATTCATTTTCTGGATCGCCAAGTTTTGTGATGTATGGATTGCAATTTGTTTCAAGGGTTGCAGATCCACAAGCTATAACAAACATAGCTAATAAGAAAAGTGAATAGCTCATAGAATTTGTAGCAGGAATAGTCAAAAGTGAACCAACTATAAATAAAAATAGTCCAGTTATTATTCCGGCTTTGTAACCATGTTTTCTAGAAATTATTGAAGCTGGGATTGATAAAAAGAAGTAAGCTCCAAAGTAAGCAACTTGTAGAAGGGAAGTTTCGGTTCCGCTTAGTTGCATATAATTTCCCATAGGAGAGTAAAGCGCGTTTACTAGGTTCATTGTAAGACCCCACACAAAGAATAGTGAAGTTACAAGAACGATAGCAAGACCAGCTTTAGATCCTCTAAGTTCTTTTAATTGTTTATTATCAGTCATAGGTTTCTCCGATTAATCTAAAGCTCTATCAAGGTGACAATATCCGCCGTCAACATATACCCATTGACCAGTTGTATGGGAAGCTCTTTCAGAAAGTAAGAATACTACAGTATCAGCAATTTCTGAAGGTTCAGTCATTCTGTGTTCAAGAGGAATTCTATCAGTGATTAGAGCAAGTCTTTCTTGTTGAGCCTTTTCATCTCCAAAGGTTTTAATCCAATCAGCATAAAGTGGAGTCCAAGCTTCTGCAACTACAATAGCATTTACTCTAACGCTATCTTTTATAAGAGCAGCTGCCCATTCTCTAGTAAGACCTAGAATAGCTCCCTTAGCAGCAGCGTAAGCACTAGTCTTTCCTTGACCTGTAAGAGCAGTCTTAGAAGAAATATTTACGATTGCTCCCTTAGATTTCTTTAGATATTCTACTGATTGATGAACAAGTTCATAATAGTGAGTTAAATTGTTGTGAAGAGAATGTTCAAATTCTTTCCAGCCATTGCTTTCCAAATCTAAATTGTCATTTCTTCCTGCGTTGTTTACAATTGCGTCAATTCTTCCGTATTTTTTAACAACATCTTCAACGATTGGTTTTATTTCATCTGTATTATTTAAATCGATGAAATAGATTGAATATTTATCTGTTATTTCTTTAAGTTCTTTTTCAAAAGGTTCTGCAGCATCATTCTTTCTATTTAAAACTACAGGGATCATTCCTTCTCTAGCACATTGTAAAGCAATAGCTTTTCCTATACCTTTGAAACCTCCTGTTACAATTACAACTTTTCCTTCTAAACGTAAGTCCATAATGTCCTCCTAAAAATTCAAATTTATTTTTTAAATTTCGTAAATAGGAATTTACTTCGCATTTACGACTGTAAAGAAATTATCTCACAGCAAATAATAAATTACAATAGGGAAAACAATATTTTTTGCAAAAAATTTATTTTAAAAATTTATGTATGGGATGAAATAGAGATATTTTCAAGTTTTGCATTAAATTATTTGAAAACAATTTCTTAACCTTTAAAGAAATAAAAAGTATGGGGTAGAAATTTTCTTTCTTAAAAATGAAGTATTAACTCTCTTTGTTTAGCAATTGATAAAATTAGGTAAATATGATGTAAGAGGTGGATTATGAAAAATTTTAAAAAGATCATATATTTTCTAATTTTAGCTATGTTTATTTCTATTCCTTCCGGCGCATTTGCAGCGGATAGGATCGAGCTTAAATTTATAGAAAATAAAAATTTACAAGAAAATAATAGGGCAAACCCTAGATACTTAGTGGAGCTTGCAAAGAATGAAATGGTGGGCAGAAGCTCTTCAAAATATGTGGACGGTTTCTATTTTATAGTTGAAAGAGGAGATGTCTACGCAATCATTCCTAAGGCTTCAGAAAATTTTAAATCAAGGGTTAGTATTTCTTACTATGGAAATGGTGATTCCAAAGATTTAGGCAACTTCACCACATCTGATAGGGAACAAAAGATATTTGTGGGCTATGGATACTACGGTGGAGAATATAAGATGAGTATTGAATCTGTTTCTTTCGATGGAACTACCATCTCCACAGACAGTGTCACCTACAATGTTGGAAAAGAAACGAAGAGCACTTCTGATTTTTATCAAACTAGGGACGATGATGTTGCAAGAAGACTTGCTTCAGAAGTGAGATTTAAAAAGACTGATAACGGATATGAAATCACAACTCCAAACCTACCTAAGGGATATAGTGGAGAGCTTCAAGTAGAAGTTTCAAAATCAAAATCAACTGGTAGAATGAATTTGAAATTCGAAACTGAAAAGACTGTCTACTTCACAGAAAAAGATTTGGACCTAGTGGAAGCTTCTGCTATGGTAAAGATTAAGAACGGAAATAGAACTGTGGTGACAGACTTTGCATACATCTCTGACTACATCGAAATCAAAGAAAATAAGGGATTTAATCTTCTAAATGAAGCGTCAAACGCATTACAACAGGTGAGATTTTACATGCATGAAGGTAGAAAATTCGTTACCATTCCAGCTAAGACAAATAATTTGGAAGCGACCTATAAAATCTACACTCCATATGAGAGAGATGCCAGAGTAATCCAAGCAGAAGACAAGGTGTTGGAATATCCGTTAGATGGATGTGACAACTGCTACCTTGTTGCAACTTACAAGACCTATAACACATTGGTTCTAGAAAAAGGTATAGAAGGCTTTGGTAAAAATCCATTCCACTACACAGATTTTCCAAGAACTAAACTTAAAATGGAAGATTTCAACGCAGATAAAAATAACACCACTTTCAAGACAGAAAATGTAGTAGATGTTAAGAAGAGTGCCAATCTATCTGATATAAAAGGACATTGGGCAAAAAAAAATATCGAAAGATTCGTAAAAGAACAGATAATTATGGGATATCCTGATGGAACTTTTAAACCGGAAAGACCTCTTACTTATAGAGAGGCTCTATCCATGATTAAAAGACTGGGAGATAAAAACTTGGTTGATCTTTCAGTAGTTAAAAATAGTAATCCGAAATTCGTAAAAGGAACTTGGGGAGATGATGATGTGAGATTCGTCATTTCAAGACTTCCTAAAAATATTTTACAAAATGTAGATTTGGAAACAGAAGCTAGAAGGGATGAAATTTCCTATGTAATGGCTCATTTCTTCAATTACAAAACTGGCAAAGAAAATGTAAATAAATTTAAGGATGAAAGGGATATAAATTATTTAAATGAAATCGAACTTTTAGTTTCAAATAAAACTATTAGCGGTTATCCAGATGGAACCTTTAAGCCGACAAATAAATTAAAGAGATGTGAATTTGTAACCATGATTTCAAATATACCAAATTTCACAAAATAAAGGGGGAATACCCCTTTTATTTTTTTGCAAAATATATAGACTCATGAGAAACGTTAACTGTATTGAAGATGAATATCTTTAGATGGTATAATTAAGGCAAATACAATTATGGAGAGTTAAATGGTAAAATTTGCAATCATTGCAGACGATCTTACTGGATCTAACGCCACCTGTTCACTACTGAAAAAGGTGGGGCTAAATGCTCTTAGTATGATTGATTTTGCAGAAGAAGTAAATGAAGACATAGATGTGGTAAGTTATAGTACACTTTCAAGGGCTGTTCATCCTGAAGAAGCATACCAATGTGTAAAAGAAGCTCTAAAGTATATGAAAAGCTTAAATCCTATGTTTTATTCGAAGAGAATAGACTCTACTATGAGGGGCAATATTTCCTATGAAATAAATGCTTTTTTTGAAGAGCTTCCAGGATATATGGGGATTTGTGTCCCTGCATTTCCAAGCAGTAAAAGAATTGTTATAAATGGAACTATGCTTGTAGAAGGAAATCTTTTGACCAATACGGACGCAGGAAGAGATCCGAAGATGCCAGTGTCAAGCGACAATGTGGAGGAGATTTTAAAGGACGGACTAAATGGAAAGATTGAGTCAATAAATCTTTCGGACATTGAAAAAGGAGCTACACATCTATCCCAAGTGATTAAAAAATACTACGACGAAGGAATTAGTCTATTGGTATTTGATGCAGTTTTAGATAGTCATTTGGAGATAATCGGAAAAGCAGTGTTTGAATCTCATATCAAATTCTTCTCTGTGGATCCGGGACCATTTTCAATGCATATTGCAAGGTCCATTTTGGATGAGGAAAATTTACTTAGCAAGGTACTTATGATCTGCGGTTCTGTCACTGATATAACTATTAAACAGATTAGGGATCTACTAAATAATCAGGATGTAAAAGTCATAAAGGTATCTGCAAAGAACCTCATTGACGAAGACAAGAGGGATTTGGAAATAAAGAGTGTTACTAGTAAAGCTGATTTAATTTTAGAGGACAACAATCTTCTTCTCGTGACGACAACACCTTTTGAAGAAGGAGATAAGAGGCTTGACCTGGTAGAAATATCTAAAGAGAGGAATATTACCATCGATGAGATTTCAATTTTAATCTCAAGTGGACTTGGAGAAATCGGCAAGGAAATTTTAAATAGCAAACATTCTTTCGCGGGAGTCTACACCAGCGGAGGAGATATTACGGTGGAACTTGTGAAACTTTTAAATTCTGCCGGAATTACAATTAGAGAAGAACTAGAACCACTGGTTGCCTATGGAAGGTTAACCGGCGGAGCGTTTGATGATTTGAGAATAGTAACTAAGGGTGGAATGGTTGGCGATGCAAAGACTATGGAAGTCTGCCTAAATAAACTTTCCACAGAAGTAGAAGAAAATTAGGAGGAAGTATGGAAAGACCTATTATTGGAATACCACTAGGAGATCCGGCTGGAATTGGACCGGAAATAACCGTTAAGACATTTGAAGAAAAGAGAATTTGGGAAGTTTGTAGACCATTTTTAATCGGAGATCTTTTCGTTATAAATCGCGCAATTGAAATCACAAACTCAAAACTAAAAGTAAATGTAGTTTCTTCAGTTGAAGAAGCTAAGTTTGAAGAAGGAACCATCGATATGCTCGACCTAGATATTGTAAATTCAGATTATGAATTCGGAAAGGTAGATGCGAGATGTGGACTTGCTTCATTTAAATATGTTGAGAAGACCGCTCAACTTTGCATGGAGAAAAAACTAGATGCAATGGCAACCACTCCTATCAACAAGGAATCTCTAAGAGCGGCGGAAGTGCCATACATCGGTCACACTGAAATGCTTGAAGAAGTATCAGGCGTTCACGATCCTCTTACCATGTTTGAAGTGAATAATCTAAGAGTTTTCTTCCTTTCTAGACACGTAAGTCTAAGTAAGGCAATAGAAATGGTTAAGTACGACAGAGTCCTTGACTACATTATAAGATGTTCAGAAGCTATGAAGAAGCTCGGAGTAGAAGGAACTATGGCTGTTGCAGGACTCAACCCTCATTGCGGTGAACATGGACTATTTGGATACGAAGAAGTAAATGAAATTGAACCTGCAATTAAAGAAGCTAGGAAGCTTGGATATGATGTAGTGGGACCTATTGGAGCGGACTCAGTATTTCACATGGCATTGGAAGGAACATTCTCATCAGTTCTTTCTCTATACCACGACCAAGGTCATATAGCTACGAAGACATACGACTTCTACAGAACGATCGCAATCACAAACTCAATGCCATTTTTAAGAACTTCTGTAGACCACGGAACGGCTTATCCAGTTGCAGGTAAGAATATTGCATCTGCCGTTTCAATGATTGAAGCAGTAATCCTTGCGGCGAAGTACGCCCCAAAATTTAACCATAAATAAAATATAAAATAAGTGAGGACCATATGGAGAATTTCGTTTTAGACGGTACGAGAATGCTAATTGCTCTTGGAGTTGGAATAGTATTTCTAATGCTTATGATATTAAAGACCAAGATACACACATTCTTGGCGCTAATAATAACTGCTGTATTCGTAGGAATTGCAGGTGGGATGCCACAAGAAATGGTCATCTCCGCAATCAGTTCCGGATTTGGTTCAACCCTAGGTTCCATAGGAATCATAATTGGATTTGGAGTTATGATGGGACAGATCTTTGAAGCTACTGGAGCTGCAAAGACCATGGCGAATACATTTATTAAAAAACTTGGAGTCAATAAAGAGGAAGAAGCACTAGCGATCACAGGATTTTTAGTTTCAATTCCAATCTATTGTGACTCAGGTTTCGTAATCCTTGCATCACTTATAAAAGCTCTTTCAAAGGCGAGCAAAAAATCCATAGTAAGTCTTGCAGTTTGTTTGGCAGGAGGACTAGTAATCACCCACTCACTTGTGCCACCTACACCAGGACCAGTTGGAGCAGCGGGAATCTTTGGAGCAAATGTCGGCCTTGTAATCATCTACGGAATGATTATAGCAGTGCCTATGCTTTTAGCAGTATTGGTATATGGAAAATGGCTTGGAAATAAGATCTACCAAATACCGGGAGAAGATGGTGAATGGATAAGACCTGCTGGAGGAGAAAATTTAGGAGCAGTAGAAGTAAAACTCGATGAAGAACTTCCTTCAGCTACAAAATCATTTATGCCTATAATAGTTCCTATTATTTTGATACTTCTATCTACAGTTTCAAAAGCTTTGGGAGTGACAGGACAAGCAAGCGTATTTTTCCAATTCTTCGGCACACCGATAGTTGCAGTTGCCATTGGACTACTTCTTGCAATCTTTACCCTTGCATCTCATATGGAAAGAAAAGAAGTTATAAAGGTAATGGAAGTTGGGATAGAATCTGCGGGAATAATCATCCTTATCACTGGAGCAGGTGGGGCCCTAGGACAAGTGCTAAGAGATAGTGGAGTAGGTAACCACATTGCAGAAATCATAAAAGATTTAAACGTACCACATATACTACTTCCATTTATAATTGCAACTATAATAAGATTTATTCAAGGATCAGGAACGGTAGCAATGCTAACAGCAGCATCTATAACTGCGCCGATAATGGCAAGTCTAAATGTAAATCCAGTTATGGCGACCCTATCAGCCTGCGTTGGATCACTATTCTTCAGCTACTTCAACGATAGTTTCTTCAACGTTGTAAATAGAACCATAGGAATAGAAGATCCAAAAGAACAGATGAGAGTCTGGTCAATCACCACCACCATCGCCTGGGCAGTAGGACTTGTGGCGCTACTAATATTAAATATGATTATTGGATAAAATTAAAATAAAAGACGAGGATTTATTTTCCTCGTCTTTTGTGATTTAGTAATAAAAATAATCTTTTAATTTGCTAATCTTCTATTTACATCATCAATAGTTTTCTTTGCTGAAAGATAGTAGATAAAAGTAATTACTAAGTAAACTATTACAAAGATTATTAGTGAGTAGATTAGGGCTCTTGTACCATCGTACCATTTTAGATAATGTGCGGCACATAAAAAGTAGATAGTTAGCACTGCAAAATGGATAATTTGTTTAGGTACAGTATGATTTTCTTTAAGCTTTAAAATTATTGAAAAAAGTTCAGGCACCAATCCAAAACCACCATAGACCATGCATTGGACAATCTTTGCACTTCCTGGTTTTAAACTTTCTACAAATTCAGGAATTCCCACTATATTTTCTCCGATACCTAGGGATATAAATGCCTCTATCAAGGCTCCGATACCAATCCCAATCATAAATGATCTAATAATTCTTTCTATATTTTTCATAAATCCTCCTATAATCCCAAAACCCTTTTAAATTCTTTTAGATTTCTACGGGAGACATAGCTAATATCTCCATTCTTAAGCTCCACGGCTATGGTGCCTGTAAAAGATAAATCGAGTCTCTTTACATAATCAAGATTTACTATTTCAGATCTAGATATTCTTATAAATTTGTTTTTATCAAGCCTTGCTTCAAATTCAGAAACATTTAACCTTGATTTATAAATTCCGCTCTTAGTCTTTACGAAGACATTTTTTTCTTCTGCGTAGATTCTAATTATTTCATCAAAGGATATTATGAACACTTCTTCATCGCGAAAAGCGACTACTTTATCAATGGGGTTTTCGTCTAGCATATTTCTTAAATTTTCAATCTCTTTAGAATATTCCTTGGCGAAGATCTTAACGGAAGTTTCGTCTAAGGATTCATCGATTATTATTTCAACCTTCATAGCCACCTCCTAATGATTATTATAGACTGCTTGTAAATCAGTTTCATCTGTTTTGCGATAAGTGGTAGAAATATAGGGATAAGCGGTAAAAAAAGACTGTTAAACTATAATTCATTTAAAAACTTCAAGTCCATTAAATTTCATAGTAAAACAGTCCATATTTTTATTCAAGTTTACTTGCCACAGATTTAAAGAATAGTCCTACAATTTGAGAAAATCTACTCATCTTCGTAATATAAGCGAAGTCATTTCCGTAGATAATCTTTTCGCTATTTAGATCCTCTAGCTCTCCTGTGAATACTCCGAGGACATTGATACCGATGTTTCTTGCATTCATAACTTCCATGGCAGTGTCATAAATCGCCATATTTCCCACATAGTCTTCTGCATCCAGCTTCTTCTTGCCGAAGCTTGCTATATTTACTTCGTCATTTGGCTTACCGTCGGAAAGAACGATAAGTATCTTTCTCTCTGCAGAAGATTTCTTCATCAGGGTAATCATCGTCTTTATTGCGAGTCCGTCTCTGTTTGAGCCGGAAGGATAATATTTAAAAATTTCTGAGTTTTTGTATTGTGAATCTTCGTAATCTCTAAACACATTTAAAACCATGTAGTTGAAGAGATTGTTAAATCCAACCACCCGAGTCTTTACATTTAATTCAGAAAGCGCCTGGGCAATTATATACCCTTGGGTTGCAACCTCAGATGCCCTTTCGTGTTGAGATGCAGACGAATCAAGGAGTATATCCACACGAAGCTCTCCATAGTCATTTAAAAATTCTTTCTTGAACACGCGATTGTCGCTAGTTCTATCTATCTTCCAAAGTTTCGATGGAACCACTTCTCCAGAGCTTGAAATTATTTTATAATGTTCAGACTCTTTTAAAAGGGAATTTTTAATAGTCTCTTTTAGACTGGTGATTCCTCTCTTGTAAGTGAGATTATTTAGTTCGAAGAATTCTCTATTAGAAGATTTCTGGTCGTCGATTAGACTCTTGTAGTAGCTTTCACTTGGAAAATCTCCCTTGGTCATGTGGATTTTGATTCCCTTGTGGATGCCTGTGCATACTTGGCTTTCCAAAATATGGGCGTCTGTTATGGACAAAATATTTTTGCCAAAATGTTTTTCTACAGTCTTTTGAAAGTCGCTTTCGCCGGTTTCTCCTTCTACAGTCTCCATGACCACCTTTAGATTTTCGTAGGACTCTTCGAAGAACTCGGAACTCATAATATTATATTTTTCCAGTTGGAAATCTTCCAAATAATTTTTGGATGTCGGTTTGGATTTTAAAATTTCTGGATTTTTCTTCGCTTCTTTTAAAGTCTTTTCCATTTTTTCAATGGAAGTTGAATTTTCAACGTGGAAGTAGGATTTAAAAATACTAAGAAGCATATCTATTAAATCCATTATACTTTTAATTTTTACGCTGCGAATCTTCTTTAAGATCTCTACAATATTTTCGTGAGTCCTTGGATAGGATCCGTCTTCCGTTTCGTAGTACCATTTTAAAATTTCATCTGCGAAACTCTTTGGATTTTTACGAATGGCAGCGGATTTAAAATCCTCTCTATAAGATTTAAGACCGGGTCTTTTTATTAGAAGTTCATCCTTTAAATTCTCTTCCAGAATTAGATAGGCGATGGTCATGATGTCAAATCTATTGGTGAGATTTAAAATATTTTCCTTTGCAAAATTTATAAAAGCTTTAAAATCATAGACTTTATAAGCATAGGCGATGAGGGAAACCTCGTAGAAACTATTTCTCTCGAAGATTTCAAAACCTTCTGCTAGATAGTCCTCCGACACGGTCCATACAAGGTTCTGTCTTCTTATCTTATCTAACAAAGATATCACCAGGATTTATAGTACTACTAAACAATGTGCGGTACACATCCATTACAATTTCTTTTTCGTAGGAGTCGAAGGATTTATCCATAAGACCCATTTCGAGAGAATTCTTGATGCTAAGTCCACGCTTCATAAGTTCCAATGCGGAGATAAGTCCCCTTAAATCTATTGACTTGGAACTGATTTCAGAATTTAGAGATTTTTCTTGCAAATCTTCAAAGAATTGGGAGAATAATTCTACATATTCGTCCTTAAGTTCGCCTTCAACCTTTAGAATCTTTTTCAAATATTTCTTTTCGATAGTCGGCATATTAATAACTAGAAATCTTGAAACCAATGCTTCGTTTAGATCCCTAGTACCGATGTAGCCGTGATTCATAGTTGCGATAAATCTCGTAGCTTCGTGAAGCTTCAAACGATTATATCCAGGTACATCGATGACCCTTCTATAGTCTAGGGCAGAGTGAATAACAGAAAGGGTTTCGTTCTTCGCCATATTTATTTCGTCAAGAATTCCAAAACCGCCGAACTCAGCACATTCATAGACAGGACCCTTCTTAAGAGTAACCTCACCAGACTTAAAAGTATCTGAACCGATTAAACTTTCCGCATCAGTATTAACATTTAATGACACGGTCCACATAGGCCTATTGAAAAGTAGACTCAAATTTTCAGAAAGTACATTTTTCCCAGTAGCCTTTGGTCCGGATAAAAGAATGTGAAATCCGGAAAGAATAGCGGTGATTGCTTTGTTCCAAACGTCACTGCCGTAGTAGATAAACCTTGGGCTAGCCACACGGTCCATTACAGAATCATCTAGTTTATAAAATTTTCTAAAATCGTCGATTTCTTTAAGAAGTCTTTCGTCGATTTCTTCTTCCTTTAAAATATCTATTAAATCATTTCTATTTATATTCATTTAAAATTCCTCCAATGGTATTATACTAGAAAAGTAAATATTTAAAAAGAAATGGTTTTGCCTCTTCACTAAAAATTGAAAACATTGTCACAAATTTATAAAAATGTGATTTGGATCATATTTTTAACAAGAATTATTTGATAAACACAAAAGATTTTTGAACGGGCAAACTTTCGTGATAAGAAAAACCTTTTCAAAAAAATTATTAAATTGCTAAAAACACTTTTATTTTGTCTTTAACTTCTGTATAATGATAGTAGTTTATATTGAGGTGTTATATGAGTTTTTCTATGAGTGTTAAAAATGAAGCTGCAAAGGTAAGCGTAAGAGAGGGCTACCTAGTCGACGCTGAGCTTTGTGGTCTTATAAGTACCTGTGGATCCATCTCCATTGCACAAGGAAGACTCGTGGTAAGTTTGAGCACCGAAAATGCACCGGTGGCTAGGAGAATTTTTACTCATCTCAAGAGTTTTTATTCCGACGATGTAAATGCCAGTGCAAGGAAGAATGTTAAACTTAAAAGAAACATTTACACAATTAGTTTAAGTGATGATGCTGCCATTAGAAAACTGTTGAATTTCTGTTACGGCGAGGGAGATTTCTCAATTTATAACGAAATTTCTCCAGACCTTTCGGATTCAAAATCGAAGCAGGCGTTTGCGAGGGGTTGTTTTCTTGGGGCAGGCTCGGTTACTAATCCGAGGAGAGGTTACCATTTTGAAGTGGTGTTTTCCAATAGGGACGCTGCGGATATTTTAAAGAATATTCTTAATGAATACCAAATTTCAGGAAATATTATTGAGAGATCTGACAAATTTATCTTCTACATAAAGGGGGCAGAGATGATCTCGGATACACTGACGGTCATCGGTGCCAATAGAAGTGTGCTGGAATTTGAAAATGTGCGGGCGATGAAGGAAACTCGCAACAACGTAAATAGAATGGTAAATTGCGAAACTGCAAATTTAGAAAAAATAGTAAATTCATCTATTGAACAGGTAAATGACATTATGTATATTGACTCTATGATTGGCCTTGAGTCTCTTCCAGATTCTCTTTATGAGCTTGCTAAACTAAGGCTCGTAAATAGAAATGCTTCTCTTAAGGATTTAGGTGAGCTTCTAAATCCAAAGGTTGGGAAGAGCGGTGTCAACCATCGGATGAAAAAAATACGAAACATAGCTGATGATTTAAGGGGGGAATATGATGGTGACTAAGAATTTGGTACTTACAAATGAAGAGGGACTTCACGCTAGAGCTGCGGCACTTTTTGTGAGGACTGCAAATAGATTTCAATCTGAGATTACACTTTCTTTAGATGGAGAAGAGGTCAACGGCAAGAGCATCATAGGGATTATGTCGCTTGGAGCATTTGAAGGTGAAGAGATCACAATCAAGGTGGAAGGTCCAGATGAAGATGAAGCGATAAGTAGCCTTGCAAATTTAATAGAAAATAAATTTATAATTTCTTAAGAGCTTTTTATAAGCTCTTTTGTTTTTTTACGAGATTTAAATTTTGCGGCTATATAATTTTATAAAGAAGGTTTAATAAAACTTTGTCTTTATATACTTGTTTTTATATAATAGAAGAAAGATAAAAGATATATAGTAAGAGGGAGTTTATGTTTACACATTTACACGTGCATACTGAATATAGTTTGCTAGATGGTTCTACTAGGATCAAGGAATTGCCGAAGAAAGTAAAAGAACTGGGCATGGATTCTATTGCCATTACTGACCACGGAAATATGTTCGGGGCGATACAATTTTATAAAGCTTGCAAGGATGAAGGGGTGAAACCTATCATGGGATGCGAGGTCTATGTTTCGTCTACGGATTTAAATGTGAAGGATAGGACTTCTAAAAGGTACCACTTAATTCTCCTTGCGGAAAACAATAAGGGCTACGAAAATCTTATGAAGATTGTCTCCAAAGGTTGGGTAGATGGATTCTACTACAAACCTCGTGTAGACAAGAAGGTTTTGAGAGAATACAGCGAAGGAATCATCGCCCTTTCTGCATGTCTTCAAGGGGAAGTGCAAAGAAAGATTTTGGATAGGGACTTCGAAGCTTCAAGGAAAGCTGCTCTAGAATATCAAGATATTTTTGGAAAAGAAAATTTCTTTTTAGAGGTTCAAAACCATGGCATTAGAGAGCAACTTGAAGCGAATATTCACCTTAGAAATTTAAGTGGAGAACTGGGGATACCTCTTGCTGCTACAAACGACATTCACTACTTAGAAAAATCAGATGCAAAAGCCCACGATGTGCTTCTTTGCATCCAAACGGGAACTATTTTGTCTGATGAAAAGAGGATGAAGTTTCCCTCTGACGAATTCTATTTGAAAAGCGAAGATGAAATGAAAGAGGCTCTGCCGGATTTTGTAGATGCAATAGAAAATACTTATGAAATCGCTAAGAGATGCAATGTGACCATCGAATTTCACAACTATCATCTACCTAAGTTCGACGTGCCAAAGGGATACACAAACGACGAATATCTAAAAGAACTCGCTCTAAAAGGGCTTAGAGAAAAATATGAAAACCTAGACGAAAAGATTATGGAGAGGTTTAATTTTGAGCTTAACACCATCATCTCCATGGGTTACACCGACTACTTCTTAATCGTTTGGGACTTTATAAATTACGCAAAAGAAAATGGAATTATGGTCGGTCCCGGAAGAGGCTCTGCCGCTGGCTCAATCATTTCCTACGGACTGGGAATTATAGACGTGGATCCCCTTAGATTTGATCTTCTTTTCGAAAGATTTTTAAATCCGGAGAGGGTTTCCATGCCTGATATAGATATCGACTTCTGCTACGAAAGACGCGAAGAAGTAATCGAGTATGTAAATAGAAAGTACGGCAAGGATCACGTGGCACAGATAGCCACATTTGGAACCATGGCGGCGAGGGGAGCTATAAGAGATGTAGGTCGTGTAATGGATATTTCCTACTCAAAGGTGGACCAAGTTGCCAAGATGATTCCACAAGAATTAAATATAACCATAAATAAAGCTATTGAAATGTCTGAGGATCTTCGAAATGCAATGAGAGACGATCAGCAGGTGAAGGGGATAATAGATACGGCGCTAAAAGTGGAAGGACTTCCAAGACATATGTCCACCCACGCAGCTGGTGTGGTAATTTCAAATAGAGACGTAACGGATTACGTACCTCTTGCGAGAACCGACGAGCAGCTTTTAACCCAGTTCAATATGACGGAGCTTGAAGAACTAGGTCTACTTAAGATGGACTTCTTGGGACTTAGAACTCTAACTGTTATCCGTGACGCTGTAAACATGGTAAAAGAAAATTATGGAATAGAAATAGATTTCAAAGACCAAAGCTTCGACGACAAAGAGGTTATAGATCTCTTTAAACATGCAAACACTCTTGGAATATTTCAGTTTGAATCCTCTGGAATGAGGGCGTTTCTTAAGGAACTAAAGGCTGATGCCTTTGAAGACCTGGTAGCGGCGAACGCATTATTTAGACCGGGGCCTATGTCTCAAATTCCTAGATTTATAGAATCAAAACACGATCCGTCCAAAATTTCCTACATTCATCCGTCCCTTGAACCGATACTAAACGTAACCTACGGATGTATCGTCTACCAAGAACAGGTTATGCAGATCGTGCAACAAATAGGTGGATACAGTCTAGGACGTGCGGACCTGGTAAGGCGTGCCATGAGTAAGAAGAAGATGTCCGTCATGGAAGAGGAGAGAAATAATTTCATCTACGGACTTAAAGATGAAGAGGGCAACGTGCTTATAAAGGGAGCACTTACAAATGGCGTCGACGAAAAGAGCGCCAACGAAATCTACGATTTGATGATAGATTTTGCAAACTATGCATTCAACAAATCTCACTCAGTTGCATATTCGGTGGTTGCATATAGAACTGCATTTTTAAAGAGGTACTATCCAAAGGAATTTATGGCTTCACAAATCAGTTCCTTTATGAGTTCTCCAAAACAGGTTGCACTATATGCAGAAGAGCTAAAGAGGCTAAATATAAAACTTCTTCCACCTTCAGTAAACGAATCTAGAAATAAATTTACCGTTGAAGAAGATGCGGTGAGATTCGGACTAAAGGCGGTTAAAAATGTGGGAGACAACTTCATCGATGCAATCGTAGAAGCAAGAAAGGAAAAGAAGTTTACCTCCATGACCGATTTTATAAGAAGAGTTGTGGAAGTAAATTCATCTGCAATAAACAAGAGAGCTTTGGAATCTCTTATAAAGGCTGGAGCATTTGACTTCCTACCGGGAAATCGTGCGAAGTACCTGGCTGTTTATGAGAGAATTTTGGAATCAGTTCAATCTGGAATCAAAAACAATGTAAAGGGACAGTTCTCCATGTTTAATGAAAAGACAGACGAAGATGATCTGCCAAACTTAAAAGATTTTGACGAAAAGACGAAGCTTAATATGGAATACGAAATGCTCGGCATCTACGCCAGCGGTCACCCGTTAAATCCATATAGAAATGCAATAGAAAACAACAGCAGCACCAACACTTCCAAGATTTTTGAAAACCCTGTAAATGGGCAGAGCGTAAAGATTTCTGGAATCATAAAGCAAAAGAGAAATCTCATTACAAAGAACAACAAGATGATGTGTTTTGCCACATTGGAAGATTTCTTCGGCACCATTGAGCTCATCGTCTTTCCAAATGTATTTCAAAACTATGGATATCTTGTAGAAGAGGAAGAGGTCATAACAGTGACGGGAACTGTCAGTGCTTCTGATGTTGAAGAGCCAAAGATCTTAGTAAATACCATTGAGCCTTTGAAAGAATCGGACAACAGAACTCTCTACATCGCAGTTAAAAGTTTTGACGAGGGGATAAATCGTGCTCTTACAGGCATATTTAGAAGATATAGGGGCAACAATCCTATCATCATCTATGATGAAAAGAAGAAAACCCCATTTAAGATAATTAAAGATTTGTATATAGATTTGGACAAGGTTGAGGAGCTAAAGTATGAAGTGCTACCGCTAATCGACAATGATCCAAACAAGTTTGTAGTAAAGTAGGTGTGTTATGAATATAGCAGTTATGACCTCCGGTGGAGATGCGCCTGGAATGAACGCAGCCATTCGTGCAGTGGTGAGGACTTCTATTTATAAAGGGATGGAAGTCTACGGAATCTACGGTGGATTTGAAGGACTGATTGAAGGAAAGATTGAAAAATTAAATCTGTCATCTGTTGCGGATATCATTCAAAAGGGCGGGACCATCCTAGGGACTTCTCGCTCCAAGAGATTTCAGTCAGAAGAAGGTCAAGAGAGCGCGGTAAGTAAATTAAAAATTTATAATATAGATAAACTCGTAGTTCTAGGTGGAGATGGAAGTGCAAAGGGAGCCTTGGCTCTTGAGAAAAAGGGAATAAAGACTGCAGTCATACCTTGCACCATCGACAATGACATGGGATATACGGAATCGACCATTGGATTTTATACCGCCGTTGAAACGGTTACAGATGCAATTTCAAAGATAAGGGATACCACAGAAGCTCATGGCAGAGCAAATGTGGTGGAAGTTATGGGAAGAAACTGTGGAGATATAGCTCTCTATGCAGGTATATCAGGCGGAGCGGAATCCATTATCGTACCGGAAATGGAAACGAACATGGATGAAATCGCAAAGAAGATGCTCGAAGGAAAGAATCGTGGCAAGAGACACCACATCATTCTAGTTGCAGAAGGTGCGGGAGAAGCTCACCAAGTTGCAAGAGACCTTCAAAAGCTTACGGGAATCGAAACTAGAGTTACAATTCTTGGATACATTCAAAGGGGAGGAAGCCCTGGTCCTGCGGATAGAATCATGGCTACATCCATGGGAGTTGTAGCTGTGGAGAGCCTACTAGAAAATAAATCTGTAGCGATAGGAATTAGAGGCGGCAGAATCTTTTCTGAACCTATTGGCACCGCCCTAAGAACGAAGAATAAATTTAATAGAAAACTTTACGAGACGATGAAGATGGTTTCAATATGATTTTAATAAGAAATATAAAAGTAAATATCGGTGAAGATTTGAGAGAAGTACTTGAAAAGAAACTGAAATCGAAAAACTTCACCTACAAAATATATAAACATTCAATAGATGCAAGGCGTGAAGTCTACCACAACTACCAAGTCCTTGTAGATGGAGACAGAATCAAACTAAAGGGTCTTGATTGGGAAGATTTTGAAGAAGAAAACTTCGAGACCACATCTCATGGAAATGGTAAGACTGTCACAGTGGTGGGAGCAGGCCCTTCTGGACTTTTCGCAGCCTACTTCCTTGCGGAACATGGAGCGAAGGTAAATGTAATCGAAAGAGGAAGTCCCATTGAAGTTAGAGCAAAAGAAGTGGAAAGGCTAATGGAAAATGGAATTTTAAATGTCGACTCCAATATCCAATTTGGAGAGGGAGGAGCAGGTACATTTTCCGATGGCAAACTAACTTCCCGATCCAAGGACAAGAGGAGCCACTACGTCTTCGATGTGCTGGTTAAACATGGCGCTCCGGAAGATATTCTATACGAAAAGATGCCCCATGCAGGTACCGATGTCTTAAGACAAGTCATAATAAATATGAGAAAGTACATGGAGTCCATCGGGGTCAAGTTTTTCTACAACGAAAAGTTTGAAGAATTTATTTACGAAGAAAATTCTAAAGGCGAAAGAAATGTAGTTGGAATTAAAACTACGAAAAACAGCTACCTAAGTGACTACATCGTACTTGCTCTTGGAAATTCTGCAAGAGATACTTTCGAATATTTAAATAAAGAGATGGAGATGAAATCAAAACCATTTGCGGTGGGATTTAGAATTGAACATCTCCAAGAATATATAGATAAAACCCAGTACAAAGAACACTACAAAGATCTTCCGAGAGCGTCCTACACCCTGAGAGCAAAATCTGGTGAGAGATCCATTTACACATTCTGTATGTGTCCCGGTGGAGTGGTAGTTCCAGGAATGAGCGAGGAAAACACCGTGGTAGTAAACGGAATGAGCTACCACGCCAGAGATCTTGAAAACGGAAACTCTGCAGTGGTTGTAACTGTGGACGAAGGAGACTTTGGCGATGGAAATCTTGACGGCATGTATTTTCAAAGAGAGATTGAAAAGAAAACCTACGACCTTGGAGGAGGCGACTACCACGCACCTGTCATGCTTGCAAGAGACTTTGTTGAGAAAAGAGAGACGAAAGAATTTAAAAATGTAAAACCAAGTTACAAACCTGGATATAAAATAGAAAATCTTTGGGAAATATATCCAAAAGAAATATCAGAAGCCCTTCGAGAAGGACTTATTGAAATGGACAGAAAGATGGAAGGATTCTTAGACGGTGCGGTTTTGACAGGATGCGAAACGAGAACATCATCGCCAGTTAGAATCGTAAGAGACGAGAACATGAAATCCTCAATAGAAAATGTATATCCAATCGGAGAAGGAGCAGGATATGCAGGAGGAATTATAAGTTCCGCCATTGATGGAGTGAAATGTGCAATTGAAATATTGGAGGAAAAATGTCACTAAACATTGTACTATATGAACCAGAAATCCACTGGAACACAGGAGCCATAGCGAGATCATGTGGACTAACCCACACTAGGCTCCATCTTATAGAGCCATTTGGATTTGAAATAGATGACAAACATTTAAAGAGAGCAGGTCTCGACTATTGGGACCTAGTAGATATAAATATATATAAAAATGTAGAGGAGCTATACGCTAAGTATCCAGAAGGCAGATTCTTCATGGCGACGACCAAGGCGAAGAAACTCTACACAGAAGTTGAATTTCAAGATGAAGACTTCATAATGTTTGGACCTGAGACGAGAGGATTGCCAGAGGATATGATCTTTGGAAATTACGATATGGCGATAAAGATCCCGATGCTGAAAGACTTTGGAAGGAGTCTAAACCTTGCAAACTCTGCAAATATAATCTTGTTTGAAGCGCTAAGACAACTTAATTTTTTAGATTTAGGATAAGGAGATAAATGAAAAAAGGAACTATATTTTTTGATTTCGACGGAACCATTCACGAAACCATGTACATCTACGGACCAGCGCTAGATGTGGCGAAAAAATACTTAGATGAACACAAAATACCTTACCAAGGATTGGAAGAAAACCTCTACCACACCTATCTCGGATACAACGCAGACGATATGTGGCAGATGGTAATGGGTGGCAATGATAAGGAAACCATTCACTTCGTTTCAAGCATAGTTGGAAGAGAAATGAATTCCAACTTGGACAAAGGTCTTGGACGACTCTATCCAAAGACGGAAGAAACTCTGCTAGAACTTAAAGAGCGTGGCTACACCTTGGTATATATTTCCAATGCGAGAAACACCTACTATGAAAAGGTAAAAGAAAACTATAAATTGGATAGATTTTTCGATGGATTTTTGACCTCACAGATGTACAATGAACTTCCAAAGGAAGAAATTTTAAAATCGGTGAAGCACAAGTATCCTGTGCCTTACTACATAGTTGGGGACAGATTCTTCGACATGGTTGGCGGACAGAAAAACAACATGACCACCATCTTTTGCAACTACGGATACGGAAAGCCGGAGGAAGGAAAAGATGCAAGTTATAGAATTGATAGCATAGACGAACTTTTAGAAGTAATGAGATTGGAGGAGAAATGTTAGGAGCAATCATTGGGGATATAGTAGGTTCAATCTACGAATTTGACAATATAAATACCAAGAATTTTGAATTTTTCCAAGATAATATGGGATTAACCGATGACTCCGTCATGACCTTGGCGGTTGCAAAGGCTCTAATGGACACATTGGAAACTGGAAATGAAACTGGATTTAAAAGTCTATCTAGAGAAATCTCAGATGAAAAATTAAAATTCATAAGAGATAAATTTAATGCAGACGATTTAAATCCTAAGACAGAACTTGAAGCAAATGCAATCCTAAGAATGGTTGAAATCGGAAACAAATATCCACATATGAGCTACGGAACCAGGTTTAGATACTGGCTAGAAGATCCTGTTCCGTACAATTCATTTGGAAATGGCTCCGCCATGCGAGTAAGCCCTGTGGCATATGTAGCTAAAAATTTAGAAGAAGTTAAATTTCTTTCGAATGAAGTGACCAAAGTTTCCCACAACCACGAAGAAGGTATAAAGGGAGCAGAAGCGACAGCAGTTGCAATATTTATGGCGAGAAATAAATGTAGCAAAGAAGAAATAAAAACAGAGATGGAAAAATATTATAACCTGGACTTTAAATACGAAGACCTGGTAAGAAACTACGACTTTGACGAAACCTGCCAAGGCACAGTGCCGGAAGCTCTATATATTTTCTTAGAATCGAAAGACTTCGAAGATGCCATAAGGACAGCAATCTCAATAGGAGGAGATTCGGACACATTGGCGGCGATAGTAGGCTCCATAGCAGAAGCGTACTACACCATTCCAGAAGAAATAGCGAAGAAGGCGCTTACCTACATGGATAGTTACGAAAGAAAAATCTACGATGAATTTGAAAAATTAATAATCAAAGAGGAAAATAAATGAAGAAGATAAATAAAAAGATAATTGCGATGGCAGCTCTCATGTTATTTTTAGTAGCATGCGGCAATAAAAACACATCACATCAAGTAAAATCTACAACAATAGAAACAGAAAAAGGAATCCAAACCTATAGGAAAGCTATAAAGACAATTGATGACATGGGTTTTAAAGAAGAATTCATAAACGTATCAGAAAAAGACATGGATAAAATCTTGGTAATAAAGTACTTGGAAGATAAAAATGTACTTGCAACCAAGGATAACGAGATATTCTACCTCAACTTAGAAACTGGAGAAAGAGAAAAAGTAGACCTAGGAGGTGCGGACCTACTAAACAAATCACAAAGCTATGCAGTCTTTGCCAATGTAAAGAAACCTCAGGATGGATTTAAAATCCTAAATGTAAAGGATAAAACCGTAACAGAAGTTCCACTATCAGAAGAACTAAAGAAATTTATAAAAGAAAAAGATCTCTTCATCGGAAGAATCATGATCACAGACCAAAGTGTTGCCCTAGAACTTTCAACAAAGGATGGAAATAATCTTTTCACAAGCGTCTACAATATAGAAAAGAAAGAATTTTCTGAACCGATGACTGGAGGATACTACCAAGAAATCGGCGGCAAATCATACACCTTTGTAAAAGAAGAAGGCAAGTATACACTATTAGATGAAAATGGAAAATCAAAGGTAAGCGCAGAAGGACTAATGATCTTGGATTCAGAACCGACAGGATTTATCATGGCGTATGCACCGGCAGATAATAGAATTATTCTTTATAAGCTTACAGACGAATTAAAACTAGATGAACTATACTTAGTAGTTCCAAAGGATAAGGAAGATCTATATGACTTTGCAGTCTACGCTCAAGACGTGACAGAAGATTACATGGTACCAACCATAATGAATAGAGAAACAGGAGAGCAATTTATATACAATAGAAAAGAAGATTCTTTTATAAAATTTGAAAATGGAAAGAAGAATATAATCTCCGACATATATAAAGGAGAAAATGACGAACTACTAGTAATAAAGTACGAATATTCTGACGGCGAAGGAACCACAAAAGATCCGTATAAAGCATCTAAATTTATCGGAGCAGAACTATATAGCAAGTAAGAATGGATTAATTTATAAGAAGTATATAGAAAAGGAGGTGGTATTGTGAGAATTTATATTGTTGCGACATATGAAGCTATGGTAAATCCAATTAAAAAGCTGATGAAGAAATATAAAAACATTGACATCGACTATGGAGTAGGGATGCTTGACGATGGACTTAAACTTGCTACAGAAGCTAAAAAGAGAGGCTACGAAGCTATAATATCTAGAGGTGGAACAGCTAGATTAATAAAAAAACATTTGGATATTCCAGTAATAGATGCGAAGCCATCAGGAAACGACCTATTAAAAAGTATTCTAATTGCAAAGAACAATGATTTAAAAACATCTGTAATCGCATATTCAAATATAACAGATGGAGCTCTAGAAATAATAGAACTTTTAAATTTGAATTTTCAAGTGCACTATATAAAGGACAAAGTTGGGCTAAGTTCACTTCTTATTGATTTGAAAAATGAAGGGTATCAACAAATTTTGGGAGACTCCCTTGCAATAAAGCTTGCTAAAGATCTAAATTTCAACACTGTTTTATTTCAGACTAGCTATGAAACTTTAGAAAATTTCTTGGGATATGCGATTATGATTTTGAAACAAACCAAGAAGATCAATGAAATGGATGTGATCAGATCTAGGTTTTTAACAAATACCATAAGTAATTATTGCGTAATTTTAAACAATAAAATAATCTTTTCAAAACTAGAAAATTTTGAAAAAATACCAGTTTCCTATGAAAAATGTATAAACCTAATATATGGATTTGAAGAAATAAGAAATCACAAAAGTGAAATTAAAACTAAAATTGATGACATTAATATAAGAGTAACTTCAATCAATATTTCGAATGACAAATACTATCTATTTGAATTTAAAAAAATTGAAGAAGAAGACAATCTTCCTATAGGGGTGTACGAATTTGAGATTGGCAATAATTTTATTCCGGTTGAAAAGTCTAAGGCTATGAAGAATTTATACCTGAAATTGCAGAAGTTGGTTGAAAAAAATGAAGCTATATTTATAGAAAAAGACAATGAATACACTCTTAATGAGGTGCTAAATTATATACTAAGCCTGAATAAATCAGAAACCATTCTAATAGATGGAGACAAAATAGAAATTGAAAACTACTTTGAATCAATAAAAAATGACACAAAAAATATAATCTTAAAAAACATTAAAAGCTATGAAGCAATAGAAGGAATTTCTAAGAAAAATAAAAATTATGACGGAATACTTATAATAGTTTTAGATAAGAATTCTATTCTATTAGAAAGTGTTGATCCTAGCAAAACTATTATGATACCTGGCACCATAAAGAGAAAAGATGATTTAATAAATATATTTAACAACTATATAACTAACTATAGGGAAAAACATGGAACAGCAGCTTTAAAAATCCAAGATGACATGTTTGAAAATGATGAAAGTTTATTAGAAGAAGATTTAGACGACCTATTGATGGTTTTAAGACGATGCATTTTGGAAGAAGATGAGCTTTTGATAACAAAGGAGATCTATCTAGAACATCTATATAAAATTAAAAATGAAGATACCAAGCCTTGTAGAGATATTAGTCTAGATCAGATGGAGAAAGAAGCAATTCTATATCAACTACAAAAAGAAAACTATAACCAGAGTAGAGTAAGTGAGATATTGGGGATTAGTAGATCTACATTATGGAGAAAAATGAAGAAATATAATATTTAGCCGTTTCAAAATGAAACGGTTTTTTTATTTTAAATAATTGATGTTGCAAAATGAAAAATTAAATGGCAAAATATAATTAAATCGTTTGCAAAATGATTTAAATTCTTTTAAGAAGGGAGAGAATAGTTTTGGTAAGTGTTTCTACAACGGGTGCTCTTATTGCATTAGCAATAGCTATTATAGTAATTGTTATGGGAGCTCCGCCAGCATACGGTATGATACTAGGTGCATTAATTGGAGGAATTGTTGGAGGAGTAAACGCTAAAGAAGTAGTTACGCTCATGTTTGGTGGAGCTGGAGGAATGTCACCAACTCTACTTAGAATTATGGCAGCGGGAGTCTTGGCAGGAGCTTTGATAAATTCTGGATCGGCAGATGTCATAGCGGAAAACATTGTCGAGAAACTAGGGGAAGCAAATTCTCTAATAGCAATAATCGCATCTATATTTATTTTGACAGCAATTGGAGTATTCGCAGACGTAGCTTGTTTAACTGTTGCGCCGATTGCGATGCTAATAGCGCAAAAAACAAATTGCTCTAAGTCAGTTATCATGATGGCTATGTGCGGAGGAACGCACGCTGGTAATGTCATGTCTCCAAATCCACAAGCAATAGCTCTATCGGATTATTTCCAAGTTCCTCTTACAACAGTAATGCTAGGAGGAATAATTCCGGCAGTATTCGGTTTTATAGCTACAATACTTCTTACAAAATTGGTACATAAACTAGGGATTGGAAGTGAAGTTGTTATTGTAGAAGAAGAAGGAGCAGTAGAATTAGGAAGACCAAGTCTATTTGCGGCAATAACAGGTCCAATAGTAGCTATTCTACTATTGGCACTTAGACCAATTGCAGGAATTGAAATAGATCCTTTAATAGCTCTACCTATAGGGGGACTAATCACTTGTATTCTTACTGGAGATTCTAAGAAATTCGTTGAATTTTCTTCAAAGGGATTAACTATGATGTCAGGTGTTATTCTACTTCTTTTAGGAACTGGAGCATTATCAGGAATAATTGCAAACTCAGGATTAAAAGAGTCATTAATACACATAGTTGAAGTGTTAGGGCTATCAGGATTTTTATTAGCGCCGATTACTGGTTTAGTTATGGGGGCTGCAACCGCATCTGCAACAGCAGGAAGTACAGTTGGATCTCAAGTATTTGGAGAAACAATACTATCCTTTGGTGTAAAACCACTACAAGCAGCGGTTATGATACATGCAGGAAGTAATACTCTGGACGGACTACCACACGGAAGTTTCTTCCACACAAGTGCAGGTAGTATAAGAATGGATATAAAAGAAAAACTTAGACTATTACCATTCGAATTTTGTGTAGGTTTAGTCATGACAATAGTAGCTACTATTGTATATGGATTAATAGGTTTAAATTTTTAGTTAGAAGATAAAAGGTTTAAAATTTTGGAGGTTAATATGAAAAAACAAATGAACAGTCAAAAGGTTTATCAAGGACCAGAAAGAATCGAAGCGAGATCACTACTTTATGCAACAGGAAAATTAGAAAAAGATATCGGAAGAAAGCCTTTAATAGGAGTTGTAAACTCATTTAACGAAATCGTTCCAGGACATTTCCACTTAAGAAGCATTGCAGATGCTGCAAAACTTGGAGTAGCAGCAGGTGGTGGAATTCCGGTAGAGTTCCCAGCAATAGCTATGTGTGACGGAATAACAATGAGCCACGAAGGAATGCACTACCCACTAGCATCAAGAGAACTAATAGCGGACAGTATTGAAGCAATGGCTAAAGGACATGGACTAGATGGATTAGTTTTAATACCTAACTGTGACAAAATAGTACCAGGAATGATCATGGCGGCACTTAGACTAAACATCCCATCAATAGTTGTAAGTGGTGGACCAATGGCAACAGGATACTATAAAGATAAAACAGCTGACTATTCAACTTGTATAGAACAAATAGCCGCATATAAACTTGGAGAAAAGAACGAAGAAGAAATGGAAGCATACGCACATGCAGCGTGCCCATCATGCGGATCATGTGCAGGAATGTTCACAGCAAACAGTATGAACTGTCTATCAGAAGTACTAGGACTAGCACTTCCATACAACGGAACTATCCCTTCATACTATGGAGATCGTATCGCTCTAGCTAAGATGGCAGGAGAAAGATCAGTAGAACTAGTAAAAGAAGATATCAGACCAAGAGATATAGTAACAGAAGAAGCATTTAAAAATGCGATAGTAGTTGACATGGCTATAGCAGGTTCAACCAACACAACCCTACACTTACCAGCAATAGCACACGAATGCGGACTAGAATTATCACTAGAAAAATTTGATGAAATCTCTAAGAAGACACCAAACCTATGCCACATCAGTCCATCAGGAGACAAATTTATGTTTGACCTTCACATGGCAGGCGGAATCCCAGCAGTAATGCATGAGCTTGATAAAAAAGGCCTACTAAACAACACACTTAGAAATATTAATGGTAAGACAATAAAAGAAAACATAGAAGGAAAAGCAACAAGAGACCCAGAAGTAATAAGACCAATAGAAACACCGTTTAACGACGAAGGTGGAATCGCAGTGCTAAAAGGAAATATAGCACCTGGCGGATGTGTAGTTAAATCAGCAGCAGTAAGACCGGAAATGATGAAGCACAAAGGAACAGCGGTAGTATTTAACAGCATGGAATCAGCAACAGAAGGAATTTTCTCTGGAAAAGTTAAAAAGGGAGATGTAGTAGTAATCAAGTACGAAGGACCTAAAGGCGGACCAGGAATGAGAGAAATGCTAACACCAACATCTGCAATCGTAGGAATGCACCTAGCCAATGACGTAGCACTTATAACAGATGGAAGATTCTCAGGAGCAACTAGAGGAGCAGCAATAGGACATGTATCACCAGAAGCAATGGAAGGTGGACCATTCGCGATTATAGAAGATGGAGACATCATAGACATCGATATACCAAACAGAACAGTAAATATAGAACTAAGTGATGAAGAAATCAAGAAGAGATTAGACAATCTAGTTAAGCCAGAACCAAAAGTAAAAGAAGGTTACCTAGTAAGATACGCAAGAATGGTATCATCAGCAAACAGAGGAGCAGTATTAGAATAATAAAAAGCTTATAAAACTCCTAATAATTTGAAACGATAAGCGAAAATATAAAAGACCGGTAAGAGGAATCTTATTTGGTCTTTTTTTATCCATAATTATTTACATCATTAAGAGAGTTTAAAAATTATTTCTTGTAGATATTATGAGTAACGAAATTTTACAAAAAATTTATTATTAAGCTATATTGAAAATTAAGTCTGAGTGATTAGAAAAATCTAATCTATTTATAGAAGGAAAATATTTTTCGAGATAGATTTGCTAAAATTTTTATTTTTCACAAAAATTTCATCTTAATGGTTTTACTTTTTGCACGCCATATGGTATTATATCTAAAGCTTAGGTGTTCCTAGGCTTTTTTATGCGGGAAAATTTCTAATTATTTTGATTTAAAAATCATTAATTTACTTGAAATTTTAGCCGTTTTATTGTATAATATTTAAGTATTTGTTTAATGAAAAAATTGCGATGATGTCATAGGTTGCCTAAGATTTTTGGGAAAAGGACCTTGGGGTAATTATGACGGAGAAGTCCGAAGAATCGGGCTGGGTTATTTTCCTACGCACTGGATACACCAGGATGCGTTTATCCATAACCCCCTTCGCAAAGAGGAGGTAAAAATGTCAAACAAACAAAAGATTAGAATCAGGCTTAAAGCTTATGATCACGAATTACTTGATAATTCAGCTAAGAGAATTGTAGAAGCTGCTAAGGCTACTGGAGCTAAGGTTTCAGGACCTATTCCTCTTCCTACTGAAAAGGAAGTTGTAACTATTCTTAGAGCTGTTCATAAGTACAAAGATTCTAGAGAACAATTTGAGCAAAGAACTCATAAAAGACTTATCGATATTCTTGGTCCAAACCAAAAGACCGTTGACGCTCTTATGAAGTTAAATCTTCCTGCAGGCGTTGATATAGAAATTAAGCTTTAATAATTGTTCTTTATAAGATTACGATGTAATCCGCTGTAAAATTTAGGAGGTGTAGAAATTTGAAATTTCTAATTGGTAAAAAAGTCGGCATGACTCAACTTTTTGACGAAAATGGTACAGTTACTCCTGTAACAGTTATTCAAGCTATGCCTAATGTCGTTGTTCAAAAGAAGAGCGTTGAAACTGATGGTTATAATGCAGTTCAAGTTGCTTCTGGCGATGTTAAGCTAAACAGGGTAAACAAACCAACTAAAGGACATTTCGAAAAGGCTAATGTTGAGCCTAAGAAATATCTTAACGAATTTAAAACTGATGATTTAGATAGCTATGAAATCGGAAAAGAACTAAATGTTACTATCTTTTCTGAAGGAGATTTCGTAGATGTTGTAGGAACTTCTAAAGGTAAGGGAACTCAAGGGGTTGTAACTCGTCACGGTTTCGGACGTGGTCGTGAAACTCACGGTTCTAAGTTCCACAGAATGCCTGGTGGTATGGGAGCTGCAACTTATCCTGGAAAAGTTTGGAAGAACCACAGAATGGCTGGAAAGACTGGTAACGAAAGAGTTACTGTTCAAAACCTACTAGTTGTAAGAGTTGACGAAGAAAGAAACTTAATCTTCGTTAAAGGATCTATTCCAGGACCTAAACGTGGAAAAGTCACTGTTAAAGAAACAGTTAAACAAGGTAAGTAAGGAGGGTTTTCATGACAAAAGTTAAAGTATTCGATATGACTGGAGCTGAGGTTTCAGAAATTGAACTAGATGAAAACATCTTTGGTTTAAAAGAAGAGCTAACTGAAGAAGAAATCGAAAAGTTAGTTGAAGAAGGAAACTTCGATACTGAAAATAGAATTAATAGACACGCAGTTTACCTAGTTGTTAAAAACCAACTTGCAAACAAGAGACAAGGTACTCACGCTTGCAAAACTCGTGCAGAAGTAAGAGGTGGAGGTAGAAAACCTTGGAGACAAAAGGGTACAGGACGTGCTCGTCAAGGTAGTATCCGTTCACCACAATGGAGAAAAGGTGGTATCGTATTTGCGAAAAAACCTCGTGACTACTCATACACTACTCCTAAGAAAGTTAGAAGACTTGCTCTTAAGTCTGTGCTTACTTCTAAAGTAAACTTAAACGAAATTATCGTAATTGACGACATTAAGATGGATAACATTAAGACTAAGGACTTCAAGAATTTCTTAAATGCTGTTGGCGTTAAGAAGAGTGCTTACGTTGTTACTGCAGAACATGACAGAAATGTTAATCTATCAGCTAGAAATATCGCTGGAGTTAAAGCTTCTGAAGCAAGACTTATAAATGTTTATGATCTTTTAAAACATGAAAATCTTGTTATTTCTAAGGCTGCTCTAGGAACAGTTAGTGAGGTGTTTAAATAATGAGTAAGTTTGATATTATTATAGAACCAATAATAACTGAAAAATCAATGGCTGACATGGAACATAATAAATACACTTTCAAAGTTAAAAAGACTGCTACTAAGCCTGAAATTAAAAGCGCTCTAGAAAGCATCTTCGGAGTAGAAATTGAAAGAGTAAATACTATGCATGTTAGAGGTAAATTAAAGAGACAAGGAGCTACTAGTGGATACAGAGCTTCTTGGAAGAAAGCAATTATAACCCTTAAAGATTCATCTAAACCAATTGAATTCTTTGAAGGTTTGAACTAATAAAGGGGGATTAAGTAATGGCAATTAGAGGATATAAACCCACAACTCCTTCTAGACGTCAAATGACAGTAGCTACATTTGAAGAAGTTACAAGGAGCATTCCTGAAAAGTCACTTACTGTAAATCTTAATACTACTGCCGGAAGAAACGCTCACGGAAGAATCACTTCTAGACACAGAGGCGGCGGAGTTAAGAGAAAATACAGAATCATCGATTTCAAAAGAAATAAAGATAATATACCAGCTAAAGTACAATCTATAGAATACGATCCATACAGAACTGCATACATCGCACTTGTTGCATATGCAGACGGTGAAAAGAGATACATCTTAGCACCTAATGGACTAAAGGTTGGAGATGTTATTGAATCTGGAGAACACGCTGATATCAAAATCGGTAACGCTCTAGAACTTAAGAACATCCCAGTTGGTACAACTGTTCATAACGTTGAATTACTACCTGGTAAGGGTGGACAACTTGCAAGATCTGCAGGTGCTGAAGTTCAACTTATGGCAAAAGAAGGAAAGTACGCAACTCTAAGATTACCTTCTACAGAAATGAGAATGGTACCAATCAATTGTAAAGCAACAATTGGTCAAGTAAGTAACATCTCTCACGAACTTATAACTTTAGGTAAAGCAGGTAAGAGCAGATATCTTGGAAGAAGACCTCACGTAAGAGGTTCAGCGATGAACCCAGTAGATCACCCTCACGGTGGTGGTGAAGGACGTGCTCCAATTGGTCGTCCATCTCCAATGTCTCCATGGGGTAAGAAGACTCTAGGACTTAAGACTAGAAAGAAAAACAAGAAATCTAACCAATTTATTATAAGAAGAAGAACTAAGTAGGAGGGGAAAAATGAGTAGATCACTTAAAAAAGGACCTTTCGCTGATGAGCATCTTCTAAAGAAAGTAGATGCACTTAACGAAAAGAATGAAAAACAAGTAATTAAAACATGGTCACGTCGTTCAACAATTTTCCCAGAAATGGTAACACACACTATAGCAGTTCACGACGGAAGAAAACATGTTCCAATATATATAACAGAAGATATGGTAGGACACAAATTAGGTGAATTTGTACCTACTAGAACTTACAAGGGTCATGCTGGAAAAACCGAAAAGACCATTGGTGGAAAATAAGGAGGTTTTTAAATGGAAGCAAGAGCAATTGCAAAATATATAAGAATTTCACCTCTAAAAGTTCACTATATATGTGATGAAATTCGTGGCAAAAGCGTTGAAGAAGCAAAAGCTATACTTATGTTTACACCAAAACGTGGAGCAAAAGAGCTTTTAAAAGTATTAAATTCAGCAGTAGCCAATGCAGAAAATAATTTGAATTTAGATGCTGACGATCTTTATGTTAAAGAAGCTTACGCAAATGACGGACCAACTATGAAGAGATTCCGTCCTAAAGCAAAAGGTATGGCTTATCCAATCTTAAAGAGATCAAGTCATATCGGCGTAGTCGTAGCAGAAAGAGAGTAAGGAGGTAAAAATGGGCCAAAAAGTTAACCCACACGGTCTTCGCGTTGGCATTATAAAAGACTGGGATTCAAAATGGTATGCTAACAAAAAAGATTTTAGCGATCTTCTAATCGAAGACAACAAAATTCGTGAGTATATAAAGACTAAACTATATGCAGCAGGAATCGCAAAAGTAGAAATCGAAAGAGCTGCAAATAGAGTAAAAGTTTCAATCTCTACCGGTAAACCAGGAATGGTAATAGGCCGTGGAGGAGTTGGAGTAGAAGAACTAAGAGCAGAACTAGAAAAATTAACTGGTAAAAGCGTAGTAGTAAATGTTGAAGAAATTAAGAACCTAGACATGGATGCAGTGCTAGTAGCTGAATCAATAGCAGAAGCACTAGAAAGAAGAATTTCATTCAGACGTGCTATGAAACAAGCAATCCAAAGAACCATGAGAGCTGGAGCAAAAGGAATTAAAACAGCAGTATCTGGAAGACTTGGCGGAGCAGACATGGCAAGAACTGAAGGATATTCAGAAGGAACCATTCCTCTACAAACACTAAGAGCAGACATCGACTACGGATTTGCAGAAGCAGATACAACCTACGGAAAACTAGGAGTAAAAGTTTGGCTATACAAGGGAGAAGTTCTTCCTCAAGCAAGAAACGGACAACCTCGCGAAAGAGATAATAGAAAAAAAAGAAGAAACGATCGTGACGGTAGAAATAGAAGAGGAAAAGGAAATTTCCAAAACCGTAGAAAAGACAACACTAACAAGGAAGCTTAGTAAGAAGGGAGGAACACAATATGTTAATGCCTAAAAGAGTTAAATACCGTAGAGTACACAGAGGCAGAATGAAGGGTAAAGCACAAAAAGGTAACACACTTACCTATGGTGAATACGGCCTTCAAGCTTTAGATCCAGCATGGATAACAGCAAACCAAATAGAAGCAGCAAGACGTGCGATGACAAGATATATCCGCCGTGGTGGTAATATTTGGATCAAAATCTTCCCAGATAAACCAGTAACAGAAAAACCAGCTGAAACAAGAATGGGTTCTGGTAAAGGTGCACCATCTTACTGGGTATCAGTAGTTAAGCCAGGAAGAGTATTGTTTGAAATGAGTGGAGTATCAGAAGAAATTGCAAGAGAAGCAATGAGACTTGCAGCAATGAAACTACCAATCAAAACTAAATTTGTTATGAAAGATAAGGATGGTGAATCAATTGAAGACTAAAGAGATTCGAAGCCTTTCAAGTGAACAACTTGTAAATAAAGTAGAAGAATTAAAAAACGAACTATTTAATCTAAGATTTAGACTCGCTACAGGTCAACTTGATAATCCATCAAGTATAAAGCTAGTTAAGACAGACATTGCAAGATGCAAGACTATCTTAAGAGAAAGAGAACTAAACTTAGGAAGGGAGGCATAATCCATGGAAAGAAACCATAGAAAGACAATAATCGGAACAGTTGTAAGTGACAAAATGGACAAAACTATAACTGTTGCTATAGAAACATTTGTTGCACATCCCATCTATAAAAAGAGATTTAAAAAGACTAGTAAGTTTAAAGCTCATGACGAAAACAATGAGTGCCAAATAGGCGATAAAGTAAAACTAATGGAAACTAGACCACTATCAAAAGACAAAAGATGGAGACTAGTGGAAATTCTAGAAAGAGCAAAATAAGGAAGGAGGATTTCTTTAATGATTCAACAAGAAAGCAGAATGCGTGTTGCAGACAACAGCGGTGCTAAAGAACTTTTAGTAATCAAAGTACTAGGAGGAACAAACAGAAAGATCGCCAATATTGGAGATATCGTAGTTTGTTCAGTTAAAAATGCAACACCTGGTGGCGTTGTTAAAAAAGGCAGTGTTGTAAAAGCAGTTATCGTAAGAACATCTAAAGGAATTAGCCGTCCTGATGGAAGCTATATAAAATTCGATGACAATGCAGCAGTAATAATTAAAGATGACAAGTCTCCAGTAGGAACTCGTATCTTTGGACCAGTAACGAGAGAATTAAGATACAAAGACTTTATGAAGATAATCTCTCTTGCACCGGAAGTACTTTAATTAGGAGGAAACTATGAGAATAAAAAAAGGTGACACAGTTAAAGTAATAGCCGGTAAATACAAAGGAAGTACCGGTAAAGTTTTAAAGACTTTTCCAAAAGAAGATAAAGTAGTAGTTGAAAAGGTAAACATGGTTAAGAAACATCAAAAACCAAAGGGACCTCAACATCCAGGCGGAATCGTGGAAATGGAAGCACCAATTCACGTATCTAACGTAATGTACTTTGATTCAAAATCAGGAAAAGGAACAAAACTTGGATATAGAATAGAAGACGGTAAAAAAGTTAGATTTAAAAAATCCGACGGAAATACCATTAAATAAGGAGGTAGAGGATGACTTCCAGACTAAAGGAAAAATATCAAGAAGAAGTAATAAGCTATCTTATGGATAAATTTGGATACAAAAATGTAATGCAAGTACCAAAACTTGAAAAAGTAATAGTAAACATTGGACTTGGAGAAGCAAAAGACAATCCAAAAGCTTTAGAATCAGCAGTAAATGATTTAACAATCATCACAGGACAAAAGCCAATAATAACAAAAGCTAAAAAATCTATCGCAAACTTCAAACTTCGTGAAGGACACGCTATAGGTACAAAAGTAACCCTAAGAGGCGAAAAAATGTATGACTTCCTAGATAAGCTAATGAACGTTGCTCTACCTAGAGTAAGAGACTTTAGAGGAGTAAAACCTACTGCATTTGACGGTAGAGGAAATTACGCTTTAGGATTAAAAGAACAATTAATATTCCCAGAAATTGAATACGACAAAGTAGATGCAATAAGAGGAATGGACATTGTAATAGTAACTACAGCAAATACTGACGAAGAAGCCAAAGCTTTCCTTGAAAAAATGGGAATGCCTTTTGCCAGATAAGGGAGGTAGAAAATGGCAAAGAAATCAATGATTGCTAAACAAAAGAGAAAACCGAAATTTTCTACACGTGCATACACAAGATGTAAAATTTGTGGAAGACCACACTCAGTTCTTAAAAAGTATGGTATTTGTAGAATATGTTTTAGAGAACTTGCTTACAAGGGACAAATCCCAGGCGTGAAAAAAGCTAGTTGGTAAGTTTAGCGAAGGAGGAAAACTATATGATGACAGATCCTATTGCAGATATGCTTACTAGAATTAGAAACAGCAATAATGCAAAACATAAAACAGTTGACGTACCTGCGTCAAACATCAAAAAAGAAATCGCACAAATTCTACTTGACGAAGGATACATCAAATCCTTTGACTTCATCGAAGACAACAAGCAAGGAATGCTAAAAGTAGAACTTAAATATACACAAGACGGAGACAGAGTAATCTCAGGACTAAAGAGAATCTCTAAACCAGGACTAAGAGTATATGCAAATTCACAAGAACTTCCAAAAGTACTAGGAGGACTAGGAATTGCAATAATCTCAACATCAAAAGGAATAGTAACAGACAAAACAGCGAGAGAACTTAACGTTGGTGGCGAAGTTATTTGCTACGTTTGGTAATAGGAGGCTATAAATGTCAAGAATTGGAAAAAAACCTATAGAGATCCCATCAAACGTAACAGTAACCATTGACGGACATACAGTTACAGTTAAGGGACCAAAAGGTGAACTTAAAGAAACATTCAATGAAAATTTAACAATCTCACTAGAAGACGGAGTACTTGAAGTAACAAGACCAAATGATGAAAAGAAAATCCGTGCACTACACGGACTAACAAGAACTCTAATCTACAACATGGTAGTGGGAGTAACAGAAGGATATACAAAAGAACTTGAAATAGTAGGTACAGGATACAGAGCAGCTAAACAAGGAAAGAAACTAGCTCTAACACTAGGATTCTCACATCCACTAGAACTAGAAGATCCAAAGGGAATAGAAGTAGAAGTTCCAGCACCAAACAAAATTATAATTTCAGGTTCAGATAAGCAACAAGTTGGACAATACGCAGCACACATCAGAGGATACAGAAGACCAGAACCTTACAAAGGAAAAGGAATTAAGTACTCAGATGAAATCATAAGACGTAAAGTCGGAAAAACTGGTAAGTAATAGGAGGACGCTTTGATAAATAAAATCGATAAAAAGTCTACAAGAGTAAAAAGACATAAGAGAATAAGAAACAAGATCTCTGGCACCTCATCTTGCCCAAGACTATGTGTATTTAGATCAAATGCCCATATTTACGCACAAATTATCGACGACACTAAGGGAGTTACACTAGCAAGTGCATCAACTCTAGATAAAGATCTAGGCCTAGACCACACTCACAACAAAGATGCAGCAGCAGCAGTTGGAGCAGCTATTGCAAAAAGAGCAGTAGAAAAAGGAATAGAAGAAGTAGTATTCGATAGATCTGGATACCTATATCATGGACGCGTAAAATCCCTTGCAGAAGCTGCAAGAGAAAACGGACTTAAGTTCTAGTAAGGAGGCAAAAGATTGGAACACAAACTAATTAATCCTGATGAGCTTCAACTAGAAGAAAGAGTTGTAGCAATAAACAGAGTAGCAAAAGTAGTTAAAGGTGGTAGAAACTTCAGATTCACAGCACTAGTGGTAGTTGGAGACAGAAACGGATACGTTGGAGTAGGAACAGGAAAAGCACTAGAAGTACCTGAAGCAATCAGAAAAGGAATCCAAGACGCAAGAAAACACCTTGTAAAAGTAGATCTAGTAGGAACCACAATCCCACACGAAATCACTGGAGTTGCAGGAGCAGGAAAAGTATTCTTAAAGCCAGCTAAACCAGGTACAGGAGTTATCGCGGGAGAAGCAGTGCGTGCAGTACTAGAACTAGTTGGAGTATCTGATATCAGAACTAAAAACATCGGATCAAACAACCGTAGAAATATAGTAAACGCAACAATGAACGCATTAACAAGCTTAATGACAGTAGAAAAAGTTGCAAGACTAAGAAATAAATCTGTAGATGAAATACTAGGATAAGGGGGATAAAATGCTTAAAATAAAATTAGTAAAAAGCCCTATCGGTAAAATTGAGTCCCACAAGAGAACAGTAAGAGCTCTAGGACTTAGAAAAATCGGACAGGTTGTAGAAAAAGAAGATACCCCTGAAATCAGAGGTATGATAAGAACAGTAGATTATATGCTAGAGGTTACAGAGTAATAAGGAGGTGCAAACCATGAAGCTACATGACTTAAGACCAGCAGAAGGCGGCGGAGTTAAAGCTAAGAAGAGACTAGGAAGAGGTATAGGCTCAGGACTAGGTAAGACTTCAGGTCGTGGACATAAAGGTCAAAATGCAAGATCTGGCGGAGGAGTTAGACCAGGATTTGAAGGTGGACAAATGCCACTATTCAGACGTCTTCCAAAGAGAGGTTTCACCAACATCTTTGCTAAAGACTTTGCAGAAATAAACGTTGGAGTACTAGCAGATTACTTTAATGACGGAGACGTAGTAACTCCAGAAATATTATTAGAAAAGAAATTAGTTAAAAAGGCTAAGGACGGCGTTAGAATCTTAGGAAATGGAGAAATAAACGTTAAGCTTGAAGTAAAAGCACAACACTTCACCAAATCTGCAGCTGAAAAAATCGAAGCAGCAGGAGGAAAGGCTGAGGTGATTTAATGCTAACAACATTTAAAAATGCATGGAAACTACCAGAAATTAGACGCAAAATGTTATTTACACTATTTATGCTTCTAATATACAGACTAGGATCCCATATAGCAGTGCCTTTCATGAACAAAGAGGCAATATCACAACTATTCTCAGGTCAAAACGCAGGAGTATTAACATTCCTTGACTTAATGGCAGGAGGAAACTTCAGCAACTATACAATATTTGCTGCAAATATAACACCATATATTACAGCATCAATTGTACTTCAACTTCTAACAATAGCTATCCCTTCACTAGAACAACTAGCAAAAGAAGGAGATACAGGAAGAAAAACAATAGCTAAGTACACAAGATATTTAGCAATAGCAATCGCATTTGTTCAAGCAATCGGATTCACATTCGGAATCTTTAGAAAAGCAGTAGAAGCACACACATTCTTACAAAAATCAGTAGTAATAATGTCAATCGTAGCAGGAACAGCTTTCTTAATTTGGATAGGTGAACAAATCACAGAAAAAGGTATCGGAAACGGTATTTCAATCATAATCTTTGCAGGAATCATCGTAAGAATGCCAAGAGACTTATATCAATCATTCCTACTAGTAAGAGCAGGACAAGCACACTGGGCATTTTTAATCCTATACATTGTACTAGCAATAGCAATAGTATTCTTTGTAGTAACCTTAAACGAAGGAGAAAGAAGAATTCCAGTACAATACGCAAAGAGAGTAGTAGGAAGAAAGATGTATGGAGGACAATCAACTCACATACCAATCAAAGTACTAATGACAGGAGTAATGCCAATAATCTTTGCAAACTCAATCCTTGCAATCCCATCAACAATAATCATGTTTACAGGAGAAGGAAAGTTCAAAGACTTTGTAATCAAATGGCTAACACCACAAGGTGGACCAGGACTTGTGATCTACGTACTATTATCAATACTAATGATAATATTCTTTACTTTCTTCTACACACAAATTCAATTTAACACAGTTGAATATTCCAAGAGTTTACAACAAAACGGTGGATTTATCCCAGGAATAAGACCAGGAAAACCAACCAGTGACTATCTTGGAAGAGTAGTAAATAGACTAGTTCTACCAGGAGCTATAGCACTAGCAATCTTAACAGTATTGCCAACAATTCTAACAAGAGTAGCAAAACTAAGATTTAACTACGGTGGAACATCAATAATAATCGTAGTCGGAGTAATATTGGAAACAGCAAGAGTCCTAGAACAACAACTACTAATGAGACACTACAAAGGATTCTTAAAATAAGGAGAATATATGAGACTCGTAATATTAGGACCTCCTGGAGCAGGAAAGGGAACACAAGCAGACTTCATAGTAGAAAACTTCAAAACCCCACACATCTCAACAGGAGATATATTTAGAGAAAATATAAAAAACGGAACCGACCTAGGAAAAAAAGCTAAGTCCTACATGGACAAAGGCCTACTAGTACCAGACGAATTAGTAATAGAAATCGTAAAAGATAGACTATCAAAAGACGACGTACAAGGAGGATTTTTACTAGACGGATTCCCAAGAACAGTAGCACAAGCAGTATCCTTAGACGCATTTCTAGAAGAAAGAGGTCAAAGCCTAGACTCAGTACTAAATATAGATGTAGACACAGACATATTAGTAGAAAGAGCAGTAGGCAGAAGGGTATGTAAAACCTGTGGAGCAAGCTACCACGTAAAATACAACCCACCAAAAGAAGACGGCGTGTGCGACAAGGACCAAGGTCCTTTAATCCAAAGAGACGACGACACAGAAGCCACAGTAAAGACCAGAATCAAAGTTTACTTCGAACAAACAGCACCACTAATAGATTACTACAAAGCACAAGGGCTACTAGATAACATAGACGGCAAAGAAGACATAGACACAATAAGAAAAGAAATCGTAGAAGTACTAGATGGAAAAAACAACTAGACTAACCTTAGGGCAAATAGTAAAAGCTACAAGAGGTCGAGATGAAGGAAAAGTCTTTGTCATAAAAGAGATCGTAGACGATAAAATGGTAAAAATAGTAGACGGCAAGACCAGAACACTAGAAAAACCAAAACTAAAAAAAGTATCACATCTAATAATATCAAAAGAAAAGATAGACTTAGAAGAAGTAACATCAGATAAGAACTTAAGACAAAGACTAAAAGAAACGGAGGTATTTCGTGGCTAAAGAAGATGTAATAGAAGTAGAGGGCGTCGTAGTCGAAGCCCTACCTAATACAAACTTTAAAGTAGAACTTGAAAATGGGCATATAATACTAGCACATATTTCAGGAAAATTGAGAATGAACTATATTAGGATTTTACCAGGAGATAAAGTAACTGTTGAACTATCACCATATGATTTAACAAGAGGTAGAATCACTTGGAGAAAGAAATAAGTCCTATAAAATAGGAGGGATTATATGAAAGTAAGACCATCTGTAAAGAAGATGTGCGAAAAATGCAAAATCATTAAACGTAAAGGAAGAGTAATGGTAATTTGCGAAAATCCTAAGCACAAACAAAGACAAGGCTAACGGAGGTAAATAATGGCAAGAATTGCAGGAATTGACTTACCAAGAGAAAAACGTGTTGAAATAGGCCTAACTTACATCTTTGGAATAGGAAGATCAAGATCAAACGAAATTCTAAAGAATGCAGAAGTTAACCCAGACACAAGAGTCAAAGACCTAACAGAAGCAGAAGTAGCTCGCATAAGAAGCGAAATAGACAAATACCATGTAGAAGGAGATTTAAGAAGAGATGTAGCAATGAACATCAAGAGACTTCGTGAAATCAAATGCTACAGAGGAATTCGTCATATGAGAGGACTTCCAGTACGTGGTCAAAATACGAAGAACAACGCTAGAACCAGAAAAGGTCCTAAGAAGTTAGTATCTAAGAAGAAATAATAAGGAGGAGTCATGGCTAAAAAACAAAAAGTAACAAAAGTTAGAAGACGTGAGCGTAAAAACATAGAAAAAGGACAAGCTCACATAGCATCATCTTTTAACAACACAATGGTTACTCTAACAGACATGAGCGGCAATGTAATCTCCTGGGCAAGTGCAGGTCAACTTGGATTTAGAGGATCAAGAAAATCTACACCATTTGCAGCACAAGAAGCAGCACAAACAGCAGCAGAAAAAGCAAAAGAACATGGATTAAAATCAGTAGAAGTATATGTAAAAGGACCAGGTTCAGGAAGAGAAGCAGCAATAAGATCACTTCAAGCAACAGGACTTGAAGTAACAATGATAAAGGACGTAACACCAATCCCACATAATGGATGTAGACCACCTAAACGTAGAAGAGTTTAATCATCTAATTACCCAAGAAGGAGGGTACCATGATAGAAATTGAAAAGCCTAGCATAGAAATACAAGAACTAAGCGAAGATGGCAAAAAAGGAATATTTGTAGTGGAGCCTCTTGAAAGTGGATATGGCATAACAATAGGCAACTCACTCCGTAGAGTACTATTATCATCACTGCCGGGAGCGTCAGTATCATTTGTAAATATAAGAGGTGCAGAACACGAATTTGCAACCATACCAGGAGTATTAGAAGACGTACCAGAAATAATCTTAAACATTAAAAGTGTAGTTATACAAATGACAGAAATAGACGAAGCACTAGTAACAATCGAGAAAAAAGGACCAGGCGAAATAACCGCAGAAGATATAAACTGTCCACTAGGAGTAACAATAGTAAACCCAGAAGAACACATAGCAACACTAAATGAAGACGCAGACGTCTATATAGAAATGAAAATAGAAAGAGGTCGCGGATACGTTCCTTCAGAACTCAAAAAAGATGAAGTAAGCACAATCGGAGTAATACCAATCGATTCAAACTTCACACCAGTAAGACACGTAAACTGGAAAGTTGAAAACACAAGAGTAGGACAAAGAACAGACTACGACAGACTAGTACTCGACGTGACAACCGACGGATCAATGAAAGCAGATGAAGCAACATCACTAGCAGCTAAGATCCTAACAGAACATCTAAAACTATTTATAGGCTTAACAGAACATGTAAGCGACGTAAATATAATGGTGGAAAAAGAAGAAGATCGTAAGGAAAAAGTGCTTGAAATGACGGTGGAAGAGTTAGACCTTTCAGTAAGAAGTTTCAACTGTCTAAAAAGAGCAAACATAAACACAGTAGAAGAACTAGTAGACAAGTCAGAAGCAGAAATGATGAAAGTTCGTAATCTCGGTAAAAAATCACTTGAAGAAGTGCAAAATAAACTTGCAGAACTAGGATTAGGTTTAAAGCAAGAAGAAGAGTAAGGAGGATTATATGGCACAGCTTAGAAAGCTTGGAAGACCTACAGATCATAGACTAGCAATGCTAAGAAATCTTGTAACATCTCTACTAAGAGAAGGAAGAATAGAAACAACTCTAACAAGAGCAAAAGAAACAAGAAGAATGGCAGAGCGTATGATAACACTAGGAAAAAGAGGCGACCTTCACTCAAGAAGACTCGCACTAGCATATATATACGACGAAGACGTAGTAACCAAACTATTTAACGAAATAGCTCCAAAATACGCAGACAGAAATGGTGGATACACAAGAATCATCAAAGTAGGACCACGTAGAGGAGACGCAGCAGAAAAAGCAATAATAGAATTGGTATAAAAAGAATAGGAAGCATAAGTTAAAACAATCCACTGGTTTTAATTTATGCTTTTTTCTATGCCCTATGGAAATAGGGTTTTTTTATTTTTTTGATATGTATCGGAAGCAACCATATTTCATAAACCTTGATACAAAACTTTCTTTACTTAGCCGTAAGGCGTATAAAAACCCAAATTAATACATACCCGTAGCGGAAGCATTTTGCTTCCACAGCCGAAGGCTACAATGACCTTCCCAACTGCAGTCACCCTGAGAGGCAGTCGAGTTCTGCAAATCAGCCTTCATTTCATTCGGCTTCTTTGGAACTATGCACGAGACCTGCAACGAAATCAAAGATTTCGGCTAGGGATTCGACGCTATAATGACCCTCCCAACTACAGTCACCCTGAGCGAAAGAGCCGCAGGCTCTGTAGTCGAACGGGTATAAGCTATATTTAACCAAGTCAATGCAAGTTAAAAATTTCAAAGATTATAATATATGTAAATAAATATCCTATACATAACCTAACCAAATTCTTTCTTCTTCAACTTTTCTTTTACGAGGGAGCGGGAGGAAATTAACGTCTCGCCGACAAAACCTTTGGTTTTGCGAACGAGACTCGCAGTTTCCTCCCATCTCCCTCGAGCTCCCTATGCCCACCTCGCATTATCAGGGAAGTGATTTTCACATTTCGGCTAAAATTTGGGAACTCGCTACGCTCAGACACCCAAATTTTTTAACGTCTCATGGAAAATCACGCAAGTTGCATATGTAGGTCATAGCAAAGTTTAAAAATTATATTTACTGGAATTTAAATTGTATTAAATCCGTATATGGACTTATAATTTTGCATAGAATGAATAGAAATAAGACGAAGCCGTAAAAAAAATAAATTACGATGATTCTTTGTAGCGGAAGCAATCTGCTTCCATTAACCTTGATACTAAATTATTTTTTCAGCCGTAAGGCGTACAAAATTATTTATAACAACATCTAGTTTTGGTGCCTATCTTCCTTAAGGTTTAGGCAAATTATAAACCTAATTTAATAAAATTTATTTAAAATTCCATTTAACAAAAAACCAAAACCATATAAATTTAATTCCATCTCAAATAAATATATTACAAATACACTTGGGTATATATTAAAAGATAACAGGCTTTTACCGATATTATAATATTTTGATGAAAATTATGATATAATTTATATAGCTCTTGTGAGCTTTTTTAATGTTGAAATTATATTAGGAGATATATATGGAAAGAATTTATGTAAAAAAATCAGGACCTTTAAATGGTACTGTAAAAGTATCTGGAGCGAAGAATGCTGCTCTTCCTATTCTTGCGGCGACTATTCTTGGAACGACGGAGACGATTCTAGAAGGTGTTCCTGATTTAAAGGATATAAGTATAATGATCGAGGTTATTAAGAGCCTCGGAGTTGAGGTTGAGCACCTTGGCAAACATACTCTTAAAATCAATGCGAAAAATTTAAATGCTTATGAAACTAGCTACGAGCTTATGAGCAAAATGAGAGCTTCTTCTGTGGTTATGGGACCACTTCTTGCTCGCATGAGAAAGGTTATTAATCCTCTTCCTGGTGGTTGCAATATCGGTGCTAGACCAATAGACCTTCACCTAAAGGGTTTTAGAGCTCTAGGGGTGGATATTGTGGAAGAACCTGGGAAGATTACCGCTTCTGCTGAAAAATTAATAGGTTCGACTATTTACTTAGACTTTCCTTCTGTTGGTGCTACTCAAAATATTATGATGGCTGCAACTATGGCGGAAGGTGAAACTATAATAGAAAATGCGGCTATGGAGCCTGAGATTGTAGATCTTGCATCTTTTTTAAACAAGATGGGTGCGCGAATTATGGGTGCAGGTACTTCTAGCATAAGAATTAAAGGTGTCACAAGTCTAAGCGGTGCAACTCACCAAATTATTCCTGATAGAATCGAAGCGGGTACATTTATGGTGGCGGCGGCTATGACCGGTGGAGATGTGCTAGTAGAAAATTGCATTCCTTCCCATATGAAACCTATTATTGCTAAGCTTATTGAAGCTGGTGCTGAGGTGGAAGTTGACGATGATTCTGTAAGGGTAAAAGGAAATAAAATTGTAAATCCTTTCGACATCAAGACCCTTCCTTATCCAGGTTTTCCAACTGATATGCAGGCACAGTTCATGGCTCTTATGACTATCTCAAACGGAACCTGCGTTATGAAGGAAACTGTGTTTGAAAATAGATTTATGCACGCTGCAGAGCTTGCTAAAATGGGTGCAAATATTAATGTTATAGATAGAGAAGCTATTGTAAAAGGTACTAGAAGTCTGGTAGGCACTGAAGTAGAAGCTACGGACCTAAGAGCTGGAGCAGCGCTTATTATAGCTGGTCTAGTTGCAGATGGAACGACTACTATTTCAAATATTTATCATATTGACAGAGGATATGAAAATATTGAGGAAAAATTCACTGCTCTTGGTGCAATTATCAGTCGTAAATAGGAGGTAAAAATTGAAAAAGAGGTTATTAATCGTTGTTTTTGGATTGTTATTGTTTATGACGGGTTGCGGAAATAAAGAGGCGGATTTAAATACTTTTAGGGTTGCAGTTTCTGCTGATGGTACATCCCTTGATCCAACTGATTACAACGATGTTTTCTCAGAAAATATTTTGAAGCAAATCTTCGATACTCTTTTGGATAAGGCTCCAAATGGAGATCTTGTAAATGGACTTGCTGAATCTTTGGAGAGACCAGACAATAAGACTTTAGTTATAAAGATTAGAGAAGGTGTTAAGTTTTCTAATGGAGATCCTTTAACTGTTGAAGATGTAATATTTTCACTTAAGAGGGTAGCTGAATGTGATCAATTTGGATATATTTTCAAAAATGTTGATACAGACAATTTAAGAAAGATTGACGATACAACTTTAGAGATTAAATTAAAAGAACCGGATGCTACAATCCTTGAAGCTCTTGCCCATCCAGCAAGCAGCATAATTTCACAAAAAGATTTGGAAGAAAAAGGCGAAAATTTCCGTGAAAATCCTATTGGAACAGGACCATTTGTACTAGATAAATGGACTAAACTAGATTCAGTTACTTTTAAGAGAAACGAAAATTACTGGGGTGACAAACCAAGCATAGAAAACTTAGTGTTTAAAGTTATTCCAGAGGCTTCTCAAAGAATAATTGAACTTGAAAGTGGTGGAGTAGATATGGCTTTCCAAATCGCTCCAAACGACATTAAAAAAGTTGAAGAAAATCCAGATCTTAAACTTGATAGAAAGTTAGACAACTCTGTTCACTTCGTATCATTTAACACAGTTAAGCCTCCATTTGACAATATAAATGCGAGACTTGCAATGACCAAGGCTATCGACATGGACACCATCTTTAAGACTGTGTACCAAGGCGTTGGTAAGCGTGCAACATCAAACGTAAACCCTAACTTCAAATATTCAATTGCAGACTCCATAGAGCCTACTAAGGTTGATAAAGAAGAAGCTAAGAGATTATTTGCGGAAGCCGGTATGACAGAAGGCACAACTATAAAAATCTATGTAAATGATAATCAACAGAGAAATGACGTTGCTCAAATGATGAAAGAGCAACTTACAGAATACGGAATCAATCTTGAAATTGTAAAACTAGAATGGGGCGCTCTTGTTGAAGCTCTTAAAAACAAAGAAGATGATATGTTCATCATGAGCTGGACTCCTGCAGAGGATACCCATTACGAATTTTACCAACCATTCCACAGTGATGGCAAGGGCAACGGACCTAACTTCAACGATTTCGGGAATGCTGCACTTGATGTACTAATCGATGCAGGGGTTCGTGAATTTGACGACGCAAAACGTGGAGCTATCTACAAAGAAGCTCAAGAACTTGTAAATAAAGAACTACCATGGATGTACATCTGCTATGGTGAAACAGTGGTAGGCATGAAAAAGAATGTAACTGGCTTTGATATAGCACCAACCTATGCACAAAAATTTGGAAAAGTTGGATTCGAAGCTGTAGAAAAATAATAAAAAGAGGGGACTTCCCCTCTTTTCTTTAAATAAAGGTGAATTATGACTAAACGTGTGCTTAAAAGAATACTGATGCTTATTCCCACGGTCATAGGAGTAAGTTTCATAGTTTTTCTTCTCTTTTACTTGAGTCCAGGAGACGCTGCCCTTGCTAAGGCGGGACCAAATGCCCCAAAGGAAGTAATCGAAGCTCTAAGGGAGAAGATGGGTCTAAACGATCCATTCCTCGCTCAATATCTTAGATTTTTAAAAGGACTTATATTTAAATTTGATCTTGGAACTTCATATATTTCTGGTTCAAGTGTAACTAAGACTCTGCTTTCAGTATTTCCAAACACTTTGAAACTCACAGGATTTTCTTTACTAATCGCAGTATTTTTGGGAATCCTACTGGGAGTTTTATCCGCTGTGAATAGGGGAACATTTGTAGATAAATTTGTAATGATATTCTCAATGGCTGGGATTGCCATGCCTATATTTTGGACGGGAATTCTACTTATTTTACTTTTCTCTGTAAAACTAAGATGGCTTCCACCATCAGGTTTTTCAAGTTTCAATGCGATGATCATGCCTGCATTTGCACTGGGACTTCAATCATCAGCAATCATAATGAGGATGACGAGATCATCTATGCTAGAAGTTTTAAATCAAGACTATATAGAAACCGCCACTGCAAAGGGACTAAAGAAACAGAAGATTATCTTCGTCCACGCCCTTAAAAATGCAATGATTCCAATTATAACGACCATCGGTCTTCAAGCGGGAGGACTTCTTGGAGGATCTGTTCTAACTGAGACAGTATTTTCCATTCCAGGAATCGGAAGACTTATGGTTGAATCAATAAAGACGAGAGATCTTCCAGTGGTCTTAGGCGGAGTTATTTTGATTTCAATCTGCTATAGTTTAATCAGCATCGTAGTAGATATTTTGTACGGATTTATAGATCCAAGGATAGGTAGGGATTAATATGGAAACTTTAAAACAATTTAGAAAATCAAGGGTTTCAAGGATTGCAATGGATCTTTTAATAGTTATCATTCTTCTTGCAATCTTTGCAGACTATGTAGCTCCATATACTTTTTCTGAACAACATCCAGAAGCTGCCTTTACCTCTCCAAATATCAAAAATTTAATGGGGACAGATAATTTTGGTAGAGACACCTTTTCAAGGATTATCTTCGGCGCGAGAATTTCTCTTAAGATTGGATTTATTTCTGTAATCATAGCTGGAGCAATAGGTACACTCATCGGAGCATTTGCAGGATATTTCGGAAATACCTTTGACAGAATAGTCATGAGAATTATGGATATCGTACTTTCTATTCCATCATTAGTGCTTGCAATTGCAATTGCTGCATCCCTTGGCAATGGAATGAAAAATTTAATCATCGCTGTGAGCCTTTCATCAGTTCCAAGGTACGCTCGTATCGTAAGATCGACGGTTATGTCCTTAAAAGAAAAAGAATTTATAGAATCTGCTAGAGTTTCTGGTGCGAGCCATATGAGAATCCTCTTTGTCCACATCTTGCCAAACTGTATCGCGCCGATAATAGTTGAGGCGACCATCGGAGTAGGGACTTCTATCCTATCAGCGGCGTCCCTTTCATTTATCGGTATGGGAGTTTTACCTCCTAATCCTGAATGGGGTTCCATGCTTTCTGAATCTCGTATGTACTTTAGAGACTATCCATATATGTCTATGTTTCCAGGGCTTGCAATCGCAATTACAATTCTACTTTTAAATATTGTAGGAGATGGATTAAGAGACGCAATGGATCCAAAACTAAGGAGGGCAAAATGATTTTATCTGTACAAGACTTAAGCATAAGTTTCAAAACCGACTCTTCTTGGTTAAAAGTGGTGGATCAGGTGAACTTTGAAATTCCTGAGAAGAAGACTGTGGCACTTGTCGGAGAATCCGGCTGCGGCAAATCCGTAACCGCCAAGTCGATTCTTAGGCTTATGGATAGAAGAAACTCGAAGATCGAAGGAAGAATAGAATTTTTAGGCGAAAATTTACTTAATAAATCGGAAGAAGATTTAAGGAAGATCCGTGGTAGAGAAATCTCAATGATCTTTCAAGAGCCTATGACATCTCTAAATCCTGCCCTTAGGATTGGATATCAAATGGATGAAGTCTTCAAAACCCATTTCAATATGAATAAAGAAGAAGCAAGGAAAAAATCCATAGAGATGATAGAAAAGGTAGAAATTAGAAATCCAGAAACTGTGTACAAAAGCTATCCATTCCAGCTTTCCGGTGGAATGAGACAGAGAATCATGATTGCCATGGCGCTATCTGCAAACCCAAAACTTCTTATAGCAGATGAACCTACAACTGCACTTGATGTGACTATTCAAGCGGAAGTTTTAAAGCTTATGGTGGATCTAAAGAGAGACTACAACACCTCAATCCTATTTATAACCCACGACCTTGGTGTGGTTGCGGAGATTGCAGACTATGTGGTTGTTATGTATGCGGGTAAAGTTATAGAGTCTGGACCAGTAGAAGAGATATTTAGAAATCCAAAACATCCATACACCATTGGACTTATGAAATCTCGTCCAGTTATCGGCGCGGATCAAAAGACTCTTTACAATATTCCTGGCTCAGTACCAAGTCCAAAAGAGTTTAGCGACAACTGTAGATTCCATTCCAGATGTCCGAAGGAGATGGATATTTGTAAATGGCAAATGCCTAGAGAAGTCGGCGGCGAACACAAAGTAAGCTGTTTTTTATATGGTGATTATGATGAGTAATATTTTAGAAGTAAGAGATTTGACAATGGTTTTTAAATCCAAGGGGAGAGAAGTCCGCGCAGTGGACGGGGTATCCTTCGATTTAAAAGAGAATGAAACCTTGGCAATAGTAGGAGAGAGTGGCTCTGGCAAAAGCACTGTGGCTAGATGCATCATGAACCTCTACGAAGGAGTAGAAGGCAAGGCATTCTACATGGATAAAAATATTTTCGACATGACCAGTATAGAACTGGTAGAATATAGAAAACAGGTTCAAATGATTTTCCAAGATCCATATTCATCTCTAAATCCTAGGATGAAGACTGGACAGATCATAGCAGAAGGTGCGAGAAATATAAGCGGATTAAGAGGAAAAGAACTGAGAGAAAGAGTCCTTGAGACCATGGAACTATCTGGACTTAGTAGTTTTACCTACGACAGATATCCCCACGAATTTTCCGGCGGACAGAGACAGAGAATTGCCATCGCAAGAGCGCTGGCACCTCATCCAAGACTAATAATTGCAGACGAACCTACATCAGCCCTAGACGTGTCCATACAGGCGCATATAATAAATCTTTTAAATGAACTTAAAGAAAAGATGAATCTCTCCATGATATTTATCTCTCACGACCTTGCAGTGGTAGAGCATATCGCTGACAGAGTGGTGGTTATGTACCATGGAAAGGTAGTAGAGATGGCGAATACGGAAAAAATATTTAACAATCCAGTCCATCCATACACGAGGAGACTTCTTTCAGCTATACCGAAACAGAATCCTTGGGATAAAAAAATCGAACTCGAGGATAATTCAAAAGAGCTTATAAAATTAAAAGAAAATTGTAAACATAGAATTAACTGCAGTGGAAAGAATAGCAAAAACTGCCTAGTAGAAGTGGAGGAAGGCCACTTTGTAATGTGCAATGAAGGATAGATTAGAAGACACACTTCCAATGGATGAAGTGGCAAGGAAATTAAACGAAGAGCTACAACTAGAAAATATGAGAACTGAATCAGAAGAGGAATCCTTTGAAGAAGATTTAGACGACTACGAAGAAAGACCAAAAGCTCCAAAAAAGAATAAAATTAAAAAGAAAAAAAAGTTCATTGGATTTGGTAGAGGCGACAGGGATGAATCTCATGTAGATGATTTAGACAGAGACTCTGACGATGAATATGATTACTATGATGACGATGATGAATACGAATACTACAGAAAACCAAAACGCAAAAGAGGATTTAGACCGTTTAGAGCGTTGGCGGATATATTTGCATTCGTATCTAATGGAATAAGACTATTTTTTTTATTAATAAAACTTTCAATCCTCGTATTTCTACTATATTGCGGTTACAGTTACTACACAACGAAGACCATTCCATTTGTAACCGACTATATAAACGAAAAGAAACTGAAGACCGAAGAATATATAAAGGAAAAAGTTGCAGAGACTATTGAAGTGCCCAAAGAATTCTTTAAGATAAAATCTGTAAAGAAGGTGGACGGAGGATTGGAAGTCATATATGTCTACCAGGGCAAGGAAAGTAAAATAAGATTGGCGAAGTGATACTATGTTAGAGATAGAAGCAATCGTAGAGCGTATCATCTTTAGAAACGAAGAGAATGGATGGTGCGTTCTTCGAACCATAAGTGAAGATACTGATCTAGTTGTGACTGGAAATGGCATGACCATCAAGGAAGGTCTGCGCTACAAATTCAGCGGCAACATGGTTTTTCACAATAAATATGGAGAACAATTTAAATTTGAACATTTTGAAGAGATACTTCCCGACACTAAGTCTGGAGTCATAGCCTACCTATCCTCTGGACTGATTCCATACATAGGAGAGAAGACCGCTAAGTCCATCTATGACAAGTTCGGCATGGAAACATTTAAGATTTTGGAAGAAACTCCAGAGAGATTAAAAGAAGTGGAAGGTATCGGGCCTGTTAAATTTGGAAAGATGATGGAAGCTCTCCAAGAGACTAAGGAAGCAAAATCTGTAATCATGTTCTTCGGGAAATTAAATATGACTTCAAACCTCGCCATGAGGGTCTACCAAGTTTTCAAAGACGACAGTGAAAAGATTGTAAGAGAAAATCCATACATCTTGGCGGAAGAAGTAAAGGGCATCGGGTTTAAAACTGCCGATGAAATCGCCATGAGTTTAGGTTTTGAAAAGGACGATCCATTTAGAATCAAATCCGGCATAAAGTACACCCTCTCCCAAGGAAATTTGGAAGGTCATACCTATCTTCCAAGGGAAATCCTCGTGAAGAAATCTGCCCAAGTTTTGGGAGTGACCATTGAGCAGGTGGAAAGTCAGATAAATAGTCTCGCCTTCGATAGATTTTTCTACATAGAAAGAATCGACGATGTGGATAGTTGTTACTTCACTAATTACTACAAAGCAGAAAACTTCGTGGCGGGAGTGCTTACAAAACTCGCATCGAAAAAGTATCCGATTAAATTAAATATTGAAGATGAAATCGAAGAGATAGAAGATAGAAAGGGAATCCATCTTGCGACGAATCAGAAAAAAGCCGTGGAAGAAGCCTTGCAAAATGGAGTTACAGTAATCACAGGAGGTCCAGGAACAGGTAAGACCACAACCCTAACAACCATCATCGATCTCTGTGAAAAAGAAGGCTTAAAGGTCAGTCTTGCAGCGCCTACTGGAAGAGCGGCAAAGAGAATGGAAGAAGCCACCAAGAGACCGGCGTCAACCCTCCACAAACTTTTGGAAATAAAACCGGGAGTAAGCATTCAGGAGATGGAAGAACTGAATTGCGACGTGCTAATAGTCGACGAGTGCTCCATGGTGGATCTATTTCTTATGCACAATATCTTAAAAGCAATTCCAGAAAAGATAAGGCTCGTTCTCGTAGGAGACAAGGATCAGCTTCCTTCTGTAGGAGCAGGAAATGTTTTAAAGGACATCATCGAATCGAAAATAATTCATGTGGTCTATTTAAATGAAATCTTCAGACAGGAAGAAGGTTCGCTTATAATAGAGAACGCCCACAGAATAAATAAAGGGATAAGACCAATTCTGGACAACAAATCCAAAGACTTTTTCTTTATAGAAAGTCCAGATCCTACGGAAACTTTAAACACCATAGTAGATCTTGTAAAAGATAGGCTTCCAGCATTTAAAAACCTCGACTCTATAAGAGATATCCAGGTGCTAAGCCCGATGAAGAAGGGAATAGTCGGCGTGGACAATTTGAACAAGACCTTGCAGGAAGCGCTAAATCCAAAGTCAGGAGATGAGATCACATCCTTTGGCAGAACTTTTAGAGAAAATGACAAGGTAATGCAGATCAAAAACAATTATAATTTGGAATTTAGTTCCGAATCGGAAATCTACCAAGAAGAAGGGATGGGTGTCTTCAACGGAGAGCTTGGCATGATTGAATCCATCGATAAAGAAAATCGTGAAATGTGGGTAGTATTTGACGAAATAAAAAGAGTTGAGTACCCTATGGAAAACTTATCGGAGCTCACACTAGCCTACGCAAGCACCATTCACAAGTCCCAAGGTTCAGAGTTTCGCGCGGTTATAATTCCGCTTCACTCAGCACCAATTATGCTTCTTTCAAGAAACCTACTCTACACCGCCATCACGAGGGCATCTGAAATGGTTGTGCTAGTTGGAGATAGAAAATATCTAGACATCATGGTTAACAACAACCATGTTATGAGAAGGTACACAGGTCTCAAAGATAAAATCATCACCACCTGGGAGAAGAGGAAGATCTATGGATTTATCTAGATGTGAAAATTGCACAAACCCAAAGTATAAAGCCGGTCTCTGCAAAGATTGTTACTCAAACCTAGACTTTGATACTCCGAAGATAAAACTAGACGGAATTACAGATATAAATATCTGTTTAAATTACAATAGATTCCTAAGAGAAATCATAAAGAGGTACAAGTTCAACGACGAAACCCATTTCTACAAGACATTTGCAGAAATAATAATCGAAGAAATATTTAGAGAAAAACTATCTACAAAGATAGACTTCTTAACCTATATTCCAATGACGAGGACTGCATATCTAAAGAGAGGCTACAACCAACTTAAACTTATTGCAGAAGAAATAGAAAATATGACGGGCATCGAAGTAAGAGAAGTCTTAAAAAAGAAAAAGCACACCAAGGATCAAATAGGACTTAGTTTTGTAGAGAGAAAATTAAATCTAAGGGACGCCTTTGAAAGCGAAAAACTACAAGGAGAAAAGGTGCTACTAATAGATGACGTCTTAACCACAGGAGCAACTGTGGAAGAAGCGACGAAGGCACTTAAGAAAGCAGGAGCAGAAGAAGTGTATGTAGTAGTTCTAGCCCATTAAAAATAATAAAGAGAAAAAGCAGTCGAAGGATTGCTTTTTTTGTTTGTAATTTGAAAACCCCCGGTTAGACCGGGGGTTCCGTTTAGCTTTAGCGATGAAAAACAAATAAAAGACCTCCATGTTAAAATAAAAAAAAGTGGTTTACCAAAACACAAAAATAACAGGAGGAATTTTAATGAATTTATCGCATACGCATAGTCTATCACACACAAAATGGAATTGTAAATACCATGTAGTATTTGCGCCGAAATATAGAAGAAAAGTATTTTATGGAA
>QWCH01000307.1_pt1 | contig 90585 bp, 78 predicted proteins | sample 1972671 | NCBI WGS metagenome assembly QWCH01 (sample SAMN09866713, study PRJNA288562) | Human gut metagenome isolate term3_stool, whole genome shotgun sequencing... | isolation source: gut | host: Homo sapiens | place: USA: California
TAAGGCACTTGTACGGTGGGTGGGGCAGTACCGCGCGGGCGGGGCAGCCGCTTTGCACGACGCCCGCCACAGCAGCGAGGGCACAAGCCGCGCCACGGGACGTGAGCGCACTGTGCCGCCGATGCAGCGGCTGGTCATTGTGCTGGACTGCCTGGAAAACGAGAAGAATTACGGCGCTATGGCGCAGAAATACGCCGTGGCCTACCACCAGGTCTACCGCTGGGTGCAGCGCTACCTGCGCGACGGCTGGCGCGGCATGAACGACAAGCGCGGCCCCACCGATGACCCCGGCCCGGAGGGGGAGTGGGCGCGCGTGGCCCCCGCCAATGAGGACGCCGCAGAAAAATGGGTGGCCCGGTGTGCGGGCGTGCCGGACGCCCTGCCCGCCCTGCTGCGCCGCGCCGGGTACAGTTGGTGCGTGATTGCAAAAATTTTGTTTGATCTGGCGAGGATGTGAACCCCCAAAGCCTTCCCCCGAGGGGGAAGCCGCTCGACGGAAAAATCTGCAAAAACCCTATTGACACGCCCTTGCTTTTGTGGTAAACTAATCGATGTAAAAAAAGCAGCAACCGGCAGTAGGCCGTCGGCTCACCTTGCAGGGTTTGTCAAAACCCCGGGTCATACCATGATACGCACTAGGTGCGCAACTTCGTATGTTCGGCGGCTGCTTTCAATGGCAGCCGCTTTTGTCTTTATCATACACTTGTGGGAGGTGTGTTACAATCGCCAGCAACAGCAAATCCAACGAACTGGAGATCAATGAGCAGATCCGCGACAAAGAGATCCGCCTGATCGGCGCGGACGGTGCACAGATGGGCATTATGAGCCCCCGCGATGCACTGAAAATGGCTATCGACAAGGACCTTGACCTGGTCAAGGTCGCACCGCAGGCCAAGCCGCCGGTGTGCAAAATTCTTGATTACGGTAAATACCGGTTCGAGATGCAGAAAAAGGAAAAGGAAGCCAAGAAAAACCAGAAAGTGGTTGAACTCAAGGAGATCCGCCTGTCTCTGAACATCGACACCAACGACTTCAACACCAAGGTGAATCAGGCTGCTAAGTTCCTGCAGCAGGGCCACAAGCTCAAGGTGAGCATCCGGTTCCGCGGCCGCGAAATGGCGCATACCAGCTTAGGTCTGGACGTCCATAAGCGTTTTGCCGAGGCGTTGGTGGGCAAGGCCGTCATCGACAAGCAGCCCAAGCTCGAGGGCCGCAGCATGATGATGTTCATGTCCCCCGTTCCCAACAAGTAAGAAAGTAAACTCTCTAGGAGGAAACAACAATGGCTAAAATGAAGCTCAAGACCCTTTCCGGCGCCAAGAAGCGCTTCAAGATGACTGCTTCCGGCAAGATCAAGCGCAATGCGTCCAAGCGCCGTCACATTCTGACCAAGAAGACCACCAAGCTCACCCGCGGCCTGCGTATGCCCAAGTACGTTGACAAGACCAACGAGGCTGCTGTTAAGAAAATGATGCCCTACGGTGGCTAATCGCTACGACATTTAAAGGTCAGTTTACTACCAGTTATAGACAAAGGAGATATAAAACATGGCTCGTATTAAAGGCGCTACCATGACGCACAAGCGTCGTGCTAAGACTCTCAAGCTCGCAAAGGGTTACTACGGTGCTAAGTCCAAGCACTTCCGCATGGCCAAGCAGGCCGTTATGAAGAGCGGCAACTACGCTTTCGTTGGCCGTAAGCAGAAGAAGCGCCAGTTCCGCAACCTGTGGATCACCCGCATCAACAACGCTGTTCGTGCTCAGGGTATGAACTACTCCACCTTCATGAACGGCCTGAAGAAGGCCGGCGTCGAGCTGAACCGCAAGATGCTGTCTGAGATGGCCATCCACGATCCCGCCAGCTTCAATGCGCTGGTCGAGACCGCCAAGAAGGCTCTGTAATAGCTTGCTAAAAAGACTCGCGCACACGCGCGAGTCCTTTTGTGTTTAAAGGGAAGTTTGTGGTGCGGCGGCGAGGTCGTAGGGTGGGCAGTCCTCTGCCCGCCGCACCTCATCCGAGCGCAACCCCAAGCCTTCCCCTTGAGGACAGGCTCCCCCGATATGGGGGAGGTGGCGCGTAGCGCCAGAGGGGGAGCGGTGGCCCGCAGGCCGGATGAGGTGGAACTGTCCGGTAGGCTGCCGGTTCTCTTTATTCACACAATTTAGTTGATTTTATACAAAAGGGGCGCTACAATGGAAACGATCACCAGCCGCGATAACGCCAAGATCAAATACGCCTGTGCTGTGCGCGATACCGAAAAGCAGCGTGCCGCCGACGGCGTGTTCTTTGCCGAAGGGCCAAAACTCTGCCTGGAACTGGCGAAAAGCTGCACGCCGCGCGTGGTGTATGCCACGGCGGCGGCGCTGGCCAAAACGCCGGAACTGGCAAGATTCGACCCCGCCGAGATCGCGCCCCATGTGGCGGAAAAGCTCAGCGGTACCAAGTCCAACCAGGGCGTGTTTGCGCTGTTTGAGACGCCCGTGCCGCCCGCTGACACGCTGGACACGGCCCGCCGCATCCTGGCGCTGGAGGGCGTGCAGGACCCCGGCAACGTGGGTACGCTGCTGCGCAGCGCCGCGGCCTTCGGCTTTGACGCCGTCGTGCTGGGACCGGGCTGCGCGTCGCCTTTGTCGCCCAAAACGCTGCGGTCCTCGATGGGCGCGGCCGGGCGGCTGCCGACGCTGCACACCGAGGATTTACCCGCGGCGCTGCAAAAGCTGCGTGCCCGGGGCGTCACGACGCTGGCGACGGCGCTGTACCGTTCCCGCCCGCTGGACGAGGCCGGAAACGACTTCCCGGGCGGGCTGTGCGTCGTCATCGGTAGCGAGGGCCAGGGCCTGACGGATGCCACCGTCGAAGCCTGCGACATGGCCGTGCGCATCCCGATGACCGACCGTGTCGAGAGTTTGAACGCCGCCGTGGCGGGCAGCGTGCTGTTGTGGCATTTCAGGGGCGTGTAAGCAGACATCCGGAAGCTGCTGCGCGGCGGCCAGAGGACTGGCCGCCTTACGGGGCAACAGCGGGCGTAGGGCGAGCAGTCCTCTGCCCGCCGCTATGCAGCCGAGAGGATAAAAGGGGGCATCCACCATGGACAAAACACTGGCTTGGCTCTGGCTGGCGGATGCCGTCGGTTCAGGGTGCCAATATGCGCGGGAACTGCTGGATCTGTACCCGGACCCGGCGGAACTGTACGATATCCTGCGTGTCGGGACTGGGGCCCCGCCCGCCTGTTTGAGCGCCCACGCGCTGGCACAGCTGCGGGATACGACGCCGTTTGACTATGAGGAACGGCTCGACCACTGCCTGCTGTCGGGCATCGATATCCTGACGCCCGACGAGGGCACCTACCCGGACCGCTTGCGTGACCTGCCCGATTTGCCGCTGGTACTTTACGTGACCGGCAGCGCTGCCTGCCTGAACGGCGGGCGGTACGCGGGCATGGTGGGCACCCGCCGCCCCAGCGCCTACGGGCGGCAGGCGGCGTTTGACCTGTCTCTGGCGATGGCACAGGCGGGCGTGGTGCTGGTCAGCGGCATGGCGGACGGCCTGGACAGCGAAGCCCACCGCGCCGCCGTGCAGGCGGAGGTGCCTACCGTGGCGTTCCTGGGCACGGCCATCGATAAAACCTACCCCGCCGCCAACGCCAAGCTGCGCACCGCCATCGAAAAGGGCGGCGGTGTGGTCTGCAGCGAGTACCCGCCCGGCTACACAGGCCGCACGACCGGCACATTCTTGGCCCGCAATCGGCTGATTGCCGCCCAGAGCGAGGTACTCTGCGTGGCCGAGGCCCGCACCCGCAGCGGCACGCTGAACACCGTGGGCCACGCCGAGCGGCTGGGCCGCCCGGTGCTGGCCGTGCCCGGTAGCATTTACAGTGCGTTGAGCGAGGGCACGAACGAACTGCTGTGTACCCACCGCGCCGAGCCGCTGTGCAAAGCCGCCGACGCGCTGGACATACTGGGGATCGGCGCAGAGACCGCCGACCCGGCACAGCAGCGGTTTGACCCCGCCGCCGTCAGCCCCGACGCGCAGGCTGTCTACGCTGTTTTGAAGCCCACGCCCCAGGGCATCGACGCCCTGTGTGCCGCCGCCCGCCTGCCCGCCGGCCGCGTGCTGGCGGCCTGTACGGAGCTGGAGCTTATGGGCGGTGCACAGGCCCAGCCGGGACGCAGATATATTGCGCTATAAGATAATAGATAATAAAAAAAGGAGTGCGCGCAGCGCACAATTTTGAGCAGGCCAACGGCCTGCGATCCACAATATTTCTTATCTTTTATCTCTTATCTATTATCTAAAATACTTTTTCATTGAGGTAACTTATGCCGAAATTAGTCATCGTGGAATCCCCTGCCAAGGCGAAAACCATTGGCAAGTATCTGGGCCGTGGCTATAAGGTCACAGCCAGCATGGGCCATGTGCGCGACCTGCCCGCCAGCACGCTGGGCATTGATGTCGAAAATGGCTATACACCGAAATATATCACCATCAAGGGCAAGCAGAAACTCGTCAAAGAGCTGAAGGCCGAAGCCAAAAAGTGCGACGGCGTGCTGCTGGCAACCGACCCGGACCGCGAGGGCGAGGCCATCAGCTGGCACCTGGCGAACATTCTGGGGCTGGATCCTGCCGCGCCCAACCGCGTGACCTTTGATGAAATCACCAAAAAAGGCGTCAAGGAGGGCATGGCCCACCCCCGCGCCATCAACATTGACCTGTTCAACGCCCAGCAGGCCCGGCGCGAGCTGGATCGCCTGGTGGGCTACAAGCTCAGCCCGTTTTTGTGGCGCAAGGTCCGCAAGGGCCTGTCCGCAGGCCGCGTGCAGAGTGTGGCTGTGCGCCTGATCCGCGACCGGGAAATTGAAATTGAGAATTTCAAGCCCGACGAGTATTGGAACATCGACGCGCTGCTCCACGCCCAGGGCGACAAGAGCGAGTTCACCGCTCGCCTGGCCGCCACTGCAGACGGCAAAAAGCTGACGGTGACGAACAAGGCCCAGGCCGACGGCATCCTGGCCGCGCTGGACGGCAAGGACTACACCATTACCAAAATTGAAAAAGGCAAGCGCCGCCGCCAGCCTGCGCCGCCCTTCATCACCTCGACTTTGCAGCAGGACGCCAGCCGCGCGTTTGGCTTCTCGGCCACCCGCACGATGCGCGCTGCCCAGACATTGTACGAAGGCGTGGACATCGCGGGCCACGGCACTGTGGGCCTTATCACCTATATGCGTACTGACTCTCTGCGCATCGCCGCCGAGGCCCAGGCGGCGGCCAAGACCTTTATTGCGGACCGCTGGGGCGAGAATTACGTCTGCAAGACCGCCCGCAAGTGGAAGAGCCGTTCCGCCACCGCCGCCCAGGACGCCCACGAAGCCATTCGTCCGTCTATGCCGGAGCTGACACCCGACGAGGTCGAGCAGAGCATCAGCGGCGACACCGCCAAGCTTTACCGCCTGATTTGGAGCCGCTTTATGGCAAGCCAGATGGCCGACTGCATCCAGGATACGGTGTCCGCATCCATCACGGCGGGGGATTACCTGTTCCGCGCGTCGGGCTTCCGGGTCGCGTTCGACGGCTTCACCGCGCTGTACGAGGAATCCACCGACGACACGAAGAAGAAGGAAACGGCCCTGCCCCCGCTGGAAGAGGGCCAGAAACTGGCGCTGAAAAAACTGACGGCGGACCAGAAATTCACCCAGCCGCCGCCGCTCTACACCGAGGCAACGCTCATCCATGCGCTGGAGGAAAATGGCATCGGCCGCCCGTCCACCTACGCGCCCATCATCACGACCATCGTCGACCGCGGCTATGTGGAGAAGGACCAGAAAAAGCTGAAAACCACCCCGCTGGGCCAGGCCGTCAACACGGTCATGATGGAGCAGTTCCCGAATATCGTGGACGTGAAATTCAGTGCTGACATGGAGAAAAAGCTCGACGTCGTCGAAGCCGGTCAGGCCGATTGGGTCAAGACCATCGACGATTTCTACCAGGGATTTTCCAAGAGCCTGGAACAGGCCGAGAAGAACATGGAGGGCAAGCGCATCAAGGTCGAGGATATCCCGACCGATGAGATCTGCGAAAAATGCGGCCGCCCCATGGTCATCAAATCGGGCCGGTACGGCAAGTTTGTGGCGTGCTCGGGCTTCCCCGAGTGCCGCAACGCCCACCCGCTGGTCAAGGACACTGGCGGCCTGTGCCCACTGGACGGCGGCCATATGCTGGTGCGCAAGAGCGCCAAGGGCCGCGTGTACTACGGCTGCAGCAACTATCCCAAGTGCAACTATATGACCTGGGACGAGCCTGTGCCCGAAAAATGCCCCCAGTGCGGCAGCACCCTGTTTAAAAAGAAGGGCCAGCTGTACTGCGCCAAAGAGGGCTGCGGGTTTGTGAAGGCGATTGAGAAAAAATGACCGCTTTAAAGCCTCCCCGCAAAGGGGAGCCTGAGAGAGGACAAGTATGCAACTTAACATTATCGGTGCCGGCCTGGCGGGGTGCGAGGCGGCGTTGTGGCTGGCGGACCGCGGCGTGCAGGTCGACCTGTACGAGCAGAAACCCACAAAATTTTCCCCCGCGCATAAAAGCGAGGGGTTTGCGGAACTCATCTGCTCTAACTCCTTGAAAGCCGAGCGCCCGGATTCCGCATCCGGCCTGCTCAAAATCGAGATGAAGATGATGGGCAGCCACCTGTTGGACGCCGCCGAGACCGCCCGCGTGGCGGCAGGCGGTGCGCTGGCCGTCGACCGCGATGTGTTTTCCACCGCCGTGACGGAAATGGTGGAAAAGCACCCGAACATCACGGTCCATCGCGAGGAAGTTACGGCTCTGGATGAGAGCGCTCCGGTGCTCGTCGCCAGCGGCCCGCTGACCGAGGGGGCGCTGGCCCAGGCCGTGGCGGCGCTGACCGGCGACCATCGGCTGAGTTTCTACGACGCCGTTGCGCCCATCGTGACCGCCGAGAGCCTGGACTATGACAAGGTCTTTGCTGCATCCCGCTATGGCCGCGGCGAGGCCGACTACCTCAACTGCCCCTTTAATAAGGAAGAGTATGAGAACTTCCACGCGGCGCTCATCGCCGCCGAGCGTGCGCCGCTCCACGACTTTGACGGAGACCTGACCGTCTACGAGGGCTGTATGCCGATTGAAGTCATGGCCGCCCGCGGCGCGGATACGATCCGCTTTGGGCCGCTGCGACCCGTCGGCCTGCGGGACCCGCGCACCAGCCACCGCCCCTGGGCCGCCGTGCAGCTGCGGGCAGAAAACACGGCCCGCACGCTCTACAACCTCGTCGGGTTCCAGACAAACTTAAAGTGGGGCGAGCAGAAGCGGGTGTTCAGCATGATCCCCGGCCTGGAACACGCCGAGTTTGTGCGCTATGGCGTCATGCACCGCAACACGTTTTTGGAAAGCCCCAAGGTGCTGACCAAGCAGCAATTCCTGGCTGACCACCCCAACGTGTTCTTTGCCGGGCAGATCACCGGCTTTGAGGGCTATATGGAGAGCGCGGCCAGCGGCCTGCTGGCGGCCCACCAGATTTTGGCCCGCTTGCAAGGATGCGAACTGCCGCCGCCCCCGGCGGCGACGATGTGCGGCGCACTGCTCGACTACATCACGACGCCGAACAAAGACTTCCAGCCGATGGGTGCAAACATGGGCATTCTGCCCCGCACCGAGGAGATCAACGCTATCCGCGATAAGCGGGAGCGCTACATGGCGCTCTCGCAGAACGCCCAAGATGCCATGCGTGCATGGACGGAGGAATACAAATGAAAATTTTAGTGGATGCCATGGGCGGTGACAACGCCCCGCTGTGTGTATTGCAGGGGGCAAGCCAGGCGGCTGCAGAGTTCGGCGACGGCATGACGCTCACGCTGCTGGGCGAGGAAAAAGCCATCCGCGACTGCGCGGCAGAAAGTAAAATCGACCTTGCACCGTTTGAAATCATCAACTGCACCGAGAACATCGATATGCACGACGACCCGGTCAAGGCTGTGCGCCACAAGAAGGATTCCAGCCTTGTGAAGGGCCTGACCATGCTGAAAAACGGAGAGGGCGATGCCTTTGTCTCCGCCGGTTCCACCGGTGCGCTGCACGTCGGCACCAGCCTCATCGTGCGCACCGTCAAGGGCGTCAAGCGCCCGGCACTGGCCACCCCGATGCCCGGCGCAAAGCAGAATTTCCTGCTGCTGGACTGCGGCGCGAATGTCGAGTGCCGCCCCGAGATGCTGAATGCTTTCGGCACGATGGGCAGCGTCTACGCGGAAAAGGTCATGGGCCGCACAGCGCCCAAAGTCGCACTGGTCAACAACGGCGCTGAGGACACCAAGGGCACCCCCACCTACCGCGAGGCGCACCAGCTGCTGAAAGCGAATCCCTGTATCCATTTTGCCGGCAACATCGAGCCGCGCTACATCATGGACGGCGAGGTGGACGTCGTGGTCTGTGACGGCTTTGTCGGTAATGTGGTCTTGAAATTGACCGAGGGCGTTGCCAAAACGCTGCTGGGGATGCTGAAAAAAATCTTCCTGCAGAACCTCATCACGAAGCTCAGCTACCTGGGCATCAAGGGCGGCCTGGGCGAACTGAAGCGGATGATGGACTCCGAGGAAGTCGGCGGCGCACCGCTGCTGGGCGCGGCCAAGCCGGTCATCAAGGCTCATGGTTCCAGCCACGCCAAGGGCATCAAGAACGCCATCCGCCAGGCCAAGCTCTGTGTAGCCAATGACCTGTGCGGCACGATGGAGAAGGCGCTGGGCGAGGTGGCCGCGCAGAAGGAAGAAGAAGCAGACGCTTAAAAGTAAAGCCGCCTTGTAGGGGCCGGGCATGCCCGGCCCGCAGCATAAAAATGATAACCCCTTCATGGGACAGCAAGGCAAGGTTGAGGGCCGGGCATGCCCGGCCCCTACGACCCTACAAAAGCCGGAAAGGTGATAATTATGGCTCACAAGCCGGAAGAATTGCAGGAAGTCCTGCACTATACATTCAAAAATCCTGCGCTGCTGCGCATTGCATTGACCCACACCAGTTTTGCCAATGAGAGCAAGGTCGCTACCACCCACAACGAGCGGCTGGAATTTCTGGGCGACAGCGTGCTGTCCGTCGTCGTGGCGGACTACCTGTTCCACCAGTCCGGCCGCCCCGAGGGCGAGTTGACCCGGATGCGCGCAAGCCTTGTCAGCGAGGACGCGCTGTTCCAGTTTGCCCAGGAGATCCACCTGGGTGAGTACCTGCGCCTGGGCCACGGCGAGGATCTGGGCGGCGGCCGCAACCGGCCCAGCGTCGTGTCTGACGCGTTCGAGGCCGTCATTGCCGCACTGTATCTGGACGGCGGCATGGAGACCGCCCGCAACTTCATCCTGCCCTTCATCACCGAGGGCAAGACCGCCGAGGACGACTACAAGACCCGTTTGCAGGAGGTCGTGCAGCAGGATCCCAGCGCCGTGCTGAAATACGAAGTCACCGGCGAGACCGGCCCCGACCACGACAAGCAGTTCACCGTCTGCGTCTGGCGCAACGGCCGGCTTTTGGCCGAGGGCAAAGGCCGCAGCAAGAAAGCCGCCGAACAGCACGCCGCAAAGGTGGCGCTGGAAAAACTGCAGTAATATTGCCGTTTAATGATGCTCTGTAGGGGCCGGGTATGCCCGGCCCGCGGCATAAAAATCGCAGCCCGTTTACGGGTATACAGGGCGGGGTTGAGGGCCGGGCATGCCCGGCCCCTACGACCAGACAGAATCGAAAGGTAACACTACTTCAATGCGCCTGAAAGAACTGGAAATCCAAGGCTTTAAGTCCTTCCCCGATAAGACGAAGATCTCGATCGGGCAGGGCATTACCGGCGTTGTCGGCCCCAACGGCTCGGGAAAATCGAATATCTCCGACTCCATCCGCTGGGTGCTGGGCGAGACCAGCTCCAAACAGCTGCGCGGTTCGGGCAAGATGGAGGACGTCATCTTCGGCGGCACCCAGACCCGCGGTGCCATGGGCTATGCGTCGGTCGCACTGACCATCGACAACAGCGACCACGGCCTGGACATGGACGCCGACGAAGTCACCATCGGTCGCCGCTACTACCGGAGCGGCGAAAGTGAATACTCCATCAACGGCCAGAGCGTCCGCTTAAAGGACGTGTACGAGCTGCTGCTGGACACCGGCATTGGCCGCGACGGCTACGCCATCGTCGGCCAGGGCCGCATTGCCGAGATCGTTGGCGCGAAATCCGCAGAGCGCCGTGAAATTTTTGAGGAAGCCTCCGGCATCGCCAAATACCGCTACCGTAAAAATGAGGCCGAGCGCCGCCTGGACGCCGCCGAGGGCAACTTAGAGCGCCTGCGCGACATTTTGGGCGAACTGGAAAAGCGCGTCGGCCCGCTGAAGCGCGACAGCGAGAAGGCCCAGCAGTTTCTGGAATTGAGCGAGAAGCGCAAGAGTCTGGAAATTACGCTGTGGGTGGATGCCATCCGCCGCGCCAACGATACACTGCGCGATCAGCAGCGCAAGTACGAGGCCGCAGAGGCCGACTACGACCGCCTGAGCCGCCAGCTGGACGCCTTTGATGAAAAAAACGCGGATCTGCGCGAAGAAACGCAGCAGCTCATGCTGAAAGTCGAGCAGGCCAATGCCGATATCCGCGCCATTACCGAGGCCAACGCCGGCAGCGAGAGCGAGATCGCCGTCTTGAAAAACGAGAGCGAGCACAGCCGGTTCCGCATCGACGAGGCAAATACCGAGCTGGAACGCGCGGGCCAGGGCCGGGAAAGCATTGACCGCGAGGCCGCCGACCACCGCGCCGCCATCGACGCTTTAAAGGACGGCATGGCTGCGCTGGACACCCGCGTGGCCGAGCTGCGCGAGGCCCTGCACGCGCTGGAAGAAAAGGCCGCCGCAAGCGGCGAGCGCCGCGACGTCATTGACGCCGCCATGGCCCGCCTGCAGGACACCGCCACCGCCACCAAGGTCCGCGCCGCGTCGGCACAGTCGGCAGGGGAGGCCGCCGCCAACCGCCTGGCCGAAGCCAGGCAGCAGGCCGAGACTTTGCAGACCGACGCTGCTGCCACCGACGAGGAACGCCGCCGCGCCGAGCGCCGCTTCAAGGACGCCCAGGAGGCCGTGACCCGCAACGACAACATCAAGGCGGGCCTCAAGCTCAAGCTCGACAGCCGCCGCCGCCAGCAGGCCGAAGCCGCTGACAACCTGCAAAAGGCTGACCGCGAGAAATCCGCCGCCGCCCAGCGCATCCATATCTTAGAGGATCTGGAGCGCAACATGGACGGCTACCAGCAGAGCGTCAAGGCCGTCATGCGTGCCGCAGGCGGCGGGCGTCTGCGGGGCATCATCGGCCCGGTGGCGGGCATCATCACCGTCGAAAAAGGCTATGAGACAGCCATCGAGACGGCCCTCGGCTTTGCGCTGCAAAACATCGTGGTCGAGGATCAGGGCTGTGCACGCGCAGCCATCGGCTTTTTGAAGGACGAGCGCGCAGGCCGCGCGACGTTTCTGCCGCTGGACACCGTGCAGGGCAGCCGCTTTACAGGCCGCCTGACCGGCACGGCGGAAGTCGCCGCCGATCTCGTTAAGACAAACCCGAAATATCAGCATATCATCGACAATTTGCTGGGCCGCATCATCGTGGTCGAGGACCTGACCGAGGCCTCCGCCGTGGCGCGGAACCTCGGCTACCGCAACCGCATCGTCACGCTGGACGGCCAGGTCATCAACGCGGGCGGCTCCTTCACCGGCGGCTCCACGGCCCGCAGCGTCGGTGTGTTCAGCCGCAAACAGGAGCTGGACGAGCTGCGCACCCGGCTGAAAAAGCTGGAAGAAAAGCGCACCGAAGCCGAAAAGGAACTGGCCGCCCGCAAGGCCGAGGTAGATAACCTCAGTGCCCAGCTGGCGGGTGCCGAGGGCGAGGGCATGAACGCCGCCACCGAACACGTCCGCGCCGGGCTGGAACTGGAACGCCTGACGAAAGCCGCCGCCCAGTACGAGGAGACGGCCCGCAACATCGAAGCTGAAATTGCGAACCAGCAGGCCGCCGTGACCCAGAACGAGACGGCCCGCGCCGAGGCCGAAAAGGCCCAGGCCGATGCCGAAGCCGAGATGGCCCGGTACACCGCCGAGCTGGCGGCTCTGGGTGAGAGCACCGGAAGTCTCACGGCAGAACGAGAAAAAATCACCGGCGAGCTCTCTGAAAAGCAGATGCAGCGGCTGGCCGACGAGAAGGATATCAGCCTGCATGAGGCCGCTTTGGAGGGCTTGCAGAGCCGTACCGGCGAGGCCGAGGCCCGCGCCCGGGAGCTGCACGCCGCCATCGATGCGGCCAAGGCGAAAATCGAGGCGAACACCTTGAAAATCGCCGAGATGGAGCGCACCCGCGGCGAAAACCAGCAGAGGATCGCAGCGGCGGAGGAAACCATCCGTTCCGCCAATGCGGCCCGCATGGAGAGGGAAGCCGCCATCGCCAAATTGGGCCAGGACAACCGTGCCCTGACCGACGAGCGAGAGCGGATGAGCGGCGAAATGGCCCGCCTGGCCGAGCGCCGCACCGCCGCCGAGACCGAGCTGAACGACACCAACAGCAAGCTGTGGGAGGAATACCAGCTGACCGAGAGCGAGGCCCGCAGCCAGTGTGTGCCCTTCGAGAGCCTGACCGAGCTGCGCCGCAGCGTGACTGAGGTGCGCGGCAAAATTCGCGGCTTGGGCAATGTCAACGTTGGCGCAATCGAGGAATACAAAGAGGTCAAGGAGCGCTATGACTTCCTGAAAGCTCAGGTCACCGACGTGGAAAAGGCCAAGAGCGAACTGACCAAGATGATCGCCGAGCTGTGCAGCGAGATGGAAGAGCTGTTCACGACGAGCTTCAAGCAGATCAACACCCACTTCCAGCAGATTTTCCGGGAACTGTTCGGCGGCGGCCACGCGCGGCTCTACCTGTCTGACGAGGCGAACGTGCTGGAATCCGGCATCGAGATCGAGGTCTCGCCCCCGGGCAAGGTCATCAAAAACCTGTCTGCCCTTTCGGGCGGCGAGCAGGCACTGGTCGCTATATCGATCTATTTTGCCATCCTCAACGTCAACCCCGCGCCGTTCTGCTTCCTGGATGAGATCGAGGCCGCACTGGACGACGTCAACGTCGCGCGGTACGCACAATACCTGCGCCGCATGACCGACCACACCCAGTTCATCGTCATCACCCACCGCCGCGGCACAATGGAAGCCGCCGATGTTTTGTACGGCGTCACCATGCAGGAAGACGGCGTATCGAAGATTCTGCGGCTGGATCTGGATAATGTCAGTGCGGATTTGATTACCTAAAAAAGGAGGCCGCCATGGGCTTTTTCAACTTTTTCAAACGTGATATTTCAGAAGAAGAATTTCAGGAACAGCAAAAGGTCAAGCGCGGGCTGGAAAAGACCCGCACCGGCTTTTTCCAGAACATCGTCAACACGCTGACCCACGCGCAGATCAACGACGACCTGTACGACCAGCTGGAAGAGCAGTTGATTCTGGCCGACGTCGGCCCCGCCTGCGCTGTGCGCCTGGTGGATGAGCTGCACGACGAGGTCGAGGAAAAGCACCTGAAAACCGGCCAGGAGGCGCTAGACACCCTGCGCGGCATCATCTGCCAGGAGCTGACCCCCCGCTACCCGATGGAGCTGGACGGCAAGCCCGCCGTTATTCTCGTCATCGGCGTCAACGGTGTGGGCAAGACCACGACCATCGCCAAGCTGGCCGCGCTGTACAAAAAGCAGGGCCGCCGCGTGATGCTGGCTGCGGGCGATACCTTCCGCGCCGCTGCCAGCGAGCAGCTGGAACTCTGGGCTGACCGCGCCGGTGTGCCGCTGGTGCAGGCAGGCATGGGCGCGGATCCCGCCGCCGTCATCTTTGATGCGGTCAAGAGTGCGAACGCCCGCGGCTATGACATGGTCATTGCCGATACCGCAGGCCGCCTGCACAACAAAAAGGGCCTGATGGACGAGCTGTCCAAGATCTCCCGCAGCGTCAAAAAGGCCAGCCCCGAGGCCAGCCTGGAGGTGCTGCTGGTGCTGGACGCCATCACCGGCCAGAACGCCATCAGCCAGGCCGAGGAGTTCTGCAAGGCTGCCAGCGCCACCGGCGTGGTGCTGACCAAGCTGGACGGCACGCCCCGCGGCGGCTGCGCGGTTTCGGTGTGGGAGAATCTGGGCCTGCCCATCCGGTTCATCGGTGTCGGCGAGAAAATCGACGACCTGATGGAGTTTGACGCCCAGACCTTTGTGGAAAGCCTGCTGCCGGAATCGGCCCTGCAGAAAGAGGAACAGAAAGAAGAAGGGGAGGGCGAAGCATGATCGTCTGCGCCGCCAGCAACAACGCGGGCAAGCTGAAAGAGCTGCGCCGCATTTTGGAACGCATGGGGCATGAGGTCAAGAGCCTGCGAGAGCTTGGCATCACCCTGGACCCCGAGGAGACCGGCACGACGTTTGCCGAAAACGCCCGCATCAAGGCTGAGGCCTTCTGCAAGGCCAGCGGCCTGCCCACCGTGGCCGATGACTCGGGCCTTTGCACCGACGCATTGAACGGTGCGCCCGGCGTGTACAGCGCCCGCTATGCCGGGCACCACGGCGATGACGACGCCAACAACGCAAAGCTGCTGCAAGAAATGGCCGATGTGCCCGCCGAGCAGCGCGGCGCAAAGTTTGTCTCGGCGGTCTGCTTTATGCTGCCCGATGGCCGCGCACTGGAAGTCGAGGGCGAGTGCCCGGGCCGCATTGCGTTCAGCCTGCAGAACGGCGATTACGGCTTTGGCTACGACCCGCTGTTCATCCCTGACGAGTACGGCGCACCCGATGGCAAGCACCTCAACGCTGAGGCCCGCAGCTATGCCCAGCTTACCCCAGACGAGAAGGACGCCATCAGCCATAGAGGCCGGGCGATGGAGAAGTTGGAAGAAAAGCTGCCCGAATTTTTGAAGTAATAGCAGTCCGTAGGGGTCGGGCATGCCCGACCCTCAACATGAAAAATACTACCCGTTCAAGGGCAGGCAAGGCAAGGCCGAGGGCCGGGCGTGCCCGGCCCCTACCGCGATACGATATATACTATAATTATAAAGGAGCAACCCTATGTCTTTAACCAGCAAACAGCGCGCGGCTCTGCGCGGCGCAGCCAATACGATGGACCCTGTCTACCAGATCGGCAAGGGCGAGATCGACGAGACCCTGATCCAGGGGATTGCCGACTGCATCGCCGCCCGCGAGCTGATCAAGGTCAAAGTCCTGGAAAACAGCGAATATGACCCCCGCCAGGCCGCCGATATCCTCTGTGAGGCCGTCGGCTGCGAGTGCGTGCAGGTCATTGGCCGCAAGTTCGTCCTGTTCAAGCAGAAAAAAAAGGAAAGCGCCTACGCCGCTGTGCTGGCAAAATGAAGATACTGCTCTACGGCGGCACCTTCGACCCGCCCCACAACGGCCATATGAACAACCTGCGGGCTGCGCTGGAACGGGTGCGGCCCGACCGGGCCATCGTCATGCCGGCGGGCACGCCGCCCCACAAACACGCCAGCGCCACCCCGGCGGAACTGCGTTTGCAGATGTGCCAGTGCTTTAAGGCGCTGTCCCCGGCAGTGGAAGTCAGCGATTGGGAGATACGCCAGGGCGGCCGCAGCTACACCGTCCACACGCTGGAAATGCTGCGGGGCGCCAACCCCGGCGCGGAATTGTATCTTTGCGTCGGCAGCGATATGCTGCTGACGTTCGGCGAGTGGTACCGCTGGCAGGATATGTTAAAAATGGCCGCGCTGGTGGTGGAAAGCCGTACCGGCACGGACGATGCCGCCCTGCACGCCGCTGCTGCCAAGCTGGAACAGGCGGGCGGCACGGTGTTGTTTGCCCAGGCCGAAAGCTACCCCTGTGCGTCCAGCGATGTCCGCAGCGGGAAGATACCGCCGGAAAAGTGGCCGGAGGTTTTGCCGCCGGAAGTGTTGGCGGTTATCCGCCAAAACCGGCTTTACGGCAGCTTATAGCACTGTAGGGGCCGGGCATGCCCGGCCCTCCGCATAAAAGCTGCTGGCCGTTCAAGGGCAGGTAAGGCAAGGTTGAGGGCCGGGCATACCCGGCCCCTACCGCCAAGGAGAGGGGAATATATAGCATGGATTACGCCGAAGCCAAGAAGCTTGTGAAGTCCAGACTCGGCGAAAAACGCTGGACCCACACGAAGAATGTAAAAAAAATGGCAGTAAAACTTGCCAAACGCTGGGGTGCTGACCCGGAAAAGGCCGCTATGGCGGCAATTTTGCATGATTCCGCCAAGGAACTGCCTAAACAAGAATTGTTGCAGATTTTCGCCGATAATGCTATAATAGCAGAAAATGCCCCTGCACGCCCTTCGCCGGTGTGGCACGGCATAGCCGCCGCCATCCTGGCCCAGACCCAGTGGGGCATTACCGACCCGGAGATTTTGTCCGCCATCTGTTGCCATACCACCGGCAAAGCGGATATGTCCCTGCTCGATAAGATCATCTACTTGGCCGATATGACCAGCGCCGAGCGCGACTGGCCCGGCGTGGATGAACTGCGCAAACTGGAAATGCAGGATCTGGACCGGGCCCTTTGCGACGCGTTAAAACGGAGCATTGATTTTGTGGAAGAAAAGGGCGGCACGCTGGACCCTGAAAGCGTAGCCGCTTACGAGTATGCAAAAGCACAGCTAAAGTAAAAACACTCCATACAGCAGGGAGGAAAAACAATGAGCGAACCGCGTAAGCTGTATACCGCCGGCGCGACCGGAAGCTCCGAGCAGGAGCAGTACGAGGCTGCCCGCCGCCGCGCCCAGCAGCTGGCCGAACAGAACGCCCGCCGCCGCACGGTGCAGCAGCCCATGCGCACGGCCCAGGGGCGGCACATCAGCCAGCGCCCGGCGGCCCGGCCCGAGCCGGAACCGATCCGGGAACCCATACAGGAGCCGGTGCAGCAGCCTGTCCAGCAAGCCGCGCCCCAGCCTGACGCCCCGCGTGGGCTGACCTATGCCCAGCGCCAGGCCATGGCCTACCGCGCCGCAGCCGAGCGCAAATACGGCGATACCTTGCAGTTCCAGGTGCAGCGCCCCCGCCGTACCGTGAACCGCCCGCAGGCAGCCCAGACGGCGGCCCCGCAGCAGGCACAGCAGGCCGCAAACCGCCTGTACGACCAGCCTGCGGCAGCCTCGCGGCAGCCCGCCGCTAAGCGCCCCCGCGCCCAAGTGCAGAAAATGGACCTGCGCGCCGCTCAGGGCAGCAAGCCGATGTATGACATCGAGGCCGCAGGCGGCATCCAGCTGGAAGACGCCGCACCGCGCCGTGCCAAACGCGCCGATGCGCCCAAAACCGCCGCAGGCGGCAATGGCGGCCGCAAGCCCCCGCGTGATACCGACGACGCCCCGCGCAAGTCCAAAGGGAAAAAGTCCGGCAAAAAAGGCGGCGGCAAGGGCGGCAATGGCAAAAAGAAGAAAAAGATCCGCTGGTGGCAGATCCTGCTCATCACGCTGCTGGTTATTGCGCTGATCTTCGGCGGCGCGTTTGCGCTTATTATGGGATCGATCGCCCCGGCAGGCGGCAGCATCAAGCTGAATCAGCTCATCAACACGCCGAAGGAATTCCAGGGCAAGGAGCTGAACTTCCTGATGGTCGGCATCGACCGCTCGTCCCAGAAGGAGGGCGACGACCTCAATGATGCAGGCGTCGATGACGGCAACACCGATATGATCCTCTACGTCCATTTCAACAACGAGACGGGCGAGATGAAGATGCTGCAGATCCCCCGCGACACGATGGTCACGACCGACCGCAGCGTGTCGGGCAACTACCGCATCAACAATATTGCCAAAACCCAGGCCGCCGACAGCAACAGCATGAACATGGCCGCCCTGTGTGAGCAGATTTCGAATATGTACCAGCTGCCGATCGATGGCTATATGACCATCCGCCTGGAAATGCTTGTGCAGCTGGTCGACACCTTCGGCGGCATTGAGCTGTACGTCCCGCAGGAGATGGATTATAAAGGTAGCCACCTGGATCAGGGCTACCAGACGCTGAACGGTGACGCCTGCGAGTTCCTGCTGCGCACCCGCCACGTCTACAACAACGGTGACATTGGCCGCCTGAATATGCAGCGGCAGTTCTACTCGGCACTGTTCCGCCGCCTGAAGAGCATCGGCAACATCTGGGACGTCGCCAAGCTGACCCCCGCCGTGCTGAACTATATGGAGACTAGCTTGAGCGCCTCGAAGCTTGTCAGCTTTGCGGTCAGTATGCTGAAGATCGACTCCAGCAAGATCATGATCTGCCAGATGCCCGTTAAGATGGCCGGAAAGTACAACAGACAGGCCGTTGTCTACCCGGCCCGCCAGGAGGACGCCGACATTCTGAACCAGTATTTCCGCGAGAATACCGGCTTTGTGGATGCCAGCGAGCTGCAGCTCTGCGACGATGCGTCTGTGCTGGGCTTTGATTTGAGCGGCTACACGGCAACCGACGCGAACGTGCAGTATATGGGCCAGCTGAACCAGGAGGCCGCAGACGCCCAGCAGAACCAGAACCTGGACGGCTCGCACACGGTGGAATACGTCGATTCCGAGTCCACCGACACCGCGGACAGCAGCGATTCCACCGAGAGCGAAAGCCAGCCCGCCGCGTAATTTACACTAGGAGTTTACACTATGGAAAGCAAAGAACTTGCCATTCGTCTGGCGCGTGCGCTGGACGCGAAGAAGGCCGTCAACGTCCATATCCTGGCTGTTGAGGACCTGACCACCGTTACCGAATATTTTGTCATTGCCACCGGTATGTCCACCACCCATGTGGGCGCCCTGGCCGATGAAGCCGAGTTCCAGCTGGACCGCGAGGGCGTCAAGGTGCTGCGCACCGAGGGCCACGACGGCAAGCGCTGGGTGCTGCTGGACTACGGCAGCGTCATCGTCCATGTCTTTACGCAGGAGGCTCACGACTACTACGACCTCGAGCACCTCTGGGCCGATGCCAAGCCCGTGCCTGCCAGTGAGTGGATGGACGGCGCTGAAGCGCCGAAAGAATAAATAAAAGATAAAAGATAATAAAAAATGTGGAGTTTTGCGCAAGCGCAAAACAAAAATCCTGCATCCCCATTTTGAGCCGCGCAGCGGCGATCCACCATATTTATTATCTTTTATCTATTATCTTTTATCTTAGAAAAGTGGGGAGAAGAATTATGAAATACGATTTTAAAACCGTCGAGGCCAAATGGCAGAAGGTTTGGGCGGACGAAAAGACCTTCCACGCTGAAATCGACCATTCCAAGCCGAAGTTCTATGCTCTGGTCGAGTTCCCGTATCCTTCTGCCGCCGGTCTGCACGTCGGCCATCCGCGCAGCTACACCGCGCTGGATATCGTCGCGCGCAAAAAGCGCCAGTGCGGCTATAACGTCCTGTACCCCATGGGCTGGGACGCTTTCGGTCTGCCCACTGAAAACTACGCCCTGAAAAACCATATCAACCCCGAGATCGTCACCGCCCAGAACGTGGCCCGCTTCAAGAGCCAGCTGAAAGCCCTGGGCCTGTCCTTCGACTGGGACCGTGAAATCAACACCACCGACCCCGAGTATTATAAGTGGACGCAGTGGATCTTCATTCAGCTGTTCAAAAAGGGTCTGGCTTATAAGAAGGAAACGACCGTCAACTACTGCACCGGCTGCAAGGTCGTTCTGGCCAACGAGGAAGTTGTCAACGGCGTCTGTGAGCGCTGCGGCAGCCCCGTTGTGCAGAAGAACAAGAGCCAGTGGATGCTGAAAATCACCGCCTACGCTGACCGCCTCATCAACGACCTGGACGATGTGGATTACATCGACCGCGTCAAGACTCAGCAGCGCAACTGGATCGGCCGCAGCCACGGTGCCGAGATCAACTTCGACACCACTGCAGGCGATACCCTGACCGTCTACACCACCCGCGCGGATACGCTGTTCGGTGCGACCTACATGGTCATCAGCCCCGAGCACGCTTTCATCAAAAAGTGGGTCGATACGGGTCTCATCAAGAACGCCGACGCTGTCGCCGCCTACCAGGAGGAAGCCGCCCGCAAGTCCGACTTCGAGCGCACCGAGCTGAACAAGGAAAAGACCGGTGTCGTCATCGAGGGCGTCAAGGGCATCAACCCTGTCAACGGCAAGGAGATCCCCATCTTTATCTCCGACTACGTCCTGGCAACCTACGGCACCGGCGCCATCATGGCCGTGCCTGCCCACGACACCCGCGACTGGGAGTTTGCCAAAAAGTTCGGCCTGCCCATCATCGAGGTCGTCAAGGGCACTGTGCCCAGCGACCTCGACAAGGAGGCCTTCACCGACGTGGCCACCGGCACGCTCGTCAACTCCGACTTCCTGAACGGCCTGTCTGTTGAGGATGCCAAGAACAAGATGTACGCCTGGCTCGAGGAGAACGGCAAGGGCCACAAGCAGGTCAACTTCAAGCTGCGCGACTGGGTGTTCAGCCGTCAGCGCTACTGGGGTGAGCCTATCCCCATGGTCTACTGCGACAAGTGCGGCTGGGTGCCCCTGCCCGAGAGCGAGCTGCCCCTGCGCCTGCCCGAGATCAAGGACTTTGAGCCGGGCGAGAACGGCGAAAGCCCGCTGGCCCGCCACACCGAGTGGGTCAACACCACCTGCCCCTGCTGCGGTGCCCCCGCCAAGCGCGAGACCGACACCATGCCCCAGTGGGCCGGTTCCAGCTGGTACTTCCTGCGCTACTGCGACCCGAAGAACCACGACGCCATCGCCAGCAAGGAGGCTTTGGAGTATTGGAGCCCGGTGGACTGGTACAACGGCGGTATGGAGCACACCACCCTGCACCTGCTGTACAGCCGTTTCTGGCATAAATTCTTGTATGATATCGGCGTGGTCCCCACCAAGGAGCCGTACCAGAAGCGTACCTCTCACGGCATGATCCTGGGCCTGAACCCCCATGCCTTTGAGAACCAGCCCGACGCCGAGCGCAAGCGCCTGCTGGCCGAGTACGGCGACGAGAATGGCGCGCGCAAGGCCCTGGTCGAGAAATACGGCGAGATGGCCGAGCACCCGATCGTCAAGATGTCCAAGTCCCTCGGCAACGTCGTCAACCCCGACGACGTCGTCAACGAGTACGGTGCCGACACCCTGCGCCTGTATGAGATGTTCATCGGCGACTTCGAGAAGGCCGCTCCGTGGAACACCTCCTCCATCAAGGGCTGCAAGCGCTTCCTGGATAAGATCTGGTCGATGAGTGAGAAGCTCGTCCCCGGTGAGGGTGTCCGCCCTGCGCTGGAGGCCGTTGCCAACCGCACTATCAAGAAGGTCGGCGAGGATATCGACGCACTGAAGGCCAACACCGCCATCGCCCAGCTGATGATCTACGTCAACGCCCTGAGCGATAACGGTGGTGCCACGAAGGCCGAGTATGAAGTCCTGTTGGAACTGCTGAACCCGTTTGCGCCCCATATGACCGAGGAGCTGTGGCAGCAGCTGGGCCACACCGAGCAGCTGGCCTACCACGCCTGGCCCACCTACGACGAGGCTAAGTGCGTGGAGCAGACCATTGAGATCGCCGTGCAGGTCAACGGCAAGGTCAAGGCCCGCATCAAGGTGCCCGCCGCCATCGAGAACGCGGACGCCATCGCCGCCGCCAAGGCCGAGCCCGCCGTAGCCGAGGCCATCGCCGGCAAGACCATTGCCAAGGAAATCTACGTCAAGGGCAAGCTGGTCAATATCGCGGTCAAAGGCTGATTTATAGCATGAACCCAAGGCAGAGCGAAAGCTCTGCCTTTTTGTGTTGCAGAAGCCATTCGGTCAGAGGCCCCGCTACATCCATTGTTTACAAACCCGCCAAACTACGCTATAATAAAAGATACAATATTTTGACGAAAGCAGGTCCACACCATGCTCATCAGTTTGATCGTACCCTGTTACAATGAAGAAGAAGCGATGCCGCTTTTTTATAAAGAAGCCTCCCGCGTGGCGGCGGAAATGAAAACCAGCCACGGCGCGGATTTTGAGTTCATCTTTGTGGATGACGGCTCCCGCGACGGTACGCTGCGTGTGGCCCGCGAACTGCACGCTCAGGACGATCGGGTGCGCTATGTCTCGTTCAGCCGCAACTTTGGCAAGGAGGCCGGCATCTACGCCGGCCTGCAGGCGGCCAGGGGCGATTATGTCGCCACGATGGACGCCGACCTGCAGGACCCGCCCGCGCTGCTGCCGCAGATGCTGGACACGCTGCTGACCGGCGAGTACGACTGCGCCGCCACCCGCCGCACGACCCGCAAGGGCGAGCCGCCGCTGCGCAGCTGGTTCGCCCGCAAATTCTACCAGATCATCAACAAGATGTCTGATACGGAGATCGTCGATGGTGCGCGGGATTTCCGCCTGATGAGCCGCAAGATGACCAATGCCGTGCTGAGCATGGCCGAGTATAACCGGTTCAGCAAGGGCATTTTCAGCTGGGTCGGCTTCAAGACCAAGTGGTTCGACTACGAGAACATTGAGCGCGTGGCCGGCACGACCAAGTGGAACTTTTGGGGCCTGTTCAAATACTCCATCGAGGGTATTGTCGGCTTCTCAACCACGCCACTGCTGATGGCGGCGGGCGTGGGTGTGCTGTTCTGCCTGCTGGCGTTCATCGGCATTATTTTTGTCATCGTCCGGGCGCTGATGTTCGGTGACCCGACCTCCGGCTGGCCAAGCCTTGTCTGCATCATTCTGCTGTGCAGCGGTGTCCAGCTGTTCTGCACCGGCATCGTGGGCGAGTACCTGGCCAAAACCTACTTAGAGGTCAAGCACCGCCCCATCTACATTGTGGCCGAGACCGAAGAGGATAAAAAATAAACGATGGACTGGCAGAAAAAGGTGAGCCTGTGGTGGGCCAAAAACTTCCGCCCGCTGGTCGTGGCGCTGCTGGTCGGCTGCGGCGTACATTACACGATCTACGCTAACCAGCTGGGCACGATGGATGCCGTACACATCGGCGCACTGTACATTGCCGACGGCTGGCCCGAGCACCTGTATTGGGAAACCGAGCAGGGCCGTTGGGCACTGCGCCTGGTGGATATGCTGCGCGGCGGCATCAACCAGCCTGCACTTTCTGCATTGCTGATGCTGTTCCTCTACGCGCTGGCGGGTGTGCTGCTGACGGATTTGTTCGGCGTGCGCAGCCGCACGGCAAAATATCTGATTCCCCTCACGCTGGTCTGTGCGCCCTATGTGGCGGAGATCGAGTTTTTCCACTATTGCAGCGTGTCCTATGCGCTGTCCTTCCTGCTGGCTGTGCTGGCGGTGCAGTCCGCTGTCTGCGGTGTACGCTTTGCCTGGCTGGCGGGCACGGTCTGTATGGCGTTCTCGCTGGGGATGTACCAGGCCAACCTGGGTACGGCGGCGGGCTTGTGCGTCATGCTGCTGATTCTGGCGGTTCTGCGCCGCCCCGGCGCGTGGAAAGCCACCGGCCTGACCGCTCTGCGCATGGTGCTGATGGGCGGCAGCGGTGCGGTGCTGTATATGCTGATTTTAAAGGTGTTCCTGCGGCTGTACGATGTGGGCCTGTCCGGTGTGAACGGCATCAACGCTGTGGGGCTGGACACGCTGCGCAGTCTGCCGCTGGGCCTGAAAAACGCCTACTTTGATTTTTACGCCTACTTCTTCACCCACGGCATTGCCCAAAACCACTATGGGCAGATCGCAGGCTACCTGCTGCTGTTTGTGCTGGCGGCACTGGCCGGGCTGCGGTGGCTCGTCGTGCTGCACGACCGTAAGGCCGCCACAGCGGCGGTGGTGCTGGTGGCCCTGCTGCCCGCCGCAGCCAATGTGACCGACGTTATCAACACCGGGGCCACTGTGGCGCTGCGGATGGCGGGCTCGCTGGCCATCGTGGTGCCGTTTGCCATCGCCGTGATCGACGCGGCTCCCGCGTTGACGGAACGGGCGTTCTCCTGGGGGATGGCGCTCTGCACGGCGTTCTGTGCGGTGCTGCTGCGCGGGTTTGCCGTGCAGGTCAACAACGACGCGGCGGTCATGCTGAAACAAAAGACCACCGTTGTGAACCTCGCCAACCGCCTGTGTACCCGGCTGGAAGAAAACGCCGACTACCAGAACGGCGCCGAGGTCGTGATCCTGGGCGAGCCGAAGCGCGGCGCGTACCCGGAGGAATCCCCGCTCAAGCCTATGGCCGGGGAATTGGCGCAGTTCGGCCCGCTCTCCTACGACCCGACGTTCAACGCCCACGGCTGGTATGTGCTGGTGTGGGACGAGCTGGGCGTCCAGCTCAACGAATGCGCGGACGAGACTGTCCGCGCCATCAGCAATTCCGACGCGTTCAAGGCCATGCCCAACTACCCGGCAGATGGCTGTATCCAGACCATCGACGGCGTTGTCACGCTGAAGGTGGCAGATTTTCCGTTTTGAGAGTTGATAATGATGCGTGATATGACCAAGGGTGCCCCGCTGGGGCACCTCTTTCTGTATGCGGTGCCGCTGCTGCTGGGGAACTGGCTGCAGCTGGCGTACAATGCGGTGGATTCCATCATCGCGGGGCGGTTCATCGGGCAGGATGCCCTGGCCGCCGAGGGCGTGGCCGGGCCGGTCATGAACCTTGTAATTTTGGCCATCAGCGGGCTGTGTATCGGCGCGGGCGTGCTGATGAGTGAGGCGTTCGGGGCCAAACGAACCGACCGGCTGCAAGAAACGCTGGCGACGACGCTGCTGTTCGGGGCGGTGCTCTGCTGCGGTGCGGCGGCGCTGGGCTGTGTACTGACGCCGTGGATACTCCGCGCACTGGCCGTGCCGGATGCGATTTTCGGCATCACAGCCATCTATCTGCGCATCACGTTTTTGGGCGCACCGTTCACGTTTTTCTATAACGCGCTGGCGGCGGGGCTGAAAAGCGTCGGCGACAGCAAAACGCCGCTGAAATTTTTAGCGTTCTCCGCCGTGTTGAACGCCGTGCTCGACCTGATTCTGATAGGTGGGCTGGGCTTCGGCATCGTGTGCAGCGCCGTCACCACCGTGGCGGCCGAGGCCGCCAGCGCCGTGCTGGCAGCCGTTTACATGGCCCGCCGCGTGCCAGAGCTTTGCCCTGGGCGCGGGCAGTGGCGCATCCGCCGCGACCTGCTGGGGCCGATCCTGCGCTATGGCTCTGTCACAGCTTTGCAGCAGGCGGTGCAGCCGATTTGCAAGGTGCTGATCCAGGGGCAGGTCAACGCGCTGGGCGTCGAAGCCATTGCGGCGTTCAACGCGGTCACGCGGGTGGACGATTTCGCCTTTACCCCGGAGCAGAGCATCGCGACGGCCATTACGACCTACATTGCCCAGAACCGGGGCGCACAGCAGAACGAGCGCATCCGCCGCGGTTTTGCCGTGGGCCTGCGGCTGGAACTGGGTTACTGGCTGCTGGTGGGCTGCGTGACGCTGGCATTCCGCGGGCCGATCCTCTCGCTGTTTGTGGCGGGGGAGGGGGCCGCCGACGTGGTGGCCCTGGGCAGCGAGTACCTGGGGTACATGGCGGTGTTCTATGCTCTGCCCGCGCTGACGAACGGTTTCCAGGGATTTTACCGCGGCATGGGCAAGATGACGACGACGCTGATCGGGACCTGTATACAGGCGGGTCTGCGCGCCGCCGCGGCCGCTGTGCTGGCCCCGCGTGTGGGGCTGCGGGGCATCGCCTTTGCCTGCGCCTTCGGCTGGTGCGTCATGCTGGCGTTTGAGGTGCCGTATTATTTTTGGACGTGTAAAAAGAAGGGGCTGTGAAGTCTCGGCAGTGCAGCTCCTGTAGGGGCCGGGCATGCCCGGCCCGCGCGTGAAAGGCGGGTGGCCGTTTGCCTTTTGTGGCGCGGACGAACAGCGTTTGCCCCCGGGTAACATCTACTGATTTGCGGGGCGTCGAGGACGCCGCCCCCCTACGACCCCGCCGTATCCACGACGGGGCTTTTTTGTGTAAAATTTCCCCAATATCTGCTGCGGCTGATTGTAATTTCTTCGACAAAATGCTACACTAATAATAGCTATCCCTGCATAAAATCTACCCGGAGAGAGGTAAACCGCCGTGCCAGAAGAACGCAAAGTCTACCGCAGCCCCGCCCGCGCTGCCGCCAAGGCCAGACCAGCCCAAACGGCGGCCCCGCGCCCGCCGCAGCCGCCCAAAAAGCCAAAGCGCCGCAGTGCCAAACGCCGCCGCAGTATGCTGGTACTGGGGCTGTGTTTGCTCTGCCTGGTTGTGGTGCTGGTGGTGTCTGTGGTGCTGGTGCGCTGCACGGCCGAGCCGGAAGGCCCCGCCGCGCCGGACTTTGGCACGCCCGCCGACGCCTGGCAGAAAAACGAGCTGGGCTACTACTTCAACACCAGCGGCCAGGCCATGCCAGCAGCCGTGCTCAAGGGCATGGACGTCTCCAAGTTCCAGGGCGAGGTGGACTGGGAAAAGGCCAAGGCCGCCGGCATCGACTTTGCCATCATCCGCTGCGGTTACGGCGGCGAGTGGGACGGCCAGGAGGAAAACTGGGCCCAGGACGACACCTACTGGCGGCGCAACGCTGACGAGTGTACCCGGCTGGGCATCCCCTTCGGAACCTATCTCTACTCCTACGCGACGACGGTGGAGGAGGCCCGCAGTGAGGCCGACCACGTTGCCCGGCTGCTGGGCCTGACCGCCCCGCCGCAGGAAGGTCTGGACGACTACACCGCCGCGCCCTACCAGCTGAGCTACCCGGTCTACTACGACCTGGAAGATAAGTACATCAGCGGCGTTTTCCCCACCGAGATGGCCGAACTGACCGAGGCATTCTTCTCCCGGCTGGAAGAGCACGGCTACACCGGCAAGCAGGGGCTTTATGCCTCGCTGAACTGGGTGCGGGGCCGCTTTTCAGATCCCGGCTTCGACCAATGGCGCGACAATCTCTGGATCGCCCGCTTTGCCGACGAGCTGGGCTACAACGGCACCTACGATATGTGGCAATCGACGTACAGCGCCCCCGGCGCGGACTACGGTGTGCAGAGTGAGACGGTGGACTTGGATTTCGTCATGCGGCCGTTTACATTTACAGGCGTGTCGGCCTGCAACGGCAAGACGGCAGCGCCGGTGCTGCTGAACGACACCCGCACCGATGAGCTGCACATGGATGGCAAGGACGCCTACGCCACGCTGGCGACGAACGAGCCGGGCGAGGACGAAGGCGGCCGCAGGGTCTACTGGACGACGAGTGACAAAAACATTGCCACCGTGGACAAAAACGGCACGGTCCGCGCCCGCACCGACAGCGGCGAGTGTACCATCACGGCCACGCTGGCCGACGGTACCGAGAGCATTTCCTGCCTGGTGCGCATCGGGGACATTACGGTCCCGGTCTTTGCCACAGCAGGGCTGCACGGCGACCGAACGACGCTGGCGGACGCTGCTGCGCTGAAGGCCTCGACCCCGGATTCGATTTTGCTGGATGCGGGCGGGGCGCTGCACGGTACCCAGAGCGCCAGCCTGACCGGCGGTATGGATATGCTGTCCGGCTTCTCGGCGGCCGGGTACGACCTGCAGACCATGGCGCTGGACGACTTCGCCTACGGAACGTCCCGCCTGGTCAGCGACGCCAACATGGGCAGCGGCCCGTCGCTGGCGTCGAACCTCATCAACACCGACGCCACCGCCGTGTTCTACCGCTCCACCAGCTGGAACCGCAACCGTGTCACCAACGGTATGTACACGATCGTCGAGCGCGCGGGGTACAAAATCGGCTTCTTTGCGCTGAACGATACAGCCCAGGCGGCGAAAATTTCCGCCTCCAACGGCGAGTTCATCACGGCCCGCGACTGGACCGACACCGCGAACGAGCAGATCACGGCTTTGCAGAACGCCGGGTGCGATGCCATCATCGCTGTGGCGTCCACCGCACCGGAGGGTGACTGGCAGAAGGCACTGCTGAACAGCGGCGTGACCGCCATCATCGACGGCACGACCGCCGAGAGCAGCGCGAACGTGCTGGGCGCGGGCCTGGGCCTGGACGGCGTGGCGCAGCTGAATCTGGTGTTCACCCAGGGCGGCGGCTGCCGCGCCGAGGTGCAGAGCGCCGTGACGGCGGACACCTTGCAGGCAAAACGCACCGACTGGGAAACCCTGGCCGCCAGTGCTGCCGCCGACGACCAGACCACGGCAAGTGATGCTGCCGACCCCGACAAGGACACCGAGGCCGCAGGCGGCAAGGACACCGCCGCCCCGACCGAGAGCGTTGACGAAGCGCAGCAGGCGGGTGCGGACGCCTACATTTACGCCGCCGCCAAGCTGGCCGGGCTGGACGCCGATGACCAGAGCATCTACTACACGCCGCTGTTCACCTACGCCGAGAACCCCGACGCCAGCAAGACCATCAGCTTCGGCAACTATCTGGTGGCGCTCTACGCTGAAATTGTGGCAAACGACAACGCCGACGGCCTGCCCGAGGGCACATCCGCTGAAGCCTTTGCTGGCGGCGTGACCGAGCTGGAATACGGCGATATCACCCGCGGCGATCTGCTGAACGCCCTGCCTGCCACGGCGCGCATCCAACTGGTCAGTCTGCCCGCTGACGCAGCCAAGGCCCTGGCCGACGGCGGCACGGTGAGCCGCGTTTACCAGAACAGCCTGACCGAGTACGCGCCCGAGGGCGACACCGCCTACATCGTCACCGACACCGCTACGCTGGCAACCCTGAATGTTGACTACACCGTCCTGCGCGACTACGGCGACGTATTCTGGGCTGTGCGCATGAACATTAACGATCTGACGAACAATTTCAATGATGACTTTGTCCTGCCCGAGGCCCCGCAGTACGGCGTCGGGCGGCGCGGCTAAAGGATGAACGGCATCCTCCCGGGAGGTCGCTTTCTTTTGACAGCAAAAGAAAGCTCGCAAAGAAAACTGCCGCTGTTGCGACGCAGCGGACCCGCGCCTTGGGGGCTGCACGCCCCCAAGACCCCCAAAAAGGAAGTCGGAAGGCTCGGCGGCTAAACGGACGCAGTATTACTGTCCGTTCTTAACGCCGCCGAGCCTTCCTCCACCTTAAATTCGGGTATTCCCCCGAACCCCCGCAGTGGGAAATGGGATGCGCGTAGGGGCGGGGCTTTGCTCCACCCGCGCTGTCGGGGGAGGGCTGCCGCCCTCCCTTGCCCCTCTCGTTTTCCTCTACGGCTCCGTAGGGCGGCCAGCCCTCTGGCCGCCGCACCTTTCCCTTGGCACGACTTGGCACTTTAGTTGTAGGGGCGGCGTCCTCGACGCCCCGCATCGCACCTTGCCCAATATCCCCATACCCCACCCGCCGCTCACCAAACATATTTACTATTTGACCAAAGGGGGCACCCACATGAAACTCACATTCCTCGGCGCTGACCGGGAAGTCACCGGCAGCTGCACACAGGTCGAAGCCGCAGGGCACCGCTTTTTGGTGGACTGCGGCATGGAGCAGGGGCGCGACGTCTACGAAAACGCCGACCTGCCCTATGCCCCCGGCACCTATGATGCCCTGCTGCTGACCCATGCCCATATCGACCACTCGGGGCGCATCCCGTACCTGTACAAAAATGGCTACCGCGGCCCGGTCTATACCACCGAGGCCACCCGCGACCTCTGCGGCATCATGCTCGAGGACTCCGCCCACATCCAGGAGCAGGAGGCCGAGTGGAAAAACCGTAAGGCCATGCGCAGCGGCGCGGAAATGATCGAGCCGGACTACACGGTCGAGGACGCCCAAAACGTCATGAAGCAGTTCGTGCCCTGCCCCTATGAGGCATGGCAGACCCTGTTCGACGGCCCCCAGGGGCGTATTGAGGTGCGCTTTACCGATGTGGGCCACCTGCTGGGCAGTGCGTCCATCTCGCTGCGCATTGCGGAGCCGGGCCGTGTGCCGGAAATCATCGTGTTTTCCGGCGATATCGGCAACCAGCACCAGCCGCTCATCAAGGATCCGGCCAACCCCGGCCATGCCGATTACCTCGTCATGGAGTCCACCTACGGCGACCGCAGCCACGGCCCCAAGCCCGACTACCTGGGCGAGCTGACCGCCGTGCTGCAATCGACCTTTGACAAGGGCGGCAACGTGGTCATCCCCAGCTTTGCCGTGGGTCGCACGCAGGAATTGCTCTATTTCTTCCGCCAGATCAAGGCCGAAAAGCGCGTCAAGGGCCACGACAATTTCCCGGTGTTCGTGGACAGCCCGCTGGCCAGTAAGTCTACCACGATTTTCAGGGAAAACTTCGCCGAGTGTTACGACGACGAGGCCCTTGCCCTGGTGCAGAGCGGCCGGAACCCGCTGCAGTTCCCGGGGCTGCACATCAGCGAGACGAAAGAGGAATCCATGGCCATCAACGGCGACCCGACGCCGAAAGTCATTATCTCCGCCGCCGGTATGTGCGATGCGGGCCGCATCCGCCACCACCTGAAATACAACCTCTGGCGGCCGGAGTGCACGGTGCTGTTCGTCGGCTACCAAAGCCCGGGCACCCTGGGCAATGCGCTGGTCAACGGCGCACAGGAGGTCAAGCTCTTCGGCGAGCCGGTGCAGGTCAAGGCCCGCATTGCGCAGCTGGGCGGGCTTTCGGGCCATGCGGACTGTGACGGTTTGGCCGCCTGGCTCCACGCCTTTGACGAGAAGCCGAAGTTCGTTTTTGTCAACCATGGCGAGGACGCTGTGGCCGAGCACTGGGCCGAGAAACTGCGCACCGAAGGCTACGAGGCCGACGCGCCGTACAACGGCTCGGTCTGGATCGCGGCCGAAGGGCGCGTTGCCTGCGCCGAGACGGGCAACACGCAGAAGATCATCCGCACCAAGAGCGCCGAGATGGTGCGCACCAGCGCTGCCTACGACCGGCTCGTCAACATGGGCAAGCGCCTGATGGAGGTCATCCGCCACAACCAGGGCGGCGCCAACAAGGACCTTGCCAAATTCGCCAGCCAGATCGCCGCGCTGTGCGACAAATGGGACAGATAAAAAAGATAATAGATAAAAAATAAGAAAATTGGCGGATCGCACCGTTTGCGCGGCGCTCAAAATTTCGTTTTAGCCCTTGGGGCGAAAATACCACATTTTTTATTATCTATTATCTACTAAAGGAGTATTTACTTTGTGGCATCCGATCAAGCATTATAAAACGATCCATCATCATAAAATGCTGGTGATGAAGCACTGCTTCCGCTGCGGGCTGTACTGGCAGGGGCTGACCCATGATTTGAGCAAGCTCGCGCCGGTGGAGTTCTGGGCCGGTGCCAAGTACTGGCAGGGCACTTGCAGCCCCAACAACGCCCAGCGTCAGACCGAAGGATACAGCGCGGCCTGGCTGCACCACAAGGGCCGGAACAAGCACCACCTGGAATATTGGATCGACTACGCCCCGGACGGCGACCATGCCATGGCCGGGATGCGGATGCCCGAAAAATACGTGGCCGAGATGGTCTGCGACCGTATTGCCGCCAGCAAAAACTACAAGGGCAGCCGGTACACCGACGCCGCTGCGTGGGAGTACTACGACCGCAGCAAGGATCACTACATCCTGCACCCCGAGACCCGCAAACAACTGGAAACCTGCCTGCTGATTTTACGCGACAAGGGCGAGGACGCGTGCTTTGCGCATATCCGTAAGGAACTGCTGGGAAAGAAAAAGTAAGCAATGCGGTCTATAAACAACAAAAGCCCCGTGGGCACAGTTTTTACACTGTGCCCACGGGGAAAGTTTTTTTATTTCTCCGCCAGCCGCCGGTATTCCAGTGGGGTCAGGCGGAATTGGTCGGCAAAGGCTTTGGCAAATTTGCTCTGGCTCTCGTAGCCGACCTGTACGGCGATGTCCTGTACCTTTAAGTCCGTGTGGGCCAGCAGGTCTGCAGCCTTTTCCAGCCGCTTGCGGCGGAAGTAGGGCAGGTAGCCGTCGCCCAGTACGTCGCGGCAGTAGGCTTTGAAGCTGCTCTCGCTGACGCCGAACTGCACGGCCAACTCCCTGGCGGTGTGGCGCACCGACAAATCTGCCAGCATCAGGGTCTCAGCATCGCGCACCAAATCCACCTGCGCCCGGGGATACCAGGCCATCTGGTCCGCGTAAGGCAGCTGCAGCAGCATATAGAGCAGCCGCACCACGGCATAGCGAAGCTCGCCCGGGCTGGCATAGCCCGAAACGTCGAATTCGCGCCAAAGCTCGTCCACCAGCGCGGCAAGGTCGTCACCCATGGGGCAGTAATAGGGGCCGCTGGCGCAGAAATAGTTGATGATGCCGTGGACGTCCAGGCCCATCAGGGCCAGAAAGCCGCTGCCGGTCTGGGCGTCCGGGTCGATCCAGAATTGCAGCCCCTCATAAACGGCCCCGGGGTAGTAGTCGTCGGCCCCGGCGGCGGTCATGCTCACAGCGGCGTGGCCGTCGGCGGCGATGGTGCAGTAGTCCCCGGCGGGCAGCGCATGGCGGCCCCGGCGGCAGAACTCCACCGAGAGCAGGTGTGCCCCGGCGGCGGGCGGCGGCACGGCGGGGGCCGATGTGCCTGCGATATGCCGGAACGCCAGCCACACCCCGGACCCCAGCGCCGTGCAGGCGGGGGCGGTATTCGATTGTGGTAATGTTGTGTTTATCATGGCAGTATTATAGCACAAGATGATGTGTGCGGCAAGAGGTTTTAAAGAAATGAGATGCTAAAAGGGACTAAATACGCGAATTTACGTTTTTGTACAGGTGATTTAAATGCTAAAAAGACTAAAAGTGCATAGCCGTCAAAATGACGAAAAATACCCCGGGAACACACGCTGGATTCGGCAATGTGCCCGGGGTGATGTTGTGGTTATGGATTTTCCCGGAAATAATACACGGCACCGACCAGACCAGCGTCGTTTTGGAGGGCGGCGGCTTTGATTTCCAGCCCCTCCGCGAAAGCGGGCATGACCGACTTGCACACCTGCGCGGCCAGCGGATCGATCAAAAGCTCCTGCTGGGCGCTGACACCGCCGCCAATCAAAATCAGCTGCGGGTTGAAGATGTGTACCAGCCCGGCCAGGCCCTGCGCAATCTCGCTGATCCAGTCGTTCAGCACAGCCAGTGTGCGGGCGTTACCTGCGGCGGCTGCCTCAAAGATCGCGCGGCCGTCGGGGGCGTCCAGGCCCATCTTCTGGGCACCACGCACCAGCGCCGTCGTGGCGGCGTACCGCTCATAGCAGCCGATGGCACCGCAGGTGCAGGCCACGCCGTCCAGCGCGTGCAGGCGGAAATGTCCCAGCTCACCGCCAAGGCCCCGCGCACCCTCCAACAAACGGCCGCCGGTGATGATGCCGCCGCCCACGCCGGTGCCTAAGGTGACACCGATCACATCGGTGTACCCCTTGGCCGCGCCGACCCAGACTTCGCCCAGCACCATGCAGTTGGCGTCGTTGGCGACGGTGACCGGCAGGCCAAACTCGCGTTCCAGCGTGCCTTTGATATCTACGCCGATCCAACCCGGGAAATTACCGCAGGTCCCCGCGACCACGCCGCGGCGGCTGTCGATCTGCCCGGTGGCGGACACGCCGATGCCCTCGAGCTTCGGCACATCATGGCTGCCCAAAAAGTCGCGGATGGCGGTCTGCACGGTGTCCAGGATCGGCGTCTTGTAGCCGTCAAAGCTGACGCTGCGCTCGGCGCGGCGCAGCACGCGGCCGGTGTCATCGACCAGGCCCAGCTTGACCGCTGTGCCGCCGATATCGACGCCCAGATAGGTTTTACTCATAGCGCACCTGCTTATTTGTGGTTGTTGATGGCGGCAGTGTAGCGGGCCGTGATCTCGGCCGGGCGGGTGATGGCACCGCCCACGACCAGCGCGAACGCACCGGCGTAGAGGGCCTGCACGGCCTGCTCGGGCGTGTGGATGTGGCCCTCGGCAATGACCTTGGCCGGGCACTCGCGGGCCAGCTGGGCGATAAAGCCGAAGTCAACGTCGTTGATGCCCTTCGTCTCGGGGGTGTAGCCGCGCATCGTTGTACCGACGAAATCCGCACCGGCTCCCGCGCAGGCCAGCGCATTCTCAATATTGTCGCAGTCGGCCATAACGAGCTGGTCGGGGTACTTTTCCTTGATGGCGCGGATAAATTCGGCGCTGGTCTGCCCATTGGGGCGCAGGGCACCGGTGCCCTGCACGGCCAGAATGTCCACGCCGCAGGCAACCAGCTCATCGACCTCCTTCATCGTAACGGTGATGTACATCGGCGTGCCGGGGTAATCCTTTTTAATAATGCCGATGACCGGCAGGTCAACGACCTGCTTGATCTGGGTGATATCGCGCACGGTGTTGGCGCGGATGCCGACAGCACCGGACTGGGCGGCGGCCTTGGCCATCAGCGGCATGACGCCGCCTTCTTTCGTGTACAGCGGTTCGTGCTCCAATGCCTGGCAGGAGACGATAAGACCGCCCTGGATTTGGTTAAAGATTTGTTCGTGGGTCATAGTGAGGACTCCTTTCCATACGCAAAAAGGCTTCCCCCAATGGGGGAAGCTGTCACCGAAGGTGACTGATGAGGGCGGAGCTTACGGCGGCAACCCGTTTACGGGCAACCATCAATAGCTTACCCCTCATCCGGCCCTGCGGGGCCACCTTCCCCCAAGGGGGAAGGCTTGGGGAATGCAAATTATTTCATCAAAATCTTGACGACGGCTTTTCTTACGTGGGTGCAGTCGGGCGTTTTGCAGCTGGGTTTGTGCAGCTCACCGGGGAAGAAGATGGCGAAACGGCCATCGCCCAGCGTCATGCCGCAGTGATCGGGGGCGGACTTGAAACCGCAGTCGGCGGTCTCGTCAAAGGCACCCTCGTCCTTGCCCTCGGATGCCCAGCCCAGGTACTCGCCGCCGGTCAGGTCGATTTGCAGATCGGCGTAGCGGCGGTGGTATTCAAACGCTGCGCCCTCGGCGTCGCGCAGGTCGGCATCCATCACGTTGACAAAAACCTTGTCGCCGTCAATGATGGTCTTGCCGTTTTCCAGCGCATCCAGCGTGTGGCTGTTCAGCCATTCGATGGCGGTGTCCAGGTTCGGGTGCAGGCCCTTGTAACAGGCAATGTAATCAAACGAATCTACGATCATTTTTTACCCCTTACAGTGCTGCAATGGCTTCTTCGATCATCTTCTGCGCTTCGGCGACGACGGCCTCATCCTCGGGGGCGAGGTTGGCCAGCGGGGCACGGACGCCGCCCAGTTCCAGGCCGTACATCCGGCGCAGGATCTCCTTCATGACCGCGTACAGGTTGCCCTTGGCCTCGCACATCTTGTAGATGATGCGGTCAGCCTTGTACTGGATGGCGCGGGCAGTGGGGATGTCGCCCTTCTCGATCAGCTCGTTCATGCGGATGAACAGCTCGGGCATGACGGCGTAGGTGCCGCCGATGCCGCCGTCAGCGCCCATGACGCGGCCGGAGACGAACTGCTCGTCGGGACCGTTGAACACGGCGAAGCCATCCTCGCCGCGGGCCTGGATGCCGGCATCCTTGAACAGCTGGATGTCCTGGGTGGGCATGGAACTGTTCTTGACGGCGATGACGTTGGGGTTCTTGAGCATGGTCTGCAGCAGGGGCATGGTCAGCGCCGTGCCTGCCAGCTGCGGGATGTTGTAGATGACGAACTCGGTGTTGGGGGCGGCGGCGCTCATGGCGTTCCAGTAGGCGGCAATGGCGTCGTTGGGCAGGTGGAAGTAGATGGGCGGGATGGACGCGATGGCGTCAACGCCGCACTTCTCGGCATGGGCGGCCAGCTCGACGGAATCGGCGGTATTGTTGCAGGCAACGTGGGCAATAACGGTGATCTTGCCCTTGGCCTCGCTCATGACGGCCTCGAGAACGGCTTTGCGCTCGTCCGGGTGCTGGTAGATGCACTCGCCGGAGGAACCGCCGACGTAGACGCCCTTGACGCCCTTGGCAATCAGGTGGCGGGTCAGCGCCTTGACGCGCTCGGTGGAGATAGAGCCGTCCGGTGCGTAGCAGGCATAGAAGGCGGGGATAATACCGCGGTACTTGGTAATGTCTTTCATAAACAAAACACTTCCTGTTCATAAATAGCTGGTGTTACGTTGAATTTTGAAGGAGAAGGGTGGTGCGGATATGTGGGATGCGGCGACACAGCGTGTCAAAAAATCACATTCTTGGTTTATGGAATGTGTAGGGGCGACCATCGGTCGCCCGCCAACTTGGCGCAGCATCGCGGTTTCCGGGTCGGTTTTCATACAAGGCAAACGGGCACGGGCGAGCAATGCTCGCCCCTACAAGAGCTTTTCGACAACCGGAACTTCCGGCGGTCGGATTTTGCTCCCTCTTGCGGTTCCCGCATCGCGCCGCGGGGCTTGGGCGCCCCTTGCGCTCTGCGACCGCTGCGCCTAAAAATCCTCCCTGCGGCCCCTTTTTGTCGCTTTGCGACATCTTTCCCCCACCGGGGGAAAGTCTGTGCCGCAGGCGGCGGTCGGATTTTTAGCCCTTAACAGCACCCATCGTGATGCCCTTGGTAAAGTACTTCTGGAAGGCAAGGAACACGATGATGATGGGCACGGCGGCCAGCGCGGCGCCGGCCATGATCAGGCCGTAGTCGGTGGAGTTCTCGGCCTGCAGCTTGGCGATACCAAGGGAGATCGTCAGCTTGCTGGTGCTGGACAGCATGATCAACTGCATGAAGTAGTCGTTCCAGGAGTTGATGAAGGTGAAGATGGCCAGCGCACCGATGCCGGGCTTGATGATGGGCAGCGCGATGCGGGTAAAGGTCGTGGCTTCGCTGGCACCGTCGATGCGGGCGGCTTCCAGCATCTCACCGGGGATGCCCTCGCTGAACTGCTTCATCAGGAACACGCCGAAAGGCCAGCCGACGATGGGGAAGATGACCGCCCAGATCGTGTTGTACAGGTTCAGGCTGCTCATCTCGCGCAGCAGGGGGATCAGGATGACCTGCTTGGGCAGCGCCATGGCGCAGACGATCAGGGTGAACAGAACGCCGCGGCCGACGAAGCGCTTTTTCGCCAGGGCATAACCGGCCATGGCGGAGGTGATGCAGGTCAGGATCATCGAGGCAACGGCCATAAAGACCGTGTTGATGAGCCAGCGGATGGCGGCGGGCACCTGGGGGCCGGACCACCAGATGATGTCCTTGCCGTCTTTGCTGAAGTTGCTGCTGAACGGCACTGCAAACTCCCACAGGGGGGCTTTCTGGCGGCTGAACAGCTTGGCGTAGTTCGTGCCGACCCACTCACTGGGCCACCATTCGGGCGTGGTGGCGTTGATGGAGACCTGCGTCTTGAAGGAGCCGGTGATGATCCAGTACAGCGGGAAGGCAAAGGCAATCGCCAGCAGGATGATGACGATGGTGCTGAACACCATGTAGGGGGAAACTTTCTTCTTTTTCTTTTTGGTCTGCGCAGTGGCAGGCGCAGCGGCTTTCGTTGCTTCCATGTCAAATTTCCTCCTTTCAGTCAGACTGCGTGACCTTGAACTGCACAGCGGACAGCACGGCAATCATCAGGGCCAGGATAACGCCCATCGCGTTGCCGTAGCCGTACTTGTACAGCTTGAAGGCGGTATAGTAGATGTAGTACATGATGGTATCGGTGGAGTGATTCGGGCCGCCGGAAGTCAACAGCTGGATCAACGCGAAGCACTGGAAGGAGTTGATGGTGGTGATGACCAGGATGTACAGTGTGGTGGGCATGATCTGCGGCCACTTGATCTTCCAGAAGGCCTGCAGCTTGGTGGCACCGTCCACCTCGGCGGCCTCGACCAAAGACTGGTCGACGTTGCCCAGGGCGGAAACGTACAGAACGATGGGCTGGCCGACGGAGGTGGTGAGCAGGATCAGGATGATGCAGCCCAGGGCGTATCGGGCGTCGCCCAGCCAGTTGATGTTCTGGTCAATGATGCCCATGGATTTGCCCAGGTAGTTGAAGATGCCGTAGTAGTTGTTGAACATCCACTTCCACACGACGGTGACGGCGACGGAGCCGGTGACGACGGGCAGATAGAAGATGACGCGGAACAGCGAGGTCGCCCACGGCGGCATATTGACGATGGCGGATGCCACCCACAGCGAGAAGATGCAGGTGATGGGTACCGACACGATCACGATGATGAGCGTGTTGCGCAAGGCACCCAGGAACACGCTGTCGTGGAACAGGGCGATGTAGTTCTGGAAGCCGACAAAGACGTCGGCACGGTTCATGGTGGAATCAAAGAAGCTGGTGAATACGCACATCACCATGGGGTAGATGACGAACCCAATAAAGAACACCAGACTGGGCAGCAGGAACAGATAACCGGCGATGGTCTCCTGCCGGACAAGCGCACGGCTCATCTTAGGCTCGCTCTTTTTGGCGGCTGTGTTTGCCAAGAGGATCGCTCCCTTCTAAATTTAAAATTCACAGGTGAGTTTCAATAAAAGCGGCGTCCCACCGCTGCGTTTGAGGTCAGAGGTCGGACGCCGTGGGGGTTGTTACAAAGGAAGAAGGAGGGTTTCAGCCGTTATCAGCCGGCAGCGGCTGCGTTTGCGGTGGTGCAGAACTCGGTAACGGCGGTGGTCACGTCAGCGCCCTCGCCAACCTGCTGCAGCATATTCCACCAAGCGGTACGAGCCTCGGCCCAGCCGGGAGTGACCTGATAGTAGTCGCCCAGGTAAGGCATGAGCTTCTGGTACTCGTTCATGACTTCGTCGTCGGCGTACAGATCAGACAGGGAGTTCTTCACAGAGAAGTAAGTAGAGGTCTTGACGGCCTTGGCGGTCTCGTCGGAGTTGGCCATGAAGTTGATGAAGGTCTTGGAAGCGGCAATCTTGTTCTCGTCGCCGTTGTCGAAGATGCCGAAGCCCCAGATACCGCCGCACAGAGCGGGATCGCCGGACTCGGTGGGGAACGCCATGAACAGGATGTCGTCACCGTTGTTGGTGGTGCCGGCCGCGCTGTTGTCGCTGTTGGTCTGCTGGGCAATGTTCCAGCAGAAAGCCATCTGCAGGGTGCCGTTGCGGAAGAGGGTGATCTCCTCGCCGCCGTTGATGGAAGCGTCGAAGTTGATGCCGTCCTGGTTGTACAGGGCCTCGATGGCCTTGACGTTCTCAGCGGAGTCAGCGGTGTACTTGGTGTGGGCTGCATCGGTGAAGGTGCCGCCGTACATATTGTTGATGATGGCGCGGGTGCCCTGGTCGCCGCCCTGGCCGCTGCAGTAGATCGCGCCGACGTCGGTCTTGCCGGAGTCGTAGACGGCCTGCACAGCCTTCAGGAAGTTGTCGGTGGTCCAGGTGTGATTCTCAGCATCCACGTACTGCATGGCGTCGGCAGCCTCAAACACGGTCTTGTTGATGGCCATGCAGTGGGCGGTCATGCAGAGCGGGAACTCGTAGTAAGCACCGGAGGAATCCTTGCAGGCGGACTCAACGCTGGCGCTGATGTCGGCCTTCTGGTCATCGGTCCACAGGTCGCTCAAGTCGACCATCAGGCCCTTGGCACCCCAGTTGGCGACCAGGCGCTCGGGGCCTTCCATAACGAGGTCGGGTGCGCTGCCGCCCTCGATGGCGGTGTTGACCTGGTCGTCGCCGTTGGTGTAGTCAAGGTACTCGACCGTGACGTGGATGTCGGGATACTGGGCGTTGAAGTCAGCCAGCAGTGCATCGACGGACTCGGAGTCGCCCCACTTGCCGATGGGGTAGGTCCACAGGGTAATATCAGCGGCCTGGCCGGCCTCGGTGGACTCTGCGGGAGCGGCGGCCTCGGTGGAGGCGGCGGTGGAAGTGCTCTCGGCGGGGGCAGTGGAGGTGGAACCGCCGCCGCAGCCTACCAACAGGCTGGCAGCCATACCGGCGGCCAAAATCGCGGATACTTGCTTTTTCATACGTTGTTCTCCTTTTTGCCTTTGGGCCTTGTTGGGGGCATCATCGTTCTGTGTCCCTCGTGATGCCTCTATTTTAGAAAACTTTTTTCATTTTGTAAAGATGTGAAATAGCCAAGAAAAACGGCTGTTTCTGTACAGGTTGCACAAAATTGATTGTATATAGTGCAGAATACGTGCGGAAATACAGCGATTTCGTGGGTTTGCGGATGAAAAGTATTTCTTTTGCAGTTATTACAAAATGAAAACAAGTTCCAAAAAAGGAGAGCTCCCTCTGCGCACCGGCAGAAAAACAGCAGGCAAAAAAGGCGATCACCCATAAGATTTATGGAAAAGCGCCTTTGAGGCGGCCTTGGAATACTCCTTTTCCTGCAAAAATGAAAAATGTCAAATGAGACATTCGTTTCGTGGAACTTTGCCTATTTTTTGCACAAATGCACAAAAATAGGCCGCAAAAACTGGAAGATAGTCACTTGCAACGAAGGCGTTTTCCCTATATAATGAAATGAAAGAAATAACTTTTCATTTTTAAGAAAGGGAGCCGCTTTTATGACTTATGAAAACATGACCCGCCGCCGCGTGCTTTGCTACGGTGATTCCAACACCTACGGCTATGACCCGGCCAGGGATGGACGTTACGGCGACGACGAGCGCTACCCCATGGTGCTGCAAAATCTGCTGGGCGACGGCTGGTCGGTGGTTGAAGAAGGCCTGCCCGGCCGCACGGCCGTGTTTGACGATGCCATCACCGAGGGGATGAACGGCCTGGCGCTCATCACGCCGATTTTGATGAGCCACGCGCCGCTGGACACCGTGACCATCATGCTGGGCACGAACGACAGCAAGAACCGGTTCGACTGCAGCTCTTATTTGATCTCGCTGGGCATTGTGCGGCTGGTGAAAAAGGCGCTGCACACCGAGTGCTGGCGCGACAACGCCAACCCAGATGTGCTGGTCATCGTGCCGCCGTCCATCACGCCGGAGTACGACAAGCTGAAATTCCGCGAGGAAATGGGCCCCGGCTGCCACGAACGCTGCGCGGGCATCGCCGCCCGGCTGAAACCGATGCTCGAGGGCATGGCCCATGTGCGGTTCCTGGATGCGAACACCCTGCCCGGGGCGGGATGCTCGGATGTGGATGGGATGCACATGACGCTGGAGGCCCACAAAGTTCTGGCAGAAGCCTTGCAAAAGGAACTGACGGGCAGTACACTATAAAGATAGGGGCGGAGCATTGCCCTGCCCCTGCGGCAGCAATCTATTATCAGAAAAATACACCGGAAAGGATCCATCCACCATGGTTGAGCAGAGTTTTTGGGAGATGCTGCGCACCAAGCGCGACAGCCTGACAAAATCGGGCATCATCGTCGCGGATTACTTATTGCAGCACGCAGAGGACGCACAATACCTGTCCATCTCGTCGCTGGCGAAGGCCTGCGGCGTAGCGGAGGCTACGATTTTCCGATTCTGCCGCTCGCTGGGGTTTGATGGGTACAATGAAATGAAGATCGCGCTGGCCAAGGCGACGGCCACGGCCCTGCCGGTCACGCTGAAGCTGGAGCCCGGCGTGGACACCCAGACCCTTTGCACCCACGCCTACAATACGGCCATCGAGGCGCTGAACGGCACCCGCAGCGCCCTGGACCCCGACGCCATCGACCGTGCGGCCACTCTTTTGCAGCGGGCACGGCAGGTGTATTGCTTCGGCCAGGGCGGCAGCCAGGTGTTGGCAAATGACATCTGGGCGCGGTTTTCCACGATTACCACCAAGTTCCACACGGCGGGGGACAGCCATATGCAGGCGATCACCGCCAGCCTGATGGGGCCGGAAGATGTGGTGCTGTTCGTCTCCTACTCCGGTGCAACGCGGGACATGATGGACACACTGCACCTGGCCAAGGAGAACGGCGCAAAGGTGATTTTGATAACCCATTACGACGACGCGCCCGGTGTGGCGCTGGCAGACGTGGTGCTGCTGTGCGGTGCCAAGGAAAGCCCGCTGGACTCCGGCAGTATGCCGGTCAAGCTGGCCGTGCTGTTTGTGGCAAACGTGTTGGTGCTGCGCTACACGCTGGACAATCAGGAACTGGCGAATCTGTCCCTGACAAGAACGAGCCACGCGCTGGCGAATAAGCTGCTGTAAAAGAAAGAGCCTTCCCCCAAGGGAGGAAGGTGGCCCGAAGGGCCGGATGAGAGGCGCATGTGCCGCGGCAACCCGTTTGCGGGCAATAGTAGTGGCAAGGCTGCCCCTCATCAGTCAGCGGTCGGGGCCGCTGACAGCTTCCCCCAAGGGGAAAGCCACGTAAACAATATCCGCCCGGCATCATTGCGATGCCGGGCGGTTACTTTTTTGTCAGGTCAGGCGTAATTTTTTAAAATCCCATAGGCGGCGGCGACAAGGGCGACAGGCACCAGCAGGGGCAGCAGGGCACCAAGCACCGCAAACACCACCAGCAGCGGCAGGGCCACCACGAACAGCAGCGTCGCCACAATTTTTGCCAGTCCCCAGGTCAGGTGAAACGCCAGCCCCACCGACTTGAAGAACAGCCAGCCGAAAACCAAAATCACAAACAGCGTAAACATCCTCTATTTCTCCTTTTTATAAGTAAGCATTTCAGGTACAGGGTGTCGCTCCATCACCCTGTACTACGATTTTACCACGCGGGTTATTGCGCAAACAGGGGAAATTTAGAAAAATAGGGGGCGTTTTTTACTGCGGAGAGATGGAAAAGAGGGTCGTCGGGGGCCGCCCCCCTGCAGCTGATTACTCCATCATCTTCTCCTTATAGATCTCCGCGTCGATCTGACCGTTGGCAAGCATCCGCTCGGTCCAGAACTGCAGCGTCTCCACGGTAACGGAGATACGCTCCAACTCTTTGCGGATGTGGATGAAATCGTCGATTTCATCATTGGAGATATGCCCGTCAGCGGTAATTTCGATGAGGCGTTCCTTTTCCTTGTTCATCGCATTCAGCGAGGCCAGCATTTCCAGCACAATGGCCGAAAGCTCCCGCATGGGCACCTGGGGCACATACTGCTCCCCGATGGGGCACTGGCGCGAACAGTAATAGTTGCACAGTGACGGCCGTTTGTACTTTTCGGCCATCGTCAGCACCTCGTCAGGGCGGGGGACAGTGCGCTCGTTCTCGATTTTTTCAATGCGCTCGGGCGCGATGGTCTCCAGCAGCTCACTGGCCTTTTCCCGGGTCAGGCCCAGTTCCTCGCGGGCCAGCTGGTAGCTTGTCTTGTTCTCTTTGGTGGATGTACGTCCCATAATCTGCTCCTTTTGTATGCTCCTGCAACAAGCCTAGCATATTTTACGCCCCGCCGCAAGGGATTCGACAGGGAATTTGTTGCACTTTGGCCGCAGAATTGCTATAATATATTCTGTAAATCTATATACACGGAGGAACTCTCCCCATGAATTGGATCGATAAACTCGAACGCCGCTGCGGCGGGCGCGGCATCCCCTACCTTATCAACGGCCTGATGCTGGGCCAGCTGGCGGCGGGGCTGATTATCCTGCTGTTCAGCTGGCAGTTTGCCTACCAGATCGACCTCGGTCGCGCGTATCTCGCGGTCGGGCAGGTCTGGCGGCTCGTCACGTTTCTGTTTCAGCCCATCTGGCTGGGCAGTGCGCTGGGTGTGCTGAACCTGGTGTTCTACTTCTGGGTCGGCAACGCCCTGACCCGCGTCTGGGGCGACTTCCGCATGACGCTCTATATTGCCCTGGGCATGCTGGGCGCATGGATCAGCTGCTTTTTGACCGGGTACGCCTCCTGCGAGCCGATCTTTATGAGTCTGCTGCTGGCCTACGCATGGCTGTGGCCCAACCAGACCGTGCTGCTGATGGGCATTATCCCCTTCAAAATCAAGTATCTGGGCTGGTATGAGATGGCCTGGTGGGCGGTCAGCTTCTTCCGGGGCGGCTTCCCCACAAAAGTGTGCCTGGTGCTGGGGCTGGCTGGCTTTTGGGCGTTCTACGGCCGCGAGGTCTTCGACTGGTGCGTGGACACCGTGAAAAGTTGGAAACGCCGCCGCGACTGGGAAAACCGCAACCGCTGAAATTTGTAATTTTTAACATAGAAAGGTCGAGTATACTATGAAACTCATCACCGCGATCGTCAACAAAGAGGATTCCAAAAACGTCTGCAACGAGCTATTGAAAAGTAAGTTCTACGTCACCCGCCTGGCGACCACCGGCGGCTTCCTGATGGCGGGCAACATGACGCTGCTCATCTGCACCGACGACGCCCGCGTTGACGATTGCATCGGTATCATCTCCAAGTGCTGCAAGCAGCGCACCGAAATCGTCCCCGGCACGGCCACGCTGGGCTTGGGCATCGAGAGCACGATGCCGATGGAAGTCACCGTCGGCGGCGCGACCGTCATGGTCACCAACGTCGAGCGTTTTGAAAAGTTGTGATGCTGGAACGTCTGGCCGGCAATGATGCGCTGAAATCCGAACTGGGCGCTGCCCTGCGCGGCGGTCGGCTGCCCCACGCGGTACTGCTGGTGGGCGAGCCGGGCTGCGGCGCGGGCTTTGCCGCGCGCTGCCTGGCGGCGGATTACCTCTACCCGCAGGGTGGCCCCCACGCCGAGGCCGTGCTGAAAAAAGAGGACACCGAGTGCCTGGTCTTGCAGGGCGAGGGTGCCAGCGGGCAGATCCCGGTCAAAAAAGTGCGCGAGGCCCGCGAGGCTATCCAGCGGTCGGCGCTTTCCACCGACGCGGCAGGCCGCGTGCTGTTTATTTACGGGGCGCAGAATTTGAACGGAACCCAGGGTTCTGCGGCCAATGCACTTCTGAAAATTATTGAGGAGCCTCCGGAAGGTGTATTGTTTCTTTTGACAGCACCTAACGCGGCGGTGGTGCTGCCGACGATTCGCAGTCGGTGCGCGGCGTACACGATTGCGCCGGTGCCTGCGGCGGACTGCGCGGCCCGGCTGCGCGCTGAGCGCTTACCCGCCAAGGCGGCGGACGAGCTGGCCTTTCTGTACGAGGGGCATATCGGCACGGCGCTGAAAAGCTGGAATGACCAGACGACGAAAGCCGCGCTGGGCATGGCGAAAACGCTGTGCGGCTACGCGGCCCAGGGAGACACCTACCGGGCGCTGGCTCTGCTGACAAAGTACGAGCGCGACAAGGAGGGCTTTGCGGCCCTGCTGTGGCAGCTGGACCAGCTGTGCAGCGCCGTCCTGCGCCGCCCGGCCTACGGCCAGGAACAGTGCGGCGGCCTGACACCGGATGACGCGGCAAAGATTTTGCGCGCCGACGCCGGGGCACGCCGGAGCCTGACCGGCAACGGCAACCTGCGCCTGAATGTAGCTGTGCTGGCGGGGGAGATAACGTAAAAAAGACTTCATTATATAAAAGGACAAACCAATGAAAGTAGTATCCGTCAAATTTAAAGAGAACGGCCGGGCGTATTATTTTGACCCGGGTGCGTTTAAGATCAAGGAGGGCGACTTCGTTGTCGTTACCACGGCCCGCGGTACCGAGTGCGGCGAGGTCGTCCGCGCCGCCCATGAGGTGCCGGGGTTCTCCCGCGAGGTCAAGCCGGTCATCCGCGTGGCCGACGCCGTGGATGTGCGCCGTATGCGCCAGAACCGCGCCGATGTGCAGCACGCCTACGAAATCTGCGAGCAGCGTATCGCCGCCCACAACCTGAAAATGAAGCTGGTGGACGCGGAATACACGCTGGATCGCAGCAAACTGGTGTTCTATTTCACCGCCGACAACCGCGTGGACTTCCGCGAATTGGTCAAGGATCTGGCCGCGCAGTTCCACACCCGTATCGAGCTGCGCCAGATCGGCGTGCGCGACGAGAGCAAAATGCTGGGCGGTTTGGGGCTGTGCGGCCAGCCGTTCTGCTGCAGCCGTTTCCTCAAAAACTTCCAGCCGGTGTCCATCAAGATGGCCAAGGAGCAGGGCCTGAGCCTGAACCCCGCAAAAATCAGCGGGTCATGCGGGCGCCTGATGTGCTGTTTGGCTTATGAACAAAAGAGTTACGAATATCTGAATTCGATTACGCCGCAGGTGGGCAGCATCGTCCGCACGCCGGACGGCGAGGGCACTGTCATCGAGACGAACGTTGTGGCGGGCACGCTGAAAGTACGTTCCAATGTTGAAATTTTAGCTCCGCGCATCTATAAGAGGGACGAATGCGCCTACATCCGGGGCGGCAAACGCGCCCCGCAGGCCCCGGATAAAGAGGACAAATAACGGACTATAAGAATAGTTAGTTGCGACTTACCGTCGAAAAAATTCAAGATATGGCACTTGCCAAAATCCAAACAATGTGGTACACTAAGTACAACGCAGTAGGCAGAGCAAACCGACTGTGTGCTGCCCCGGGGAGCAGCCGTGCAGGGCCGGGGCGGTACAAAATATAGATTCAGCACGGAGATAAGGAGTTCACGATGGCTCATACCGTTTCCAGCGAGTGCGTTGCTTGCGGCGCTTGTGTTGACACCTGCCCCGTTGGTGCAATCACCATGGAGGACAAGGCTGTTGTCGATGCAGCTTCCTGCGTTGATTGCGGCGCTTGCGAGGGCGTTTGCCCCACCGGTGCTATCCAGGCTGAGTAAGCTACATTAGCACAAATACAGCGCGTTCTCTCAGGCAAAGAGAGAACGCGCTTTTTGTTTTGTATAGAGCCCGCGCGTGTACGGTGGACAGCCATTTGCGGGAAAGTTGCGGGCGGCATATAGGCCGCCCCTACAAATCATTGGCCGGAGACAAATAGTTTTTCTTTCAAAACCTCCGCCGAGGGCTGGCCGGGGGCGCTGGCGGTGGTACCAGAGGTCACGCCGAAGGTGGCGGCGCTGCCAAAGGCCCCGCCGCAAAACCGTGTGACGGCCCCGATCGCGCCCATGCTCATCGTGATGAGCGGCACGCCCGGGCGGGCCGCGTGGGCGCGGGCTGTGGCTTCCAGCAGGCGGGCAGCGTCGGCGGCGGTGTGGGGCATCACAGCCAGCTTGGCAATGTCGGCCCCGGCGTCGGCCATACCCACCAGCGTGTCGGCCATGGCGTCGGTGGCGGGCGTGCCGTCAAAATGGTGCTCGCTGTAAAGTGCCGCCGCACCCGCCGCGCGGGCGGCGTTGCGCAGGGCGTCGCGGTGGGGGCCGCAGGCCTTCCACTCAATGTCCAGTGCGTCCACGCCGCCCTGGGCCAGCAGTGCGCGGCAGTGGGCGGCGTAGGTGTCGGGCATCAGGGCCAGCTCCCCGCCCTCGGCTTTCGTGCGGATCGTCACGATCAGCGGCTTGTCCGTCAGGCTGCGCACCAGCGCCAGCGCGGCGGAAAAATCGACCTCGGGCAGGGGGTCCAGGCGCAGCTCCACCACCTCGGCGGCGGGGTCTGCGTCGGCGGCTGCGGTCAGCGGGCGCAGGGCACCCAGGCTGCGGGCAAACAGCGGCACAATGATACGCGGTGCGGCGGCGTCGAAAGTCAGACCGCGAAGGGTCAGCATAAAAATCATCCTCTCAGAGCAGTTTTTTCTATTTTAGCACAATTTGGCCGAAGTGTAAAACAACCGCGCCATTTTGCTTGCACAACCCCTGTCAATCGGGTAAAATGCTGAATATGAGGTGAGTTTTATGAGCAAAATCACGATTCCGGGCAACTCCATCCTGCTGTTGGAGGGTGGTTCGCTGCGCGGTTTGTACACTGCGGGCGTGCTGGATACCTTCATGGAGAACGACCTGTATTTCCCGGCGGTGGCGGGCGTGTCCGCCGGTTCGCTGAACGCAATGAACTATGTCTCCCGCCAGCCGGGGCGGTCGGCCAGTATCAACCTGCGCTACCGCCACGACCCGCGCTACTTTGGCCCCAAGGCGGCGCTGCGCGGCGGCAGCGTGTTTGGCCTGCAATTTATGCTGCACGACGTCAAAAAAGAAGTGCCGTTCGACGAGGAGATGTTCCGGAACGGTGGTATGCGGATGATTGCGGTGGCCACGAATGTAGCGACCGGCAAGCCCGCTTATTTTGAGAAAGGCAAGACCGATTTTGACTTCAATGAGGCCGTGCGCGCGTCGGCCAGCCTGCCGCTGGCGTCCACGCCGGTCATGCTGGACGGCCAGCCCTACCTGGACGGCGGCTGCTCCTGTCCCATCGCGCTGAACTGGGCGCTGAACCAGGGCTTTGAGAAAATCGTCGTCATCACCACGCGGCAGAAGGGGTTCCGTAAGACGATGCCCAGCCAGCGGATGGTGGATCTGTACGACGATTTTTACGGCGATAAACCGCTGTTCTTGGCCGATATGCTGACCCAGGAGATGCGCTATAATACCCTGATGGATCAGCTGGACGAGCTGGAAGAGAGCGGCCGCGTACACTGCATCCGTCCCAATGACCCCATCACCATCGGCCGCTTTGAGGGCAACGAAAACAAGCTGCTGGATCTCTACAACCGCGGCCACCGCGAGGGACGGGAAAAGCTGGAAGAATTGCGGACGTATTTGGAAAAGTGACCTTGTCATAAGACGAATAGAACCACGCTGTTGCGCTTTAACAGCGTGGTTTTCTGTTTTGCACAAACAATTTACTACTTTTTGTGCGCAATGCGAAAAAAACATGAAAATTTCACAAATGTGTCGAGCGTCCATTGACACAATTACCGGGGGGGGGGGTACAATAGATGTATTATTTGGGCAGTGTGCTCAAATCGTAAGGAAAACGAAAGGAATACGAAGATGAGAAAACAGACCCGCATTAAAAAGGTGGTTTCTCTCGCACTGGCAACGGTGATGGCTGTCTCTGTCTGCACCACGGCATTGGCAGACAACAACACTGCTGACCAGGGAGCGGATAAATCTACCGTTGAGACCGTAGGGAAAACCAACGAGGAAAACCAGAATGCGGTGCAATCCGGCGAGGACACGGAGGCATCGCTGAATACGGCCATCGCCAACGGCGGCACGGTCACATTGCAGAACGATGTGACTGCCAACCTGACGGTACCCAAGGGTGTTACTGTGACCATCGACTTGAACGGCCACACCATCACTGGCAACGGCAGCCATGCCATTGAGAACCACGGCAATCTGACCGTGCAGGGCGAAGGCGAAATCGTCTCCAACAATGGCGGTAAGGCTGCGCTCTACAATGCGCCTGGCGCAACGGCAGCGCTGAATGGCGGTACCTTTAGCGGCAATACATGGTATGTCATCAAGAACCTGGGTACCCTGACGATGGACGGCGCGAACCTTGTCCAGAAAGATGCCGGTTCCAGTGCCATTGATAACGGTTATTACGGCAACCCAGGCAATGACTGCGGCGTGACGTACCCGACGCAGGGCGCAAGCGTCAGCCTGACCATCAAGTCCGGCGAGTTCCGCGGTGGCATGAACACTGTTAAGAATGACGACTTCGGCGTGCTGACCATCGACGGCGGTGTGTTCACGAACACCGATGGCCCTGCTGTGTTGAACTGGAACGAAGCGACCATCAACGGCGGTACCTTTACTGTCAATAATAGTGCAAAATGTGTGCTGGCAAACGGCGCATTGGATAACTTTGCCGACAAGGGTGCAATGTGGATCAAGGGCGGCACCTTTAACGCAGCCGATAATGGCAATGGCAGTGTGCTGGGCTATGGCGGCGGCTCGACGAAGGGCATGGGCTATCTGTATGTCCAGGGCGGCAATTTCAACGGCACGATCAATACCGGTCTGCCCTACGAAGTCCGGCTGATGGCTGGCGTTTACAGCGCAGAACCCCCGGCAGAGTATGTACATAAGTACAACTACGTTGAAAAGACCGACAAAGGCTACGAGCTGAAAATGTATGCCACCGTCGGCTACTATGTTGATAACACCGGCAAGAAGTTCGGCACCCCCTTCCTGAGCGAACTGCTGGAAAAGAATGATATCAACGGCAAGACCATTTATCTGGTCCATGATGCTTCCCAGGCAATCACCATCCCCGAGGGTGTGACGGTTACGATTGATCTGGCGGGCTTTACGCTGACCAACGATCAGGGCAAAACGACCATCACCAACAACGGCAACCTGACCATTATGGATTCCAAGGGCACCGGCAAGGTGGTGGTGGAAGGCAACGGCATTGCACTGTTCAACAACGGCACGCTGGCAATTTCCGGCGGTACGTTCGGCACTGCTGCGTTGAAGCCCGGCAACCAGAACCTCACGGTTTCCGGCGGCAAATTCAAAGAGGAAGTTCACAAGGACTACCTGGCCGACGGTAAAGTCTGCACGGCCAGCGGCGACGCTGAGTTCCCCTACATGGTCGGTGACCCTGTGAAGGAAGTCCCGGCGGAGGAAGTCAAGGTCGAGCCTGCCAAGCCCGAGAGCACAGTGGACGAGAAGGCTGCCGAGAACGCAGCACTGGATGGCAGCATCACCAAAGAGGACGTCAAGAAGGCTGCTGAGAATATCAAAGTCAGCGAGTCGTCTGCGAACGCAATCGCGGATGCGGTCGTGAAGGAAGCTACCGTAAACGGCAGCAGCGTTGAGGACACTTCTGCAAAGGAAATCGCCGCCAAGGCACTGACCGAGGCCGAGGATATCAATGTTGCACCCGATGACACGGTGCGCATCGTGACCCAGCCCAAGCTGGTCGTGGCACCCCTGTCCGCCGAGAATGTTGAGGGCGCAGGCAAGAGCCTGACCTTTGATATCAAGCTCGTGTACGACGTCAAGGCAACGATTGCTGACAAGAACGAGAATATGGTCACCGAAGGTGCGGGCAAGAACACGGTCGTGCTGGAGGAAAACAAGCCTCTCAAGAGTGAGGTTGCTATGGACATAACGCTGGATGATGTCAGTGCAATCGCCATCCCCGAGGGCGACAAGGAATCCGTGCTGGTTCGCCACGAGAAGGATGCCAGCGAGGGCGGCGCAGTCTACTACTACAATACCAAGACCGAAGCGGCCAACGGCGTTGTGCAGAAGGTCACCTTCACCAATCCCCACGGCTTCAGCGTGTTTACCGTGTTGGTTGATGACCGCGTGGTTACGGTCAGCCTGAACGGCAAGAGCTACACGTATGATATCACGGCGTCCAGTGTGGCGGTGTTCCCCTACCAGGAGCAGGCGGGCAGCAAGTTTGTTGGCTACCAGTTCGACGGTATCGAGGGCACCTACACAACCATGACCGAGGATCTGTTCAACAAGCTGTTTGCTGCTGGCAAGGCTGTTGCCGGCAAGGCTGTTTATGCGGCTGTGGGCGGTACAGATTCCACCCCGGCAGCGACCCCGGCCCCCACGGCAGTACCCAAGGCGGACACGAACCTTTACTACACCTGCACCGCCTGCGGCTACCATAACTGGACTGCCACGGCAGATGGCTACAAGTGTGACCACTGCGGCCACCTGGAAAGCGTAAAGCAGTTGTCCGGCTATGCCAACGTTAAGGGTGTGTACACCCCCAAGAGCAGCACCGCTGCGGCGGCCAAGGCCGGGACGATCTCGACCATCCCGCAGACCAGCGACGATATGCCCATTGTGCCGATCGCCGTGGTTGCAATCGCGGCTCTGCTGGGCCTGGGTGTGACTGCCTACTGGAAGAAGCAACACTGATCCCATAAGATAATTGCCACCGCCCGCACAAATGCAGGCGGTGGCTTTTTACTGGGGTTGAACGGCGGGTGGATTTGCGGTACAATACAGGTAGTTCTAGTTGGAAAGGATGACACCGATGGTTAAAGGCGTTATTTTTGATATGGACGGCCTGATGTTTGACACGGAGCGGCTGTGGGATAAAATGTGGGAACCTGCCTGCAAGGCGCTGGGGCTGCCGCTGCCGGAGGATCTGGCGGCGTTCAGTGCCAGCTGCCGCGGGCTGGCGGGGGATAACCTGCGCAGCCAGGTGGCAAAATACATCCCCGGCGACCCGCAGCGGCTGCTGGACAAGGTCTGGCAGATGGCCGACGAACGGTTCGCCCAGGGCGTGCCCTGCAAAAAGGGTCTGAAAGAGCTGCTGACCGCGCTGGATGATAGAGGGATGCCGCGCATCGTGGCAAGCTCCAGCCCTCGCACGATGATCGAGATGAATTTGCAGAACACCGGCACGGCGCGGTATTTCCACGACGTTGTCTCCGGCACGGAGGTCAAGCACAGCAAGCCCGCGCCCGACACGTTTTTGCTGGCGGCGGAAAAGCTGCACCTCGACCCGAAGGACTGCCTGGTGCTGGAGGACAGCTTCAACGGTGTGCGTGCGGGCCGTGCGGCGGGCTGCGTGACCGTGATGGTGCCGGACATGATGCAGCCGACCGAGGAGATTATGCAACTGTACGACCGCAAATGTGAGGACCTGCTGGAAGTCAGAGATTTGCTGGTTGAGGGGAAGTTGTAATAAGCCTTCCCCCCGAGGGGGGCCAAAAAGCGCTTGCCTTTTCCTTCTGTTTGCGGTATACTGAATGTCGGCGGCCCGGGACGGGCCGTACATTTGCGCTGTACTCCCGAATTGTAGGAGACGGCAGCAGGAGGAAAATTGAATATGAAAAACCGTACCAACATCCGTTGGCTGACCCAGCTTGCACTGCTGGTGGCCATTCTGCTTGTGCTGAACTATACGCCGCTGGGCTATCTGCAGATCGGCCCGCTGTCGGCGTCGCTGCTCACGGTGCCGGTGGCTATCGGCGCCATGACGATGGGCCCCACGGCGGGCGCCATCCTGGGCGGCGTGTTCGGCGCGACCAGCTTTATCCAGGCGGTCGAGGGCAAGAGCGCCATGGGCGCGGCCCTGTTTCAGGTCAGCCCGTTCGGCACCTTTGTGGTCTGCTTTGTGGCCCGCGTGCTGGTGGGCCTGTGCGCCGGCCTGATTTTTGCCGCCCTGCGCAAAGCGATGCCGAAGAACGAGAAGCTCTGCTGCTTCCTGGGCGGCCTGGCTGCGCCGGTGCTGAACACCGTGTTCTTCATGGGCTTTTTGGTGCTGATTTTTTATAACTGCGAGTACGTGCAGAACCTGGCAAATACGCTGGGCGCAGCCAATGCGTTTATGTTCATTGTGTTGCTTGTGGGCGTGCAGGCAATTTTTGAGTGGGTCATCTGCTGCGTCGTGGCCGGGGCGGTTTCCCTGCCGGTGCGGAAATATTTGAAGATGAATTAAGAATTTATAATAAAAAGGCGATGGAACGGGGAATGTTCCATCGCTTTTTATTTGTAGAGATGTAGGGGCCGCGCATGTGTGGCCCGCTGCTTGACGGGAGATAAGCGATTATGGGAAAGCTGAGGGCCGGGCATACCCGGCCCCTACGGTGTGGTGCCAGTGTCACACCGCCCCGTAAATGCCCTTTACGCTGACTTCGCCGGTAAATACGCGGGTGTCGCCGGATTCGTCGTGGACGATGAGGCGGCCGTCGGCGTCCACATCAGTGGCGATGCCTGCGCCGCCGTCGTAGGTGACGCGGCGGCCCAGGTTGACGCAGCAGGCCTTGTAGCGCTCACGGTAAGGGGCAAAACCCTCGCTCTCGTAGGTGTACAGCGCGCGGTCAAAGCCAAAATCCGTCATGTACTGTGCCAGCCACTCAGGGTCGGTGTCCATGTCCACCGATACGCCCTGCAAGGCAAGGCTCGTGCCGTGGGGCAGGCCCGCGGCGTCGAAATACTCCTGCGGCTGGGCCAGGTTGATGCCGATGCCCACCACAATGCTGTGGCCGTCGGGGCCGACCTCGCACAAAATGCCGACAATCTTCTTGCCGCTCAGCAGCAGGTCGTTGGGCCATTTGATCTGGCAGTCAATGTGATACCGCTCCCGCAGGGCGTCGCAGACGGCCAGGCTGGCAAACAGCGGCAAGGTGGCGGGCTGGACCAGGTCAGTCTTGATGACCGCCGTGTAATACAGGCCCTTGTGGGGTGCGTCGAGCCAATCGCGGCCCAGGCGGCCGCGCCCGGCAGTCTGGTGGGTGGTGTACACCGCGCCGATGGGGCCGAACTTGTCCAGGTTATGCTTGGCCCACAGGTTGGTACTGTCTACTTCCGGCAGATAGATAACGCTCTCGTTCAAAATTCAGGCACCCTCTTCCAGGTAAAACTGCATTCGCCGTTGGTGATGGTAACGACGCCGTAGCTGCCGCCGTCGCGCAGGCTGCCGGGGTTAAAGACGGTGGCCGCTGTGCCCACGCCGCGCACCAGCTCGCGCCGGTGGGTGTGGCCGAACAGGGCGACATCCGCGCCACGCTCCCCGGCACACTCAGCCAGGCGTTCACTGCCCATCTTGACGCCGTAGTGGTGGCCATGGGTGTAGAAGAACAGCACCCCGCCGAAGGGAACCATTCCCTCGCTGGGTTCGTTGTAGTTCATATCACAGTTGCCCGCCACGCGGTAGATGGGGTAGGGGACTGGCTCTTTGCGCAGCTCCAGCGCGGCGTTCAGATCGTACAGACCGTCGCCGAGGTAGAACATAGCGTCGGCGGTCTCGTTATTCAAAAGCCAACGAAGGTCGCGCAGGCGGCCATGGACGTCGGAGACGACTAAGATTTTACACATAGGAAACTCCTGTTGAAAAAGGCTTCTCCCTTGGGAGAAGCTGTCTGCGAAGCAGACTGATGAGGGGCAGGCTTGCCAGGCTGCGCTTTTACGGCGCAGCGTGGGCATACGCGCCCCTCATCCGGCCTCGCGGGCTCGGCCACCTTCCCCCATAGGGGGAAGGCTTTTTATTGGATAAGCTGCTTATAAATTTCACCTTTACTAAACGGTGTCCCGGCGGCGGCCTGTTTGGCGGCGGCAGCGGGGGGCAGGCCGTTTGCCTGCAAGGCGCGGGCAGCGGCGACGGCTTCTTCCAAAGTCGGCGCAGCGGCCTGCTCAACGGCGGCGGGGTCGGCACCGGCCAGGACCAGCACATACTCGCCGCGGGGGTCGTTTTCTTTATAGTAAGCCACGGCCTCACCAAGGGTCGTTTTTTTGATCTCTTCGTGCAGCTTGGTCAGCTCGCGGCAGAGCGAGACAGAGCGTCCTGCGCCAAACGCCGCGGCCAAATCGTCCAGCGTGCCGCGCAGCTTGTGCGGGGCCTCATAGAAGATCATGGTGCGGGTCTCGTTCTGCAAAAAGGCAAGGCGCTCGCGGCGGTCGCGCTTGGGCACAGGCAAAAATCCCTCGAACACAAAGCGGGCCGTGGGCTGGCCGCTGGCTGCCAGTGCCGTGACGCAGGCTGACGCGGCCGGGATGGGCACGACCTTGATGCCGCGCTCGTGGGCCTCGCGAACGATCTGCTCGCCGGGGTCGCTGATGCAGGGCATACCGGCATCACTGCAAAGGGCGCAGTTTTCGCCCGCTTCAATGCGTTGCAAAATGGCCTCGCCGTGGTGGAGCGCGTGTTCATAGTAGCTGACCATCGGCTTTTTCAGCCCCAGATGGTTCAGCAGCCGCAGGGTCACGCGGGTATCCTCGGCGGCGATGAAGTCCGCCATGCCGAAGGTGGCAGCCACGCGGGGCGGCATATCGTCCAGATTGCCGATAGGCGTAGCGACAAGATATAAAGTTCCGGGCAAAACGAAAACCCCTTTTAATATTGATATAGTATTATTATAGCCGTAACAGCGGGTAAGTGCAAGCAAAAAAGCGGGCAGCGCTGCCATTCGGCAGCGCTGCCCGTAAATTTAATCCCCGCTCCGTTCCTCAAACCCGTACTCATGCTCCTTGAGGGGGAGGGTGGCGGTCTCGATGTTCTCGATGCGGGCCCAGCGGTTGGTGCGCTCGATCAAGGGGACCAGCGCGTCCAGCGCGGCGCGGTCGCCCTGGGCTTCCAGCGTGACGCTGCCGTCCCAGTTGTTGGCGACCCAGCCGGTCAGCCCCAGGTGCAGTGCGGCGGCGCGGGCGTAATAGCGAAAGCCCACTCCCTGCACCGTGCCGGTGAACCGCCAGCGGCGGCGAAGGGTGCTCATGCGTCGATGCCGGTAACGGTGTAGTCCTTGGCCTCAACGGCGGCCTTCAGCTCGGCATCGGCCACGTCATGGGTCAGGGCGACGATGGCCGTGCCCTGCTCGTGGCTGACCGTGGCGCTGGCAACGCCGTCCAGGGCTTCCAGGGCCTTCTTCACAGCGGCCTCGCAGTGGCCGCACATCATGCCTTCAATGTGAATTGTCTTGTTCATGGTGATTTCCTCCGTTTTATCGTTGATTTCGGCAGGCTGTACAGGGCAGCTGCCGCTGGGGCAGGTGGTGGGTTCAGAAATGGGTTTACGGGCCGGGGCCTTGCGCTTCGGCGGGGCGTCGTGGGCGGCATTGCGCGGGTCAAAGGCGTTGAGCCGCAGCGCGTTGGTGACAACGCAGACGCTGGAAAGGCTCATGGCCGCCGAGGCGATCATCGGGTTCAGCGTGATGCCGATACCGGTGAACACGCCCGCCGCCAGCGGAATGCAGATGGCGTTGTAGAAGAACGCCCAGAACAGGTTCTGGTGGATGTTGCGCACCACCGCGCGGGACAGGCGCACCGCGGCGGGCACGTCGGCCAGATCGCTGCGCACCAGCACAACGTCGGCGGCGTCCAGCGCCACGTCCGCACCGGCACCGATGGCAATGCCAGTCTCGGCGCGGGTCAAGGCGGGGGCATCGTTGATGCCGTCGCCGACCATGGCAACGCGGCCCTGCGCCTGCAGGGCGCGGACTTCGGCTTCCTTGCCCGCAGGCAGAACGCCTGCAATGACGTGGTCGGCGTCCAGGCCGATCGTTGCGCCGATGTGGCGGGCCGTGGCGGTGTTGTCGCCGGTCAGCAGCACGACCTTCAGGCCCAGAGCCTTCATCTGGTCGATGGCAGATTTCGAGGTTTTCTTGACGACGTCGGCCACACCGATGATGCCCGCCGCCTTGCCGGCCAGCGAGAAATACAGCGGCGTGATGCCGTCGGCGCTCATGGCGTCGCCCGCCTGGGTCAGATCGTCAGGCAGCTCGCAGTGCTCGCGGATGAAGTTTGCGTTGCCGCCCGCGATGACTTTGCCCGCAACTTTGCCCTGTAAACCCTTGCCGGGGACAGCCTCAAAGTCGGCGACGGTGGTGTAGGAGAGCTTGTCCTTGTCGGCGCGTTCCAAAATGGCGCGGGCCAGCGGGTGTTCGCTGCGCAGTTCCAGGCCGGCGGCCAGGCTGAGCAGGAACTTTTCGGGCACGTTGCCGGTGCCAACGATTTTGACGACGCTCGGCTCACCGGTGGTGACGGTACCGGTCTTATCCAGCAGCACAGCGTCGGTGTAGCCGGTGGTTTCGAGGCTGGCGGCGGTCTTGAACAGAATACCGTTCTTGGCACCGACGCCGCTGCCCACCATGATGGCGACCGGGGTGGCCAGGCCCAGGGCGCAGGGGCAGCTGATGACCAGCACGCTGATACCGCGTGCCAGCGCGAACGTGAAGGTCTGGCCCAGCAGCAGCCAAATCAGGAACGTTGCGGTGGCAATGCAGATGACGGTGGGAACGAAGATGCCGGAAACTTTATCGGCCGTCTTGGCAAGCGGGGCCTTGGTAGCGGCGGCGTCGCGCACCAGGCGGATGACCTGGGACAGCGTCGTGTCCTGGCCGACGCGCTCGGCACGGCAGGTCAGGGCACCGTTCTGGTTGATGGTGGCGGCGCTGACAGGCGAGCCGGGGAACTTGTCCACCGGCATGCTCTCGCCGGTCAGGGCGGCCTCGTTCACGGTGGAAATGCCCTCGGCGACTGTGCCATCCACCGGGATGCTCTCGCCGGGGCGAACCAGGAACAGGTCGCCGACATTGACCTCGCTGACCGGGACTGTGACCTGCTCGCCGTCGTGCAGCACACAGGCGGTCTGAGGGGCCAGCTTCATCAGGCTTTTCAGCGCGTCGGTGGTCTTGCCCTTGCTGTATGCTTCCAGCGTTTTGCCCACGGTGATCAGGGTCAGGATCATGGCCGCTGATTCAAAATAGAGGTCGTGGCGGTACTGCATGACCAAATCGTCATTGCCGGTGTACAGGCCGACGCAGATCATGACGATGGCGAACAGGCCGTACGCCAGCGACGCGCCCGCGCCGAGGGCCACCAGCGTGTCCATGCCGGGGGCACGGGTCTTAATGCCCTTCCAGCCCGAGATGAAGAAGGCACGGTTGATCCAGCAGACGGGCAGGGTCAGGGCCAGCTGGGTGACTGCAAACAGAATGGCGTGCCAACCGCCGCCGTGGAACACGCTGCCCAGCGGCAGGCCGATCATGTGGCCCATCGAGACATACATGAGTGGAACGAGAAAACACAGACTGGCAATCAGGCGCTTTTTCAGCTTCGGGGTCTCGGTGTCCTCCAACTCGGCGTTCTCGCTTTCGGCGGTGGCGAGGGATGCGCCGTACCCGGCGGCATCCACCGCCTTGGTGATGCGTTTTGCGGTTGCGTCAGGGTCGGCATCGGGTGTGTAATCGACCTGCATGGAGTTGGTCAGCAGGCTGACAGCGACGGATGCAACCCCCGGCACAGCCGCCACGGCTTTTTCCACATGGCTTGCGCAGGCCGCGCAGCTCATGCCGGTGATGTCATAGCGTTGCATGGGGAAGGTCTCCTTTTGGTGAAATAGTAAATGCCTTCCCCCTTGGGGGAAGGTGGCCGCAGGCCGGATGAGGGGCGCGTTTGCCATAGCCGCCCGGGGAAGGGGGCGACAGCGGCAAGGCTGCCCCTCATCAGCCTGCTTCGCAGGCAGCTTCCCCCAAGAGGGGAAGCCTTTAGGTATCTACCTTATATTAAAACAGCTTTTCCGGTAAAAGTATGTCGCTTTTTGGCACCCTAGCCCAATCAAAGGTGCGGGCTAATTCCTGCGGGGTCGTGGGGGTGGGCTTGGGCTGCAAATTACAGGCAAAGGCCAGCTTGCCGATGATTTCCCCGGCAGTGTATTTCTCGCGCAGGTTTTCGAGGCTCTGGTCGCCGTCGCGCTTTGAGAGACGGCGGCCGTCCGGTGCAAAAAGCAGCGGCAGATGGTAGAATTTCGGCGCGGTCAGCCCCAGCTCCCGGTAAAGCCAGAGCTGGCGCGGCGTGCTGGATAAGAGGTCACTGCCGCGCACGACCTCGTCAACGCCCATCAGTGCATCGTCCACGACGACGGCCAGCTGGTAGGCAAACACACCGTCGGCCCGGCGCAGGTAAAAGTCGCCGCAGTCGCGGGCGAGATTTTCCGCGTAATGGCCCATATGGCCGTCCTCAAAGGCGATGACCTCATCGGGCACCTGCACGCGCCAGGCGGGGGCGCGGGTCTTGGTGCGCGCGGCGATTTCGGCGGGGGTCAGCCCGCGGCAGGTCCCGGCGTAGACGACCTGGCCGTCGCTGCGGTGGGGCGCACTGGCAGCGTGGAGATGGCTGCGGCTGCAAAAGCAGGGGTAAACCAGCCCCCGGCGGGTAAGCTCGTCAAAATACTGCTGGTAGATGGCGCTGCGTTCGCTCTGATAGATTGGCGGCTCGGGACCGTCGGCGGCCAGGCCCAGCCAGGCCAAATCGTCGATGATAGCGTCGGCGTAGGCGCGGGGGCAGCGCTGGGCGTCCAGGTCCTCAATGCGCAGCAGCACCTGGCCGCCCTTGCTTTTGGCGCTCAGCCAGGCCAGCAGGCAGCACATCAAATTGCCCAGGTGCATCCGGCCGCTGGGGCTGGGTGCGTACCGTCCGGTAATCATGCCAGCGTGTAGGTGCCGTCGCCCAGGGCACGCAGATGGACACGGTAGAAGGCGGCCACGGCCTTGGTCATGGCCTCGGCGTCGGCGACGCTGGCCGTCTCCACGGCGCTGTGCATCGCCAGCTGTGCCAGGCCGATATCCGCCATCGGGATGGGCAGCGTGTGGCTCTGCAAATTGCCCAGCGTCGAGCCGCCGGCCTCGTCGGCGCGGTTGGTAAAGACCTGCACCGGCACGTCGGCCTTCTCGCAGATGGCGCGGAAAATCGCGCCGCTGACGGCGTTGGTCGTGTACTTCTGGCTGGCGTTGTACTTCAGCACCACGCCGCCGCCCAGGCGTACCGGGGCGCAGGGGTCGGACTTCTGCGGAAAGTTCGGATGGGTGGCGTGGGCGTTGTCGGCACTCAGCATAAAGCTGTTTGCCATGGCGCGGTGCATGGCCTGCCCGCTGTGGGGGATGGCGTCAACAATGCGGTCCAGCACGTCGCGCAGGTAGCTGCTCTCGGCGCCCATCCGGCTCGACGAGCCGACTTCCTCATTGTCGAGCATCGCCCAGACCGGGGCGCAGGCACTGTCTGTCTCGGCGGCTGCATCCAGAAAGCCCAGCAGCGTCGTGGCGGCGCATTCCAGATCATCGATGCGCGGGGCCATGAAGAACTCACCGTCGGGGCCGATCTGGGTCGGGGCCTGGCGGGTCACAAGCTGTAAATCACTGTCCAGGATGTCCGCAGTGTCCACGCCCAGTTCCTCCGCCACCAGGTCGGTCAGGGTGCGGCTGCCTGCGGGGCCCCACAGCGGCTGCATATCGACCTGAGGATTGAAAGTGTGGCCTTTGTTGATGTCGCGCTGGAAGTGGATGGCCAGCGAGGGGATGACGAGGAGATCCCGGTCAATGCAGACAAGGCGGCTCTCGATGCCGTCCTCGGTCTTGACAATGACGCGGCCGCCGACGGTCAGCGGGCGGTCCAGCCAAGTGGACATGATCATCCCGCCGTAGCCTTCGACGCTCAGGCGGCGGCAGCCGTCATTCTCAACGATGTCGGTCTTGATCTTCCAAGTGGGGGAGTCGCTGTGGCTGGCCACGATGCGCCAGCCGCCGATGGCGTGGTCCGGCACGCGCCAGGCCACCACGGACGAGCCGTTGCGGGTGGTGTAGTAGCCCTTGCCGGGTTCCAGGTTCCAGTAGTCGGCTTCTTCCAGCCGGGTAAAACCGGCGGCGCGCAGCCAGCTTTCGGCCGTGGCAGCGGCGTGGAACGGGGTGACGGATTCCTGCAAAAATTCTACGAGATCATCGTACATAGGTTGTTTTCTCCTCTTGAACAATATTCCGCACGGTTGGCGGTGATAACGTGGGACGGCATGGGGGCATGCCGCCCTACGCTTGAGTTGCACACAACTATATTACCGCAAAAGCCTGTAAGAAACAAGTTGCAAACCTGCGAAAATTGTTCTATACTCAGTATAACGAAATGGTCGGTTTTGACAAGTACGCACTTTTTGGAAACCGCTACCCAAAAGGAGAGTGAACCCCTATGCACCCGAACGAACACTGCAACTGCCGCTATGCCGATGTGGGCTGTGACAAGATGGAAGAGGTCATGGACCAGATCAGCGGCAAGTGGAAAATGCGCATACTCTTTATGGTAGGTGCCCACGGCACGCTGCGCTATGGCGAACTGCGCAAGCTGCTGGACGGTGTGACCCACAAGATGCTCTCGAACCAGTTAAAAGAGCTGGCTGCGGACGGCCTGGTGGAGCGCATCGACTATAATGAGGTCCCGCCCCGGGTCGAGTACCGCCTGACCCCCAACGGAGAGGCGCTTATGCCAATTTTTGACGATATCCAGCGGTATATCCGCGGCCACGCCTGCAATGATTGCTGCGGGGGCGGCGCAAAGCACGCCTGCTGTGAATAATATGAAATAAACGCGTAGGGGGAATCGTTTATGCGTAAATTGATTGCTGTTGTGCTGGGGGCTGCCCTGCTGGCTGGCTGTGCCGCAGCCCCGGCGGCGTCGGAATCGGCGGCAGCTGCGTCCGGCACGGCGCAAACCACCCCGGCTCCCACCGAGGAGCTGACCGCGGCCGAGGACCCTGCGGCGTATGATACGACCGGTGAGCAGATCAATGTGTTGGATCAGCTGGTGGATTTTGGCGCGGACACAGCAGGCGGCAGCCTGAAGACTGCCAAAGCCGCTGCCGTGCTGGTAGAATATCTGAGCTGCTCGGATTTGGATGCCGATGTGATGGCTGACTGGTGCACGGGCCTGACCGACGACCAGAAGGAGCTGCTGGACTTAAACTGGCCCGGCATTTTGAGCGAGGCCGAGGCAATCTGCGGTGACCCTGCGGGCGAGGCTGATGAACTGATCACTGCAGGTGTGACGACGGATTTTGAAAACATGGCCCTGGCCGAGGTGCCCGATAAGCTCGTGACGGTGAACACTGTGCTGACCGGCAAGGCGGGCTGATAGACAAACAAAAATGCAGAGGTGCGTTTTATGCCTCTGCATTTTGTTTTTTGACATCACAGGACAGCTGTCCCCAAAATAAAACGGCGTTCGGTCTTATAATGTGGCAAGATTCGACAGCGGAGTGTGATACGATAGGGCTGTCAGGAAAAACAAAAAGGCAGCGCCGCGCACTTACTAGGAGGAAGTGCGCGAGCGCTGCGGTACAAAACTACTTTCAGATTTTTAGGAGAAAACTTATGGAAAACGTAAAAACCAATGCTCTTGCAGCCTCTTACCGTGCGGACCTGCTCTATTATATCGAGCGCGCCAAACTGGGCAAGTGCCCGCCCCACTGGCAAGCCTATTGCTTCGGCGAAATTGCCGATGCCAAGGGCACAGACAACTACCCCGCCGATGGTGATGCACTGCTGGCCGAACTGCGCCGGCTGGTGGACACCGTACCCCAGATCACGAACCGTGACGAAAACGTGGCGGAAATTGCCGCCTACCGCGGTAGGATGCTGTTCTACTTTGACCGCGACTACTACACGCTGGCGGAGCTGGTACACCTGCCCGGCAAGGACAAGTACAGCGCCTGCGTCTACATTGATGCCGACGGCAGCAGCAGCGACCGCACAGCCTACGCGAAAAACATTGCCGTGCAGGTGGATGAATGGCGCAGACAGAACGATATCCCGTTTGATAAGTCCACCATCGCCGCCCGCCCGGCGGACGCCGACGGCGGCGAGTTTGACACCATGGACGAGGCCCTGCGGTATCTGTACACCTGCCTGAATTTCCCGGACAGTGTGCTGTGCTGAAATAAAAAGGCTCCCTCTTAGGGGAAAGGCTCTTTCAATTACAGGTTATACAGCTCCGTATATTTCTTCTTTAAATACTCGGTGAAATGGTGCGGGTCGAACTTGCCGCCGCACAGACTCTCGACGATCCACTGGGGTTCCTTCATGCTGCCCCACTGCCAGACGCGCTCCTTCAGCGCGGCTTTCAGCGGCTCCATGTCGCCCTTGGCCCACTGGGCATCAAAGTCGTTTGCCTTGCGCAGGTCGTCAATGGCCTGTGCGCCGTAGGCACTGCCCAGGGCATAACTCGGAAAATAACCGATGTCGCCCATGGCCCAGTGGATGTCCTGCAAACAGCCGTGGGCGTTGTCGGGCACATCGACGCCCAGGTACTCTTTGTACTTAGCGTTCCAGGCGGCGGGCAGGTCGGTCACGGCCAGCGTGCCCTGGATCAAAGCCTTTTCCAGCTCGTACCGCACCATGATGTGCAGCGCGTAGGTCAACTCGTCCGCTTCGGTACGGATCAGGCTGGGCTCGGCACGGTTGACGGCACGCCAGATCTCCTCGGCGGAGACGTCGGCCAGCTGGGCGGGGAACAGCTCTTTCAGCGTCGGGTACAGGTAGTTGACAAAGGCGCGGGAGCGGCCCACGATGTTCTCAAACAGGCGGGACTGGCTCTCGTGGATGCCCATGGTTGCGCCGTGGGTCACGGCGGTGTAGTCGTAGTCCGGGTTGATGTTCAGCTCATACAGCGCATGGCCGCCCTCGTGGGCGACGCTGTACAGGTTGGAGAACATGTCCCGCTCCATGTAGTGGGTCGTGATGCGCACATCGCCGCGCCAGAACTCGGTGGTGAAGGGGTGCTCGCTCTCGGACAGGTGGCTGTGGGCGGGGTCCAGCCCCCACAGCTGCATGATCTTCTCGCTGACCTTGCGCTGGGCGTCGATGGGCCATTCCTGGTCGAGGAAGTCGGTGCGGACGGCGCTGCCCCGGGCCTGGATGTCCGCCAGCAGCGGCACGATCGTCTCCCGCAGGGTGGCAAAAAATTCGTCGCACTGGGCGATGGTCAGGCCCTTCTCGTAGCGGTCCAGCAGCACCTCGTAGGGGTCGCGGTCGGGTGCAAAGTAGTGGGCCTGGGCGCGGCGGGCGGCGACGATCTTTTCCAGATACGGCACAAAGATGCTGAAGTCATTGGTGCGCTTGGCCTTGACCCAGGCGGGCACGCTCTGGCTGCACAGCTTGGTGAAGGCGGCGTATTCGTCGGCGGGAATCTTGGCGATTTCGTCGTACTGGCGCTGCAAATTGCGCACCTCGGCTTTTTCCTGCTCAGTCTCGGCATCGGCGGCTGCTTCTTTTAAAAGGGCAGCCGTCTTTTCGTTGACCAGCAGGTCAAAGTTGGCGCGGCTCAGCACCTCGGTAGCCTCGGCACGGCCGTCGGCCGAACCCTCGGGTGCGATGGTCTCGGAGTCAAAGTCAATGACGGTCAGGGCGTAGAGATACGCGTACAGCTGCTTTTCCAGCGCACGCAGGCGGATGATGGAGTCTTTCATGTGTGGTGTTCCTCGTTTCAACAGAAATGCTTTCCCCCTTGGGGCTGCGCCCGCAGGCGCGTGTCGGAGCGCAACCGCCGAAGGCGGCTCTTAGCGCGTAGACTGAACGGTGGCCGCAGGCCGGATGAGGGGCAGCCACGGGAAACGCGCCCCTCATCAGTCCGCTTCGCGGACAGCTTCTCCCTCGGGAGAAGCCTTTACCTTCATCATACCACACCCGGCGGATTTTTTCCATTGCCAACCGGGCAAAATTATGGTATTGTGGGTATACTAAGTAAAAAGGAGGCCGCCCGCCATGCCGGAACAGCCGCTCGTCAGTATCATTGTGCCGATCTACAATGCGCAGGATCATATTGCCCGCTGCGTGGAAAGCATCCGCCGCCAGACCTACAAAAACCTGGAAATCCTGCTGCTGAACGATGGCAGCAAGGACGTCAGCCTGGAGGTCTGCAAAATGTACGCCAACGTTGACCCGCGCATCGTCCTTATCGACAAGGCCAACAGCGGCGTGGCCGCCACCCGCAACATGGGCCTGCGGGAGGCCAAGGGAAAGTACCTGCAATTTGTGGATGCGGATGACACCATCCAGCCCTACGCGACGGAAATGCTGGTGCAGCGCGCCGAGGAAAACGGGGCTGACCTGGTCATTGCCCACTATAACCGCATCACGCCGCCCCGCCCCCGGGCCGAGGATGACCCCCGCCCCGAGCGCCCCACCAAGGTGCAGACCTACGGCTTTTTGCTGGAAGGCCCCATGACCAAGGAAGAGTTCGCCGCGGGCCTGATGCAGGAACCGGCCAGCTTTTATTATGGTGTTATGTGGAATAAGCTCTACCGCGCCGATATCGTGCGCGCCCACGATGATATCATCTGCGCCGAGGATATGGACTGGTCGGAAGATTTGTATTTCAATTTGAGCTACATCCGCTATGCGGAAAAGTTCTACGCCCTCTCCACGCCGATTTATAATTATTTTAATACGCCCGGCAGTGCGGTCCACACAGCGCTGAACCCGGTCAACGTTGTTGCCACACGCGCCACGCTGTTTGCCTACTATAAGGAACTGTACGAGCACCTGGGCCTGTACGAGGAATACAAGCCGCAGATTTACAAATACCTGGTGGCCGTGGCGGAAGCGTAAAAGAATACCGTGTGTAGGGGCCGGGCATAACCCGGCCCTCGGCCACAAAATAAAAGCGAGCAGCCTGCGTGGCCGCTCGCTTTTGTTATACCTTTTGCTCAAATAGTCCGTGCCGGTTGCAGTACCAGTACAGCTTCCCATGGCCCCGGCGGCCGGCGGCTCCAACAGGGTGATGCCGGGCAGGCTGCGGGCAGTCTCCCACTTGGAGACGGTCTTGTCGCTGACGCAAAGCTGTGCGGCACAACCTGCGGAGCGTAGAGTTGTTACCAGTTGAAGGGCGCGGTGGTGATGTCGTACCACTCGCTGCGGTTGTTGACTTCCTTGGCCAGGAAAGCGTCCATGTCAGTGTAGTAACTGGTCGTGCCGGTGGAGACTTCGCTCAGATCATAGCTGCCGTCCGCGTTGACCTTGACGTTCAGCAGGTAGATACCACCGACCGCCGTGCCGGAACCCTCGCCGAAGAAAACGTTGTAGGCAATCTCGTAGGGGAAAACCAGCATATTGTCACCGTAGTAGCTGCCGTTGTAGATGTCGCTGTCCTTGTCCACCAGCAGCGAGGCCGTGCCGGTCCAGCGGGGATCGCTGGCGCTGGACTCGCTGGAAACCGGAGAACTGCCGTCGGCGGCCCAGATGCTGGTATAGGTCATGCCGTAGTCGACGCTGCTGTTCAGCTCGTTCTCGACCAGGGGCTTCAGCTGGGCCAGCAGGTCGGGGGTCACTTCGTCGGCAGAGCTGAGGTAGTGGGGAACGTTTTCCAGGGAAACTTCAAGGCTGTCGCGGGAGAGAATGTAGTTATTGGTGAAGTCGCTGCTGAACTTGGGCGTGGCCGTGATGGTGACGACATCGCCCAGGGCATAACCACCCTCGGGGCTTTCGGTCGCGACGGAGTAGGTCAGCGCCGAACGAGGGTCGTCGGCGGGCAGGTCGCTGGAGACCGTGACACCCAGGTGCGGGGCACAGCCGCGGATGAGGATGTTGAGCTTGCCGCTCACGGTTTCGCCTTCAACGGCGATGTTCAGTAGACTGTCCTCGAACGGGTCGATCGCCTCAGGCTCCTTCAGGCCGGAGACGGTCAGGGTCTTGCTGGTCTCGCTCAAGGTGATTTCGTGGTTCTTCAGGAAGGTGTCGTCGGCGCTTACGGTCAGGGTCACGGTGTCGCCGTTGGACAGCCCGGTCTGCGGGGTGACGGTGTAGTTGACGTGGCCCATCAGGCTCAGCTCGGTCTGGGCTTCGTCCCAAATGTCCTGGTCCTTGCCTTTGCCAAACAGCGCTTTGCCCAAGCCGTCGTAGTCGAGTGTTACGGTGGCTGTGGCGTTGCCGCTGGCACCGTCGAAGGTGACGTCGGCGTATTGCAGCAGGTCCACGGATTTGGTGCAACCGGTCAGCAGAGCCATGACCGCCGCCAGGAACAGCGCAGGGAGCAGATGTTTGAGTGTCTTTTTCATGGTTATCCATCCTTTTCTTTGTGGTGGGGGAGTGGAGAAGTTTTGCTTGAACTGTACACAGTATAGCACGGGTGGGGTCACTGCGGGGGAAAGTAGGATGAATGGTCATCGAAAGCGTATGACTGGCAGAAATGGCAGAAATGGCAGAAAACCTTGGCGGATGATTGACAACCGGGCGAGGAGTTGGTATAATACTATAAGTATCCCTGTGTGGGTGCGGTAAAGTACACAGGCAGATGTACTCAAGTGGTCGTAAGAGGGAGCACTCGAAAGTTTGCATCCGGCAGGTCACCTTGTCCGCAGGAAATCCCATAACGGCGGGCTTTGTAGGGTGTCGTGTACCCAACCTTTCATCGTTATCTTGCATCGAAATCTCGCATTTTTCCAAACGCTTTGCGAGGCGGTGCGATAAAAACTAAATAGGCAGACGTATCGAAGCGGTCGTAACGAGATTGACTCGAAATCAATTTGGCAGCAATGCCACGTGGGTTCGAATCCCACCGTCTGCGCCAAAGACAGCACCCTGCAGGGTGCTGCTTTTTATTTTTGCGGCAAACTATGCAAGGGTTGCAAGGTGGGATTCGAACAGCCCGTGCCCGGCGCTTTGCGTCCCGCCGGGCTGCAACAGTCCTGCGGACTGTTGCAAGGGCGCGGGAGAATCCCACCGTCTGCGCCAAGTATCACTACTCAATTTCACATTGGGTAGTGATTTTTTATTGCTGGTTTGCAAAATTTCGTTGCTTTTCTTATAAACATCTCCCCTTTATTTTCAAGTAGTGATTTTCGGGTTCGGTACAAATCATACCAGCAATCGCGGCAAATAGCTATTCACAGAACTACACAAGATTTCTCCTGCATCTTGGGTACAAATTGACAGCAAAAAGGCGGCACCTGATTTCTCAGATGCCGCCGCTGTTCAAATCACCACTTCTTTATAGGCTGCGCTTCGGGCAGTGTCAGCGTGTTTGCCATCGTCCGGGCGCTCAGGTTCTTGGATTGCGAATCCAGATGTGCGTAAATGTTGGCTGTGGTGGAAATATCGCTGTGCCCTAACCACTCTTGAATCTGCTTCATCGGTACGCCCTCTTTCAGCAATAGGCTGGCACAGGAGTGGCGCAAGTCGTGGAATCGGATCCTGCGCAGACCGTTCTCTTTCAGCAACTGCGGAAAGCCTGTTGTCACGGAATCCGGCTGGATCAGGTTTCCCATTGCATCCACAAATACATAGCCAAGAAATTCTTGGTTATAGCAGTTGCCGCAGATTTTCTGGTTGTATTCCTGCTGCTCTTTAACCGCTTTTAAGCGTTCGGCAATCGGGTCTACCAGCGGCAAGGTGCGCAGACTGGATTTTGTTTTGGCTCGGTCAGCTTCTACCAAAATCTTCTTGCCATCAATGCGGGTGCTGGTCACGATGTGGCGAATGGTCAGCGTCTTGGCTTCAAAGTCGATGGCCTCCCACCGCAAGCCCATCACCTCGGCACGGCGCAGTCCGTAAAAGGCTGCGAGCTGGATAATCAGTTCCAGCTTATGGCCTTGGGCGGCTTCAAAGAGCTTTTCCATTTCCTCGGCGCTGTAATAGCTTGCCATGAACGCCTGCGGCTTGGGGCGGTCCACCTTGTCCACCGGGTTGCTGGCAATCAGGTCAATGCGCACAGCGTATTTCAGCGCTTTGTGCAGATTGGCGTGGAATCGCAGGATAGAGGTGTTTTTCAGCGTTTCCGCTTCATGCAGATAAAAGCTCTGAATCTGGCGCGGCTGTAACCCTGCCAGCGTTACGCCCAGCGGTTCAAAGTAGGGAATAATGTGCTTTTCCACATTGAAGCAATAGGACGAGTAAGTAGTTTCCGTTACGGCTGTGCGCATCATTTTCAGCCAGTACCGCATATAGTCGCTGAATGCCATATCCGGGCTGAGTTCGGACACCTGTCCTTTGGGAATCGTGAAGTTCTTTCGCGTTTCTGCCAGCATTTTTTCGGCGCGCTTCTTGTTGCCCTTGACGGGCAGCCCTGTGCCGATCCACGGCTGACGGCGTTTCCCCGCCGAGTCCGTGTAACTCAGTACGATGTAATAAAATCCGTTTTTCTCCTGTAAGCGTCCTGCTACCATAGGCATCTCTCCTTTTTTCAAGTTGCTGCATTTTGGGTTCGGTACAACGATACCAGCAATCCCGCCGGAAAGCTATTCACAGAATTGCACAAGAACCGTCCTGCACATTGGGTGCAAACTGACATCATTCGCGCTCCTGTTCCCGTCTGCGGCGGCGTGGTCTGGGATGTTGCGGCATTCTGTTTTCCCGGTCAATACGGTTGGAATCTCTTGTGCGCTGGATGCGCTTGATGGCTCCTTCCGCAATTTTATCCTCTTTGCGCAGTTTGGCGATTTGGCAAGTCAGTATCATGCGTTGGTCAGCCAACTCCGGCGGAGCTTCCTTTCGGCGCATCTGCTTGACGATTTCCGCCCGCTGCGCGGCAAGGGTTTCCATCTGCTGGGACAAACTCTTGCGGTAGTCTACAATTGCCTGTAAAGATGGGAACTTGTGGTCATGAACAAAGGTGTGTTCTGCAAGGATTTTCTCGGTGTCTTTCCAGATGCGCTCTAATTCCGGGCGGTTGATGTGCGGTTGCTGTTTCTTGGGAAGGATACCCAGCTGATAACAGTAGTACAGATATAAGCGGTGCATCTGGGATTCCCCGAAGAATGCCTCGAAGAAAATTTGGAGGATGCCTTTTCCTGCACAGCTATCCTTGGGACGATACCGTTTCGGCGTGTTTTGCCGGGGCGGATGTTTCAGCTCATACAGCCTTGGTCCATACAACAGGTAATTTCCGCGCAGTCTGTCATCTATGGCCGCAAGATCATATTCTTCTCCCAGCCGATAAAGCCGCACGGCTCGTCCGCCATCCCGCGCCCGGATGGTTGCGTACCTACGGTTAGGGTCACTGCCGAAAATATACCCTTGCCGATACAGCGCCCTGTGAAAGTCCTCGGCAGTGCTGGCATCCTCACAGGCTTGGTCAATGGCCTCCCGCATCCGGGCGTACCGTGCCGGCTCCTTTGCCTTGGGCTGCTCCAGCACCGACAAGCCGTACTCCCGGCACAGCTTGTCTGAAGTTTCTCTAAATTCCGCATATTGGCTGCGGCGTTGCTCGTATTTCTTGCCGTCCACATAGGACACGGAATTTATCACAAAATGATTATGTAAATTATCCGTATTCATATGGGTAGCGACCAGCACTTGGAAGCGCTTGCCCCAGACCTTGCGTGCCAGTGCCACGCCAATTTCGTGGCACTGCTCCGGGGTGACCTCACCTTCGCGGAAGCTCTGGTAGGCGTGGAGCGCCACCACGCCGTCTGTTTTACCAAAGCGTTCCTGTACAGCCCGCATATCCTCCCACGCATGATCTACCCTGCAATGGATGCCGGTGACGAGCTGGGCGCTCTCGTTCAGCTTGGTCTTGGCATCATTTTCTGCATAGTGCAGTGTCTGGGCAAGGGCATCGTATTCGGTCTTGTCCGGGTTGGCCGCGTAGTCAAGGACGCGTTGCAGGCTGTCCTTGATTGCCCAAATCTTAGTTACCGCCAATGAGCAAATCCCTCATACGGTCGGTCTGGGCATTGATGGCTGCCCCTTCCCGTGCAGAACAGTTCTCTGCAATTTCATCCAGTTTATCCAATATATCAAATACCTCCTTGGGCGGATGCCCGCCCGGCTCATATCCCAGCGCCCGCTGGCGCAAGTATTCCGAGAGTGACAAGCCACACTTTTTAGCCAACATCGTCACCTTTTCCTTTTCGGTGACGGTGACCCGGACATTGATTCCAACCGTTCTGTTCCTCATGCGCTTGCAGCCTCACAGGGGTTCGGGGCTGTCCCCGTAGGCTTTTCGGCGGGTTGCCCTGTGGCAACACTTCGCCCATGCTTGCTTCCCTCAAGCGCTCCGAGTGACGATGGTGACGATGGTGACGGTCTTTCTGGGATACCCCACCCCGATAATTGAGTTATATCAATATCATCGTCACCACCGTCACCATCGTCACCGTAGAAGTTCAAGAGGCGTACCTTGTTCTTCCGATGAGTTTTATAGTGAATCCCTTTCGGCTCGAACACCCTATCGAAATACTTTGCCATGTTGTAGGTGAATTGATTTGGCTGAACACCCTCAATATGCGATGCCGAAAGCAATTCAGATGCCGTTCCCTGCCAGTTTCCGACACTTTCGATGTACTTCGCCGCTTTCCACAAGTAGTCCGGCACAGCCTTGATCTCACGTTCCTCTGCGGTTTCTTCATCTTCCAAAGTCCAGATGCAATTTTCTTCCCGCAAATGCAGCGTTCTATCGTCCATATCGCGTCCGGTTAGCAAAATGTCAGCAGTTTGGCTCATTCGCTTGCGCTGCATGACCCAGCTGGTATCGGCTACACCCATAAGTCCGGTAGAACCAGAAATCTGGTCGAATGGGTCAGCTGCACTCTGCTTGCGCAAGTGGTGAATCAGCAAAATGCAGATGCCATACTTATCTGCAAGCTTTTTCAATGCCCCCGCTTCTTTATAGTCGTTTGCATACATCCCGCCGTTTCCATCGCTCACACGCACTTTTTGAAGTGTATCGATGACAATCAAGCCAACATCGCAGTATGTATGAATCAAAGATTCTACCTGTTCCTCTAAGCCCTGCCCAATACTCGGACATTCCGTTTGGAGAATCAGACGCTCTGGGGCATCTCCGCCGTCGATAAGCTGAAAAATGCGGTTTTGCAAACGATTAAATGTATCTTCCAGCGAAAAATAAATCACGGTGCGTGGCTCTATTTTTCGATCCCAGACAGGATTGCCCTGCGCGATCTGCAAACACAGCCACAAGGTCAACCAGCTTTTGCCCGCCTTGCTTGGGCCAGCAAACAGTGCAAGACCGGCTGGGAGCAGACCGGGAATGATCCACTTGACCGGCGGCAGCGGCGTGGAGAGGAGTTCTTCGGCGGAGATCGTTTTCGGAAGTTTTTCATAATTCATTCGCATCGTCCTTTCTGTTTTGGTATATATCTATTATCTCATACTATCGTCGTTTTGTGTGTAGTAAGTTTTACTCTCCAGTGTTAAGTTGTACGGCTCACGCCGTCCCACAGCCCCACAAACGCGCCAAACGGCGGGTTTGCGGGTGATGTCGCGTCCGTGTGCGACGCGGGGCATCCGCCCCACACCGGGCGGATTTGGGCGATTACTGCGAGTGAATCAGAACTGATTCACTTTTATGCCTTACGCTCTGGAAAGTGAATCAAATCTGATTCACTACTTTTACTGGGCTGGAAAAAGTGAATCCGTTCGGTACACTTTTGGGATAACATTTCGATTCACAGCTGCATTTGCCCACCTTGCCCCAGCTGTGGGGACGATTCGCAAGGCTGCCGTTCGGCTGCAACGGCATCATGGGTATTTTACCCCAGCCAGGTTCTCTGCCTGCCGCCCTCATTGTGTGAACTGTGACTGGACGGAAGTATCTTTACGACCACATCTGTCATTGCGCTCCACTCCGCCACGGAGTGTTTACCAGAGATTGAATCGCTCGTGCCCGGTGGCAGTCATGGCGCGTACTCTGTCTGCGCTGCCGTACTCGTAAGTTGACGGCAATGTGGTGAATGTACCTTGCTTGTCGGATATGCAGTTTTCAAGGTGCCGAATCTATTTAAGACGAGGAGGTGCTCTTGCCAAAATCAAGGCAGCTCCTACGCGCTTACGCGGGTTTGACCGCACGGACTTTTCAGAACATAATTGATCACATTGATTTTGGGGATTTTGTAGGCGTTTCCCAGCCGGATGCAGCTGATTTCGCCCTCCCCCAGCAGGTCATACGCCGCGTGGCGGCTGATGCCCAGCATGGCTTGCAGATCCTTGACCGTTACAATGTCGGGGTACTCCGCAAACATGAGCTTGTACATTTCTCTGATTTCTTTACAATCCATTCGATCACCATCCTTACACAAGCACTTTGCCTTCGCCTGCAAGCGAAGTATACATATAAGATACTTCGCTCGCGAGCGAATGTCAATAGAAGTCACAAAAAATTCATTTTTCGATTTTTCACTTGCGCTTTCATGTTATGGTGTGCTACAATAGAGAAAATTTATTGGAGGGCTTTTTTCATGGAAGTAGGTCAAAAAATCAAACTAGTACGACTTCATAGAGGTCTGACACAAAAACAACTGGGTGACCTTCTCAATCTTGGGGACGGCGGCGCAAATCGAATCGCACAATATGAAATAGGATACCGTGTTCCCAAGCCATCTCTACTAAAAGAAATCGCAAAAGTTTTGGATGTCAAGGAAGAAACATTTTTCGTAAGCGACAAGTTTCTTCCGGATATTCTGCGGACAATTATGTGGTATGATTTTGAACATAGAAGATCTTTCAAACTGGCTGAAACCACGCTTGATGCTTCGATTGCGCCGATAGAAAGTAAAACAATCGAACTGCGCGGCAACGCCTGCACCACATGGGGCGACTCAATCGCACCCGCAACCGTACTGTGGGTGAATGTACCACTCTTTAATGACCTCATGAAGGAGTGGCTTACCCGAAAGCAGGAACTTGCCTCCGGCACTATTACAAAGTCCGAGTATCTCGAATGGTTGCTCCAATGGCCGGCATCCTCCGATATGGCTGGAAAACGTGAGCCCAAAAGACCGTGGAGAAAGACTATATGATATACCGCCGCAAGGTTCAATTCGGATATATTTTGTTAGATGCAGCTAAGGAAAATTCTTCTTGAATTTTTATGGGTTTTCTGCAAAAGCACGGTGTTGGAACTTATTTCTGTATAAAACAGCTAAGTTTCAGATACCGTGCTTCTGCTTTGTCATATAACAGCAATATTCAGCAAAGGTGTTCTTTGATGTTGGCTCAGGTCGTATGCCATTTGTTTAGGCAATGAATAAAAATTTTGTACTATTGTTCGCGTTCAGCAAATTGATTTCACTCTGATTTTGACATATAATATATTTGTATAGTTTTATCAAGAGAAGCCCCTCATGTGTTGGGCGGTTTCACGAAGTGCAGAACAAAGCTTAATCCATAATGGAGGTACAGCATGACGAAGAAGATTCAATCTATTCCTGAGGCAAGACTGCTTCTGGAATCGCTGCGCTCCGTGGGATATAACGAGGAAACAGCGATTGCAGATATTATAGATAACTGCATTTCCGCCAAGGCACATGAAATCAAAATCCAATTTGACTGGGAAAAGAAACGAATTGTGATTTCTGATGATGGGCTAGGCATGAGCTCAAAGGACTTAATTGAGAATATGCGCATAGGTTCTTCAGATCCTAACCAAGTTCGAGATGAAAGGGATCTAGGACGATTTGGCATGGGAATGAAAACAGCCGCCTTCTCGCTTGGAAAAAAATTAACAGTCGTAACGAAGTCTAATTCAACTGTGAGCAATGCCTCTTGGGATTTGGAACAAATTCCGAGTATTGGATGGAACTTAATCATCCGGGATGAAAGCGAAATCTCCGAATTTTCATCTCAGATAGATGAGCAGGGAACGGTTGTTATTATTGAAAACTTAGATCGTGTGATTGATACTGATGATGAAAAGAAAGCAAAAAACAAATTTTACAGGATTGCAAACAGAACTGAAAAACATCTGGCGCTTACATTTCATCGCTTTATCGAAGAAGACTGTCTGATTCTTGAACTTAATGATATTCCAATTAAGGCATGGAATCCGTTCATTGTGGAAAACAGTGCCACGCAGGAGCTGCCAGAAGAATCAGTTTTCTCGGACAATGGGTGCATAAAGGCCATAATTCAGCCCTATGTTTTGCCGCATAAAACAAAATTCGCATCGGACGATGACTATCAGCTGGCAGGCGGGCCTAAAGGCTGGAACTATCACCAAGGCATCTATGTCTATAGAAACAAACGATTGATTATTTGCGGAACATGGTTTGACTACATCAAAAAAGAACCTGCATACAACCTTGCTCGCATAAAAATTGATATATCATCAGCCAGTGATGAGGATTGGAAAATCGACATCAAAAAATCCACAGCATCTCTGCCTAGTTATGTTAGAGAAGCTGTCGAGCGAGAAATCGATCTCTGCACTGAGGCATCGGCTCGTGTATACAATTCTCGCGGAAACTATTCGAAGTCAAATGTTAGCACTCCCAATCTGGATTATGTGTGGGAACAACGAAAAAAGGATGGTAGATATTCTTTTTATATCAACCGAAAGCATTCTTTGCTGAACACTATAAAAAAGCAACTGGATGAGCAGGGAAAGAAAACACTATTCGCATATCTTTCTTTAGTTGAAAATTTTGCACCTTTCATGATGTCTGGAGTTACGGATTCTTTGCAGAAGGGAAAGAATAATGCTGCCTTTGATAAAACGTCTCTGGAGTATCAGATTCAAATCAAAGAATTAGAGGATATGATTAAAATTTTCATGTCCCAAGGATTCACAAAGGATGAAATACAATCAACACTGCTGGATATGGCTAACTATAGGCATCTCCGCGATGACATCATCAGACTTGTGGGGGAAACACAATGATTAATATACCGAAAGATTTAAGTGATATCGAAGTTGGTATATACAAAAGCGGATACAGCTACTGTGAAAGCCTTGTAAAAGTGAAACATATGGCAATTGCCAAAGCAGTCGAGAATACGGCAGAGAGATATGGTACCTTGAAAATGATATCTGATATGGACTGCTTTAAAGAGTTCCTGTTTCGTGAAGTGACTGCCTATACAGAGCCATCCATTGGCGTTAGTGATCCGAGTTTGAGTGACAAAAATTGGTGGAACGAACTTAAGCATACACCGAGTTTCAAGCCAGAATATTGGAGCCGTTACTATGATTATTTGTTAAAGAAACCTTCTTGGAGCATTACAGCGGTCGAAAATATCAATTCTTCCACCGATGAAATTATGAATTCTTTGACAAATCCGCGGAAGGGCATGGCAGGTGAACGCATGGGAATGGTATTTGGCTATGTTCAGTCCGGCAAAACAGCGCACTACATCGGAATGATCAATAAGGCTTATGATGCAGGGTATCGTATTGTGATTGTTCTATCTGGTATTCACAATAGTCTTCGCAGTCAGACTCAGTCGCGTATTGATGAGGAAGTGCTTGGATATGAAACAAGCCTAGAAAGTATCGGAGATATGACGCGGGAGCGTAATGCAATTGGCGTTGGTATAGGCCCCTATAACCAAGTTGAAACGCCTGTTCAATCTATTACAACGCGCGATGAAAAAGGTGATGTCAACAAAAAGACCGAGGGCGTTTCGATGATGCCGCCCCTTATGGTTGTCACAAAAAAGAATGCATCCGTCTTGCGCAAGATTCTCCGATTCTTTCGAAAAAATTACTGTGCGGAAATTATTGGAGGAAAGAAGAAAATTCCTGCAAAATATCCTACACTCATTATTGATGACGAAGCAGATCAGGCTTCTATCAATACAAGAGCAAGCTATGATGACCAAGGTAACATTTTGGATGACTATAATCCTACAACAATTAATGGACTGATTCGGGAACTGCTGAACATATTTGAATGCAGATCCTATGTTGGGTACACAGCGACCCCTTTTGCAAACATCTTTATTCCTCCGCATATCGACGACGAAAGATATGGAACCGATTTGTTCCCCAGAGATTTTATCTATAGAGCTCCCAGAGCAGATCAATATATTGGCGCAAGGGAATTCTTTGGATTGGGCGGTGAAGACATTCCCGCAATGCCGCTTTATCGAAAAATTACGGATGGCGCAGGCTATCTCGGTAAAGGAACTAAATCTACCGATGCAGTTGGTGAGCTTCCCAAAGAACTCAAACTGGCTGTGAAATATTTTCTTCTTTCTACAGCGCTTAGAAACTGCAGAGGCCAGCGGAACAAACCTAACACAATGTTGGTTCATATTGTTCGATTCGTTGGCCAGCAAAATAAAATCAAACAGAGAATAATCAAATATTTTAAAGATGAAATCGAAAATTATATTCGATTTGGGGATCCATCAATCGAAAGTGAGTTCAAATCCATTTGGGAAGAAGACTATCTTCCGACTACAGAAAAAATGCGAGTACAGTTCAGAAAATATATGGCTGAATGCGTTGATGTCGATTGGAGCAGTATATGGGCTGAAATCAAAAGGCTAATCGCTGACAAGGAAATCAGTGTATACAGCGTCAACGGAAAGAGCGAAGATGTTCTCCTCTATAAAAACCACGAGGGAGCCCCTTTCAATGTCATTGTAATAGGAGGAGATAAACTTTCCAGGGGTTTAACGCTTGAGGGGCTGACGATAAGCTATTTTACCCGAAGTTCCAATACATATGACACCTTGATGCAAATGGGCCGTTGGTTTGGCTTCCGCCCCGGATATTTGGATGCCTGCAGATTATTTACTACGGATTCTTTGTACGCAAGTTTTTCCCATATTTCTATGGCAACGGAAGATCTTGCGGCGCAATTCGATTTTATGAATAGTGTGGTTCAAACTCCAAGAGACTTCGGATTGCGTGTTGCATCTCACCCAACGCTTGAAATTACCAGCCGCAATAAAATGAGAACGGGTCAAGAATTCAAGCGCGACTTTAGCTGTAAACTAAGCCAAACGCGTGTTTTTGATATTGATGGAGAGCAGTATGACAGAAACTTTGAAGCCGTTGAAGATTTCTTGTACGCAATTAAAGGCTGCCGTATAACAACAGAGCAGTATCAAAAAACACATAATCGTAAGGCTCCCGGCGAACACATCTTTTATCAGGGCGTATCGGCACACGATGTCGCAAATTTTCTTGAGAATTATGAAACGTCCAAAACTGCTACCAGAGCAAACAGCAAGTACATGGCAGATTACATTAGGACCATGAATGCGGATGGAATTGGCGGTGTTAAATCATGGACGGTTTGCCTAATTAATGTCAGTGGTCACGGGGAAAATTTTGACATTGCAGATCTCAAAAATATAGGTGGCGGCATTTACAGAGAAGAAGGACATGGCGTGGATTCGTATGCGGACGTTGCCATATGTTCCATTCACGCAATGACATCTGCTGGGCATGAGTATCTCGATTATGACAAGCAAGCATATGACAAAGTTCTGCAGCTGAGAGAAAAGTACAAAAACGATTCTGCAACAACAAAAGTTAATGAAATTATCCGGAGAGAAACTAGAGCGTTTTCAAATGGTCTTTTGATTCTGTATCCCATCGGAGATGCCGGACAACTGACTGCATTGAAGGGGAATCACAAACCACCCTTTGGTTTTGCAGCTGTATTTCCTGATCGCAATGGAAAAGGCAATCTAAAATCCTATCGTATGAATGATATTGCATTGGAGAAAGACAACGATGAGCTTTACGGCTGATATTTACAAGGAAATATTGTTTGATATATCTGCGGGAACAAATCAGACGCAGCCATTTGCGATGCGGCGGACAGCATTTAACAATGGTATTGTAGTAGTGTTTGCAATAAATGTTGCCACAAAAATGCGGTCGGCCTTTTTATCTGTGACTTCAGTGATTTCCAAATGCAAATTTCCGCACTGGAAAGGTGTCGAAATTGAAACAGCCACATTGCCTGCGTATGGAAGTGATACACCTTTTGTAGCGTTATTCCAGCTTCCAAATAGTGCCGATGATATCTTTGAAATTGTAGTTGAAGATTTGAGACGTCAGCTGAAAGCGGCGAAATGTAATGCAGACTCTTTGCCTGTTATTATCAATGTTCTGGCAAAATGGAAGAATTTCTTTGCCTCTAATAAAGAACTCGTGATGACTGAAAAGCGACAGCAAGGACTTTACGGCGAATTGTTATTTTTAAGTGAGTGTTTGGACTCGTATGGTCTTGAGTCTGTGTCACACTGGGCAGGCAGTGAGGATGAAACGCATGACTTCTATTTTGGCTCACATGCAGTTGAAGTGAAAACTACATCTATACAGGCCCCGTATTTTGCCAGTATCAGCAGCGAATATCAGATGGACAACAGCGATCTTCCCGGAAAGCTGTTTCTGCGTTTTTATGCACTTCGTACAAGCCAAAGCGGAGGAGAGACGCTTCCGGAACGGGTTGCAATCCTTCGCGGCAGACTGCATGAGAATTTATCTGAGCTGCAGAAGTTTGATGAGAAATTGAAGAAGTATGGCTACTTTGATGAAGTGACAGATAGTTATACTATCGGTTATTACCAGCGCGATAATTATTGCTTTTCTGTTGAGGATAGCTTTCCCAAAATCACAAAAAGTAACTTGCCGCAGGGTGTCTCAGATCTTACATACAGAATAAGCATCGCGCTTTGTATTCCTTACGCCCAAAGTATAGAGTCGGTATTTAAGGTTTTGAAAGACGGAAACTGCTGTGCTAAACGAAAAAATCCTTGAATTCTACAGAGAATTTCAAGATGAAGTCCTTAATTATGTGAAAGAGAATAGTCCAATATCTACTAATATAGCTTTCAAAACTTTATTTTTATCATACCTTACGGAAGCAGGAGAAACTCTTGTTTCGGATTGTACTCTAGTGGACTTTAAAAAAGACGGAGAGAATATGAAACTGGACGGATACGCGTTCAGCGAATATTTTCATTCACTTACGCTACTCGTAAGCAAGTATCAGGCCAAACCTCAGCCGGAAAAGATAAAGAAAACAGAGATTGATAAACTTTCAAGAAAAGTTTTAAAGTTTTATAAGACTTGCGGCACTGATGCCTTTGAAGCCTTGGAAGAATCCAGCGATGGTTATCAAGCGTATGAGTTTGTCAAAGCGCATAAGAATGAAATCGAAACGGTTAATATAATCCTGTTAACTAACGATGAAACAGTTCAGTATACTCCGAATGATACACATAACGGAAAAGTAACTATCCGTTTTGATGTTTGGGATATAGAACGGCTATATCAAACCGTCCTTGGCGGCGCTGCTATTGAACGCCAGCTTGTTGTAAAATTAAAGAAAAAATATGGTACTTCACTGCCGCTGATTAAGGTAAAAGGAGATAACGCGATTTATGACTGTTATATTGGGGTTATCTCTGGAAGACTTTTAGCACAAATTTATGAAGCCGAGGGCCAAGATCTAATTCAGAAAAATGTACGCTCTTTTTTGCAGGCAACAGGCAATGTTAATAAAGGAATCAAAGCATCGTTAGCTAACGAGCCTGAAATGTTTATGGCATACAACAATGGCATTTCAACAATCGCAGAAAGCGTTGCTGTTGATGAGAGCCAATGTAATGGAGATATTTCGACTATTACAGAAATTACCGGGTGGCAAATCGTAAATGGCGGGCAGACCACAGCGTCAATTTACAACGCGTACAGGGCAAAACTTCCGTTGGATCAAGTAAATGTGCAAATCAAGCTGTCTGTTATCAAGCAGAAAGATCGGGCAGAGGATATTATTCACAATATTTCCAAATATGCCAACAGCCAAAACAAGATTAACATGTCTGACTTTAACGCGAATGATGCATATCACGTGAAGATGGAGCGCCTATCCAGAGCAACTCCTATTCCCGTTGCAAAAGGAAAGTCGACAGATTATTGGTTCTACGAGAGAGCTCGCGGACAATATTTGGTTGAACTGAATCGCCAGCCTTCTGCGACAGCAAAAAAAGAGTTTAAAAACCGCTGTCCCAAAAGTCGTTGCATTTCTAAAACTGTAGCAGCAAAGTGCATGATGGCATATCAAGGTCACCCAGATATTGTAAGTAAAGGTCTGGAGACGAATTTCATCTATTTTTCAGATATGGTCTCAGACGGTACATTCCCGGAACCATCAGAGCAGAGCTATACCGAGATGATTGCCAAGGTGATATTGTTCAATAGCTGCGATAAAATCATCAAAAATCTAAGATTTGGCGGCTTTAAAGCTCAGCAGGATTATTACACTATTGCTCTTATCGGGAAATATTATTCAGATTTATTCCATCCTCAGGAAATCTGGAACAGCCAGATGATTAGTGCAGAAATGGCGAAGACCATAGAGGAATTAGCTTTCTTCGTATGGAATCACTTCCAGAATCCTACAGTTCCGGGAGTAAATGTAGGTCAGTGGTGTAAAAAAGAAGAATGTTGGGAGCTTTTGCAAGCGCGTTATGAAAATGAATATATGCAGAGGTAAGGTCCATGTACAAGGTTGTTGACTTGTTTGCAGGAGCCGGCGGCCTAAGTTTGGGCTTTATGCAAACAAAAAAGTACGATATAAAAGTAGCATTTGAAAATAATCCAGCTATGCAGAAAACATATAAGAAGAATCATATGGGTGTCGATGTACAAGATGACGTATGCTTAGCTGATTATAATGACATTCAAAAAAAATACGGTAAGATTGATGTCGTTATTGGCGGGCCTCCGTGTCAAGGATTTTCAAATGCAAATCGGCAGAAGAACCATGCGATAAGCCAAAATAACATGTTGGTAAAACAGTATATTAGAGCAATTCGTGAACTGAGCCCCAAGGCTTTTGTTATGGAAAACGTCAGCATGTTGCGATCTGATGTGCATCGCTTTTATTTGGATGAAGCGGACAATGAATTGTTTGGCCAAGAAAAATATGAGATTCATATGCAGAGCACAAAACTTGTCCTTTTAGATAAAGCTTATATGTTCGATTGTGCAAAAACTATTGCAAGATCTTCATCAGCAATTACTGCAAATATTTGGCCTGAGGATTGTTATGTTTCTCTAAATGTGGTTTATAAAATGTCAAAAAATCATCAAAAACTTCTCAAGACATTGAAAAAGCACAAGAAAAAATTGCTGGAATATGCTGATATATATGCAGATGAAGGGGAAAAAAACGATATAGAAAGCAACGATATAGCGCTTCGTTCCTATGAGGCTTTTAGCGCAATAAAGCAATTTTTTGATGAAAAATTAGAAGCTGATAAATTAAAAGATGTGATTGAACCTGCCATTATGATTCAACGAATGCTAAGCAAGTCGAAAGAAATATTCGACAATCATCTTGTTGTAGATAAGTGCGATTACGCAGAAAATGGAGATTTAGTTGCATATATCAAGTCATACGCGGTATTTGATTACTTAAAGGCACTTCTTGGTACAGATTCAAACGGATATGAAATAAATCAAGATGTTCTTTGTGCGGCTGATTTTGGTGCACCTCAAAAAAGAAAACGTTTTATTGTGATCGGCATAAAAAAATCATTGACGGATACTGTGCAATTGCCAATAGGGATTTTTTCTGAAAAGGACTATCGGACGGTACAAGATGCAATTGGTGATTTGCAGAATGTTCCAACTGTAACCGATGTTGCAGAAGATATTGGAACACCACTAAAAAAGGCTGATGATATAAGCGAACTTGGAAAATCACTTCGTGATACTGACACGCTGTTTAACCATATCATTACCAAGACAAGAGAAACCGCTATGGAGCGGTTTAAGGCAATAAAACAAGGCGAGAACTTTCATTCTCTAAATGACTCTTTAAAAACCAACACATATACAGATGCAAATCGCACACAGAATACTATATACTTGAGACTTGCATATAATCAACCAAGCGGTACAGTAGTTAATGTGCGTAAATCCATGTGGATTCATCCAGAGCTTAATCGAGCAATAAGCATTCGAGAAGCAGCACGGCTGCAGACGTTTCCAGACAGTTTCATTTTCTGCGGCTCTAAGGATAAACAGTATCAGCAGGTTGGCAATGCTGTTCCACCTATTATGGCTAAAGCGATTGCAGAAAAGCTTGCAGATCAGCTTGAGCAGATAGAAAAACGGTTTGAAAGATAAAATGGCTGATAATCATTCAAAAGAAATACGCAGCAAAAACATGTCACATATTCGGAGCACGAACACAAAGCCTGAAGAACTTGTCAGAAAGCACCTGTTTTCTAGGGGCTTTCGATACAGGAAAAATGTACGCAACTTGCCTGGATGCCCCGATATTGTTTTGCCTAAGTATCATACAGTCATTTTTGTGAATGGCTGTTTCTGGCACAAACATAATTGTGGTCGGTTCGTATGGCCTTCTTCAAATATCGAATATTGGATACCTAAAATTAACCGAAATGTAGAACGAGACATCGAAAATCAAAAAAAGCTGACAGATATGGGGTGGAAAGTGTTAATTGTTTGGGAATGTGAGTTGAAAAAGACTTCTCAGAAAGAACGCCTCGAAAAGCTTTGCAATGAAATCATATCATAGAGCATCTGTCCTCTGCATGAACTGTAGTTTCAACAAGAAAATAATAGTATGTGATAACATCTTTTTTTGTGACATACTCGCGAATTTCGAAATGAGGTTAAGCAGTCATGGAAAAACCCACAATCTTTTTTAGCCATTCTGCAAAAGACAGGAATGTAATTCTTCCCATCAAAGAAAAACTTATAAAAATCACCAGCGGTGTCATTCAAATTTTCATGTCGAGTGATGGGCAAAGTATTCCGTTTGGAAACAACTGGATACACAAAATAGAAGATGGCCTAAACAATGCCAAAATCATGTTTGTATTTGTCACACCAACTTCTATTGAATCTGGATGGATTTACTTTGAGGCTGGATTTGCTTATTCAAAAGGCATTGATGTGATTCCTGTTGGTGTTGGAATTGACATTGGTTCTATAAGACCTCCTCTCAGTCTTTTACAAGGTTTTAATATCACTTCAAGCGAAAGCCTAAACAACTTTGTGACAGTAATAAATAAGAACTTTGACTTGAGTTTCGAACCAACATTTGATGAAGAAGACTTTGCACACTTGTTTCGCGATTTTAGAGAAATGAAATCGGACTTAAATTTTGATAATATTTTCTGTTCAGCCGATTATAGTATTTTTGCAAGCAAAAGCAAGCCGGAAAATTACGGCGGAAGGAGTAATATTCTTGACGTCCTTAATGTGATACAAAATTATTTAGAAAATAACGATTACATATTCTCTGCAAATAAAAATAAGGACGGAACCGTTACAGAACTATTAGTTAATGGACTAAAATTTAGGTGTATCTCAGCTAATTCGCAAATGCATATAAGAGATTGGGAAGAGTTGCGAGTCACTATGTCAATGTTTTCGTTTGAAAGTTCTTTTGAGCTGCTGAAATCTCTAATCCAATATGCTGAGATAAAAGATGGAGCATATCTTCGTTTTGTACCAAATACAGGATACAGATACGTTACATCGGAAGAAACCTTGTCTGCCATTGCATATAAAAACTCCAATTTGCTTATCCCTGATGGCAAAAACATGGGTACATATCGTTTTTGCAATGAAAATGTACGCTTTAAGATTTTCGATAAAAACAAGTTTTACAATGCTGAACCTGCTCAGTATATTCTTAGCATCGGCTTTAGACCGGAAGATACGACTTCAGAACAGATGCTTAATTGTATCCGAAATCTGATTGATATTGGAATTATTGCCAAAGACGATGCATCCAGTTAATTCAGAAGAAGTCTCATTATATTGCCCCCTCTTTTCTGCCTTGAAAAAGCCAATATGTAATGATATACTGTTGAATCATAGGAAAACTTGTTAAAAAAATTTCGTGGCAAAGTGCTTGGGAAATCATGGTATAATACTCTTAAATTGAAGGGAGGGGGCTATGGACAATACCCAATTACAATACATCAAAATTCAATCGCAATACATTGATAAGTTAGAGCAATTGGAAAAGTGCATTATCAAAGCCGCAAAAGCGGCGCACTCACTTGCTGACACGGCAGAGAAAAAATGCGGGCAGGCATGGGCAGCGTTGGAATCAGGCAACATGGATGTTATGCGGAATACAATCCAACAGTATATTTCTCGGTACGGACAGGATTGGGCACATTTTCGAGGAGTCCAGATACAGCGTATAGATGGATATACCTATGCACAACTCTCCGCTGCAGACCTTGTTCAACAGCTGCACTGCATTATTGCACTGGTATATGAAGACACGGGGCTGAAATCTGTAAGCAAAGAAGCCTTTCGGGAATGCGCCAAAAGATTGCTGAAGCAGTCTAAAATATTTACAGATAAAGAACTAGACTCCATGTTCGCATAAAAGCAGAATAGCAGTAAAAAGGTAAAGCCCACATGCTGGATTTTATATCCAACCTGTGGGCTTTGTCTAACTCATACCGTATCTTGTCCTGCGGCTTGCCCCGAAGCTTATGCCCAAGTCTATTGAACAAGATACCCATAATGGCGCATCTGGCGGCGGATAAGGGCTTCACAGCGGTCGCAAATTTCTTGGCTATAGGCGGTTCGATAGCTATCGATGAGCGCCTTTACATCGTTTGTGCTAAAGTTGAAGTGAAGCTGTATGCCGTATAATTCCTCAGCAGCATCTAACTGTTCGTCAAAATATCTCGAAAAAGGCTTGGCTTCAACGGTTTTTAGACAATCCTCTAAGCTTCTTTCCAAGGGAAAATCCATATTGGTATCTGCTAAAAGAGACAAGCCGTTATCAAATAGGGGGCATAGCGCATAGGTATTGTCCGCAGCGTTGTATTGAACGGCAATATTGTTGGTATGGCGATCTTCATTTAGGAAGAATGCATCAATCTCCAGCATTGAGGTCAGATATTGTCCAAAGTTTTGCAGTCCCGTTGTCTGTTCAACGAAGTTTACCAGAAATTTTATCTGATTCTTGATTTCCCCTTGATGCGCTGTATCTACTGCAAGGCTCCCGCCGGTAAATTTTCGATACAGCTTTTCCAACGGAATAAGATCATAGCCATCCGCGAGAAAATCAGCGCTTTTACAGCCACTGTAAACTCGGTCTTTGTACTTGATTTGCGAGTACTCATAAGCCACAAAGGGGTACTTAACGGTTGACTTGTCTAGCAGTGCGGAAACAATTGTTTCCGCCAGCCCCTCATACCCCATGTGGTCAGCCTTGTACCAGTATCCATAACATTTCCATTTCAACTGATTTCCCTTGGATGTATGGTTCAGCGTTTCTTGTGGCTCAAGCCTGCTTAAATCAATCATTTCCATAGAGCCCTCCTTACGCAGCGATGTTACGGATCATCTGCACCCACTGGTTATCCCCAGCCATGCGACCTTTTGTCTTTTCAATAATCAGCAGCGGATCAAAGAAAGGAACATCCATCTCCCGGAGGATACCTTTCAGACCGGCTCGGCTGGCGGGCAGGCATCTTTCTTTCAAGAATTCCTCGAAATCCGCCCAAGACGGATTTTCTACAACACCAAACGCCCGCAAAGGGATTCGGTCGGTGTAGTTCTTCATGCGGACAACTTCGTGCTTGAAATCAATGTCGATGACCGTACATAGCTGCTGACCATTCATGAAGTTCATCCGCATGGTGAAATCTGGGTTCTTGCTGAAATGCTCGGCGTTATAGATATACTTATATATGGTCTGGCGCGACACGCCGAACTGTTTTGCAATCTCGGTGTTGCCGATGCCTTTTCTATGCAGCTCCAAAACCTCTACGGTCTGGTCGGGGGTAAGCTGCGCCTTGCGACCTGCATTGCGCGGATTTGGATTATTGATTTTCAGCATCTTTGCAAGTTCTCGCAATTCATCCAAATCAGATGTGCCAAAAATTTCTTTTATTTGCTGTTGGTAATCAATCGGCATACAGTCTGGATATAAAATCAGACCTGTGGACTTTGCTATATTTTCAAATTGATGCAGTTCAAATCTTGGAGTTCAAATACTTTACAAGTTCCCAAACCGTTGTCAGAGGGTTGCTCTGCCGTGAAATCGGCTCAATGCCTTGGCTCCGAACCTGTTCGGTACGAGCTTTCGCTCTCTGAATTGCAACGGCCTGCAAAGGCTTCAAAACGTCAAAGCAATCCTTGTTCTTCTCATAATCGGGGATTCTGTTTGGCTGTTTCAGCAAGCGAATCAATGCCTGACAATCTTCGACCTCTGTCTGCTGATTTACAAAGTGTAACAAGAACCATAGTTCGAAGGATGGATTGGAGTAGGCTAGATGATAGCCCTCCTTTTGAGCGGACTGTTTGGCGCGCAGAAGAACCTCGTTGGAATTATCGTCACGGTCAAATACGCACCAGATGGAATCGCCATCTTCCGGGTAATACGGATTATTGCCCATCGTTGCCTTGGCCTTCTGCACAAGCCTGTCAGCGGACTTATACTGCGAAGAAATCGGGATAATGTCAATATTGCATCCTCGGCTGCGGAAACGCTTGAAATAGCGAATCTCGGTTTCACTGCCCTCGCAGATGAGATACACCACCGGATTGCGCTTTCTGGTGTGAGCAGACTTGCGGCTGATCTCTTTTATTCTGCCCATGCTGCATTCCCTCCAATGAACGGAATCGCGCCGTAGCGGCCTTGCAGATACCCTTTGGAGATGTTCTCACCTTTCCGGGGAGAAAACTCAGTCAGAGCGTAAATATCGGTCTGCATGGTCTTTTCATCTTTCTCTGCAAACCAGATCTGATCACGCCGAAGCAAAGTCAAGTCGAGAAGCCCGGTGTCGTGGGTCGTGAAGATGAGTTGTGTATGGTTCGTATTGATGGCGGCATCCTGCATCATTTCGATCAAGTGCCGGGTCAGGAGTGGGTGCATACTGGATTCAATCTCGTCTACCACCAGAACAGCCCCAGATTCCAGAGCAGCGAGCCACATACCGATGCGAGAAAAAAATCGCTGTGTTCCAACGGATTCCTGCCCCAGCGGAAGCCAGAAGCCCTTGGATGTGCCATCTTCAGTGTCGAGAGTGTGTAGGGCAGAAATGATAGGTTCTTCCTTGGAACCAGTGATGCGGATGTCTTTGATGCCTAGATCGGCATACAGCATTTCATGCAGGATACGGCTCTTTTCGGAGCCGCCCAGCCGGATGGCAGACAGAGCGGCATCCAGCCGCATTTCTGTTCCCATGAAACCTGTCAGCTTTTCAAAGAACCACAGATACGCTTTTTCGGTTTGCGGACAGTTCCACTCGTTCGAGCTGGACAGATACAGACGATTTTCGGCAGTTCGTCCAGCAAGCGTGAACTGCTCTTGAATGTTCTCGCGGAACTGATAGTCATTGTTTTCTCTGGAAAAAATCAGTGCTTCCCGGCCATTAGGCCAGTGATAGAGATATTCGGTCAAAATTCTGGACTTGTCAAACGAGAACCCATAGGCATACTTGATGCCGCCATAGAAATAGATAGCTTCAAAGCTGGTCGGCTGTGTAGGTTGGTCTGTGAAAGCAAACGGTTCCTGCGGAAGCGGTTCGCCCTTCAGCAGCTTGGCATATCGGCCACAGACCATTTCCCGCATGAGCAGGAGAGCATGGAGGACATTGCTCTTTCCCGCTGCATTTGCGCCGTACAGTGCCAGCACTGGAACAAGCTGTTTCTTCTCGTCCGGTGAAATCAGGCAGTCGACCAGACTTTTATCTGTGGATGCTTTTAAGCTGATGATGGCTGTATCCTTGATGGAACGGTGGTTGGTGACTGAAAATTGTAGCAGCATCGCAATTCCTCCCAGATGATTTCTTGAATCCAGTGTACTCTATTCTGGGCAGAAAGTCAAATTTTAATTACGACATTTGCAGATATTTTTCAAAATTCAAGAATAAAATTTAATATGTTGGCTTTTTATACCGTTCTAATACTATTAGAGCTTATTCTGCATACGCAATCTTCCTCACCACCACTTCCTCCGCCTGCACTTTCCACCCATTTCAATTTAAGAACATTCTTGAATTCCGTCCGACAAAAACGCATTTCCATTTTAACTGATTTCCCTTTGAAGTATTGTTCAGCGTTTCTTGTGACTCAAACTTGCTTAAATCAATCGTTTCCATAGGCCTTTCCTTAGACAGTGGTGTTACGGATTATCTGCACCCATTGATTGTCCCCAGCCATGCGCCCGTTTGTCTTTTCGATAATCAGCAACGAATCATAGAAAGGAACATCCATCTCCCGGAGAATGCCTTTCAGACCGGCTCGGCTGGCGGGCAGGCATCTTTCTTTCAAAAACTCCTCGAAATCCGCCCAGGACGGATTCTCTACAACGCCAAACGCGCACAAAGGGATTCGGGCGGTGTAGTTCTTCATGCGGACAACTTCGTGCTTGAAATCGATGTCGATGACCGTACATAGCTGCGGTCCATTCATGAAGTTCATCCGCATGGTGAAATCCGGGTTCGCGCTGAAATGCTCGGCATTATAGATATACTTGTATATGGTCTGGCGCGACACGCCAAACCGCTTTGCAATCTCGGTGTTGCCGATGCCTTTTCTATGCAGTTCCAAAACCTCTACGGTCTGGTCAGGGGTAAGCTGCGCCTTGCGACCTGCATTGCGAGGGTTGGAATGACTGCTCTTTAGACCTTTTGCAAGTTCTCGCAGTTCATCCAAATCAGACGTGCCAAAAATCTCTTTTATTTGCTTTTGGTAATCGCTCGGCATCCAACATCCCTCCTAAGCCTTTTTCTACTATTACTATATCGTGATTTCAGGGAAATGTCAACAAATTAAAATGTTGACATTTCCCCGAATGTTAGTCTTGCACAAATTATATTCTATTTCAATTATTTCTGTTCTGTTTCTTATTCTTTGCGTCCAACTTTGGGCCTTTCTCTTTTGAATGTGGATACCCCTGTTTGACAGCTTTGACCATAATATGCTGATTTATAAAATATAAGCCTGTTGTATTTGGCTAGCTAATTTACCAGACAGTGTCTGGCAAATTGAGTTCTGCGTAAAAACTAAATATGCCTTGGGAGATTTGTCTAACTAGATTTTGGGGCTTGCATATCTCAGATATCCAATTTTCCAGTCGGTGACTGGAAAATTGAAATGGGAAATATCAGACCGATGGAAGCAGTCTTAAAGTGTTAGCGTTCACATGAGGTCGAATAGTCATCTTATCGGGTTTTGCGTGAACCACCGATTTCCTTGATGGCGGCATAGTGTTTTCCACATTTTCGGCTGATCTCGTTGAAAAAATCGGATGTCACAAATTCCAGCAGCCATACTTTGGGAATCATGTACTTGGGTGTCTGTAAGATGGTTTTCAGCAAGCCCTTGCTGCACCACTTCAGAATGGTATGGCGTTGGTAGCCTGTCACCTCGCAGACTTGCGCAACGGTCAGTACATCCGGGTAATTTGCCAGTTGCTGCTCGTACCATTCCTTGGCCAGCAACCGTTCCTCGCCCTTATAGTTCAGCTTGCGCTCCAACGATGCGGCAGGTTTCTTGTGTTTGGGGTAGTTGTAATACCACCCGCTGGGCGGAGTGTAGCGCATCGGGTCGGACTCTCGGCAGTAGAGGTACTCGGCAACATCTTTCTTGGCGATTTTATAGCATCGCGTTTTCTTTCCGTTGTTTTTGCAGGGAACAAGTCCGCTTTGCAGGAGATAAAGCGAGGTTCGTGTTCCGATATGGCAAACGATGCGGAAATCGTTGCGGCTCATCGGGTCCGGATAGGGCGTTAGGATTTCTTCAATTTTTTCTTTCAAAGAGTCGTTGCTTACAGTTTTTTTCTTCATTTCGGGTTCTCCTTGTTTGTAAAGTGAAACCCCGAAAAACCACTACTTCATTTTTCTGTTTCCTGCATTTTTTCTCATTCGTGTCCGCAAGACCGCACTATTATCTGGCTTTTGGGGCAGGGCTTATCTTGCATCTTATCTTGCATTTCTCCCAAAAAGTTGCCATTTTTGCCCCAAAACGGGCGTTTTCGCTTCTTTTCGTACCTACATTGTTTTTCGCTGGTTTATCAGTGCTTTCTCCACAAACATCGCCCAAAATCAGCGGACAAACCAGCCTGTATCAGCCTTGGTTATCACCATATTGCCTTTTCAAAGATTAACTCGAAATGCTTTAGGACAGGAGACTGTCGCGTGGGTTCGACTCCCACCATCTGCGCCATATCCGTCGTAGAATCGAAAGATTTTACGACGGATATTT